>ERZ813253.7-NODE-7-length-118943-cov-7.204863_pt1 | contig 118943 bp, 114 predicted proteins | sample MGYA00520893_ERZ813253 | MGnify/ENA primary metagenome ERZ813253 (study PRJEB31669, sample SAMD00080414) | marine metagenome | biome: oceanic hadal pelagic zone biome; feature: marine hadalpelagic zone; material: sea water | place: Pacific Ocean:Izu-Bonin Trench...
GGCCAGATGAAGCCCTCCGTGGCCGATTCGTAAACTGCCAGGGGGATCGCCGCCAGGGCGGCCGCGGTGACCAGCACCGCCAGGAAGCTGAGCCAATTGATCTTCGGTTTTGTGTGCAGCGCCACGGAATAGCAGGCATAGAGGAAGGCGGCGACGAGCATGATGAAATCGCCCCGGTTGATGTCGAATTGTGCGAGCTCGCCGAATTCGCCGCGCAGGGCCGCCACGGCCACGCCGCAGAGCGTCAGGGAATAGCCCAGGGCCTGGGCCAGGGACGTGCGGGCGCGGAAAAACACGAAGCTCATGATGAAAATGAACATCGGCATGCCGGCCTGGATGATGGAGACATTGATCGCCGTGGTGTAGAGCAGGGAGGTGTAGAACAGGCCATTGAAGGCGGCGAAGCCGAGCATGCCCATGGCGACGAGATAGGGCAGGCGGGCGCGGATCAGCGGCCAGTCCCGGCGCAGTTGCCGGTGCCCCAGGGCAATCAGGATCACCGATGCCAGGCTCCAGCGCGCCGCCGTGAGCAGCAACGGCGAGATATGCCCGACGGCGAATTTACCGGCCACCGCGTTGCCGCCCCAGAACAAGGCGGTCAGGGCGAGAAGCAGGGGCGCATTGCTGGTCAGCGCCGACAGGATGCGCGGCATGGTTACCTCGTCTTGAAATACGGGGAGAGAAATCTCCTACCACATAGGCCTCGCCAGAGCCATTGAGATGATGTCGAGATTAAATATATACTGTCGCCAATTAACATGCGCCAATTAACATGTGGGAGGACGAAACATTGCGCGAAGCCGAGGTGACCATACAGACCGCCGACGGGGAGATGGACATGTTCGTCTGCCGTCCCGACGAGGGCGGGCCCCATCCCGCCGTCGTCTTCTATATGGACGCCCCCGGTATCCGCGAGGAGCTGCGCGACATGGCGCGGCGCATCGCCACGGTGGGCTATTATGTCGCCCTGCCCAATCTCTATTACCGCCGGGGCCGGGAAGGCGATTACGGCTTCGATATGTCGCGCATCCGCGACGACGACGGCGAGCTGCAAAAGATGTTCGCCGCCATGAACAGCCTGACCAACGCCGGCGTGGTCGCCGACACGAAGCCCCTGCTGGATTTTCTCGAAGGCGAGACCGAGGCGGCGTCCGGCCCCAAGGGCTGCGTCGGCTATTGCATGAGCGGCCGGTTCGTTATGGCCGTCGCCGCCGCATACGCCGATGATTTTGCCGCCATCGCCTCCTATTACGGTGTCGGCATCGTCACCGAGGCGGATGATTCACCCCATCTCACCGCCGCCGCCATCAAGGGCGAGGTCTATCTCGCCTTCGCCGAGGATGACGTCTATGTGCCCGACGCGGTGCTGACACGCCTGCCCGCCATCATGGAGAAATCAGGCGCGCCTCACCGTATCGAAGTCTATCCCGGCACAAGCCACGGCTTCGCCTTCCCCCAGCGCCCGGCCTACGACAAGCCCGCCGCCGAGCGCCATTGGCAACGCCTGTTCGCCCTGTTCGACCGCCGCCTGCGGGGCTGAATCATAAATCCTTCGCTTGATTCTTCGTGTCATATATGGCACGATTTAACATGACTAGAAAAACCAAAAATCCCCGCATCGGATCGTCCCTTGATGATTTCCTCGATGAGCAGGGCATGCTTGAGGAGTGTGAGCATCAAGCGCTGAAAGAAATTCTGGCGGATCAGGTGCGCTTGGCCATGGTGGAAAACCGTATCTCTAAAACCGCCATGGCGGAGCGGATGAAGACGAGCCGGCGGCAGCTTGATCGCTTGCTCGACCCGAAAGTCGAAAATGTCACCCTCGCCACCATGACAAAAGCCGCGCGGGCGGTGGGCCGGGAACTCCATATCGAACTGGTCTGAGGTGCGGGGCCGAGTGGTCTACAGCTGAGCAACCTCAATCATGAAAGGGGTAAACATGGCCAAGAATGGATCGGTCTCAGACGGAGAGCTTATTGCCCTATTTGGCCAACACGTCGCTGTCATAAACTCCGAGCGATCAACCATATGGCAACGTTATTCTGCAATGATGATTGCCAATTCTCTAATTCTTAGTTTTGGCCCAAATTCCGTGTGGGTTGCGATGGTGGGAATTTTCTTATGCATATGCTGGAGATATATAACTCGCAAAGGCTGGGAAATATTGCGCAGCCACATCAAAGAAGCAGCGAAATTCCAATTTACTTCACTCCTTGCGTCATCCAACCCATTCTCCACCGAAGCCAATGACCACATTGAGGGAGTAGCCATAGCAGTAATTTTTGCTTTTGCTGCCATTTACGCTGTGCAGTTCCTTTGTTTGGTGCAGTATTTTGAGGCTCCTTGGTTGTGCACGGTATCGGCGGTGTCTTAGCGAATACTTCTATCGATCTGTAGCTCCCTTACAATCTCGGCGAATTCTGTGCCTCTGTGGTTTTTCTCATCTTTCTGGACGGCGCCGCCGCCCGCGAAATTGTCGGCCCTTAACCTAGATTGCTGCCCGCCGCGCCCGCTCCGCGTAGAATGGCGGTTTGACCTGGGCTGCCGGCTGACGTAACAAATGCGGAAGCTGGCGAACAAAGTAAGGGTACGGGCTGTCATGTCTGTGTTGACAGGCGAAAGCGCAACGATGGCGACCCCACGGCTCGAGCGGGCCGGGTTGGCGCCCGGCGTGCGGGTCATGCCTGAATGCGTGGTGCTCGGCGTGCGCCGGGGGGTCGAGCCGAGCGCCAACCCCCCGGTGCGCATCTATCTCGGCACCGAGCCCGCCCATTACCGCGCAACCCGGGTCTTCGTCTGGTCGATCGAGCGCCACCGCGATCCTTCACGGGTCTATGAGATTTACCTGATGAGTGATCTCGCCGATTTCAGGCGTCTGTTCTGGCTCACCGGCTTCACCAATTACCGCTTCGCCATCCCCCATTTCGCCGGCGGTTCGGGCAAGGCAATCTACAACGATGTGGATCAGGTCTATCTCACCGATCCGGCGGAACTGTTCGACACCGAAATGGACGATCACGGTGTGCTGTCCATATCCCCGAGCGGCAAGATCGATACGTCGGTGATGCTCATCGATTGCGCGCGCATGGCGACCGTGTGGCCGCTCGAGGCGGCGCAGCGGCGGCGCAAGAACGGGCTGATCCGGAGGGCAAGCTCGGTCCCCGGCCTGATCGGCCAGCTCGCGCCCGAGTGGAACGCCCGCGATGAAGAATATCGCGACGGCGTCTCCAAGCTGCTCCATTTCACCGGGTTGCATACCCAGCCCTGGCGGCCGTTGCCTCGGCGTTACGTTTATTTCCGCAATCCGGTGGGCGATGTGTGGCTCGATCTGGAGCGCGCCGCCGACGCCGCCGGCTACCAGCTTTACGATTTCGACAACCCGAGCGCCCGCTTCGTCGATCTGGCGCGCCATCCCTCAACAAATGGCGGCGCCGCCGATAGCGACGCAAAAGAGCTCATCGCCGAGGACCTGATTACCGAGACCGGTGCCGAGACCGTCCATGAATATTGCATCGGCGATGAGCCGCCGCGCGGGCCCTACCACGGGGTGATCTGCGGCGCCGGCCTCGACCGCTTCCCCGACAGCGACATCGCCTGGATCGTCGCGGCGCTGTTCGCCAAGGCTGAGCGCTTCATCCTCGCCCGTATCGACAGTTCCCAGCGCGAGCCGTCCTGCCAGCGCGAGCCGTCATGGTGGTATGGCCTGTTCGAGACCATCGGCGCGCGCCATCCGGACCTGCGCTGGCGCCTGGTCATCGATTACGGCCAGGGCGAGATTTATCGCCGCGATAACCGCACCCCGCAAACCGTCTGGGTGCTCGACGACGGCAAGCCGGGCCATACCACCCAGTCGGTCGGCCTCGCCGAGGCCCTGGGCTGGCCCTATGAGATCAAGAAGCTCGCCTTCACACCGCTCGCCGGCTTCGGCACGGTGCTGCGCTCGAAGCTCGGCGCCACCCTGCTCGGCGTCGACCGCGCCCGCTCGGACGGGCTCAGCGCCCCGTGGCCCGATGTCGCCATTGCCACCGGCTGGCGTCCGGCCCCGGTGACCCGCTGGATCGGCGAGCGCAGCCGGGGCCACACCCGCACCATCCAGCTCGGGCGCAAGGGCGGGCGCATCGCCGAGGTCTATGACGCGGTCATCGCGTGTCATTATTTCCGCCTGCCGCCCCACCCGCGCCGCATCGAGACCACCGCGCCGCTCAACCGGGTCTCGGCGGCCAGCCTGGAGCGCGCCGCCGCGCAGATGCCGGACCTGTTCGATGGCGCTGCCGCGCCGCGCATGGCGCTGCTCATGGGCGGCTCGAGCCGGCGCCACAGCCTCGGCCCCGAGCTCGCCCGGCGTATCGGCGCCGACGTCCGCGCCTTTGCCGAAGCGGCCGGGGGATCGGTCTTCGCGGTCACCTCGCGGCGCACCGGCGAGGCCGCCACGCGGGCGCTCGCGGAAGGTCTCGGCGAGGCGGCGCGCATCGACCGCTGGCGCGACGGGCGCCAGGACAATCCCTATCTCGCAGCCCTGGCTCTCGCCGACGTCATCATCGTCACCGGCGAGAGTGAATCCATGCTCGCCGAGGCCGCCGCCTGCGGCAAGCCGGTCTATATCTATCCCGTGCCGGAGAAGCCGACCGGCCTGTGGGGCCGCGTCGAAGAGGCGGTCGTCGGCTATGCCTTCGCCCCTCTGTACAACCGGCGCGGCACCCTGCGTCCCCAGCGCGGCCTGCAACGGTTCTGCGCGCGGCTGATCGTCCGGGGCCTGGTCCAGCCGCGGCGCAATCTGGATCTTCTCCACGCCGACCTGATTGCCCGCGGCCTGGCTTATCCCTTCGGCGCGCCCTTGGTGACCGCCGATAGGCCGCCCTTGCGCGAATGCGATGAGGTCGCCGCCAACATCCGGGAACTTTGGGGTTTTCCCCGATGAGTTATCTCGATTTCGAGCGGCTGGATGGTCTCGACGCGGCTGAGTTTCAGGGCCAACAGCCCTATCCCTGGATCAATCCCCAGGGGCTGCTCAGGGAAGACGGTGAGCGGCGCTTGCGTGAAAACATGCCCGACGTCGCCCGGTTCGAGACGGTCTTCGGCAAGGCCCGCTCCCATGGCCAGACGAGCCACGACCGCTACGTCCTGGAATACCGCGCGGGCCTCGAATTGGCGGCCTGCTGGCGGGATTTCATCGCCGAGCTCGAAGGCCCCGAGTACCGCCGTTTCATCGCGCGCCTGTTCGGGCGCGGCGGCTTTCGTCTGCGGCTTCATTGGCACTACACGCCGCGCGGCTGTTCGGTGTCGCCCCATTGCGACGCCCGCGACAAGCTCGGCTCCCACATCTTCTATTTCAACGACCAGGCGGATTGGGACCCGGCCTGGGGCGGCGAGACCGTGGTGCTCGACGACGGCGGCCGGTTCAAGCGCGGCTCGGCGCCGGGGTTCGAGGATTTCGACCGGGCGACCAGCGCCGAGACCATGGGCAACCGCAGCTTCCTGTTTTCGCGCAAGGGCAACAGTTGGCACGGCGTGCGCCCGCTGAGCTGTCCCGAGGGCCAGTTGCGCCGCGTGTTTATCGTCGTCGTGGAAGATCGCTTGCTCGGCCTGCGCCGCCGGCTGGTCGAGGGCTTGCGCAGGCCCTTCGCCAGCATCTTTCCTGGGGGGCGCGCGGCGGCGCTTTGAGCCAGACTCCCAAAGTCAGCGTCGTCATCCCGAATTATAACCGGGAGGTCTATGTCCGCGAGGCGATCGACAGCATCCTCGCCCAGAGCTTCACCGATTACGAATTGCTGGTCATCGACGACGGCTCGTCCGACGGCAGTTGCGCGGCCGTGATGGCCTACGACGACGCGCGCATCCGCCTGATCCGCAATGGCCGCAACCTGGGCATCGCCGCCACCCGGAACGCCGCGGTAGGGCTGGCGCGGGGCGAGTATCTCGCCTTTCTTGACAGCGACGACAGGGCGCGCGACGACCGCCTGGCCAAGCAGACCGCCTTTCTCGACCACCACCCCGACCATGGCGCCGTGGGCTCCTGGGTCGCCTGGATGGACAGCGACGGCCGCCCCCAGGATAAGATCAAGCGCCTGGCGACCGATGCCGACACCATCGCCGCCGAGCGGCTGTTCTGCCCCGGTATCGCCAATTCGACAGCCATGGCGCGCACCGATACCCTGCGTGAATTCCCCCACGCCGAGCATATGGTGGTGGGCAGCGACTATGACATGTGGGCGCGCTTCGCTGCCAGCCACAAGATCGCCAACCTGCCCGAGTGCCTGGTGCGCTGCCGCCGCCACGGCGGGCGGGTGACCGAGCGGCGCGCCGATCTGGTCAAGCGGGCGCGCTGCGGTATCTACCGGACCCAGCTGGACGCGCTCGGCGTGGATTTTGCCGATGACGACCTCGAGCGGCATTTCCTGCTGCGCCGCATGCATCGGGTCGGCTTCACCCCCGATGACGCCTATGTGGCCTGGGCCGGGGCCTGGCTGGCCGCCCTGCGCGTCGCCAACCGACGCACCCGCCTCTATCCCGAACCGGCGTTCTCGCAAATCCTCGGCCTGTTCTGGGCCAAGACCTGCCGTCAGGCCGGTTGGGCCCGGAGCTGGCGTGCTTTTCTTGGTTCATCGCTCAGTCTGGCGGCGGCGCCGGGGCTGCTCAAGCTGGCCTGGCGCGAAGGGCGGCGCGGGTAGGCCATGTGCGGCATTGCCGGATTGCTTGGTTTCACGCCGACCTCCAGCGCCGAGGCCCTGAGCGCCACGGCGACGGCCATGGCGGCGACCCTGGCCCATCGCGGACCCGACGACGACGGCGTCTGGGTCGACGCGGAGGCCGGGGTCGGGCTGGCCTTTCGCCGCCTGGCGATTATCGATCTGTCCCCTGCCGGCCATCAGCCGCTGGTCTCGTCCTGCGGCGCCTGCGTCCTGGTCTATAACGGCGAGATCTACAATGCCCCTGACTTGCGCCGCGAGCTTGAGGCGCGGGGCCGGTCCTTCCGGGGCCATTGCGATGCCGAGGTCCTGGTCGAAGCCTGCGCCGAATGGGGCGTCGAGGGGGCCCTCGAACGGCTCAACGGCATGTTCGCCTTCGCCCTGTGGCACCGGCGGGACCGCACCCTGACCCTGGCGCGCGACCGCATGGGGATCAAGCCGCTCTATTGGGGACGGATGGGGGATACATACCTGTTCGGCTCGGAACTCAAGGCGCTGCGCGCCCACCCGGCCTGGCGCGCAGAGGTCGACCGCGGCGCCCTGGCCGCCTATATCCGCCACCTCTACGTGCCGTCGCCCCATTGCATCTATCGGGGCATCCACAAGCTGGCGCCGGGCCATACGGTGACCCTGGCCGCCGGGCGCGAGCCGAAGATCGCCGCCTATTGGGATCTGCGCGCCGTCGCCAAGGACACGCCGCGCGAAACCATGGATGACGCCGAAGCGACCCTGCGTCTCGAGGCGGCGCTCGGCCGAGCGGTCCGTTGCCGCATGGTGGCCGATGTGCCGCTCGGCGCGTTCCTCTCGGGCGGCATCGATTCCTCGCTCATCGTCGCCCTCATGCAGGACGCCCATGACAAGCCGGTGCGGACCTACAGCGTCGGCTTCGAGGAGGCGGAATTCGACGAAGCGCCCTTCGCCAAGGCGGTCGCCGCCCATCTCGGGACCGACCATACGGAGCTTTACGTGAGCGCCCGGGACGCCCTCGATCTGGTGCCCGGCCTGCCCGATTGCTACGACGAGCCGTTCGCCGATTCCTCGGCCATGCCGACCATGCTGCTTTCCCGCCTGGCGCGCCAATCGGTCACCGTGGCCCTGTCCGGCGACGGCGGCGACGAGATTTTCGGCGGCTATAAGCGCTATTACCGGGCCGATGTTCTGCGCCGCCGCTTAGGGCTGGTGCCGGCGGCCCTCCGGCGGGGCGTCGCCGCGGCCCTGCGCGCCCTTCCCGCGGGCTCGCGCCATGGCGCCTACCGGCGGGGCCGCGCCGCCGACCATCTCGCCGCCGAGGACGAGGTGGCGCTCTATCGCTCCCTGGTCTGTTACGTGAACGACCCCGCCGCCCTGGTGTTGCGGGCCGATGAGCCGCGCGGGGTGCTGTGGGACGGCACCGTCGCCCGGGACATCCCCGACTTCATGGAGCGTTGCGGTTTCTTCGATAGCGTGACCTCCCTGCCCGACCAGATGCTCGCCAAGGTGGACAGGGCGAGCATGGCGGCCGGCCTCGAGGTGCGGGTGCCGCTGCTCGATCACCATGTCGTCGAGCTCGCCTGGCGGCTGCCGCCCTCGGTCAAATACGCAGGGCCTCACGAAAACAAGCGCTTGCTGCGCGCAATTTTGTATAACTACGTGCCGCGCCCCCTGGTCGACCGGCGCAAACGCGGCTTCGGCGTGCCGATTGCGGCCTGGCTGCGCGGGCCGCTCAGGGATTGGGCGGAAGCGCAGCTCGAGCCGCGGCGTCTGTTCGAGGAAGGATTTTTCGATGCGGTTACCGTGCGCGCCATCTGGGCGGAACATCTCTCCGGGGCCGGCGATTGGCAGCGCGTGCTGTGGCGGCTGCTGATGTTCCAGGCCTGGTACGAGCGCGAGGGGGCAGCGCCATGACGCGCTCTGTTGCGGTGGTGGTTCTCGGCGCCGGGCGCAGCGGCACCAGCGCCGCGACCCGGGGCCTGGCCGCCCTCGGTGTCGATCTCGGCGACCGCCTGCGGGCCGGCTGGGGCAAGAACCCGACCGGCTTCTTCGAGGATCGCGACATCCTGGCGCTCAACCAGCGGCTCAAGCGCCTGCTCGGGGTGCGCGGCGACAGCGTGCGGCTGATCGCGCCCGAAGAGTGGGACGCGACCGACATCGTGGCGCTGCGCGCCGAGGCGGTGGACACGCTTAACCGGCGCTTCGGCGGGGCGGCGCTGTGGGGCTATAAATACGGCCGCACCCTGCGCTTCCTGCCGTTTTGGGAAGAGGTCCATGGGGCCCTCGATCTCGATGTGCGCTATCTGGTGGCCCTGCGCAATCCGCTCAGCGTCGCCGCCTCGCGGGGCAAGCTGGACCCGCGCCGGGGCCGTCAGCAAAAGAGCGACCTGGAGTGGCTGGTCAATATTGTGCCCTATTTCCGCCGGGCGCGGGCGCGGCCCCTGGTGGTTGTCGATTACGATCTGCTGCTCGCGCAGCCCGAGGCGCAGCTCGCGCGGATCGCCGATCAACTCGCCCTGCCGCCCGCCGACCCGGCCGAGAAGGCGGCCTATGCGCATGAGTTCCTGCACCCCGGCATGCGCCACACACGCTTCACCGCCGACGATCTGGACGGCGCCGCCGATCCCCTGGTCTATGATGCCTATCGCTGGCTGCATGGCCTGGCGAGCGACGCCCTGACCATCGACGACAAGGCTTTATGGGAAGACTGGGCGCGCATCGAGGGCGCGGTCGCCGCCATGGCCGGGGCGCTCGATCAGCTCGATCACGTCGAGACCGAACTACGCGCCGCCAAGCGTCACCCTCTCGGCGCCCTCCAGGCAATCCCCCCCCTATGGCGCCGCCTAACCCGTGGGTAAAAGGGTTTAACCACAGAGACACAGAGGAGTTAATAGCCATCAGCCATCAGCCATCAGCTTTCAGCCAACAAACGTTTAAAGCTGACCGCTGATAGCTGACAGCTCTTCTTCTCTGTGTCTCTGTGGTTCAGTTAACGGACGGCGCGCAGGATGTGGCGCAGGAGGACGGGGAGGCAGATGGTTTTGTGCAGGAGCGGCAGATCGGCGTCCCGCAGGATACCCAGATTGGCCGCCAGATAGGCCCTGAAGAAGCGCCAGCGGGCGGTCCGGCCGACCGGCCTGTAGGGCTGATCGGCGGGGGCGGACATGCGGTAGTGGAAGTCGGCGTCGCTCGTGCCGTGGACCCGGCCCTCCAGGATCAAGCCCATCAGGGCGATATAGTCGCCGCCCCAGGCATGGCCGAATTGATCCGCCGCCTGCTGGACTCGACGCAGGTCATCCGTGCGGAACAGGCCGTATATCCAGGGCGCCCGGGGCCGCTTGAGCAGGGTGAGGGCGCGGCCCAATGGGGAGAGCCCGGCCAGGTCGGGGAAGCGGCGGCGCTTCTGCCCGCCATCGACCGTGTGCTTGACCACATCGCCGCAGGCCAGGGCGCAGCGGGGATGGGCGTCGAGCAGGGCGTCGAGGCATTCGAGATAATTGGCGCTCGCCCAATCGTCGCAGGCATGCCACATGAAGCGCTCGGTCGCGGCGGCATCGAGCAGATAGCGGAAGTTGGCGAGGGCGCCGATGTTTTCCGCGTGGCGCTGGAGGGTGACCCGGTCATCACGCGCGGCCCAGGCCTGCAAGATGTCCCAGCTATCGTCCGTGGAGGCGTTATCGGCGGCGATCACGGCGAAATCGGTGAGGCTCTGGGCCTCGATCGAGGCGATCGCCCGCGCGAGAGAGGCGGCGCCGTTATAGACCGGCAGGCCGATGGTGACGCGGGGGGCCATCAGGCAATGCGTTTCAGATAGCCGCCGGGCCAATAGGTGATCGGCTCGCTAAGCTCGCTCTCGGAGAATTCGAAACCCGGCGTCTCGAGGATGAAATCATCGCGCTCGGCGATGAAATCCTTTGCCGCCGCGGTGGGATTATCCGACCCCCAGGACGGCTGGCCGCCGGGCACATCGGTGAGCGCCGCCATGACCCCGTCGGCGGCGACGATATAGGAACCGACGCTGACCAGGGGCGCATAGAGGCGCAGCTCGGCGAGCACATGGTCGCGCGTATGGTTGGAATCGAGCAAAACCAGAACCTTGTCGCCGGGTTTGACGCAGGCCGCCACCGCCGCCACGGTCGCGGGCTCAATCGAGCTGCCCTCGATCAGGGTGATCGCCGGGGCCAGGGCATGGTCCTCGATGGCGCGGCGGTTGTGCGCGCGGATATCGATATCGACCCCGACCACCCGGCCCTCACCGTCACCGATCACCTTGAGCAGGCTGGCGTAGAAGATCAGCGAGCCGCCATGGGCGATGCCGCATTCGATGATCACGTCGGGGGCAATCGCATGGATGACCTCCTGGATGCGCAGCATATCCTCGGGCAGCTGGATGATCGGCCGGCCGAGCCATGAGAATGTGTAGGAATAGCGCATGCCCCAGCCGGTGGTGAGCCAGAGATCGGAGATCAGCTCGAAGCCCGCCTTGCTGTAGAGCGCGGTTTGCTTGCCGCCGGCCCCGCCAGGCTCGAAGATCTCGATGGTCTTGGCGTCCGTATCGATGGTTATCTTCATGATCGTCTCTTCATGTTGTCTGTTTCATCCACCAGGTAACCGCATCGGCCAGACCCTGGTCGAGAGTGCGCGCCGGGGTGAAGCCGACCTCATCGCGCAGGCGGCTGATGTCGGCGACGAGGCGTAGCGGATCGGGGGTAATTTTCTCAGGCGCAACCGCATCGGGGCCGTCGGCGAGGCGGATCAGACGCTCGGCAAGATCGGCAATGGTGATGCCCTCGCCGCTCGCGATATTGACCGGCCCCTCGACAGGGCCGGCGAGCAGGGCGGCGAGGGCGGCGCCCGCGTCACGGGCGTCGAGGAAGTCGCGAATGGCGTCGGGCTCCTTAAGCGCCGCCGCCTCGCCCCTAAGCGCCGCACGAATGATCGATGGCGCGAGGCGGGCCTCGGCCTCGTGGGGACCATAGAGCAGAAACAGGCGGCCCCAGGCGTAGCTCAGGCCGCTCTCGGCGATGCGGTCATGGGCGGCCTGTTTGGCCTGGCCGTAGGCGGTTGCCGGGCGGCAGGGGGTGCCGTCCTCGCGGCAGACTCCCTGGTCGGTCGCCGTCCAGTCATATTCGGCACAGCTTCCGGCGAACACCGCCCGCTCGCCGCCCGCCTCTTGGAACCGTCGCGCGAGATCGACCGTGGCCTCGACCCAGAGTTGGTTTTCCGGCGCCGTCCAGAAATACCCGTGACGGGTTTCCCAGGCGAGATGGAGCAGATGGCTCGGCCGAAGATCGTTAATCAGCGCCCGGCGCGTCGGCGCATCGGTCAGGTCGCTCTCGCGGCCGACGCCATGGACCTCGAAGCCCAGGGCCGCGAGGGCGGCGGTCGCGTGACGCCCGATGAAGCCGCCGGCTCCGGTCACCAGCACTTTGTTCATGGGGCGTAATCGGGAAATCCGGCGTCGCGCGGGCTTATCACCAGGGGGGCCGCGGGCCAGTCGATGGCGAAGGCCGGATCGTTCCAGCGCACGCCGCGCGACAGCGCCCCGTCGTAGGCGGCGCCCATCAGGTAGCAGACTTCGCTATCGTCCTCCAGGGTGAGCAGGCCATGGGCGCAGCCCTCGGGGACATAGAGCGCGCGGCGGTTGTCGGCGCTGAGTTCATGGCCGGTCCAGCGGCCATGGGTCGGCGAGCCGGGGCGCAGATCGACGGCCACATCGAAGATCGCGCCCCGGGTGCAGCGCACCAGTTTGGGCTCGGGCTTGGGGGCCGCCTGATAATGCAGCCCGCGCAGGGTGCCGCGTGTCTGATTGAAGGCGATGTTGGTCTGAACGAAGCCGGCGGTCAGCCCCTGGGCGGCGAATTCCTCGGCGCAGAAACTCCGGGCGAAGAAACCGCGCTCGTCCTCGAGGGGCTCGATATCGACGATCATGACGCCGGCAAGGTCGGTGGCGGTAAATTTCATCGCTCGTAGCGTCCGATCTCGGCCAGGCTGTGCTTGCGCATATCCCGGCCGCCCGCATGGGCGCGGTACCAGGCGACGGTCATGGCGAGGGCCTCGGCCAGGGGGAGGCGCGGCTCGATGCCGAGAGTCTTCTTGGCCAGGGATCCATCGAGGAACAGCGGCCCGGCCTCGTGCAGATGCTCGCCCTTCTGATGCGACCAGGACGCGCCGTCTCCCCCCTTCTCATTCCCATTTCCATTCCCATTCCCATTCCCATTCCACGCCTCGACCAGCCGGTCGGCGACCCAGCCGACGGGTCGGGCATCCGCCGGGTCGGGAGCGAAATTCAGGGCGTCGGGCAGGTCCGCGCCGCCGAGCAAGGCTTTCCCATAGGCGAGATAGCCGGCCAGGGGCTCCAGCACATGCTGCCAGGGCCGGATGGCGTCTGGATAGCGCAGAGCGAGGGGCTCGCCCTTGGCGGTGGCGCGCATGAAGTCGGGCACCAGCCGGTCCGCCGACCAGTCGCCGCCGCCGATCACATTGCCGGCGCGGGCGCTGACCAGACGCACGCCGGCGGCCTGGAAGAAGCTCTTGGCATAGGCCGCCGCGACCATTTCCTGGCACGCCTTGGAGGCGCTGTAGGGATCGTCGCCGCCGAGCGGGTCGGCCTCACGGAAGGGGGTGCCGCCGCCGTCGTTGCGGTAGGTCTTGTCGCTGGTGACCACGACAATCGCCTTGAGGGCGGGCGCGTCGCGCAGGGCGTCGAGCAGGTTCGCCGTGCCCATGACGTTGGTCTCGAAGGTCTCCAGCGGGGCCGCGTAGGAGGGCCGCACCAGGGCCCGGGCGGCAAGGTGAAAGACGATTTCCGGGCCGGCCTCGGCGACCACGGCCCGAGAGACCGCCGGATCGCGCAGATCGCCGAGGGTCGACGCCATGCGCGGTGTGACCAGATCGAACAGGTTGGGGCTGGTCGCCGGGGCCAGGGCCAGGCCGTGAACCTCGGCGCCGAGGCTTTCTAACCAGAGGGCGAGCCAGGCGCCCTTGAAGCCCGTATGGCCGGTGACCAGGACCCGCCGGCCGCGCCAGAAATCCTGCTCTACGACCATAGGTTCACGACCATACGTTCCACGGGGCTTCGCCGCTCTGCCACAGGCTCTCGAGCTGGTTCTTCTCGCGCAGGGTGTCCATGGGCTGCCAGAAACCGTCATGGCGCCAGGCCTTGAGCTGGCCCTCGGCGGCGAGGCGCTTGAGCGGCTCCTGTTCCCACGTGGTGTCGTCGCCGTCGATATAGTCGAGCACGTCGCGCGACAGCACGAAGAAGCCGCCGTTGATCATGCCGCCGTCGCCGCGCGGCTTCTCGATGAATTCGGTGACCCGATCGCCATCCAGCAGGGTCGCGCCGAAGCGGCCCGGCGGCTGGACCACGGTCATGGTCGCGAGCTTGCCGTGGCGGCGGTGAAAATCCACCAGGCCGGCGATGTCCACATCGGCGAGGCCGTCGCCATAGGTCATGCAGAAACAATCCGCATCGCCGAGATGACCCGCCACTCGCTTGAGGCGTCCGCCGGTCATGGTGCTGTCGCCGGTGTCGACCAGGGTGACGCGCCAGGGCTCGGCGGCCTGGTCGTGAAATTCGATGCGGTTGGCGGCCAGGTCCAGGGTGACGTCGGAATTATGCAACACGTAGTTGGCGAAATATTCCTTGATGATATAGCCCTTGTAGCCCAGGCAGATGGTGAAGTCGGTGAGCCCGTGATGGCCGTAGGTCTTGAGGATATGCCACAGGATCGGGCGCCCGCCGATGGCCACCATGGGCTTGGGCTTGACATCGGTTTCCTCGGCCAGCCGCGAGCCGATGCCGCCGGCGAGAATGACCGTCTGAATGCTGTCTGTCATAGGCGGGCTGCTTTCTTTCTGAGCTGATCCAGGCTTTCTGAGCTTATCCAGGCTTTTTGAGCTTATCCAGGGCGATGAAGGTTGCCAGGCCGACATAGACCGCCGTGCTCGCCAGGGCCGCCATGCCGGCGCCGATCAGGCCGTACTCGGCGACCAGGAAGAAGATCAGCACCAGATTGAGGGCCGCCGTGATGACGCTGAGGCGCAGCATGATGCCGGGCCGCCCGAGGGCGAAGAACACCGGCTCGATGGCGAAGCCGTAGAGCATGACGGCGGAGGCGGCGGCGATCAGCACGAGAAGATCGGCGGCCCCGACATAGGCCGGCCCGACGATCAGTTCGATCAGGGGCTCGGCGATGAGCGCCAGCACCAGCACCACGGCCACGGCGGCGCTGCCCGAGATCAGCCCGGCGCGCAGCATCAGCTTGCGCACCAGTCGGGGCTCGCCCTTGGCGGTCAGTTTGGCGAATTCGGGATAGATCGTGCGGCGCAGGATCGCCGCCGGCACCACCAGCACGCTGGCGAACTGATTGGCGATCCTGAACAGGCCGGCCGCCGTGGGCCCGAGCAGCCAGCCGAGCAGCAGGGTGATGAGATGGGACGCCGCCGCCGACAGGGAGGTGAAAATATTGGCCGCCCAGACGAAGCGCCACAGGCCGGGGTGGGGTTTCACCAACCCGCGAAGAGACATGGTCAAGCCGCGCAGCAGGCCCTGGCGGCCGAGTTCGCGCCAGCCGAGGGCGATCAGCGCGATGCTCTCCACCACCCCGGCGGCGAACCAGGCGGCGAGGTAAGCGGCCAGCCCGCCGTCCAGGCCATAGGCCAGGCTCACGCCGATCAGGCCGACGGTCGGCGACAAAGGGGTCTGCAGGGCGATCAGCTTGAAGCGGTCGAACAGGCGCAGCACGCCGGTCGGGGTGGCCTTGATGGTGACCGCGATGAGCAGGCTATAGACCATCACCAGATCGACCGTCCGCGCGTCCCAGCCGAGCTGGGCGCCGGCCAGGCCGGCCAGGCTCATGGCGATCGCCATGCCGATTGCCGCGCTCGCCAGATCGAGGATGGTGGTGAATTTGATCAGCCGTTGCAGATCGCCCGTTCGTTTTTCTTCCAAACAGGTCGCGCCGAAATGGATCACCGCCTGCCAGGATTGGAACTTGGTCAAGCCCCCGACCAGCTTGACGTAGCTGTGGATCAGGATCAGCGCGCCGAACAGCTCGGGCCCGAGGCCCCGGGCGGTAACCGCCAGGGTGCCGAGCGACAGGGCGCCGGCGACCGCCTTGCCGCCGAGCAGCGCGCCGGCATTGCGGAAGATGCGGCCGAGAAAGCCGTCGGCGAACCATTTCCGCAACGGCCATGTCGGTGGCTGCCCAGGGTTTTCTTCTATCATCGCGCCCTATGTAGCGCACCCACCCCGCCCGGCACAAGCCGAGGGGTCGGGTGATCATTGAATGCCCGTTCCGCACGGAGGGTCGAGCCGACGCCGGAAGCGACGAAACGGACAATGGACAAGGATAAAATTTTGCGTGATTCTTCACGCGACGGCGTTGCCGTTCGGGGCAGGCGCTCTTTTATCCGCATGGGAGGTGCAAAATGATACCGGACAGCATGTGTGGAATGATCCTCACCGGCCACGGCGGCCCGGATAAGCTGGTCTACCGGTGCGATCTCGATGTCCCGGCGCCGGGCGAGCACGAGGTCCTGATCGAAGTCACCGCCTGTGGCGTGAACAACACCGATATCTGGACCCGCGAGGGCGCCTACGGCACGGAGGATGATCCCGACGCGGTCTCATCGTATCAGCGCGGGGATTCCACCTTGATATTCCCGCGCATTCAGGGGGCGGACATTGTCGGCAACGTCGCCGCCGTCGGTTCGGGCGTGCCCATAGCCAGGATCGGCGAGCGCGTGATGGTGGATTTCAATATCTACAATGGCGGCGGCGACGACGGGGGGCGCACAGACATGGATTGCGCGAACCTGGATTGTATCGGCAATGGCCGTGACGGCGGCTTTGCCGAATTCACTACGGTTCCCGCCGATCAGGCCCGTCTGATCGATACGGACAAGACCGATATCGAACTCGCCACCTTCTGCTGCGCCTACATAACGGGCGAGCATATGCTGGAGCGGATCGCGCTCGGCTCGGGCGAGCGTGTCCTGATCACCGGCGCTTCGGGCGGCGTCGGCTCCGCCGTGATCCAGCTATGCCGCGCGCGGGGGGCGATTCCCTATGCCCTGTCGAGCCTCGATAAGCAACGCGCGCTGCTCGACGTCGGCGCCGAAGCGGTCATTGCCAAAGACGCGGACGATCTGGTCGGCGCCGTGGAGCGCGCCCTGGCCGGACAGCCCGTCGATGTCGTCGTCGACGTGGTGGGCGGCCCCCAGTTCAACGATCTGTTGCGCATCCTGCGGCCGGAAGGCCGTTACATAACCTGCGGCGCAATCGCCGGGCCGGTTGTCGAGTTGGACCTCCGCACGGTCTATTTGAAGCACCTCCGATTGGACGGCTCGTCGCAAGGCAATCGAGTGGATTTCGACCGACTGGTCGAATACATCGAGGCCGGCAAGCTCAAGGCCATGGTCGGCGGTGTCTATAAACTATCGGACCTGCACCGGGCGCAGGCCGATTTCAAGGCCAAAACATTCATCGGAAAGCTGGTCATCGTGCCCGACGCCAAATGGTCCGAGGCCTAAGTTCAAAGGCTTGCCTTGTGGGGGGGCGAAAAGCTATTGTCGCGGCGAATTTAGAATGAATCTGGAGGCTAACGTGTTTTTCCGCAGCCGGCTGTGGGACGGTCGCAAACATTATCTCGATAAGATGACCCTGGGCGACCTGGGGCGCGCCTATATGGCCTATCCGGCGATCCGCGCCTACGCCCTGCTTGCGGTGGTCTCCGCCGTTGTGGTGGTGGCCCTGTGGGACGGGCGTCCCCTGGGGGTGGCGGCGGCCATGGCGCTCGCCGTGCTGGCCTATCCCCTGGTCTGGTATCTCCTGCATCGCTACGTTCTGCATGGCCGTTATCTCTATAAGAATGCGCGCACCGCGCCCTTGTGGAAGCGTGTCCATTACGACCATCATCAGGACCCCAACGATCTCGGCGTGCTGTTCGGCGCGCTCTACACCACCCTGCCGACCATCGCCGCCGTGACCCTGCCCATCGGCTGGCTGTTGGCCGGGCCAGTGGGGGCGGCGGCGGCCTTCGGCACGGGCATGGCGGTGACCTGCGCCTATGAATTCTGCCACTGCATCCAGCATCTCGCCTATGCCCCGAAGTCGCGCTTTATAAGCCGCATCAAGAAGCTCCATCTGATGCACCACTACCACAACGAGCAGGGCAATTTCGGCATTACGAATTTCCTCTGGGACCGGCTGCTTGGGACCTTCTATGGCGACTCCCAGGCCATCCCGCGCAGCGCGACCAACTTCAACCTGGGCTATGACGAGGCCGAAGGCGAGCGCTACCCCTGGGTCAAGGCGCTGTCCACCAGGCCCGGCGCGCCCGACAACTCCCCTGACAACTCCCCCGGCGACTCCCTCGGCAGCGACGCCCGTGGCGGAGACTGAACTCCGCATCGAGCTTATCGGCGATGCCGCCGGTATCGACCGCTTCATCAAAGTTCCTTTCGCCCTCTATGCCGATGATCCCCATTGGGTCGCGCCGCTGAATCTTGAGCGACGCGATCACCTCAACCCGAAATCCAATCCCTATTTCGATCATGCCGAGGTCGCCTATTGGCTGGCCCTGCGCGGGGGCCGGGCGGTCGGGCGCATCAGCGCCCAGGTCGATCGCGCTTATCTCGAGCGCCATAACGACGGTTGCGGGCATTTCGGCTTCATCGAGGGCATCGACGATGGGGCGGTGTTCAAGGGCCTGTTCGCCGCCGCCGAGGGCTGGCTCGCCGAGCGGGGCATGGTTCAGGTGCGCGGGCCGTTCAGCCTGTCGATCAACGATGAGTCCGGCCTGCTGGTCGAGGGCTTCGACAGCCCGCCGTCGATGATGATGGGCCATGCGCCGCCCTATTACGCAGGCCGCATCGAGGCCGAGGGCTACAGCAAGGCGAAGGATCTGTTCGCCTATCGCTTCGATCGAGGTCAGTCCTTGCCTGCCGGACCGTCAGCGATCATCAAACGGGCGCGGCGCAGCAACCCGATCAAGCTGCGCCATCTCGACAAGCGGCGCTATCAGGCGGACCTCGATATCATCCTCGATATCTTCAACGACGCCTGGTCCAACAATTGGGGCTTTGTGCCCTTCACCGCCGCCGAAATCAAGCATATGGCGAAGAGCATGAAGCCGCTGATCTCCGAGAAGCTGGTCAGCATCGTCGAGGTCGATGGGGAGCCCGCGGCCATGGCGGTCAGCCTGCCCAACCTCAACGAGGCGATCGCCGACCTCGACGGCGCCCTGCTGCCGTTCGGCTGGGCCAAGCTGCTGTGGCGCTTGAAGATCGGCCCCCTGCGCAGTGCGCGCGTCCTGCTCATGGGGGTGCGCAAGAAATACCACGACAGCCCCCTGGGCGCGGCGCTTGCCTTCACGGCGATCGACGCCATCTATCGCGACCTCACCGCCGCCGGCTTCGACTATGCGGAGCTTTCCTGGGTGCTCGAGGACAATCTCCCCATGCGCCGGATCATCGACGTCTGCGGCGCGCGCCATTACAAGACCTATCGCATCTATGAAAAGGCCCTAACGTGAAGCGAGCGTTTACCGCGCTGGTGTTGGCGGCGCGGCGCGACGGGGTGGATCCGGTCGCGGCCGGGGGACACTGCAGCCACAAGGGACTGGTCCCCATCGCCGGCCGGACCATGCTGGCCAGGGTGCTGGATGCCCTTGCCGCGAGCCGCTCCATAGGTGCCCTGGCGATCAGCATTGACGACCCCGCCGTGCTCCGCGCGGCGCCCGACATCGCCGCCCTGATCGAGGCGCACGACATCGCCCTGATCGACAGCGCCGCGACGCCGAGCCTCAGCGTCGCCAAGGCCATCGAGCAGCTGGCGCAGCCCTGGCCGGTGCTGGTGACGACCTCGGATGTGCCCCTGTTGCGTCCCGAGATGGTCGATCATTTTTGCGGCCAGGCGCTTGAAACCAGCGCCGATATCGCCGTCGGGCTGGCCTCGGCCACGGTCGTGCTCGATCAGTATCCCGACGCCCGGCGCACCTTTCTGCGCTTTCGCGGCGGGCGCTATACGGGCTGCAATCTGTTCGCCGTCATGTCGCCCCGGGCGATGGCCGCGGTGGCGTTCTGGCGGCGCATCGAGCAGGATCGCAAACATCCCTGGCGGCTGTTCAAGGGCTTCGGCGCCCAGGCCGCCTTGCGCTTCCTGGCGGGCGGGGCGACGCTTGATTCCGCCTTCGCCGCCGCGTCCCGAAGGCTCGATCTGACCGCCCGCGCGGTGGTGATGCCCTTTGCCGATGCGGCCATCGATGTCGACCAGCCCGCCCATCTGAAACTGGTGGAAAATATTATCCGGGCGCGCGGCGATATTTAAGCTTGTCAAGGGTGCCTAAAAGCACCGCCTGAATTTGAAGTATCCACGTATTCAGTAAAGTATAAACCCCATAGATATGACAGTTAGTAACATTTTGTGATCGTTAAAACCTCATGAATCTCTTGTAAAACTGTGGCTATTGAGAAAAAATCGGGTATTAGGACTGGTTCCAAGCGTAAGATACGGATTCTAGTCGAGTAATTGGTGTTCATATGCGACTTCCATGTGAATACTAAGGGATTGGGTAAAGCCGTCACTGCCGTTAATATTACTCACTCCCGAGCACGCCTCATCCGGATTGGAAACATGGCAGAAGACGGTCATGGCATGATGGGGGTCATGCAATTTTGTGAGGCGCGGGACGGGTTGTTTTACGATGGAAATGCTGCGTAACAGAGGCGAGTTTGAGTAATGGGGTTTGTCGAATTGCCACTTCAGGCGAATTGCCGATATTTTCGGAGAGCGATGTGATGTCGGGCGTGACACCGACAAGCAACGCGCGTCTGGCCTTGAAGCCGGCGACGTTCGAGACCCTGACCGAAGGGCTCGATTACGCGGCCCAGGGCCAAACCGGTAATAATTTTTATACCGCGGCCGGCGAGCTTGGCGTCAGCCTGACCTATGGCGAGATTCGCGAGCGCGCGGTCGCCCTGGCCCGGCGCTTCATTCGCGCTGGCCTGCCCGCCGGCGGGCGGATGGCTATCGTCGCCGACACCAGCCCTGATTTCCTGTGCTTCTTCTACGCCTGCCAATATGCCGGGCTGGCGCCCGTGCCGCTGCCCTTGCCGATGAACCTGGGCGGCCATGATCCCTATGTGCAGCGCATCGCGCGCATGATCGAGAGCGCCGGCGCGGTGGCCGCCGTGGCGCCCGACGAATTCTCAGGCTTCCTCAAGGAGGCGGTCGCCGGCCTGCCCGTGCAAATGGCCGGGACGCCGGACGATTTCAACGCCCTGCCCGAGGACGGCGTCGAGCTCAGGCCGTTCGGCAAGGACGATCTTTGCTATATCCAGTATTCTTCGGGCAGCACCTGCTTCCCGCGCGGTGTGACGATCTCCCAGCGTGCGGCGCTCAGCAACATGGGCAGCATCATCCGCCACGGCTTGGAAGTGCGGCCCGGCGACCGCGGTGTTTCCTGGCTGCCGCTCTATCACGATATGGGGCTTGTCGGCTTTGCCCTCGCGCCCATGGTCTGCCAGATGTCCACGGACTTCATCGCGACCTCGGATTTCGTGCGCCGGCCTCTGCTGTGGCCCAAGGTGTTGACCGCGAACGGCGGCACCCTGTCGTTTGGGCCGACCCTGGGCTATGACCTGTGTTCGCGCCGGGCGCTCAACGGCTCGGCGAAAACCTTCGATCTTTCCGCCTGGCGGGCGGCCGGCATCGGCGGCGACATGATCCGCCCGGATGTGCTCGAGCGGTTCCACGAAGCCTTCGCCTGCACCGGGTTCCGCCGCTCCGCATTCGTCGCCAGCTACGGGCTCGCGGAATCGACCCTGGCCGTCAGTTTTGCGCCTCTCGATACGGGCATCGAGGTGGATCGCATCGATCGCGCGCAATATACCCTGAACCAACGCGCCGTCCCCGCCAAGGGCAATGGATCGGCCCTCAAGGCGCGGCCCTTCGTGATCTGCGGGCGGGCCATGCCGGACCATCAGATCGTCATCCGCGACGACCGGGACGCGCCGCTTGCCGACCGGGAGATCGGCACCGTTCATATCAAGGGCCCGAGCGTGATGACCGGCTATTTCCAGGAGCCGGAAATGTCGTCTCAGGTAATCTCGAAGGACGGCTGGCTCAATACCGGCGACATGGGCTACCTGATCGAGGGTCGGCTGGTGATCACCGGGCGGATCAAGGACCTGATCATCTGCCATGGCCGCAATATCTGGCCTCAGGATATCGAATGGGCGCTCGAACAATTGCCCGGCGTGCGCACCGGCGATGTGGCGGCGTTCTCGGTCACCGGCTCGGACGGCGCCGAGCGCGTGGTCATCGTCCTTGCCCGCCGGCTGATCGATATCGAGGTTCGGCGCGAGATGATCCGCACCATCACCGCGACGGTTCACGCCGCCGCCGGCGTCGCTTGCGAGGTGGTGCTGGCGCCGCCGCGCAGCCTGCCCCATACCTCGTCGGGCAAGCTCAGCCGATCCGGCGTCAAGACGATCTACCTCGAGGGCGGCTACGCCGAGCCAACCGCCCAATGCGCACCGGAGCGGGCCGATCAGCCCGCCAAACCGACTCGCAATCCCAGGGCCGCATCTGCCTCCCTCGCCGCGGCTGACTGATCCCGGCACTGTCGCCGTCACCGGCGCGACCGGTTTCGTCGGCGGCCATGTAGCGCGCGCTCTCAGCGCCGACGGCTGGCGCGTCCGCGCCCTGGTTCGTGGTTCTGGTCGGGGGCCCGGCCGGGGGCTGGATTTCGCGACCCTCATCCCCGGATCGCTCGAAGACAAATCGAGCCTCGACCGCCTGGTCGAGGGCGTCGATGCGGTGGTCCATTGCGCCGGGCTGGTGCGCGCCGCCACGGCGGCCGCGTTCGATGCGGTCAACGAGGCCGGCGTGGCGCATCTGGCCGCCGCCGCCGCGGCCCGCCATTCCCCGCCCCGGTTCATTCTGATGTCATCCCTGGCCGCGCGGGAGGCGGGCTTGTCCCGGTATGCGCAGAGCAAGCGGGCCGGCGAGCGCGCCCTCGCCCGCCATGGCGGGAGGCTTGCCTGGACCGTGTTGCGGCCGCCCGCCGTCTATGGCCCCGGTGACCGGGCGACCCTGGATTTCTTCCGCCTCTACCAGCGCGGGCTGGCGCCTTTTCCGGGTGGCCCGGAGCTGCGGCTTTCGCTGATCCATGGCGCCGACCTGGCCGGGGCGGTGGCGGCGCTGCTGGCGGCGGACATCGGCGCCGGCGAGACCTACGAGCTTCGCGACGGCTGCGCCGAGGGCTACAGCTGGGCCGATGTCGCCGACGCGGCGGCAAAAGGGTTCGGCCGGCCGATGACCCGCATTCGCCTGCCGCGCGCCCTGATGGAAGGCGTCGCCGTGATCCACCAAGGGATCTCGGGGATCTTCGGCGCCACCCCGAGCCTGACCCGGGACAAGGTCAGGGAGCTTTATCACCCCGACTGGCTGTGCGCCCGCAACCCCATCGCCGAGCTCACCGGCTGGACGCCCCGCATGACCCTCGACGAGGGCTTCGCCGAGACCATCGCTTGGTACCGCGCCGAGGGCTGGCTGAAATGACGTAAATCGTGAGTTGAACCCGCCCCGGTGAACTTGTTACAACCTCGTTATCGACCATCATGCTTATTCAAGAGACAACCGTGACAGAAGCGATAATCGGCGATCCCACGAAGGTTTTCGAGCAAATCAGCGAGCAGCTTGCGCCGTTTAACAAGAACGGCATCGAGCTGACCGAGGCGACCGATATCAACGCCGATCTCAATATCGATTCCGTGGCCATACTCGATTTGCTGATGACCATCGAGGACGCCTATGAAATTTCCATCCCGATCAATCTTCTCGCCGATGTGCGCACCGTGGGCGATCTCACGGACATCGTAAAGCGGATGATTGAGGCCCAAGGATGATTGAAGTTTTGGCGGAAAGCGGGCCTTCGGGATGAATTCCACGAAAAATTCCGCCGATTTGTTCGATAAATTCGACGCGCTCGACGAGACCCGCGAACGGTTGCTCGGCGACGGCGTCAATCCCTTCCATGTGCGCATGGACCGGGTCAAATCGGCCACCGAGGCGGTCATCGACGGGCGCGACGTCATCCTGTTCGGCACCAACAACTATCTCGGCCTGACCTTCGATCCGGCCTGCATGGAAGCGGCGCGGGCCGCCGTCGCCGCCGAGGGAACCGGCACCACCGGCTCGCGCATCGCCAACGGCACCTACGCCCTCCATCAGGACCTTGAGGCCGCCCTCGCCAAATTCTTCAAGCGCGCCTCGGCGATCGTGTTCAGCACCGGCTATCAGGCCAATCTCGGGGTGCTGGCGGGGCTTCTCGGGCCCGGCGATACGGTGCTCATCGACGCCGACAATCACGCCAGCATCTATGACGGCTGCCGGCTCGGCGGCGCCGATATCGTCCGCTTCAGGCATAACGACGCGGCCGACCTCGACCGCCGACTGGGCCGGGTGCCGGGCGGCGCTGCCACATGTTTGATCGTCGTCGAGGGGGTCTACAGCATGATGGGCGATTGCGCGCCGCTCGCCGAATTCGCCGAGGTCAAGACGCGCCACGGCGCCTATATGATGGTCGATGAGGCCCATTCGCTGGGGGTCTACGGCGAAAACGGGCGGGGTAACGCCGAGCGCGACGGGGTCGAGGAGGCGGTCGATTTCGTGGTCGGCACCTTCAGCAAGAGCCTCGGCGCGATCGGCGGCTACGCCGTCTCCAACCATCCCCGGTTCGAGCTTTTGCGCCTCGCCAGCCGGCCCTATATGTTCACCGCGTCGCCGTCGCCATCGAACGTCGCCTCGGTTCTCGAAGCCCTGCGCCTGATTGCCTCGACCGACGAGCACCGGGTCAGAATTTGGAACAACGCCCGCGCCCTGCACGGCGGCTTGAGTGCCCTGGGCCTCGACATTTGCGCGCCCCCGGGGCCGATCATCGCCATCAGGCTCGACGACGCGGCCCAGGCATTCGCCTTCTGGAAGCGGCTGCTCGACCAGGGGGTCTATACCAACCTGGCGGTTCCGCCGGGAACTCCCAACGGCATCTCCATGCTGAGGTGCAGCGTCTCGGCGGCGCACAGCGACCGGCAGATCGAAATGATCCTCGCCGCCTTCACCCTGGTCGCCCCGGAATTCGGTATATCTGCTTAGCGGATTGCCGACAGGGTCGTCGCCAACCGGCTCAGGGCGCGCGCCCGAGCCCAGGGCTTCACCAGATCGACCGCCACGGCGAGGGCCTCGTCGAACAGGCTGATCGCTGCGCCGCGGTCGCCGGCCTGGGCGCGTGTGATGGCGATATCGGCGAGCAGAGTAATGCGCGCCAGATCGTTCTTGATCTTGCGGGTGGCGGCGAATGCCAGGGTCATGTCCGCGCAGGCGGTGGTCTTCCCGCAGAGGCTTGCCGGCGATGCCGCGATGGCCCAAAGCGCCAGGGCGCGCAGCTTTTCGCGGTCGACTTCCTGGGTCGTTTCCCGCGCATCCTCGATGGCGCCAATCTCCGCCTGGCCTCGCGCGACGCGGCTTAGGGCATAAGCCCGGGAATAGTCTTGAACGATCGTCTGGCTTGTGGCGCGCGCATCCGAGAGCGTTTGCCGGGCGGCGGCCTCATGGCCATCGCTCGCCTGAGCCAGGGCGGTGCTGATCAGCGCGGTCACGCGATAGCGGGCGTCGCCGATAGAGTCGGCGATTAGCCGGGCGTTGGCGGTCTCTCCCGCCTCGCCATAGATTTTCGCAATCAGGATGAGCACGGGGACGCGATGACGCGCCTGGTAAATCGAGGCGGCGATGATCAGGGCCTCGTCGAGCCGCCCGATTTCAGCCTGGGCGGAGGCCACGCGCGCCAGAGCGTTGTCCCGCGCGAGGCCGCCTTCGATCGCCCGCGCGCCCTCGAGGGCCTGGTCGAGCATTTCGTTCGCGCTCTCGGCCTCGCCCAGCTTGACCCGCAGCAAGGCCATCTGGCACATCAATGTGATCCGCCAGAGAGGCTTTGTGATGCGGGCCGTGGCGTCCAATACATCGGACAGGGTGTCGCGCGCCGCCCCGTCGAGACCAACGGCGAGCTGCAGCCCGGCGATTACGGCAAGCGCCTGGGCCCTGACCCGGGGGTCCGGCACGGCGAGCGCGGTCGCATGGGCGCCTTGATAATCGCCCTCGCCGGCCTGGACGCGCGCAATCTTTCCCAGGGCGACAATCAGCATGCGGGGGTCGGACATGCGCTTGGCCGTGGCAATGCCGGCCGAGACATCGCCGACCACGGTCCAGGCGAGAGCGACATCGCGAAACGCGCCGTTGCGCAAATGCTGCTTGCCGGTCGCCAGGGCGGCCTTGAGGGCTTCATCGAGCAGGCAGTCCGGTTGTGGCGTCGCCAAGCAGGAGGGGCCGCCCACCGCCGGCGCCTCGATCGGCGTCTTGGCGGGGATCGCAGCCAGCAGATCGCGCGCCGCCGCATGGTCCTCAAGCGCCTTGCGCGCCGCGATGGTTTGCTTCTGGCGCGCGGATTCGACCCGCGACAGCAGGATTCCCGCCTTCACCACCGCCGTATCGAGTTGTCTGAGCAGGGCGCGCGAGACCTGCCCGTCGATCGTCAATCGCGCTTGCCGTTGATAAGCGCGGATCGCTGATTTGGTCGCGTCGCTCAGGCGGCCATCGCGCGGCCCCCTATAGATACCCAACTCAGCCAAGCGCTTCTGGATATCCTTCACCAGTACGGGATCGACGCCGCGCAGCGCCGTCCCCGTCGTCTCATCCGGGACGTCGCTGATCGCCGCCACGGCCGGGAGCGCCGCCATGGGCGCCATCACCGCTAAGGCGGCGACGATGATGATCAGCCGATGAAGGGCGCCGTGCCGCACAATCGGGTATTCCCAGTGCCGTTGGTCCGAGGTAACGGCTCCTTCTATAGCATAGGGCGCCCTCGCCGGGGGCGATGATCAATCCTGTCTCTGGCCGAACAGCATGGTGACGTCTCTCCGCATGGGTCTATTTTACAATATTTGCAACGAGTTATACCGAGCCGAGGGGGTCCGCTATGCGGGTACATTCCCGCGAATTCCGTGCATGACTACAAAGAAATCACACACGCCTGCCTAGCTTTTCCCGAAGAGCTCGAACAGCATTATGAGCCATGGCTTCATGGGCCCAAGTAATTATATATTTAGATTAGCTCCCGCTCGCGCCTCCCCCTATTCCTCCGGGCCGGCCCTGATTCGATGCAAACAAACGCAAACATGTTAACTCTTTGAACTGGTGGAATAATTATTGATATCGGCCGTCTCGAGAAAACCGTCGCTGGTCGGCATCCCGATCGTCTCCAAAATACAGGGAAATAACGTGAAATAAAAAAGGAATACGCGCCGATACGAACAGAATTATTATGTATTATCAGTCTGTTGCCGGTAAGGTATCAAACCCGTGGAACAGGGTGCTCTAAAAGTGGAACAGGGAATTTATTCGACGTATCAGTCGATTAGATCAGAAGGCTAAGATTTTACTTGTAATTCGTCGTTGACGTGCATCCGCAGATGCTGTAGTTATCGCCGAATCACTACTGTATGCACGTCATGTTTACTAGCGAGCATGGTGTGGATACTATGGTCCACCCCTATAGTTAGGTCATGGACTCATTAACGCGTAGCCATATCCGTATAGATGCCAACTTTATCATGGCGAGGTAGTTGAGGGCATGTTTCTCGAAGCGCGTTGCGACACGACGGAAGTGTTTGATCCTGTTGAAGAAGCGTTCGATACGATTGCGTTCCTTGTAAAGCGCCTTGGAGAAGCAGTGACGATGCTTGCGGTTGACCTTGTCGGGAATGTTCGCCGTCGCACCCTGGGAATCGATCCATTCCCTGATCCAGTCGGCGTCGTAAGCCTTGTCGCCAAGCAGGATGTTTCCGTCGTTGAGACCGGTCAGCAGCATCGCCGCGCCGTTGACGTCATGGGCCTGGCCGGGGGTGAGCGCCAGCTTTATCGGCAGCCCCCGAGCATCGGTGAGCACATGAACCTTGGTGGTCAGTCCTCCTCGGCTGCGGCCCATACAATGAAGCTCGGTGTTTTTTTTACGTTGGCGGCGTGCTGATGAACACGCACCACGGAGCTGTCGATCATCTGGATGTCGCCGTCGTAAGCCTCGGAAACCGCGTCCATGATGCGATCCCACACACCCGCCTTGCGCCAGCGGTTGAAGCGGTTGTAGCTCGTCGTATAGGGGCCGTAACGCTCCGGCAGGTCACGCCACGGCGCGCCGGAACGCAAAATCCAGAAGATGCCGCTCAACACTCGACGGTCATCAACGCGCGGCACGCCACGCGGCTTGTTTGGAAGAAGAGGTTCGATGACCGACCATTCGAAGTCCGTCAGATCGTAGCGTCCGCCCATGTCTATGCTCCCACTGTTTGGAAGCTTGAATCACATAACGGGGGTTTTGTGAATCCCTTTTATGAGTACATGGCCTAGTTGTTCGCCATATGAGTCGCGCGACAGAAGCCCCCAAAATGGCCTTCTCGGCACCACGAAATAGCCGCTTTCCAGGATCAGATTGTAAGGCCTGCAAACGCCCTGATGGAGATGAAAATGATCGGGAAGGCAATGATAGTGGCGGCTGGGATGCTTATTTCCATGCCGGTAATGGCGGAAGAGTGGGAGATTACAGTATCGGACGATAGTGTCGTTGCGGCGATTACGGGCAATATCACATACGGAGAACGCCAGCGTTTTATCTTTAACAAAGGCAACTGCAAGGTCGTGGAGCATATCTTCAGTACCTACACGGAGAAGGCCGCAAACTTCAAAGATCTGACCGGTGCCGTGTTGGCCGTTGATTTCAATGGCAGTATCATCGGCGCAAAACTCATAGCGGCAAACAAGGCGATGGCTGGCCACTTACTCATGTTTAGCTTCGGGAGCTACGACAAAGACGTACTTTTGAAGATTTTCTCCGAGGACGACAAAATTTCAATGACGTTTATCGATGGCAACGGCCACACAGCCTCAGAACTCTTCGATATGCCGAAAAACGAATGGGATATCTCCGAGATTGCGGGAGCCTTCGAGGATGCTTACAAAGCCTGCTCCTCTCTGTAGTTGACCGCTCAGTTTGCCGTAGAAGGCCACTGAGGTATGGCGTATTGATCTCACCCATGCTGCGTACCGTCTTCCTTGCCGTCGCTCTCGCTTTCCCGGTATCGGCCCTGGCTGAGATCACCGGCACGGCATCAGTCATAGACGGCGACACCATTGATATACATGGCCAGCGTATCCGGCTGCATGGCATCGATGCCCCAGAAAGTAGGCAGACCTGTGTTGCTGACGGCGAGGTATGGCGCTGTGGACAGCAGGCGGCACTGGCCCTGTTCGACTTCATTGGTCGTTCACCAGTAGCTTGCCAAGAGCAAGGCGAGGATCGCTAAGGTCGGCGAGAATGACAAGGCGGACGCGCAGAAGGTCTTCGTTGAGTTGAGTGAGGCCAATTTGAAAAACGACTTGGATCGTGTGCGGTCGATCCTGGAGCGCCTTCGCTCCCGTGCACCATTCAGCGATCCTGCTGAGACAATTGACGACAAGACGCTCCTCCAAACAGACATCGATAGGCTGCGCGCGCGGATCGACGTCATGGCGATTGAGATTACGGCCCTCAAGGGTTCGGAGACATACCAGACGCTTTCGCCGTTGGGCGACTGGGAGCAATATTTCGAGGCGCAGAAGGAGAAGTTGATCGGTCAAATTGAAGATATGGAACAGGAGCTGGGCGATGGCTGACAACCCGATTGTTCCAATATCAGAGAGGGCATTGGTTCAAGCGGATGGGCGGATTGCGCTCGGTAACAAGGCCCTAGCAGTGGTCGATGCAGCGCGATTGGCGCGTATATTGGCGCGCCATGAAGAGGCTTGGGAATATCTATTGTCATCCCACCCAAACGCTCTTGAGCTTGTTAATGAACATAGCGCATCATCTGATTGGAAGCGGATTTCTACAAACGTAAAAATGCCTTGGTCAGCCGAACTGATTGCGAACTATGAAGACCGGTGGGATTGGGGGCAACTCAGCAGTAACGAAGGCCTCCCTTGGTCAGTCGAACTGATTGAGAGGTACGAGGAGCGGTGGGATTGCTTAGCTGCCGAACAAGGGAACACCGCCGCTCAACACAATCTCGCTAACAGCTACAGAAAGGGCACTGGAGTGCCTCAGGATTACACTGAGGCTGTTAAGTGGTATCGCAAAGCCGCTGAGCAGGGACTTGCCAGTGCCCAGAACAGTCTTGGCTATATGTACGAAAATGGGCAAGGCGTGCCCACAGACGATGCTGAAGCAATCAAATGGTATCGCCTGGCTGCAGAACAAAATGATGCGATCGCTCTGAGGAACTTAGGTATCGGATACTTTAAAGGACGAGGTGTCTCTCAGGACTACGCTAAAGCGATCAAGTGGTTTCACTTAGCCGCTAAACAGGGTGATGCGATCGCCCAGTTTAACATTGGCTGTATGCATGTGAACGGATGGGGTGTTCACCAAGACTACGAAGAAGCATTGAAGTGGTATCGCCTGTCTGCAGAACAGGGTGTTACTGCTGCCCAGTTTAACCTTGGCTTTGGATACCGCAACGGGCTAGGCGTTCTGCAGGACAGCGCTGAAGCGATTGAGTGGTTTCTCTTAGCTGCCAGACAGGGAGATGCTCAAGCCCAACACGAACTCGACCTCATGTCTGAGAACGGCTATGGCGTGCCTCAGGAATCTACCTTCGGACCTCATTCTTCGCCGCCATAGCAAAACCGAGGCAGCAGAAACTCAAGAGATGTTCTGATCCATCCAATTCCAGACCGCCCTCGCCGCTAATGTATCTGCCAAAGCACGGTGGGCGGTTCCTTATCGACGCCGACGGCTATCTCTGGGTTCCCGGCGTGGCGATTGGCGGGGAGTGATAAATTAATCGTCAAGGCTATCGAGCGCTTTCAGGGCCGGGCGATTTGTCCTAGGCTGTGCCAACAATGAGACACGGCATCTCACCGGGCCAACTCACCGGCAGACTGCCTCAACCAAGAGATTCAAACGCACCAACAGTACATATTTAGGAGGACATCATGAGGAAGTTGACATATCTCGCGCTGCTGACGGGGCTCGTCATATCGGCGGGGCCGATGATCAGTGCTGCCCAGGCTGAGACGCCGGCAAACATGCTGATCGTTGCCGGCCAGATCGACGACATCACGACGCTCGATCCCGCGCAATCTTTCGAATTCTCGGGCAGTGACATCAGCCGTAACATATACGGAAAACTGGTCAATTTCGACCCGTCGAACCTGGACGCGGGCTACGGCCCCGACCTGGCGGAAAGCTGGACGGTGTCCGATGACGGCAAAATCATCACCTTCACCATGCGCGAAGGCGTCAAATTCCATTCCGGCAACCCGGTCACCGCGAAGGACGCCGAGTACAGCCTGCGCCGCGCCGTCATCCTCAACAAAACACCGTCGTTCATCCTGACCCAGTTTGGCTTCTCCGCCGACAACGTCAAGGACACCATCGTCGCCACCGGGCCGATGACCCTGCAAATCACCACCGACAGGCGCTATGCGACCTCGTTCGTTCTGAACTGCCTGACCGCGACCATCGGCGGTATCGTCGATAGCAAGCTGGTCATGGAACATGAGGTCGATGGCGACATGGGCAACACATGGCTGCGCAACAACACCGCCGGTTCCGGCGCCTATAAGCTGGGGAGCTGGAAGGCCAATGAATCGATCACCCTGATCTCGAATCCGGATTTCTATCTCGGAGCGCCGGCCATGGAACGGGTCGTGGTGCGCCATATTTCAGAAAGCTCGACCCAGCGCCTGTTGCTGGAAAAAGGCGATATCGACGTCGCCCGTAACCTCAACCCCGAAGACGTCGCCGGCGTTTCGTCCAAGGCCGGTATCGTGGTCGACAGCGAATTGCGTGGCCGCCTGATGTATGTCTCGTTCAACCAGAAAAACGAGATTCTGGCCAATCCCAAAGTCGTCGAGGCGATGAAGTACCTGATCGACTACAAGGGCATGCAGGACAGCTTCCTCAAGGGGCAGTACACCATTCATCAATCCTTCCTGCCGCGCACCTATCTCGGCGCCATCGATGACAAGCCTTATTCTCTGAATATCGACAAGGCCAAGGCCCTGCTGGCCGAGGCGGGTTATCCCAATGGCTTCGAGGTCGGCATCATCGTTCGTGAGGCCCAGGAGCGGGTCGATATCGGCCAATCCCTGCAAAACACCTTCGGCAAGGCCGGCATCAAGGTGGACATTACCGTGGGGACGGCAAAGCAGATACTGGGCGTCTATCGCGCGCGCCAGCATGACATCTACCTCGGCGCCTGGGGCCCGGATTATCCCGATCCCAACACCAATGCGGCAACCTTCGCCGTCAACCAGGACAACCGGGACGAAGCCGGCCTGACCGGTCAGTTGGCGTGGCGTAATTCCTGGGATATCCCGCAGATGAGCGAGGATACCCTGGCCGCCGTGGTTGAGAACGACCGCGATATGCGGGCGAAAATGTATAACGCGATCCAGCGCGATCATCAGAATCGTTCACCCTTCGCGGTGATGTTCCAGAAGATCGAACAGACCGGCCGTTCGGACAAGGTCAAGAACCTCAATCTGGGCGGCGCCATTACCGCCGTCTCTTATTGGGTGGTTACCAAGTGAATGGCTGTAGCCATGAATTTTGCTGGGTAATTACTAGTTAAATGGCTATAGCTTCCGAGACGGGGAAAGGGCGGCATCAGCCGCCCTTTCTTCTTTTTCTACTCAAGACCGGGAAAACACTCGTCACCATAGCGGTGACCATGCTCGGTCTGCTGTTCGTGACTTTTTTCATCGGCCGGGTAATGCCGGTCGATCCGGTTCTGTCCATCGTCGGGGAGCGCGCCACTAAAGAAATCTATGAGGCGGCCTATCTCTCTCTGGGGTTGGACAAACCCCTGATCGTGCAATTTTTCTATTATCTGCGCGACATTCTTCAGGGCGATTTCGGCACCTCCCTGCGCACCGGATTTCCGGTCTCGGGCGATATCATACGGGTCTTTCCGGCAACCTTGGAGCTGGCGTCCCTGGGCACCTTGATCGGCATCGTCATCGGTGTGCCCCTCGGCGTCGTGGCGGCGGTCAAGCGCGGCACCTGGATCGACCAGGTCGCGCGGGTTATTGCCCTGATCGGCTACTCAATGCCGATTTTCTGGCTCGGCCTGATCGGCCTGCTGGTTTTCTACGGCATTCTGGGATGGGTCGGCGGCCCGGGCCGGCTGGACATATACTACGAAGATATTGTGCCGACGGTGACCGGCATGATCCTCCTCGATTCTGCGCTGGACGGCAATTGGGTCATCTTCCGCAACGCCTTCACCCACATCATTCTGCCCGCTTCCCTGCTGGGCTATTATTCGCTGGCCTATATCAGCCGCATGACCCGCAGCTTCATGCTCGAGCAGCTCAACGCCGAATACGTCATCACCGCCCGGGTCAAAGGATTGTCGGAGCGCGAAGTCATCTGGAAGCATGTCTTCTCCAACATCAAGGTGCAGTTGATTACGGTTATCGCCCTGAGCTATGCGGGCTTGTTGGAGGGCTCGGTGCTGACCGAGATCATTTTCGCCTGGCCCGGCATCGGTTCCTACATCACCACATCGCTGTTATCGGCGGACATGAACGCGGTCATGGGCGGGACCGTGGTCGTCGGGCTGGTGTTCGTGTGCCTGAATATATTCTCCGACCTGCTCTATCGATTCTTCGATCCGAGAGCCAAATGAGCATCTCAGATACGCCCAACCAGGGCTGGCGCGCCTGGCTGCTGACCGACACGCCGTCATCGCGCAGGCATGCCCGGCTCTCCGCCTTGTATCGGGGCTGGCTGTCTTTCAGCGAAAATCCCATGACCATGATCGGATTGGGAATTCTGCTGGTTCTCATCTTCGTGGCCGCCCTGGTGCCATGGCTGGCGCCGCATGATCCTTTCGCGCAGGATTTGGCGGCGCGGTTGCAGCCGCCGGGCTCGGAAAACTACCTCCTGGGGTCCGACGGCCTGGGGCGGGATATTCTCAGCCGGCTGATGTACGGCTCGCGCATCACGCTCTACATCGTCACCCTGGTGACGATCATCGCGCCCATTGCGGGGCTGCTCGTCGGCACCGTGGCCGGTTATGCGGGCGGCTGGGCCGATGTGGTGCTCATGCGCCTCACCGATATATTTCTCGCCTTCCCCCGGCTGGTGCTCGCCCTGGCCTTCGTGGCGGCGTTGGGCGCCGGCATCGAAAATGCCGTGCTGGCGATCTCGCTGACCGCCTGGCCGCCCTATGCGCGCATCGCCAGGGCCGAGACCCTGACCATCAGGAATTCCGATTTCATCCACGCGGTGCGCCTGCAAGGCGCCGGGCCTATGCGGATCATCGTCAAGCATATCTGGCCGCTCTGCGTCTCCTCCCTGGTGGTGCGGGTCACGCTCGATATGGCCGGTATCATTCTTGCCGCCGCCGGCCTGGGGTTCCTCGGTCTCGGCGCACAACCGCCGTCGCCGGAATGGGGCGCGATGATTTCGGAAGGGCGCACCTACATCCTCGATCACTGGTGGGTGGCGACCATGCCCGGCCTGGCGATTTTTATCGTCTCGTTGGCCTTCAACCTGCTCGGCGATGGGCTGCGCGATGTGCTCGACCCGAAGGAGGGTTCCAATTGAGTAATCTTCTCGACGTCGAAAACCTGCGGGTCAAATTTCCCACCCGGAGCGGCGTTTTCGAAGCCGTCCGCGGCATCAGCTTTTCCCTGAATCAGGAAAGACTCGGGATCGTCGGCGAGTCCGGATCGGGGAAAACCCTGACCGGGCGCGCCATCCTGAGGTTGATCAAACGGCCCGGCGTTGTTGAGGCCGACCGGATTGATCTGGATGGCAAGGACATCCTTCGCATCCCGGAGGAGGAAATGCAGGCGGTGCGCGGTAAGCGCATATCCATGATCATGCAGGATCCGCAATATTCCCTGAATCCGGTGATGACCGTCGGATCGCAGATCGCCGAGGCCTATAGGGTTCATTCCAAGGCGAGCAAGCCCGAAGCCCGTGACCGCACCCTCGATATGTTGGAGACGGTCCGCATCCGCGAGCCCGAGAAGGTCTATCACCTCTATCCTCATGAGGTCTCGGGCGGCATGGGCCAGCGCATCATGATCGCCATGATGCTGATTCCCGAGCCCGATCTGTTGATCGCCGACGAACCGACCTCGGCGCTCGATGTCACCGTGCAGCTCCAGGTCCTCGCCCTGATCGACGATATGGTGCGCGAGCGCGGCATGGGGCTGATCCTGATCAGCCACGATCTCAATCTGGTCGCCTCGTTCTGCGACCGGGTGCTGGTGATGTATGGCGGGCGCATCATGGAGACTCTCGACGCCAAGGATTTGCATAACGCCCAGCACCCCTACACCCGGGGCCTGCTTGATTGCCTGCCCCGGCTCGACGGGTCTCACGGTGAGCTGCAGGTTCTCAAGCGCGATCCGGCCTGGCTCGAAGCATGATCCGCGTCGAAAATCTCAACGTCACGTTCGGCGACGGCGAGAACAGCGTGCAGGCGGTGCGCAATGCGTCCTTCACCGTTGCCGAGGGGGAGAGCTTCGGCCTGGTCGGTGAGTCCGGATCGGGCAAGTCGACCGTGCTCAAGGCCATCGCAGGTCTTCATTCCCATTGGACCGGCAGCATCGAGGTCGACGGCATGGCGCTCAAACAAAAGCGGCCGCGCGCCTTCCGCAAGCTCTTGCAGATGGTCTTTCAGGACCCCTTCGGCTCGCTCCATCCCCGCCATACGGTCGATGCCACCCTCAAGGAACCCTTGGCCATTCACCGCTTCGACAACCCCGAGCAACGCATCCTCAAGGCGCTCGACGATGTCGGGCTGGGGCCTGAGTTCCGCTTTCGCTATCCCCACCAACTGTCGGGCGGTCAGCGCCAGCGCCTCGCCATCGCCCGCGCCCTGATCCTCGAGCCGCGCGTCGTGCTGCTCGACGAGCCGACCTCGGCGCTCGATGTTTCCGTCCAGGCGGAAATCCTCAATCTGCTCGTCCGCCTGCGCAAAGAGCAAGGCCTGACCTACGTCATGGTCAGCCACAACCTCGCCGTGGTTGCCCATCTCTGCGAGCGCATCGCGGTGATGAACCGGGGCGTCTTCATCGAGGAAATGACGGATGAGCAACTGCGCTCATCGACCCCAAGCCACGGCTACACCCGGCAATTGCTGGTTGCCAGCAAGGGCTACGACAGGAAAGCCATCGACCGCTTCGTTGAATTTACCTGAGCGCCGCAAGCTTTAGGTGTATATACACTCAACCCTTAAGTCCTTCGGTCCACGTCCCGGCTCGGTTTGGAGTCGCCGATGCGCCTGTAGAAGATCAGGGCGACGATCACCGTCGCGGCGAGAAAGCCGAAGACCGCCCGGTAGGCGATTTCGGGCGGCGCGTCGCCGGCCTTCGACAAGGCGCCGACGATGAAGCCGGTCAGCACCTGCATCACCGCGACGCCGGTGAAATTGACGAAATTCACCATGGTGACGGCGCGACCCACGAGATGCTCGGGGAAACTGGCCCGGCCGTGGGCCATGATCATCACCGAGTAGGAGCCGAAGAAGCCGAGCAGGGTCAGGAGGGCGACCGCCAGCCACAGGGGCGGCGCGGTGACGACGGCCAGGGCGATCAGGACGACGACCGTCACCAGGGCGCCGCCGATGGCGATTCCCTTGCGGGTATCGAAGCGCCGGTCGAGGGGGCCGTAGAACAGGGTGCCGAGGATCATCGCCAGGGCGGTGGCCAACAGCACATTGCCGCGCCCGACGCCGTCGAGGCCGTGGATGTCGGCGAGGTAGGGCCCGGCCCACAGAGTCAGGATGGTCGCCATGGAGGGATAGGCGACGAAGGCCATGGCGGCGAGGTAGGGCAGTCTCCTGTTGCGCAAGACCTCACCGATGCCGCTCATGACCGCGCCCAGGGTCTCATGTTTCCGGCCATGGAAGGGATGATCGGGCGGCGCATCGCGGACCAGCAGAAAGACCGCGAGGGCGAGCAGCGCGGTGATCCCCGCCATGGCCGTGAAGGCGTCGCGCCAACCGATCTGATCGGCGGCGTAGGCCAGCGGCGTCGCCGACAGAAGATTGCCGGCGCCACCCACCGCCAGCACAATGGACGCCGTGGTGGCCAGCCGGTCGGGCGCGAACCACCGGGCGCAGACCACCACCGAGCCCATGAAGACGGCGGCGCAGCCGATGCCCATCAGGGCGCGGCCCAGGGTTAGCATGGCCCAGCTCTCGGCGCCGGCGAAGACCAGGGCGCCGGCGACCGCGAAGAGCAGCATGCCGGTCATGGTGCGGCGCGGCCCGAAGCGGTCGAGCATGACGCCGAGCGGTATCTGGGTCAGGCCGAAGGCGAGGAAGAAGGCGCCCGTGAGCAGCCCCAGGGACTCGGGTGAAAACCCGATGTCGCGCACCAGATCAGGCGCGATCACCGCCGTCGAGGAGCGGTAGAACTGGCTGACGATATAGACTGCGCAGAGGGTCGCGAGAATGCGAACCGCGGCGGGCAGCGAGGCGATCACAAGTCTATATCCACCCATACGGGCTGATGGTCCGAGCCCTCGGCGTCCATGTCCACGTGAGCGGCTCGGACACGCTCGGCGAGGGCGGCGCTGACGAAGCAGTAATCGAGCCGCTTGTCGGGGCGCGTCCCTTCGAAGGGACGGGTCTTGCCGTCGGCCTCGTCATGGCCGGCCGAGACCCAGGCGTCGGCGAAGCGGTCGGCGTAGCGCACCCGGCCGTAGACCGGGTCCTTCGGGCCGACGATGGCGTCGTATTCGGGACCGCCGGGCTCGGCGTTGAAATCGCCCATCCAGATCGCCTCATGGGGCGCCGCGGGCGGCAGCGCGCCGAGCGACCAGGAACCGTCACCGCGAATGTTGGACGTGCCCGTCCAGGCGCCGCCACTGGCGGCGGCGAGGTCATGGAGGCCGAGGAGATAGTCGATCTGCACCATGCGCTCGCGGCATGAGATGTAGCTGAGATGGATCGACAGAACCCTGAGCGCAGCCCCGGGCGCATCGATGACGGCTTCGAGAGCCAGCATGTCCATGTTGAACTGATCGAAGGTCTTCAGCTTGGGCAGGCTGTAGACGCGCGACCACGAGAGCGGCCAGCGCGCGAGAATCATATTGCCGAACTGGCGGCGGCGGTTGGTGACAATGCCGTCGTCTGAGATTTCGCTGGCGTCCATGTCGAATCCCGGACCGTAGACCCAGTAATAAGCCGGCAACAACGCCGACAATTCGGCCGCTTGGTCGACCATTCCGGTGCGTGGCCAGTTGCGCTCGACTTCCTGCAGGGCGATAACGTCGGCGCCGTCGAGAGCGTCGGCGATGCGCCCAAGATTATAGCGCCCGTCCTTACCCTTAGAGTATTGGATATTGTATGTAACCAGTCGCATGGTCTCTCTCCACTAGGTTGATCAATGTCTGATCCGACAATCCAGGTTGTCACATCCGTCGCCGCTTTGTCAGTGGCCATATGGCTTTATCTGATTTTTTTCCGGGGCGGGTTCTGGCGCGCCGACCAACGGCTCGGGCCGATGGCTGTCCCTGACAGCGCTTGGCCGGATATCGCGGTTATCGTCCCGGCCCGCGATGAAGCGCAGGTGATCGGGAAAACCGTGGGCGCGCTTCTGGCGCAGGATTATCCCGGCCGCTTCGCCGTTCTGCTGATCGACGACGCCAGCTCCGACGGCACCGCCCGAATCGCCCGCGCCGTACCCGGTGCTGAGCAGCGCCTGACCGTCATCAGCGGCTCGCCGCCGCCCGGAGGCTGGACCGGCAAGCTCTGGGCCTTGGCGACGGGGGTCGATCGCGCCGCCGCGCTGCTGCCCGATGCGCGCTATCTGCTTTTTAGCGACGCCGATATCGACCATCACCCGGCGGCCCTGCGCGCATTAGTCGCCAAGGCCGAGGCCGAGCGGTTGGATCTGGTCTCCCTGATGGCCTTGCTCACCTGCACGACAGGGTGGGAGCGCTTGCTGGTGCCGGCCTTTGTTTATTTCTTCCAAAAGCTCTACCCCTTCGCCTGGGTCAACGATCCGGCCAACGCCATGGCGGCTGCCGCGGGCGGCTGCGTCCTGGTGCGCCGTGACGCCCTGGCCCGGGCGGGCGGCATCGCCGCGATCAGCGACGCCCTGATCGATGATTGCGCCCTGGCGCGGCTGATCAAGCGCCGGGGTGCGATCTGGCTGGGTCTGACCGAGACCACGCGCAGCATCCGGGGCCATGGTGGTTTCGGGGACGGCCTTGGAGATATCTGGGCCATGGTCGTTCGCACGGCCTTCTTCCAGCTCCGCTATTCGGTGGCCCGGCTGGTGGCGGCGGTCGCCGGCATGCTGGTGATTTACGTTATGCCGCCGCTGGCGTTGGCGGTGGGACTGCTTATGGGCAGCGGTTCCCTGGCGGGGCTGGGGCTGGCCGCTTGTATTCTGATGGCGGCCGCCTATGGACCGACTCTCGGACTCTATCGCCAGCCCCGGGCGGCGGCGGTATTGCTGCCCGTGGCGGCGCTGTTTTATATGGCCATGACGATCGATTCGGCCTGGCGCCACTGGCGCGGACGCGGCGGCCAGTGGAAAGGCCGCTTTTATAAAAAATGAAAAGAGTATGAATTGCGGTGAACGTTAAAGCGATTTTTACTATTGATCTCTATTAGTAGATCAATGTTGGCAAGACCTGACAGCCCGCCGACCGATTCAAAGGCTGATTTCAAGGCGGGCATCGCTGCTTATCGCCAGGGCGACTATGACGTCGCCCTGGAAAAATGGATTCCACTCGCCAACGACGGCGCGGTCGAGGCCCAGGTCAATCTCGGTATCATGTGCGCCAAGGGGCAAGGCGTGGCCCGCGATCCGGCCGAGGCGTACAAATGGTATCGCATGGCTGCGGATAAGGGTCACGCCAAGGCGTCATTCAACATCGGCGTTATGTTTGAGAACGGCGAGGCCTGCGATCAGAGCTATGAAGAAGCGGCAAAATGGTATGGGCGCGCCGCCGATCATGGCAACCTGGCCGGCTACTGCGCCTTGGGCATGCTGAGTGAGCATGGCCGGGGCATGGCAAAAAATATAAATCAGGCCATGTTGCGGTACGTCGAGGCCGCCGAGAAAGGCAGCCTGCAAGGACAATATTCCCTCGGCGGGCTTCTGGAAGAAGGCGATGGCATCGAGCGCGATTACGTCCGCGCCGCCCAGCTTTATACGGAACCCGCGAAACAAGAGCATCCGCAATCCTGCCATCGGCTCGGTCAACTCTATGAAACGGGCAAGGGTGTTGAGCAGGATTACAAGCAAGCCCGGCGTTTGTACAAGGTCGCTGCCGACCGCAAGTACCCGGCGGCTTATCACAGCCTCGGCGTGATCTATCTTGAAGGCATGGGTGTGCCGCGCGACGATACAAAGGCGCAGACCTGGTTCCAAAAGGCGACGGATGTGGATCATGGCGATACGCAATGCATGATGGGTCAACTTTACGAAACCGGATACGGCTTGAGCAAGGATGCGCAAAAAGCCAAGCGCTGGTACAGCCTGGCGGCGGCGCAAAATCATCCGGGCGGCAACTACTGTCTCGGCCTGATGCATGAGAACGGCGTCGGTATGGTTTCTGATTATGAAGAGGCCGCTGCTTGCTACAGCAAGGGGGTTGAGAGTAAGCACGGCCCAAGTTGCTATCGTCTCGGCCTGATGTATCAGAAAGGCCGAGGTGTCGAAGCTGATGAAGCCAGGGCGGTCAAGCTGTTTGCCAAGGCCGCGGATGTCGATTACCCCGACGCTCTCGATCGGTTGGGTATGCTCTATATGCGGGGCGAGGGTGGTGTCACGGCGGACGCCAAACGCGGCCACGACTTTCTCCTCAATGCAGCCGAGCAGGGTTATGCGCCCGCCTGCTGCAACCTTGGCAAGATCTATCTCAAGGGATCCGGCGTCGATGTTGATTTTGATACGGCGGTCAAATGGATCCGAATGGGCGCCGAGCAAGGCTTCGCCGAAGCTCAGTATTATCTTTCCTTGATGTACATCGAGGCGCAGTCGGTGGAGCGTGATCTGATCGAGGCGTACATGTGGCTCGATCTCGCGGTAAAGCAGGATCACCGGGGCGCCATGAAGACTCGCGGCATCATTTCAAAACAATTGTCGCCGACAGAACTCAACGATGCCGAAGACCGCGCCGAAGCGTGGAAACCCACCGCTAGTTAAGAAAAAAAAGGGGCCGGAAAATCCGACCCCTAGTTAGGGAATGCAGGGAGGGCACCTAATTAAAGGTGCCACCCCGGCTTTGTACTATTGGTAGCTCCGCACCGTCTGTGACAGGCGTCACAGGGCTATGGAAATCTTCAAATAGCTGGATGGGCGCGGCTTTTTACGAGGCCGTGCCCGCATAGCGGCGCACCACCCAAGCCATGGTCAGACCCTGGACGATGATCGAGAAGATGACCACCGCGTAACAGGCGGCGAGCAGGATTTCGCGCTCGGGTGTCGGCGGCAGGGAGAGGGCCAGGGCGACCGATATGCCGCCGCGCAAGCCACCCCAGGTGAGGATCGGAATGACGCCGGGAGAGAAGCTGCTCCGAAAACGCAAAAGCGACACCGGCACGGATACGGCGATGAAACGGGCGGCCAGCGCCAGCGGGATGGCCATGACGGCGGCTGTCAGGATGTTCGGCGCGAAGGAAAGGGCGATGACCTCGAAGCCGATCAGCATGAACAGTACCGAATTGAGGATTTCGTCGAACAACGACCAGAAGCTGTTGATATGCTCGCGGGTCTTGTCGCTCATCGCCAGGCGGGCGCCGTGATTGCCGATCAGCAATCCGGCGACGACCACCGCGATCAAGCCCGAGACTTGAAGCTTGTGGGCGACGGCATAGGCCACCGTGACCAGGGCCAGGGTGATGATGACCTCGATATTATGTTCGTCCAGCGAGCGCATGGCGAGAAAGGCGATCCAGCCCGCCGCCAGGCCGAGAACCGCCCCACCGAGCGCCTCGGCGAGGAACAGCAAAACCGCCGAACCGGGGCTGATGTCGGCGCCGCCGGCGCCTGTGGCAATCGCCGCGAGAATGGCGAACACCACCACGCCGACGCCGTCGTTGAACAGGCTTTCGCCGGCGATCTTCGCTTCCAGGCTCTTCGGCACCGAGACCTGTTTGAGGATACTGAGCACGGCGACCGGATCGGTCGGCGAGATAAGCGCGCCGAACACCAGGCAATAGGCGAAGGATACATCGAGACCGACCGCCTGGAAGATAACCCAGGAGCCGCCGCCGATGATGGCGGTCGAGATCAGCACGCCGATGGTCGCCATGCCGCCGATCATCCATTTGTGCGAAGCAAGTTCCGACAAATCAACATGCATCGCACCGGCGAACAGCAGGAAGGCCAGCATCCCCTTCATTAAGGTCTCGGTGAAGTCGATCCGACCGAATGCGTCGCGCACGTTGTCGCCGAGCGCCAGGCCGGGGGCCAACGAATCGATGGCGAGGACGCCGAGGGAAACGGCCAGGGCGATGACCACCAGCCCGATGGTATGGGGCAATTTAAGAAAAACATGATTGATATAGCCGAACAGCGCGGCGAGGCCGAGCAGCACGGCGATCAGGTCGAAGGTGGCTTCCATGGGGATGTAGTATTTCCTCGCTAGATTTCAGTAATTATCGGGCGTCGCAATGGCCGTTTACCAGGCCGTATAGCCGCCGTCGATGACCAGATCGGCGCCGGTCATGAAGGACGACTCATCGGATGCCAGGAAGACCGCGGCGTTGGCGATTTCCTCGGGCGTGCCGAGGCGTCCCAAGGGATGCTTGGGCTTGCCCCATTCGCGCTCGGCGGCCGCCATGCCGCCCCATTTATCGGCCATGCCCTGCGTCGCGATGCCGCCGGGCGACAATGTGTTGACGCGAATGCCCTGGCTCGCATGGTCGAGCGCCATGCCCTTGGCCAGCATCAGCAGCGCGCCCTTGGTGACGCAATAGGCGGTGTGCCCGGCGTGGGCGACCGTGGCCATTTGCGACGCCACATGGATGATGCTGCCGCCGCCGGACTCGGCCATGACGGGAACCGCGAAGCGGCTCATCTGATAGGCGCCGGTGACGTTGACGTCGAGCGCGGTTTGCCATTCCGCCTCGTCGAGCTCGGGAAGGGTCGCGTTACGCGGGAAGACCGCCGCGCAATTAACCAGAATATGGAGCCCGCCGAACTGCGCGCGGGCGGCGTCAACGGCGGCCTTCGCCGCCTCGCCCGAGCGCACGTCGCAATCCAGGGCAACGCCGGAGGCCCCGAGCAGGTAGGCGGTTTCGCGCGCCGCGTCACCGTCGATGTCGCCGCAGAGCACCGACGCCCCTTCCTGGGCGAAGGCCCGGCAGATGGCGCGCCCGATGCCGCCGCCGGCGCCGGTGACCAGGGCGACCCGGCCTTGGAGTTTCATGGGCGTCTCATGTGCGCTTAAGGGCGGTCATGGTTTTTCCTATCACAGGACGCGCGGCCTTCCCAGGGCTGGTGGCGGCATCGCGGCGCTTGTGCTAAAAAGGATCCTGCCCACAGCAGCCAAGGAGCCCCGCTCATGAAACGCTTATCGGTGATCGTCGCCTTGCTTTTTTTCACGCTGCCCGTGGTGGCGCAGACCGCATCTTCCCCGGTCGGCGAGGCCGACAGGATAGCAATTCGAATGGTCATCGAGGAACAGCTTAGCGCGTTCCAGCGTGATGACGCCCTCGCCGCCTTCGCCCAGGCGGCGCCCAATATCCAGAAAATGTTTCAAACGCCCGATCAGTTCATGCGCATGGTGCGCAAAGGGTACCAGCCGGTCTATCGGCCCCGGCGGGTCGAATTCCGCGATATCGTCGAGCTCGACGGCGCCCCGGTACAGCGGGTCTTCATCATCGGCCCGGATGGGTCCCCGATCATGGCGCTCTACCCCATGCAGCGCCAAGCCGATGGCAGTTGGAAAATCGGCGGCTGCTACCTGATCCCCGCCGGCGACGGCCTGGCCTGAGCGAGTCGGCGGACCAAGTTCGTCTCGATTAAGCCTGATCCCAAAAAATCTGGCGCACCCGACAGGATTCGAACCTGTGATCTCTGCCTTCGGAGGCAGGTTGGCGGTTTAAAAATCCTGAAATATCAATGAACTATTCTGGCGCTGTCACGGGCGTTTTTCTAAAAACCTTATAAAACAAGACGTCGCAGATTGGGGTGATCACGATTTGGGCACAGCCAAACAAACAGCCATATCCGAGCATACTTTCTGATTGAGATGCCAAGCGATTCTTATCATCTCAATACGCCCTAGACTTTATTTCTTCTCAGCCTTCTTCTTCTGCGAACGAATAACCGCATAGATACGGATTTTGAATTTTCCGCTAGCCACCTCGGCCTTCAAAGAATTCAAGGCAGCGATAACATTTTTGCGGTGTCACTTTTCAAAGGCAAGGCGGCTTTGGGCCATAACAGTGAATTTCCAATCTTAGGAAGCAGCACGAACTTCTCGCCATAATCAGAACCATCAACAACCCAACTCTTTGCTGTGCATAGCATTCCTCGCCATCGCCATCACATTGTCTGCACCCGCACAAGCCGACATCACCGGCACTGCATTAGTCATCGACGGTGACACCATCGATATACATGGGCAGGTTATTGCAAGACCACGTCACCCTTCAGGCTTAACAGGATATAGATCACTTCTTCCCGTTCGCGCTGTCCCACATTGTTTTTCTCCAGCGCCGCCATAGCGTCATCGAGCACCGCCATGAACTCATCATTGTCAATATTCATGCCTTTGTGCACTGAAACCATATCCTCGCCTTCATAAACATTGGGGCCGCCAGTTCCCGAGATAAAGAATTCGGCGGCGACCTTTTTCAATTTATCTATATCAGTCTCGGCGAATCTTCGTGAAATTCGTGGATTCGCCGCATGATTATCAACCAAATCATTTGCGATCCGTCGGATTCCTTCCGTGCCGCCAAGCCGCTCATACAAAGTTTCAGGCATTTTCGATTTCTCCAATGTTTTCAGCAAACGACTGAGATTACCAGAATTTTACCAACCGACATTCCCCAAGTATCTTCAAACTCGACACAATCAGCCGACATTCTCCATATAACCCCCAAATATCGGGAAATCGTACCACCGTTCCACCGCCAAGGGATGCCGAATCCCTTCCGCGCCATCCGATGGCCCAATATCTGGGCATCGGTAGAGACGCATTTATTGCGCTCGAAATTCCTTCCTATCAACTTGGCTCAAGGCTTAAACGATGGGACGTGGATGACATTATCTATTTCGTTCATAATACCGGACACAGTGACAGCGCCCGAATATCTGAAATCCAAAACAGATATTTGCGACGCGCTCGGTCTGACCGATACCCGTAGGCCTAGGGGGCGGCCCCGGACTGTCAAGGCAAGTTTCTCCATGGTGGCAAAGGCGAGATCCCGCCACCGACGAACCCCGGCTATACTCGACCCAGTGGAGCTTGCGCGCGAGAATGAAGCGGTTCTCCATGCGCAACTTTCCTCCCTCACGCTGGAGCAACTTAAAGACATTGTGGCCGGTTACCGTAAGGTGCCCGACCTATTGAGGAGTGCCCGGAGAGGGTATCGGGATGGGCGGAGGCATAGGCTTCTGTATAGTTCAACACTACACACGTTCTTTGTCAGTTTATGGCTATAACCTGTAGTAATCGCGACCCGATCTGACAGTTGCCGATTTCGATACGGTGTCTGTCAGCCGCAAATATTCATGACGGCTACCGGATTTGAGGAGAGCGAACGGCACTGTCAACTTAACGGCGGCGATCGACAGGCTTGCTCCGATCGCGTTGGTTATGCGGCCGTTGTTGTTGCCCGGGAATGCCCCACCTACTGTTGAAATCCGTTCAGCAGGCATTGCTGATAGAGCAGGTTACACGCTGGTAAACAGACCAGAGATCGCGGTGCTGATCGTCAGGGTGTCGTTGAGCGTCAGGGCGCAGCAATTGGTCCCTCCGATCGGGCTCCCCGTTCAAACACACCGCCCTTGCCAACTTCGTTCAAGATCAGTTCGACAAGTTCAAACTGCGATTGCCCGTTGACGTCTTCGAAGTAGACGTGGCTGGGCCAGGGATCCATCACGTAGTTATCTTCCGGCAAATCAATGGTCTCGCAGACACGTTTGATGGATTTGACATAGGATCTGGCAGCGTCGACGATCTCCACCTTCGCAGCCTCCAGATCATCAATGCTGTTGCGATCAATCTCAACAGAGCCGATGCCACTGGTCAGCGGTATGTTGCGCTGTATGGCCTGGTCTTCATAAAAGGTGACATCAACCTTGTCCGCCTCAAGACGCATGATGAAGCCCGGGTTGACACTCACCTTCGTCTCGGTCAGCTCCAGCAGGTCAATCCCTTTGGCGGTGTCTGGTCCAGAGGATTTGCGCCGTGAGCCACGGGCCTTCCTTTGGACCTGGGTGACATAATCTCCACGGAAGTTATTGTCGAAGACCCGCTCGGCGTACGGCTTGTTCCGCAGCATATGCCGGATCGAGCGGATCGACATGTTCACGCAGTTTTTCGCCCCGATGAAGAATGGGGAGCCGGACGCATCCGATAATTCGATCCAGCCGTTTGGGAAAGTCTCGATGTGATGATCCATCCACGGCCCTAGCACCTTGTCGCCAAGATGATCCAGTAGTGCATTTACATTGTCAGGGTCATGAACCACATCGGCCAACAGAGGCTCCTGTCCGTAGATATCGGCCGCCAGGCTGTAGGGTGCGGAGATCTGCAGAAGCGGTCCGATACCGGTAAGTTCCTCGGTAACGCGCAGGATGTCGTCAATGATCTTTGGCGCACCCTTAGTGAAGTCCGGTGTTTCCAGGTCGCGCCAGTTTTGTTTGTTGATCAGGGGGGCTTCGGGATCAGCACCTGGAGGAAACCGATCTGGATACATCATTAGTTGGCCCAATGGTTCGCAGGTCAGCGCATAGAGCGCCCAGGTCATGTAAAACTTCTTCATCCCCAGCAGACGGCTGACCGTCAGGTTCGCTCGCACATAACGATAGGGGTCGGTATTGTAATATTGCTCTGACTGCGTGCCGTATAGATCAAACAGGACCGCCAGTGCCAGCATGTGTACCGAAGCGGTCGCATGAATTTCGTTCGCCGGTGCCGGCACGGCAAAGTTCGCATCGAATTCCCCAGCAATCGCGGCATCAAAGATTTCGGTCATTTCCCGCTTGGCATCTACATCTTCCGCTTGCCACCGCGAAAAAAGGTGAAGCCCGGCAGGGTGGGAATAGTCTTCGATCCTGATCATGCTGGTTTGCCTCCGTTTCATGTATTCGTCCCTATGTTAGTGCCGGCGCAGTAATTGGGAAGGGAAAATCTGGTGGCAGCGTATCGAAATCGCCGTGAATTTTAACGCAGGGGCGCATCCGGATAGATGGTGCCGACGCCCGTCTCGCGTGTTCTTGGGTCGTTGGATGGGGCAGGGCATGGGCCGACCAAATAACGCCCACACACGGCCCCCTATGGCGGATATGGCGTGATTGACGTTTCCCCGGCATAGCGGACCATTCGCCGTCGACCGGGCTATTTCATCTTCATAACCCGGGCGCGCGCCCAGGCGGATATGGCTTCGGAAATCAGCACCAGGAAGACGATGGATAGCAGGATCGCGGCGACCCGTTCGGTCTCGATCTGGAGGATGTTGCGCTTCAGATACCAGCCCATACCGCCGGCGCCGAAGAAGCCGATCACCGTGGCCGCCCGGAAGGCTACGTCCCAAGTATAGATGGCGATGCCGGTGAAGGCGACACGCACTTGCGGAAAGACGCCGAAGAGCATGATTTGAAATAGATTGGCGCCGCTCGCCCGCATGGCGTCCACCGGACCCATGTCGATGGCTTCGATCTCCTCGGCGAACAGTTTGGCGGCGAAGCCCGTGCAGAAGAACATCAGCGCCAGCACGCCGGGAAGCATGCCGAAACCGATGATGGTGACAAACAATATCGCCCAAATCATCTCATGCACGGAACGGCAGCCCATGGATATCAAACGCGCGATAGGAAAGACGTAACGGCGGCTCGGGCTCATGTTGTAGGAACCGAACCAGCCCAGGGGAATAGACGCCAAGAGCCCAAACAATGCGCCCAGATAAGCCATCTGAATAGTCTCAATGACATATTCCAAGTAGTCGGCGTCCATGATGTATTCGATGTCGGGCGGATAGTATCTATTGGCGAGGGTTGTTCCCATGCGCCCGAACATGCCGAACAACCGATCCAGCGGTATATCCAGGTATTCGACCGTATAGGCGAGGAAAACCAGTATGGAGAGCCAGACGGCGTAACCGATCAACGACCCGGGAAACTTAAAGCGGCTCCATACCCGTTGCGGCGTTCCCGACGGCGTCGCCGGTCGCGGATCCATGGCACGGTTCATCAGATCACCGCCTTGCGCCAGAAATATGAAACCAACTCGCCGAGCAGGATCAACATCAAAATAGCGACGATGACCGAGGTCACGCCATGGTAGTTGAAAGTGTTCATCTGTCGGAAGAAGACCAATCCCAGACCACCCGCGCCGACCATTCCCAGGATCGCCGAGCGGCGAATGTTGATTTCCCATTCGAATATGACGACGCTGAGCACCTGCGGCAACACCTGCGGCAGGATGCCGTAGAGCACCACCTGGAAGTCGTTGCCGCCGGTGGCACGGATCGCATCGACGGGTCCGGGGTCGATATCCTCGATGGCCTCGGCGGACATCTTGGCGATAAACCCGATGGAACGCACGGCCAGGGCAAGAACCCCGGCGAGGGGACCGAGACCGACGGCGGCGACGAAGAACAGCGCCCAGACGATCTCGTGAATGGAACGGCTGAGGGTCATCGTCAGGCGCGCCAGGGGATAGGTGATGGGTTTGTAGGGCGTAATATTGAGCGCCCCGAACCAGGCCGCTGGAATGCAGAGCATGACGCCCAGCAACGTCCCCAGACAGGCAATCATCAGGGTTTCTATGGTCGGCCCGATGAGCGAAGGGAAGAGTGAAATGTCTACGCCGATGAATCGGTTGGCCGCCTCGAACACTTTTCCCAGGGAGCCGATCCGTTCCCAATCCGTGTCCTCGATCACGGTGATCTTGATGCTCCACACCACCATGATGAGAAGCAGTGCAAAGAAGGTGCCCTTGGCATAGCGGTTCTGGCGCCGCGATTGTATGACGCTGTCGACCGTCGGTTTCGGCGCCGGTGCCGGTGATGCCAGGGCATTGCTCATGACAAGCTAAAGGACTTCCATGTCATAGATTTTGTTGAGCATGACCTGATCCATTTCCTCGGTGGGACCGTCGAACATCTTGTTGCCATCTTGAAGGCCGATTATCTTGTTGCAGAATTCCATGGCCAGTGTGACGTCGTGAATATTGCACAGACAGGGAACCTTGAGTTCCGTGGCCATCTGTTTGATGAGCGCCATGACCTCGCGGGAAATCTTCGGGTCGAGGGCCGAGGTGGGTTCGTCGACCAACAGTAGTTTCGGGTTCTGCATCAGCGCACGGGCAATGCCGACCCTTTGGCGCTGTCCGCCTGAAAGCTCATCGGCGCGCTTGTCCACATGATCCAACAATCCGACCCGGTCGAGAAGGCCTAAGGCGTGCTGAATATCGTCCCGTGGGAAGATGCGAAACAGGCTACGCAGGTTGCTGGTGTAGCCGAGGCGGCCGGACAACACATTGTCCATGACGCTCATGCGGTCGATGAGGTTGAATTCCTGAAAGATCATGCCGATGTCACGCCGAAGCAAGCGCATTTGGCGGCCACGCAGCTTGGTAACCTCGCGGTCGTAGAAAATGATTGTGCCGCCGCTCGGCTCCACCAGCCGGTTGATGCAGCGGATCAGGGTCGATTTACCGGAGCCGCTGGGGCCGATGATGGCAAAGAAGTCATCGGCCTCGACGCGAAACGAGATGCCCTTCAGAACCTCCGGGCCGCGGGCTGAATAGCGAGCGCGAAGGTCACGGACTTCCAAAACCGCCATGCACAACCTCCTGGCCTGAGTAATTTATCACCGAATCGCGTGGATCGAAGGGCAGGGCCGGCCGGATCTGGAAATCGCCTCTACCGGCCAGCCTCTGCCATCGGGGGCCGTTCTGCTTTTACTTGCGTGCGTCCTTGGCCTTCTTCAAGGCGCGGATAATGTCGTAGTCAGCTGATGTCATGCGGACAAATTTGTTGGATTTGACGTTGTCGAGAAATTTCTTGGCATCGGGCTGGTCCTCGAGGCCGAGGAAAGTTTCCTCGATATTTTTCTTGATGTCGTCACACAACGTAGTGAGGTAGACGAACGGGTCCTGCGGGATCGGATCGGACTTCCACAGCACATTGAAATCATCCAATTTCACTTCTCCCTTGTCGACTACGTTATCGAACCGGTGCGTGGCGACAAAGGCCGCATCGACCTTGCCCTGGTGGACGGCCACCGTGGAAAGCTCGTGGCTTCCCGTGTAGACCACCTTGCTGAAGTAATCATCCAAGCCCATGCCTATGGTCTCCGAAAACACCACGCGCGGCATCAGGTTGCCCGATGTGCTGCCCGGGTCCGTAAGGCCGAGCACGGATCCCTTCAGAGACTCGATCGTGGTGAACTTGGAGCCATTCCTGGTGATCAGGACACCACGGTAGCCGGGGCCTTCCTCCTGAAGGTGACCGGGCCGCTTGGCGTAGGTGGCGAAGACTTCGATGTTGGGATCCATGGCGTTGGCGATGACATAGGTGTAAGGGCCGAGAACGCCGACATGAACAAAGCCGCTCAACATTCCTTCGACAACCGATGCGTAGGATGTCGGCATGAAGAACTGTATTTTCTTCCCGGTCAATTCCGCCATGCGGTCGGTCACCGGTTTGTAGAGTTGCAGCTCCGCCACGGACTCCTCGGTTGGGATAATGGCGAATGTCAGGGCGTCGGGGTTCAAGCAGGCCGCCTGCGCCAGCGCCTGTCCGGACAGACCGAGCGAGAATATGATTACCGCCAGCCAGGCGGCAACCCGACGGGCGCGGCTTCTGCGTGAGACTTCAAATTTGAACTTGGTAAACATTTATGCCTCCTGTTTTTGGCAAATTTAGTTGTGGACGCGTGGCTGAAAACTCCTGGTCACCATTAGGCAGCGCCAAGGCTTTCGATCACCCGCTCGTGCGATCCGATGAAGTTGCGTCCTCTTTCACCGGTCAGGGCGGACTCAATCAACGCCCGCCATTCCTCGTCTTTGACCCCGTAATCCGCCTTATCGACGGAGACTCCGAGAGTAACGAGAAATTCCTCCAGCCGGTCGGCGCCGGCCGATAAATTCTCTCCGAATATGCACCGCAAGCCGGCGTCGCAGGCGGCGCTGGCACCGATTACGCTGCGCATCACCATGGGCAGGCTAAACGAACAGGCAAAGCCATGCGGCGTGCCGTGACGCAGGGTGATGGGGTATGAAATGGAATGGGCTAGAGCGGTTTTGGTGTTGGAAAACGCCAGTCCCGCGAAGGTGGCGGCCCGGGCGATCCGACTGCGGAGGTCCAGATTGCCCAGGTCGTCCACCAGCGCAGGGAGAATAGTCAGAATTTCCATCGCCGCGTTGACCGCGTGGCCGGTGGAAACCGGATTGCCCTTCACATTCCAAATGCTTTCCAGGGAATGTGAAAGCGCATCGAGGGCCGTGCTGACGGTCAATTCCCGGGGCATTCCCATCATCAGCTCAGGGTCGATCAGCGCATCGGTGGCATACAGGGAGCGGCGCGACAGGGAATATTTGCGCTCCGCCTCCGTATCCCACACGGAAGCCCAGCTGGTGACTTCGCTTCCCGTGCCGGCGGTAGTCGGAATGGCGATAATCGGGGTGGCCGTCAGCGCGTCCGCGCTCGCGCCGTCTTCGAGATATCGTTTGACGGCGTCAAATCCGTTACCGCCCGCGGCAACCACCTTGCTGGCGTCCATAACGGATCCACCCCCCAGGGCGACGATAACTTCCGGTACCGGCCGGGCAGCGGCGAATTGAGCGCAGGCCTCGGCGAGCATGCGGAAATCAGGATTCGGGATGACATTGTTGATGATGAGCGCGGCCGGACCGGCGGTGACGGCAATGCGCTGGGTGATGTCATGAAAAATCGCTTCGTCATAAGTGACGAGGCAATAGGTACGACCGTGAACCAAGTCGCCGATCCCGTCGAGCGCGCCGGCGCCGAACCTGATACGGACAGGGTTTTGATATGTCCACATGTCACCCTCCTCCCTTCGGGGCCGGCGGCGATTCTTAGATTGCCACTCATGAAACCGTCGAAGGTTTGTCAACGTTCCCATAATTTCATATATTGGTCCAATATAAATAAACAATCATTCCTATTGGAAAAAACAATGAATCATACGCAACTCCGTTCCTTCCACGCCGTCGCTGCCGAAGGCGGATTCACTGCCGCATCGCGAGTCATGAATGTGGGGCAGCCGACGATCACCACCCAGGTCAAGGCGCTGGAACGGCATTTCAATGTCGAGCTGTTTTACCGCCGAGGGCGGCGTGTCGAGTTAACCGAGGCCGGCGGGAGTCTGTATCGCATCGCGCAACGAATCTTCAGCCTGGAGGCGGAAGCCGAGGATTTACTGAATGCCTTTGGCGGGTTTCAGACCGGGCACTTGCATGTGGGGGCCGTAGGCCCCTATCACGCCACGGAAATGCTGAGCGTTTTTCATGAGCGCCACCCGGGAGTTAGACTCTCGGTGACGGTGGGTAACTCAATGGAAATGGTCGAACGGATTTTGGATTATTCCGTTGATGTGGCGATCCTTGCCCATGTGGAGGACGATCCTCGTATCTATGCCATGCCGTACAGCCGTCATCCGGTGGTGGTGTTCGTCAACAAATCGCACCGGTTCGCCAAGCGCCGACGGATACGTCTTGGTGAAATGGAGGGTGAACCCATGGTCCTGCGCGAGGTCGGTTCGACGACGAGGCTGGCCTTTGAAACGGCGATCCGCGAGGCCGGCGTGACCATCAAACCGGTCATGGTTATCGGCAGCCGCGAGGCGGTATGGCTGGCGGTGGCCCGGGGCATCGGTATCGGCGTGGTCTCCAACATCGAATACATACCCCACCCGGACCTGCATAGGGTGGAGGTGGCGGACGCGGATATTTATACGACGGCCCATGTCAACTGCCTTGCCGAACGTCGGGAGTCGCGGTTGATAAGTGCTTTCTTCGATATGGCCGAGGAACTAAAGGACACCCATGGGCCGACCAAATAACGCCCGCACACGGCCCCCTATGGCGGATATGGCGTGGCTGCTGATCGGCCATGGGGGCGGTGATTTGACAAAGAACCCCGCTATCTGCACTCACCGCTATTCGGAAGACGCCAGCTGCAGCTTTCCCGCTCTGTCATACGACTTGATCTCTAGCTCACGCTTTGAAGCCTGACTTCTTGACGAGTTGGCTTCCGAATAAATCAGCTTAAATGGGGCGCGGCCTCTGGTGTATTTCGCCGCCGTGTCGTTTTCGTGTTCATTTACGTGGTGGTCAAGGACCGCAACCGCCTAGCTCACAGACAGGGCGACGCCATCAACCCCGTCCTAGCCGCCGCCGGTTACAACCTCCGCCTCATCCTCAAATGGATCAGGCTTCTGTTTGACCCGATTCGGATATGGACATCGCAGAATAACCAGACGCGATCAGTTCAGATTGCGTCCCGAAACGTATTCTTCACGACCGACTGTTCATGACCGTAGCTGATGGTCCAGCGGATGCCCTTATCCGGCCCGTGGACCCGCTCTCTACCGCCTGCGCCAGACGGTTGCCAGCCAGGGTTGCCGGTGGCGCGGGAGCCCGGACGGACGGTAATAATGCTTCACCTCGAAGAACCCGGCAGCCGTGACATAAGCGCGCCAAGTGTCGAGATCTAAAAAGCAACCAAAGCGATCGCCGTTCATTCCCTCCTCGTCGTTTCCTCGCGGGTTTGAGCAAAACAAAACGCCCTCGGGCTTCAAGGTGGCATGCAGCTGGCATAATATCCGGGGTAATTCCTGGCTCGGCACATGGAACAACGATGCATTCGCGAACACGCCATCGAAGCGGTTCTCAGGTAGTTCGAGCGCGAGGAAATCCTGATGGAGAACCTCGCATCCTGAAACGCGGCGCGCCATTTCGACCAATTCCTTCGATCCGTCCAGGCCGACGGCCTCGTGGCCCAAAGACTTGAAATAGCAGAGGTCTCGGCCCGGCCCGCAACCAAGATCAACGATGCAAAACGGGGGCTCGCTCTCAATCGCCTCCAGGAGAGCCGCATGGTTTTGGCTGACATCATGGTCTTTGGTGCCATCCCGGTAGGGCTTGGCCATCCGATCGTAATATTCGATCGTGATCTCAGATATCCGCCGCAGCTGCATGGCATCGTATTTTCGGATGGGTTCAATCATCGATCAAATCACGCCATGGAACCCTGGCCGAGCTGCGGACAAGAAATCCGCCTCGAGCTACTGAGCATCCCAAAGCGGCCTGCTCATGCTCTCCGTGAACGAAGAAAACATGATGTTGAAACTGATGCATATTCTTTCACCATCGCCATGATTGGCGTCGACGGAGTGGGTCAGCCAGGCCGGAAATACAAGAAGCGTTCCGTCGGTCACTTTCACAACGACCTGATCCCTGTTCTCGGCGGTCAGTTCCGTCACCGGCGGCCGGATCACCCCTGTTTGGTTTCTCGGGTCGTGAACATTCATGGTATTTGCGCCCTCGTGGATCTTGACGTACTAAACGCCGCTCAAGGAATTGTTTAGGTGACAGTGAACATGATGCGCGGCGGCGGGCGCGCTGACGTTGGCCCGGCACGCCATGATCTCGAACCCATGGGAAGCAATCTTCATGTAATCCAGCAGGGTCGTTGTTATCTCGTTGATGCAGGAAACCAATTCCCTACAGCCGTCGAATTGATGCAGGTCGTGGTCGGATTGCCAAGCCTGTCCAGGTTGGAGTTCGGGCAGGGATCGCCGCATATCGACGAGCCGATGAAGGTTATCATAGTTTATCCTCTGAGCGATCTCCCGCTCGAGCTCCGCCCTCCAAACCAATGTTGGACAGAAACGCAAAGCGTGCGACGCGTCGAATGATATTTCCTTGCTGTCGACCATGGTGCCGATTCCGATTATCGCGCACAGTGGCATTACGCTACCAGACAGGGATGGCCGCGCAAGCTTCCGCTTCTCAAGGTCGGACCGCATGAACAGTCGAGCGAGACTTCGCACCTGGAATTCGATCCGAACAGAGCGCTCTATTCCGGGCGGAGCATGAATTCGAAAGCTATGGCGTCCGCCTCGGTATCCGCGCTGGGCGCGCCAGCTGGCTGCTTGGTAAGACCGGTTGTCCAGAGTAACAGCGCCTGCACGTCCAGCCCCATATAGTGCCCTCTATCGGAGCCCAGCTGTCGCGCGGTGGATGCGAACAGTTTAGCCGCCGTTTGCGCATTTGCCCGCACGCCCCGGGCATTGCCCCAACGCGCCTTGAAGCCCGCGGCAGCGAAGTTGATCAGGGCCTGCACATAGGTTGCCGTCACGCCGCGACGGCCCAAGGCGTGCCACAGCCCCTCCCAGGCTTCGTGCGCTTCCCAGTAGAAGCCGTGGTTGAACAGATCGATGCCGTAGAGATAATCGCCGCACTCGCGCCAGCGCATCGGATCAGGGGCTTCGGGCTCATCGGGCTTGTGACCGAAGCTGTGGCCGCCCGGATCGCGGACCGGGTGCGGATAGCGACCCGGCAGGTAGGCGTAAGGCGGCAATGGCCGGTCCGGAACCAAGCGCGGCGGTGCGTGTGAATTCTTTGTCATAGGCAGGGCTTTAAAATCCTGGGTCAGTCATTGTTCTTACAGAAATCCATGGCTTGCCATGCCAGGCTTGCCGTTGCCATTGAAGCACATATGCCCTAATTCCGGTGATATCCGGAATCGCCGCGAGGCCTCGTGTAAGGACGAGTTGGCCCCCCGAAGGAGGACGCAGGATGCGGGAGATATTGAACGACATCTTCACTTGGCCGTGGTTTTCCGAGCCCCACGGCTACAACTTCAACGGCCACCTCATCCGCCACCCCGAAGGCAATCTTTGCATCGACCCCGTCGAGCCTGGCGAGGCGGAGCTTGATGAGATCGCCAGCCTGGGCGTCGCCCGCATACTACTGACCAACCGCAACCACTCACGGGCGTCCAACAAGCTGCGCGAGCGCACCGGCGCGCAAACCTCCATTCATCCAGCCGATGCGGCCCACGCCCGCGACCAGGGCACCGCGCTGGACGATACGCTCACGGTGGGGCAAACCATCGGCCCACTGGTGGTGGTGGAGGCCGCCGGAAAGTCGCCGGGCGAAGTGGCATTCCACTGGCCGGAACGGCGTCTTCTCATGGTCGGCGATGTCGTGATCGGCAATCCGCCGGGCCACTTCGGGCTGCTGCACGAGAAGGTAATGGACGATCCTGAGCGCCTCAGGCAGAGCGTACGCCGGCTCCTCGACTTCGACTTCGATGCGCTGCTCGTCGGCGATGGCGAACCTATCCTCGAGGGCGCCAAGGCTCGGCTCGAGGAACTGGTCGCAACCTTCCCAGCATAATTTCGGTTATAGCTTGGAGCAGTGATAAAGCCAGGCTGGGACCCTTCCGCGTTTTTCGATCCAGTGGCTCAAAGGCCTGGCAAAGCTAATCTCATGGCCGTCTGGATCGGTCACGTGGAAGTAGCGCTCACCCCACACCCGTTGGCCGACGGCTTATACCAGCTTGCGCGGAATAAGGTGCGCGGCGCAATTCACCTCTTCGTGCAAAAGCTGTTATCGCGTGGGAGCCGCGAGTCCTGGGGGGTATCGGGACGGGCGGCCAAGTAGCCAAGGGCTCTTCCGGCGCTCCGTAGTGTTCTCCTGGCCCAGGACGATGCATCTTGTTTTCGGGCTAAACCTTTCAACAACCCATCACAGTCACCACACTCGCCACAATTGGGGTAAGATCAGGGGATTGCAGTGTTGCGCCGTGCCGACCGTGCCGGCCCTCGACTCTCTCGTAGAAATATCAACCAAGCTTAAATTGATACTCCTTTCTCCACCTCGTTTCTTCGAAGTCGCCGTCCGTGTCGGTCTCTCGTCGCGTCGTACTCACCACAAGCGCGCGATAATTTTCATGGGTTTGCTCGCAGGCGTAGTGGTAGCGCTGGCGGGCCACAGGCCAGCCGACGCCGCGACGCCAGCGCCTATCGAAGGCCCGGCGGTGGCCATCGACGGCGATACGCTGCGCGTCGCCACTGACCCTGTAAAGTGGAGCAAGGTGCGCCTGTTCGGCGTCAAAGCGCCCGAGCGCGAGACTCGTATCGGCCCCCTGGCGACCGGAATGCTCGACGAGCTGATCGCAGGCCGTAGCGTCTCCTGCAAAGTCGTCGACATCGACCTTTACGGCGGGGCCACCGGCCGCTGCGCCGTCCTCGCCGGCCCGGCTGATCTGTCCCTCGAAATGGTTCGCGCGGGCTGGGCCGCCGCCGACCGCCGCTACACCACCGAATACGACGCCGCCGAACGAACAGCCCGCGCCGCCCGCCGCGGCCTCTGGGCCGACCTGCCCGTGGGTGTGGAGGAGAATTGGTTTTGGGAATGGGTTGAACGCTATCAGACGGGGCTCGCGATCCTCGCTGCTGCTGGGCTCGGTTTCTTGGGCGTGACGCACACGCAGAAGTCCACCGCCCGTTTGGCCCGTGATCAACGCACAGCCGAGGAAAACCGTGAAACCCAGCGGCGCAAAGACGAATCCCGTGGCCTGGCCAGCGCCTTGCGCGCCGAGATCGCAGTGATCAACGATATTATCGGCCGGCAGCGCACGGCTTACCAGAAGCAATACGTCGCGGGGGAGCATCTTAACCTGTACTCCATCGAGTCGTTGAGATTGTTGGCTCCCGTGTTCTACCCTAAGGTCACCGTCCGCCTGACGCTGTTACCCAGCCCGGCGCCTGGATGTTCATGTGTATGCTGCCCTACCACATGCAGATGGGCATGATGGGTCAGATGGCCACCAAAGGCATGGCCATGGATATGAACATGAGCATGGAAATGTAGGCCGGAAAGACAGCCGGCCCGGGTCTCGGCGTTTCCCTTGTGGCCGAGGGAGACGCCGATACCGCCCCTGAATTCACCTCTACCATCCCGGTCCGATGGCCGCTAACGTCAGCCGCTTAGCGCCTGCAACATCACCGGGAGAATACTCATGACCGTCGAACTCACCAGCCGCCGCGACATCACCCTCGAAGCCGTTCGTCGGGTGGCCTGGCAGGGCGAAGGCGTGCGCATTACGGAGGCGGCGTCGGCCCGCATGAAGGAGAGCCGGGCGGCCTTCCTCGCTCTGCTCGACGGCGATCCCGACATTACCATCTACGGCGTGACCAGCGGTTACGGCCAAATGGCGAAGATCAGGCTGACGCCTGAACAGCGCGCCATACATGCCGCCAAGCCGCATTACGGCTCGGCGACCTCCTATGGCGAGGCGGCGCCCGAGCGCTTGGTGCGCGCCATGACGCTGGCCCGGCTGGCTAATTTTCTGGAGGGCCATGCGGCTCAGTCGCCGGCCATCGCCGAGGCGGTCGCCACCATGCTCAACGGTGGCCCCCTGCCCCGGGTGCCCCTGCTCGGCAACGGCGGCGCCGGTGAGATATTGCCGCTCGGCCATCTCTTCAGCCACATCGGCGAAAATATTGAGCTGGGGCCCAAGGACAGCATAGCCCTGGTCAACGGCTCGCCCTGCGCGGCGGCGCTGATCGCCGATGCCGCCCTGGCCGCGGCCAACCGCATCGACCTGGCGCTCAAGGTCTTCGCCCTCGCCGCCGAGGCCTTCCAATCGCCGCTTGAGCATTATTCGCCGGCCCTCGATGGGCTGTGGGGCGACGACCATGAGACCTGGGCGCTCGCCGGCATGCGCCGCCTGCTCGAAGGCGCTCATCCGGAACGGCGGCCCTATCAGGCACCGGTCGGCTATCGCATCCTGCCGCGCATCCTCGGCCAGGCGCGGCGCGCCCTTGCCGAGGCGGAACGCGCCGCCACCGTCTCTCTCGCCTCGGTCACCGACAATCCGGTTTTCATCGCGCCCGACGACGACCATCCCCTGGGCCATGTTCTGAGCAACGGTGGCTTTCAGAACGCCCAGGCCTATCCGGCGCTCGACGGCCTGGCGGCCTGCTGGGCCGACCTCGCCCTGATCGCCGAGCGCCAGGGCACCAAAATGCTCGATCCAAATGTCTCCCTGCTGCCCGCGCAGCTTCTCATGGGTGACGGCTATATCGGCTGCATGGCGATGACCCAGGTCGGCATCGGCGAGGCGGCGCGCCAGGCGGCCAGCCGCACCTTCCTCCCGGCCGGCGAGGGCGGCGGCTTCGGTCAGAACGATGTCGCCTCGCCGACCTTCTTTGCCTGGATCAAGCAGCGTGACGCGGGCGCCGCCCTCGATGCCTCCCTGGCCATCCTGGCGGCCACCGCATCCCAGGCCCTGGCCGCCACCGACAGGCCGGCGACGCCGCCCCTGGCCGGCTTCCTCGACGAGGTGCGCGCCGCCTTCCCCCTGGTCATCGAGGCCCGCATTGTCGGCCCCGACATCGACCGCATGGCCGCCGATTTCAGCGCCCGCGTCTACCCGGAAGCGGCGTGATTACCCCACCGGCTTGAACTGCTTGCCAAGCTGCAAGGCCTGGCCCTGGTAGTTGGAGCCAATGTCCTGGCCGTAGAGCTTGTCGGGAATGCTGGTCAGGCGGTCGTAGCGCAGCCAGCCGACGATCTGCTCATGCTCGAGCATGAAGGGCACGTCGTGGGAGCGCACCTCGAGCACCGCGCGGCTACCGGCTTTGCCCTCGCCCGTGGGGTCATAGCCGAAACCGGGATCGAAGAAGCCGGCGTAATGAACCCGGAACTCCCCGACCAGGGTGTCATAGGCGATCATCTCGGCGGCGTGGGTCGGCGGCACGGTAACCGCCTCCTTGGTAGCCAATATATAGAAGGCATCCGGATCGAGGATAATGCCCTGGCCCGGTCGGTAGGTGATCGATTCCCAGAAATCCTGGGGATCGTAAACGCCGCGGCAATCCACATCGATGACATCGGCATGCTTCTTCGCCCGAAACCCGACCAGACCGGTCTCGGGGTCGCCCCGGAGATCGAGGGAGACGCCGATGCTGTCCTCGCGGATGGTCTCCTCGCCGGACGGGCTGTCGACCAGCGGTATTTCTTCATGCAGCCGTTGCAGGCCGAGCTTGCTCGATGAGGGCGAGCCGCGACGCAGCCTGAGCTGGTTGAGCCGCGAGCCCTGGCGCACCACGATGCTGAAGGTGCGCGGCGCAATCTCGATATAGAGCGGCCCGCTATAGCCGCGCACAACCCGGTCGAACTCGGTGGCCCGGTCGGTCATCAGCCGGGTGAAGATATCGAGCCGGCCGGTCGAGCTTTTCGGATTGGCGAAGGCCGAGAGCTTGGAGCCAAGACGCAGGCTCTCCATCAAGGGAACAATATAGACGCAATCCTTCTCCAGCACCGCGCCCTGGCTGATGTCGATCTCATGCATGCCGAGGGCGGCGATCTTGTCCATCACCGTGGCGTCGGGGCCGGGCATGAAGCTGGCGCGCACCCGATAGGCCACGCGGCCCAAGCGTAAATCGAGACTCGCCGGTTGGATCTGGTCGGCGTCGATTTCGACGGCGGCCTCGATCTCCTTGTCGCGGATCAGCGCCCGGATGGTCTGCGACGGCAGAACGCCGGTGCCGTGATATTCATCATCGGGCAGCGACGGAAACAATGAGCTGGTCGCTCCGGCCATGGTCGGCTCACTTCAAGGGGTTGCGCGATGGGCGAAATGTAGCAGAATTATCCGTTTATTTTCAATTACTTGAATGACCACAGCTTCATCCACAGGCGACCCTGGACGAAGATGCTTATCGATCATGGGCTTGGCCGGTTTATCCCCGTTATTCCAGGGTCTCCAGGCAATGATCTATCCACTGGGCGGTGAGCTTTTCCTGGACCGAATTCTGTCGCAGGCGCGCCGCCAGGCCGTCGAAATCCACCGAGTCGAGCGGCTGGTCCTGGTTGAAGCAGGAAAACACCACGGTCTCCAGGCCGGTTTCCGGGTCGCGGTGCGCTTGCAGGCATTGGGCGCAGATTTCCTTCATCATGCATTGCATGGGCGAATTGATGCTGCCGATCGCTATATGGCCGGGCTTGAGATGATCCGCGAGGATCCCGTGACGCGCCGCCGTGAGCGCCGCCATCATGCGATCCGAGCCGATGGTGACGATGCGGTCGACCTCGCCGAGCGGGATCGGGGCATCCCCCAGCGTGCCCTCGCCATAGGCCGCGATGGCGTCGACGATGGTGCCGGTGAAGCTCAAATCCTGCGGGCGGGACGGGCGGAAGCCGGGCGCTTCGTCGCAGGCCCAGACGATGACATCGGCGGCGGCCTCGATATCGGCGACCTTGTAGCGATCGGCGATGGTCTTGTAGCCGGCGAAATAGAGCAGTCGGTTGCCCGCCTCGCGCATGGCGCGGCCGATGGAGAACAGCACCGCGTTGCCCAGGCCGCCGCCGGCAAGCAGCACGGTCTCGCCCGAGGGAATCTCCGTCGGCGCTCCGGTCGGGCCCATCACAACCACCGGCTCACCGGGCGTAAGCTCGGCGCAAATATTCGACGATCCGCCCATCTCCAACACGATGAGGCCGAGCAGCCCCTGCTCCCTATCGACCCAGGCGCCGGTCATGGCCAGCCCTTCCATGGCGAGGCGCGTGCCGGCGGCGCGAGACGCCAGGGTCTCGAAATTCTGCAGGCGATAGAACTGTCCGGGGTGAAAGGCGCGGGCCGCGGCCGGCGCCCGCACCACCACCTCGACGATGGTCGGCGTCAAACGATTGACCGCATGGACCGAGGCCTGCAGGCTGTCATTAAGCTGTGCGAAAAAGTCCGCTGTCGGCGTCGCGCTCGCCGGCTCGATGGTGGCCAGCAGCCGCGAGATCACCGGATAGCCCTGCTTGGCGCTGGCCATGGCCTTGACCACGTTGCCGGCATAGGAGGGATGGACGTCGCCGAGGAAGCTTAACGCGCGGCCATCGCCGCGCAGGGATGTCAGGATTTGTACGTCGTTGGGCTTGGCGATACGCTCCGGCGTCACCGGCCGGCCCTCTTTGTCGACCGCCTGGAAATAGCGTCCGTCGAGGGCATAGCTATCGGGATGCTCGCGGCCCAGCACGGTGTTGGGCTGGGTCCCGGCGGCAACCAGAATACTGCGCGCCGGCAGGCTCTCCACCGCATCCAGGGTGATCCAGCCGCCGCCCTCGCGGATATGCTGCTGGCGGTTGAGCCTGAGGGCCCGGGCATGGCCGTGGCCGTCCACATCGACCGCCACCGGCGACAGGCATTCGGCAAATCGGATGCCCTCTTCAAAGGCCTTCTCCACCTCTTCATGGTTGAGCGTGTAGCTCGGGGCGTCGATCAGCCGTTTGCGGTAGGCGATGGTGACGCCGCCCCAGCCGTCGAGCAGCTCCAGGATACGGGCGTCGCGGTCCTCGGCGGCGGCGGCGGCGCGTTCTTCCCTGATGGCGCGGGCGTGGGCGAGGAACTCGTCGGCAATCTCGCGCTCCTCTTCATCCCAGGCGGCGCGCACCGCATCCTCGCCGCGCATCTCGCAGAGCGCCTCGAAGCGGGCCAGGAACTTTTCGACCTGGACCGGATAATAGGCCAGGGATTCAGTCGCCGTATCGATCGCCGTCAGGCCGCCGCCGATGACCACCACCGGCAGGCGGAGCTGCATGTTGGCAATGGAATCGGTCTTGGCGGCGCCGGTCAGTTGCAAGGCCATGAGGAAATCCGAGGCCGCCCGCACGCCGCGCGCCAGGCCGTTGGGTATGGGCAGCACGGTCGGCTTGCCGGCGCCCACCGCCAGGGCGATATGGTCGAAACCCAGATCGAAGGCGTCCCCGTCGGTCAGGGTGCCGCCGAAACGCACCCCGCCGTACATGGCGAAAGCCTCGCGGCGCTCGAGCAGCAGGCGGATCAGCTTGAGGTTGTTCTTGTCCCAGCGCACGGTGATGCCGTATTCGGCGACCCCGCCGAAGCCCGCCATGATCCGGTCGTCGAGGGATTCATTGAGCGCCGAGAGGTCGCGCACGGGGGCGAACCCCGGTCCGCAAATCTCCGCCGCCAGGGGCTCGATCTTGAGGCCGTCGATGCCGACCACCGCATGGCCGTCGTTCAACAGATGATGGGCGAGATTGAAACCGGCGGGGCCGAGGCCGACAACCAGCACCTTACGTCCGCTCGGCGGCAGCGGCAGGGGACGAGCGAAGTTGAGCGGGTTCCAGCGGGTCAGCAGGCTGTAAATCTCGAAACCCCAGGGCAGGGCCAGCACGTCCTTGAGGCTGCGGGTCTCGACCTGGGGGATATCGACCGGCTCCTGCTTCTGATAGATGCAGGCCTTCATGCAATCGTTGCAGATGCGATGGCCGGTGGCCGCCGCCAGGGGATTGTCGATGGCTATAATCGCCAGGGCGGCGATGGCGTGGCCCTGGGATTTGACCAGGTTCATCTCGGAGATACGCTCTTCCAGGGGGCAGCCGATCAGGGCGGCGCCGAACGGGCTGGGCTTGAAGCCGCCGTCCTTGCCGCGCAGGCCCTTGCGGCAGGAATCCTTGCCCTGCTTGTGACAGAAGATGCAGTAGTTGGCGTGATCCAGGGCGGCAGTGAGGTCCATGCCCGCATCGGTCAGGGCGAAACCTTCGCGGCGGCGCAGGCGGTCGGCAGGCATACAAAGCATGTCCTGGCCGTGGCGCGAGACCCTGTCGAGGGAAATCAGATGCTCGGGATCGAGCTTCCTCGGCAGCTTGAACAGCACCCCATCGGCGAACCGCGCCCTCCCCGTCAGGCTATGCAACGCCCAGGCGGCGAAATTCATCGCCAAGTCGAGAGCCTCTTCATGGCCGGCCTCGTCATCGAGCCAGCCCATCACGGCGCGGGCGAAGGCAAGCTCGCTGACCGACTCGCCGAGCAGCGCTTCCAGGCGGTCTTCAAGCGCCGCGCCATCGAGGGCCGCGGCCCGATCGGCGGGGACCTTCTTCGCCGCCCGGCGCTGCACGAACAGCCGCTTGCAGGCGTAGAGCGGCGCCAGGGCATCATGGCTTATCGCGAGGCTGCGCAGTTCCGCCGTGATGGCGAACAGGGCACCGATGAAATCATCCAGATGGGGCGCCAGATCGACCATGAGCGCTGCGGCGTCTCCCTCGTCGGGAGCGTCGCGGGCCGTGGCCAAACGCTCGGCAAGATCGCCGTCGGCCTCGACCATATGATCGAGAAAAGCGGCATCCAGCCTGACCAGCCCGTCGCGGGCGTAGAGGTCGGCGAAGCCCAGCCCGAAGCCCAGCGCCAATCCGTTCAGTCCTTGATCAGCCATTCAACGTGATCACCCTAATCTCCATATCCGTTGATATAATCCGCACCAGGGGTCTCGGCAAGACTGTTTGTGTACAAACGAATAATCCGAACGGGCCGGCGGTGGGCCTGGCTACTCCCCGGCCTCGGCCAGTAGCTTCTCGGCGAGCGCCTTTTTCGCCCCGGGGTCGAGCTTCTTGATCTCGTTGTGCAGCAGCCGCTCGTTGACCGACTGGTTCCAGAAATCCAGGCTATCGAAGCCCAGCAGCTCCGCCTTGCCAAGGAACTGGCGGAGGATTTCGTTGGTCGGGCCCATCACCCAGCCGGCCTTGCCGTCGCGCAAATAACGCTCGATCCCGATGCCGGGCTTATAGCCCGAGCCGCCGCAGGCATGGAGCATCTTGTCGCCCACCTCGGTGACGTTCTTGGCGGCGGTGAATTTGACCATCCACAGCCAGTGCATGAGGGGCGAGCGCACCAGCAGCTCAGGATCCGCATGGATCGACCAATCGCAATCGTCGGTCACATCGTCCAGCGCCCGGGCCATTTGAAAGGTCATGGCGCGCGATGCCGCCGAGCTCCTTCGACACCAACAGGCCGAGCAGGCCGAGGGACGCCAGGGCCTCGAAGTTCTTGCGCGGAAAGATCAGGTTTTTGTCGCTCTCGACGGCGTTCTCCCGCAGGGTGGTGCGGCTCAGCTCGATGATCTCGGTTTGCAGTTCCCGCTGGGCCGGGGTCAACAGCCATTGGGGATCGTAGTCGAAGCCGACCCCCCAGAATTCCTCATCGCCCCATTTCTTCGTCGCGTCTGTCATGACCCCCCACTGAACATTGATTATCGTTACGGTCTCGGTGTTTTATAAGCGTTGGTAAAATCCTAGCGGATGAAATCTAACATGAGCGAGGAAGATCCGCCCCCCGGCAACTACGATCATTCGATCGTCGCCGTCAACCAGTTGATCTGGGGCGAGGGCTTTCTCTCGCCGGGCGGGGCGCCGGCGGTGCGATCGATCGTCGACGGGCTCGACCTCGCCGGGCTGACCCTGCTCGACATCGGCTGCGGCACCGGCGGTGTCGATCGGGTTCTGGCCGAGGAATACGGCTGCCGGGTCATCGGCTTCGATATCGTGCCGCTGCTCATCGAGGTCGGGCGCGGCCTGATCGGCGAGGCCGGTCTCGCCGACCGGGTCGATCTCAGGCTGGTCGAGCCGGGCCCGTTGCCGCTAGAGGATCAGTCCATCGATGTGGTTTTCGGCAAGGACAGTTGGCTGCTGATCGCGGATAAGCCGGCCTTCTTCGGCGAAGTCTTCAGGGTGCTGCGCCCAGGCGGCATCCTGGCGGCGAGCGAATGGATGGGCGACGGCGCCCCGACCAGCCCGGAGATGGACGATTACTTCGCCCTGCGCGGCATGCGCTACGCGTTGGAGACGGCGGCGGCCTATGACGATTTTCTCGCCCGCGCCGGGTTTACCCGCATCAGCGTCACCAACAGCTCAAACCATTACCGCGAAGGCGCGCGCCGCGAGCTTGCGCGCATGACGGGTCCGCTACGCCAAGCCATGATCGATCTGCTGGGAGAAGATAAGCAAACGCATTTTGTCGACCAGTGGCGGGCGATGACCCGGGTGCTCGATCTCGGCGAACTACGTTCTGGCCGCCTGCGAGCGCACAAGCCGGAATCGGACGCATAAGCCGGAAAGCCGATGAAATATTCTGTCACGTAATTTCACATACCCTTCATAGGCCGGACAAGGAATGGTCCTATGATCACCACGTTCTCAGTTGAGGACTTCTGTGAAATTATTTCCCCATAAGATCACAACCCCGAAACCCCGCCTGCCCCGGCGGGGTTTCTTTTTTGGCTAAACTTGGCCCGCCTGCCCCGGCGGGGTTTCTTTTTTGGCTAAACTTGGCCCGCCTGCCCCGGCGGGGTTTCTTTTTTGGCTAAACTTGGCCCGCCTGCCCCGGCGGGGTTTCTTTTTGGCTAGCTTTCGGGCTCGCCCGCCTCCAGCCAGCGGAACAGCAAGGCGGCCAGAACCGCGCCGATGAGCTGGGCCGCTATGAAGGCCGGCGCATCTGCCAGGCGTATGCCGGTGAAACTATCGGTAAAGGCACGCGCCACGGTCACCGCCGGATTGGCGAAGCTGGTCGATGAGGTGAACCAGTAACCGGCCGAGATGAACAGGCCGACCGCGTAGGGCGTCGCCTCGGGCCGCCAGCGGACGCAGGCGAGGATGGTCATGGCAAGCCCCGCGGTGGCGACTATTTCGCCCAGCCACATGCCCGGTTCATGGCGGGCTTTCACGGCGGCCTGCAGAATGGGCTCGCCGAACATGGCATGGGCAAGGGCAACGCCGGCGAGGGCGCCGACCAGTTGCACCGCCCCATAGGCCAGCCCATCAGCGCCGGCGATTTCGCGGCGCAGATAAAACACCAGACTAACCGCCGGGTTGAAATGCGCCCCCGATATGGCTCCGAAAACCAGGATAAGCACCGCCAGAATAGCGCCCGTCGCGGCCATGTTGGCGAGCAGGACAAGGGCTCCGTTGTCGCCCGCCAAACGCTCCGCCATGATGCCCGAGCCGACGATGGCGGCGAGCAGCACGGCGGTCCCCACCCCTTCGGCGACGAGGCGGCGCGAAAGATTGAATTCCGTCATGGGGATTTCCCGATCGCGGCGAGCCACTCACGCAAACTCTCGCCGTCCATGGTCTCGACGGGCAAGGCGACCAGGGCCTTGATCGATGTCTCCATGGCGCCGTAAACCGCGGCATATTCAGCCGCCGTCTCGTCATCGGTTCCCGTGAAGGCGAAGGGGTCGCGAAACGGCCAATGGGCGGCCACAGGATGGCCGGGCCAGATCGGGCAGACCTCGCCGGCGGCATTGTCGCAAACCGTAATGACGATATGCATTTCCACCGCGCCGGGCTCATTGTCCACGCCGTATTCCTGCCAGCTCTTGCTGCGCAAGCCGGCACTGGCTTGCCCCAGCCTCTCGAGCAGGGCCAGGGTATGGGGGTTGACGTAACCCTCCGGATGGCTGCCCGCGCTGTAGCCGACAAATCGCCCGGCGCCGTGACGCCCGATCAGGCTCTCGGCCATGATGCTGCGGCATGAATTACCGGTGCAGAGGAACAGGATATTGAGGGGCGATGGGGTCATCTTTTTGTCAGGGAGGGTTCTGGGTCAGGGTGGATTTCTGGGGCGATGACAGATCGTATGTCTCGGGCAGGCGGACGCCGCAAAGCTCGGGCCGGCCCTGGCAACAATCGTCGGTAAGGTAGGCGAGCAACGAGCGGATACCGGCGTGATCGGCGCTGTAGAAAATATTGAGGCTCTTGCGCTCCGCCTTGATCAGCCCGGCATGTTCGAGCTTGGCGAGATGAAACGACAATGTCGCCGGCGGCACCTTGAGCTGCGCGGCGATAACGCCGGCGCTAAGCCCAGCGCCAGTCCCAGCGCCTGCCTCGATATCAGCCCCAGTATCAGCCCCTGTGCCCGCGCCCCGGGGCTCACCTCCACCGTGGCTTCCCGCACCGCTTTCCCGCACCAGCATGCGAAACACCGCAAGGCGCGTATCCTGCGCCAAAGCCGAAATCGTCTCGACCGCATCCATTAAATTCATATTTCCAAAAATATAGAATTACTGAGAAATGTCAATGCACGCTCTGTTGCGCGTGGGTTTCGGGTGCGGGCGGGGAGGCGGAGGCGGGTGCAGCCGCAGAGGCGGACTTTGGGGGTCGGGGGTGGCCTTGGGGGGTCGGGCCTTGGGGAGCTGGGCCTTGGGGGTTCAGGCCTGGGTGCCGGCGACGATCACCTGAACCTCGTCGCGAAGCAGTCTCTTGGCGAGCGCCGGGAAGGGTTCGACGTCGGTGATCAGGCTGTCGATGGCGTCGAAGCCGGCGATCCGCACCAGGGCGCGGACGCCGAGCTTGGAGCGGTCGGCGACGACGATGATGCGCTCGGCGCGCTCGATGATCATCCGGGAGAATTCCGCCTCGCTCATATGATAATCCATCAGCCCATCCTCGATATCGATGGCGCCGACGGACAGGAAGGCGATGTGCGCGCGAAACTGTTTGATGAAGGCGACCGCCCCGCCGCCCAAGACGGCGCCGTCGTCGGCGCGCAGCTCGCCGCCCGCCATGAACACCCGATTGCCGTTGCGCGTGGCCAGAGTATTGGCGATATCGACCGAGTTGGTCACCACCGTGAGATCGCGATGGCCGAGCAGGGCCTCGGCCACATAGGCGGTGGAGCTGCCCGTATCGAGCATGATCGAATCACCGTCATGGACCTCGCGCGCGGCATGGTCGGCGATCGCCTTCTTAGCCTGGGCATTCTCGCGCAGGCGCTGGCGAAACGCCGGCTCGCGCGCCTGATCGAGCAGGGCAACGCCGCCATGGACCTTACGCACCAGACCGTCGCGCGCCATTAGCTTGATGTCGCGCCGCACGGTCTCCCCCGAAACCCCGAGAGACAGCGCGAGATCGACGACGCGGCAGACGCCGCTGCCGTCAAGCGCCCTGTCGTTAAGGGATTTGAGAATGGCCGATTGCCTATCTGGTCTTAACATAGTGCTCTGGTCTCAACATTGGGCCGGTCTCGGCATGGTGGTGGCGTACCGAGGGACATGATGGTGGCATATTAAGTGGATTTTTGTGGTTTTTCCATAAATTACTGTGGATATTTGTTGATTGATGACAATTTGCTTGATCGAGCGACGGAAACTGGTTTTCATACGAGGCGACACACGATGCGATCAGGGGCCGAGAAACGCTCGGTTCACGACATTCGCGATCAGCGAGTTAATGGGAGGAATTTTCATGTTGAAACGAGTCACGACCGCAGCATTCGCGGGCGTTATGGTGGCCGCTATCGGTTTCTCGGCGCCATCCGTCGCCCAAGTACCGGAATCGAAAGACCCGATCATCCTGACCATCCACGACTGGACAGGCCAGTACATCACAACCCATCTCATGGGCCGGGTGCTCGAGGAGATCGGCTATAACGTCAAATTTCAGCAAGCCGATTACATCGCCCAGTTCGCCGGTCTCGAATCCGGCGATCTCCATATCGCCATGGAGATGTGGGAAACCACCGGCAAGCAGGCCATGGACGAGAGCCTGAAGACCGGCAAGACCGTCGATCTCGGCGAGACCGGCATGGACGCCAAGGAAGAGTGGTGGTACCCGATCTATATGAAGGAACGCTGCCCCGGGCTGCCCGACTGGAAGGCGTTGAACGCTTGCGCCGAAGCCTTCTCGACAGCCGAGACCGCGCCCAAGGGCCGTTATCTCGGCGGCCCGGTGACCTGGGCCGGCTTCGACGACGAGCGCGCCGAAGCGCTCGGCCTCGACTACGAAGTGGTCCATGCCGGCACCGACGCCGCCCTCTTCGCCGAGTTAGAGTCGGCCTATCAGCGCAAAGCCCCGTTCCTGGGCTGGATATATGCGCCTCATTGGGCGCCGATCAAGTTCGAGGGCGAATGGGTCGAGTTCCCCGAATATACGGACGAGTGCTATGAGGACCCGTCCTGGGGAATGAACAAGGACATGGCCTACGACTGTGGCAAGCCCTTCGGCTGGATCAAGAAAGTCGGCTGGAAGGATGGCGAGGCCAAATGGCCCTGCGCCTATGAGACCGTGCGCAATTTCCGTATCAACAACGATACGATCGGCGCCATGATCGGCGAGGTCGACCTCGACGGAAAGTCGGTGGACGATGTCGTCGAAGCCTGGATCAAGGCCAACGAGAGTACCTGGAAGAAATGGGGCGCTTGCGCCGGATAACCGGTTCACCATAGCGTATCGCGTCGCCGGGACCGTCATGGACCCGGCGGCGCGGCCTGTCTCACCAGCTCTTTTATTGCAAAGGATCAGCGATGGCGTCCACATCGGGACCGTCGGCTGACGGCGCGGCTGCGCGAGCATCCGCCGCCAAGATCACCTGCAACGGCGTTTGGAAGCTGTTCGGCGCCGGGGCTGAGCAGGTCCTCGCCGAGCACGGCGGCGCACCGAGCGAACAGGCCCTGGCGGACGCCGGCCTGATCGGCGCCGTGCGCGACGCCAACTTCACCGTCGCCGACGGCGAAATCTTCGTCATCATGGGGCTCTCGGGGTCGGGCAAATCGACCCTGGTGCGCTGCATGTCGCGGCTCATCGAGCCGACCGCCGGCGAAGTCATCTTCGACGGCCAGGATTTATTGCGGGCCTCGGAAAAGGTGCTCATCGACATTCGCCGCCACAAGATGGGCATGGTGTTCCAGCATTTTGCCCTGTTGCCCCATCTCACGGTGCTGGGCAATGTCGCCTTCCCCCTCGAGGTCCAGGGCGTCGGGCGGGCGAAGCGTGAGGAACGCGCCCGCGAGGTGATCGAGCTGGTCGGGCTCAAGGGCCGCGAAGCCTATTATCCGCGTGAGCTTTCCGGCGGCCAGCAGCAGCGCGTCGGGATCGCCCGCAGCCTCGCCGTCGAGCCCGAAATCTGGCTGTTGGACGAACCGTTCTCGGCGCTCGACCCGCTGATCCGCCGCGAAATGCAGGACGAATTCCTGCGCCTGCAGGACGTGCTGCAGAAGACCATCGTTTTCATCACCCATGATTTTGACGAGGCCATTCGTCTCGCCGACCGCATCGCCATCATGAAGGACGGTGTGATTATCCAGATCGGCACACCGGAAGAACTGGTCACCAACCCGGCGACCGATTACGTCGCCGAATTCACCCGTGAGATACCGCGCGCCAAGGTGCTGTCGGCGCGCGCCATCATGACGGCGGTCGACGCAAGCGCCGAATTCGCCGGTCGCGTCGCGGCCGAGACCAAGATCGAGGACATCGCCGGCCAAGCGGTCGATAGCGAAGCGCCGCTCGCGGTGATCGGCGACGACGGCGCGGTGATCGGCCAGATCACAGCCGAGGCGGTGATTGAGGTGCTGGTCTATAAACCACCATCCCGACAGGAAGAGCCCCGGCCCCGCCAGGAGGAACAATGAGCTTCGCCATCGCCGAGACGCCGGGACGGCCGCTCGCCGGGCGCTGGTCGATGGCGTGGATGGCCGCCCTGCTGCTAGCCTATGGGCTCTACAATGTCGAAGAGCTGGTGCCCTGGGCGGCGAAGTATCCGCGCGGCTGGGTTCTGCCCCTGAGCTTCTGGATCAGCGACTTCATGAAATGGCTGATCAATGACGCGACCTTCGGGCTGTTCACCTTCAAACAGTTGACGCGCTCGATCGCCTGGCTTTTGACCTGGCCGCTGGAGGTCGCAGAAGGACTGCTGGCATCGGGTTTCAAGCTGGTTTTCGGCGCCGATGATGAGATCGTCTATCAGTTACCGCGCCTGTCCTGGGTCGCCATCGTCGCGGTGGTGGGCATACTCGGTAATCTTGCCGGGGGCCGCCGGCTCGGCCTGTTGATGGGCGCCTGCTTCCTCTATCTCGCGGTGTTCGGGCAATGGGACAGCGCCATGACCACCCTGGCCTCGATCATGGTCGCCGTGCCGCTTGGCGTCGCTACCGGTCTGTTGATCGGCATCTGGGGCTCGCGGAGCCCGCGCCGCGTGGCGATGGTCACGCCACTCCTCGACCTCATGCAGACCGTGCCGGTGTTCGCCTATCTGGTGCCGGTGCTCTACCTGTTCGGCTTCGGCCCGGTGGCGGCGATGATCGCCACCATGATCTATTCGGTGCCGCCCATGGTGCGCTGCACCCTGCTGGCCCTCAAGCTGGTGCCCGCCGAGATCGTCGAATTCGGTCGCATGGCCGGCTGCTCGCCGCGCCAGCTCATGTGGAAAGTGATGATCCCGGCGTCCCGCCCGACCCTGATGGTCGGTGTCAATCAGGTCATCATGCTGTCGCTCAATATGGTGATCATCGCCTCGATGATCGGCGCCGGGGGGCTTGGTTTCGATGTGCTCACCTCACTCAGACGCCTGGCCATAGGCAACGGCCTCGAGGCCGGCATCGCGATCACCCTGCTGGCTATTGCGCTCGACCGCATCAGCCAGGCCTTCGCCGCCAAGCCGCCGCCCGAACAGCGCCAGGCCGCGCCCAGCTTCCTCATGCGCCATCCCCACTTCAGCCTGGCCATGGTGATCGTCGTCGTGACCACCGGGCTCGGCCTGGTTGTGCCGGCCTTTCAGTCGTTTCCCGAACAATTCACCCTGACCACGGGGCCGTTCTGGGACGCCTCGGTGAAATGGATCAACATTAATTACTTCGACCAGATCGACGCGGTGAAGTCGTTCCTGCTAATCAATATCCTGATCCCCTTTAAACGGTTTCTGCTAGACATACCCTGGCCCGCCGGGGTCGGTTTGATCGCGCTGGCTGGCTATCAGCTCGGCGGCCGCCGTCTGGCTCTTCTGGTGGCGGCCATGGCCCTGTTCATAGTGGTCACAGGCAACTGGCCCAAGGCGATGATCTCGACCTATCTGATCGGCATATCGGTGGTTATCGCCTCGATCATCGGCATCCCCATCGGCATCTGGGCGGCGGGCAACGATCGGGTGCATAACGTCGTTCAGGTCGCCATCGATACCCTGCAAACCATCCCCGCCTTCGTCTATCTGATCCCGGTGGTGATGCTGTTTCGGGTCGGCGACTTCTCGGCGATGATCGCGGTGGTGGCCTACTCCCTGGTGCCGGCCATCCGCTACACCGACCACGGTATCCGTCAGGTGCCGCAATCGATCATCGAGGCGGCGACGGCGGCCGGCTGTACGCGGTGGCAATCCCTGCGCAAGGTCAAGCTTCGCCTTGCGCTGCCCGAAATCATGCTGGGCGTAAACCAGACCGTGATGATGGGCCTCAGCATGCTGGTAATCACCGCCCTGGTCGGCACCCGCGATCTCGGCCAGGAGGTCTATATCGCCCTGACCAAGGCCGACAGCGGGCGCGGCCTGGTGGCCGGCGCCTCCGTCGCCTGCATCGCGATGATCACCGACCGGCTGATCTCGGCCTGGAGCCAGCGCCGCAAACGCGAACTCGGGCTCGATTAGAGATGTCCATGAATAAAAACGCCGATCCTGTCGCGGTTGCCGCCGCCAAGGCGGCCTCCCTTGCCTACTGGTCCGGGCCGGTCGATCCCCAGCCGCTCGCCGGTGGCCTGACCAACCTCAATTTCGTGATCGAGGATCGTGGGGAGCGATTCGTGGTGCGCGTCGCCGACGACATTCCCATCCACGGCATCATGCGCTTCAACGAGCTGGCGGCGAGCCGGGCCGCCCATGCCGCCGGGGTATCGCCCGAAGTGGTCCATGCCGAGCCCGGCGCCCTGGTGCTGCGCTTCATCGACGGCGAGACCTTCGGCGAGGCCGAGGTGCGCCGCGCCAATGCCGAGGGTCGCATCCTGCCCCTGCTGCGCCGCGTCCACGACGATATGCCGAAATATTTTCGCGGCCCGCTGCTCGCTTTCTGGGTGTTCCAGTCGATGCGCGGCTACGACATCGTGTTGCGCGAAGGCAACAGCCGCATGGTCGGGGAACTGCCGCGCTTTACAACCATCAACGACGAGCTCGAAGAGGCGGTTGGGTCGATCCGGCTGGTGTTCGGCCATAACGACCTGCTGGCCGCCAACTTCATGGACGACGGCGAGCGCCTGTGGCTGATCGATTGGGACTATGCGGGTCTCAACTCGCCGCTCTTCGATCTCGCCAATCTGGCCTCCAACAACGGCTTCTCGGAGGCCGAGGAAGACCACCTGCTGGAAGCCTATTACGAGACCGCGGTGAGCGACGAGATGCGCCGACAATATAAAGCCATGAAATGCGCATCCCTCCTGCGCGAAGCCATGTGGAGCATGGTGTCCGAGATCCATCTCCAGATCGATGTCGATTACGTTGCCTACACCGCCGAGTATCTCGGCCGCTTCGAGGCGGCCTATGGCGATTTTCAGGGCACCGGCTAGGCGATGGCTGAATTTCCCACGCAAGCCAGGGCCGTCATCATCGGCGGCGGCATCATCGGTTGTTCGACCGCCTACCATCTGGCCGGCCTCGGCTGGCGCGAGGTGGTGCTGCTGGAGCGCGCCAAACTGACCTCGGGCTCGACCTTCCACGCCGCCGGGCTGGTCGGCCAGCTTCGCTCCTCGGCCAACATTACCCAGCTTCTCAAATACTCCGTCGAGCTTTATGGCCGCCTCGAAGCCGAGACCGGCCAGGCCACCGGCTGGAAATGTAACGGCGGCCTGCGCCTCGCCTGCAACGCGGAGCGCATGATCGAGATCGAACGTCAGGCGACCATGGCCCGCAGCTTCGGCCTCGAGATGGACCTGCTGACGCCGAAGGAAGCGCAAGCTCTGTGGCCGCTGATGGATATCGCCGACCTGGTCGGTGCCGCTTATCTTCCAACCGACGGCCAGGTGAACCCCTCCGACATTACCCAGGCCCTGGCCAAGGGGGCTCGGGCCAAGGGGGCGCGTATCATCGAGGATTGCCCGGTCACCTCCATCCGGATCGAGAATGGCCGTGTCAGCGGGGTCTCAACGGCCCAGGGCGACATCGCCTGCGAGGTGGTGATCAACTGCGCCGGCCAGTGGGCACGCGAGGTCGGCGCCCTGGCCGGCGTCGTGGTGCCCCTGCAATCGGTCCAGCATCAGTATCTCATCACCGAGGCGATTCCCGGCGTCGAGCCCGGCCTGCCGACCCTGCGCGACCCGGACCGGCTGACCTATTTCAAGGAAGACGTCGGCGGGCTGGTGATGGGCGGCTACGAGGCCAACCCGATCCCCTGGGCGCGGGACGGCATCCCCGAGGGCTTTCATTTCTCCCTGCTGGAGACCGACATCGACCATTTCGAGCCGCTCATGGAGCAGGCGCTGATCCGCGTCCCGGCGCTCGAGGAGGCCGGCGTCAAGGAGATGATCAACGGCCCCGAGAGCTTCACCCCGGACGGCAATTTCATCCTCGGCGAGGCCCCCGAGGTGGGCGGCTTCTTCGTCGGCGCCGGGTTCAACGCTTTCGGCATCGCGGCCGGCGGCGGCGCCGGCAAGGCGCTCGCCGAATGGGTCGCGGGCGGCGAAGCACCCCTGGATCTGTGGGTCGTCGACATCAAACGATTCGCAAGCCTGCATGGTGATCAGGAATTCGTCTGCGAGCGCACCCTGGAGCTCTACGGCAAGCATTACACCATCGCCTGGCCCCACGAGGAGCATGAAAGCGGCCGCCCGCGAAGGGTCTCTCCGCTCTACGAGCGGCTCAAGGCCCAGGGCGCCTGCTTCGGCTCGAAGCTGGGCTGGGAACGGCCCAACTGGTTCGCCCCGGAGGGCGTCGAGCCGCGCGACGAATACGCCATGGGCCGCCAGAACTGGTTCGACGCGGTGGGCGCGGAACATCGGGCGACCCGCGAGCGGGTGGCCCTGTTCGACGCCAGCTCCTTCGCCAAGTTCACGGTCACCGGGCGCGACGCCGAGGCGGCCCTGGCGTGGATCTGCGCCAACGACATCGCCAAGCTGACCGGCGGGCTGACCTATACCCAGATGTGCAACCGGCGCGGCGGCATCGAATGCGACCTCACCGTGGCGAGGATTGCAGACGATGAATTCTACATCGTCACCGGCACCGGCTTCGCGACCGATGATTACGCCTGGATCGCGCGCAATATCCCTGACGGCCTGGAGGCGCGCCTGGCCGATGTGACCGACGACTTCGCCGTGTTCTCCCTGATGGGACCGCGCGCCCGCGACGTGCTCGGGGCGGTCTGCAACGACGATATATCCCACGGCGGCTTTCCCTTCGGCCACTGGCGCGCAGTCTCCATCGGCGATGCGAAGGTGCGCGCCCTGCGCATCACCTATGTCGGCGAATTGGGTTGGGAGCTGCATGTGCCCACGGCCGCTGCGCTCGAGGTTTACGACGCCCTGATGGCGGCGGGCGAGGTCCACGGCATCGCCAACGCCGGCTATCGCGCCATCGAGTCCCTACGCCTGGAAAAAGGCTATCGCGCCTGGGGCTCCGACATCGGCCCCGACTTCACGCCGCTTGAAGCGGGCATGGCCTGGGCGGTGAAACTGCGCGGCAACACCCCCTTCCTGGGACGCGAGGCGCTCGCCGCCCAGAAGGAAGGCCCGCTCACCAAGCGCCTCGCCTGCTTCACCGTCGATGATCCGGAGGTGGTGCTGCTAGGGCGCGAGACCCTCTATCGCGACGGCGAGCGCGTCGGCTGGCTGACCAGCGCCGGCTGGGGCTATACGGTGGACATGAACATCGGCTACGGCTACGTGCGCAACGGCGATGGGGTGAGCCGGGACTATCTTGAGAGCGGCACCTACGAACTCGAAGTCGCCACCCGCCGCGTGCCCTGCAAGCTTCATATGACCGCGCTCTACGACCCGAAGATGGAACGGGTAAAAATCTAGGAGAATATTTAATTGGCGACAGTATATATTTAATTCGGAAATTAAATATATACTGTCGCCAATTAAATCATCGGGGAAAAATACCCTTGAGGAAGTCGAGGACGGCTTCATCGGCGCCGTAATCGTAGAGATCGTTGTGGCCGGCCCCGGGGAAATAGCGGGCGTCCTTGGGCTTGCTCGCCGCGGCCAACAGCTCCCGCCCCATATCAATCGGCACCACCCGGTCGCGCTCGCCATGGACGATGAACAGCGGCGCGTCGATGTCGCCGATCTTGGACTTCGACTCATAGCGGTCGAGCAGGATGTAGCGCGCCGGCAGGAACCAGTAGGAACGCTGGGCGAGGTCGGTGGCCGACGTAAAGGGCGCTTCGAGGACCAGGGCGCCGATGGCGCGCTCCTTGGCGATCTGCACCGCCGGGCCGCTGCCGATGGACTCGCCATAGACAACGATGCGCTCACCCGGAACCCCTTGGGCTTCGACAAAATCGAGGGCGGCGCGGGCGTCGTCATAGAAGCCCGTTTCGCTCGGGCTGCCGGGGTTGCCGCCGTATCCGCGCCAGGAAACCAGCAGCACGCCGTAGCCGGCGTCGAGATAGGGCCGCACCTTGTCGCCGCGATAGCCGATATGGCCGGCGTTGCCGTGGAAATAGACCAAGGTCGGCGCCGCCTCGCGGGTGGGCGAGCGATGCCAGGCGAGAAGCTCGAGGCCGTCGGCGGTCTTGAGGGTCACCGCCGCCATGTCGGACACACCGGCGTCGGCAAGACTTGGCGTCGAACTATCCGGGTGGTACATGAGGCGGCGTTGCGAACAGCCGATCACCCCGGTAAACAGGGCATATCCAGCAACGGCATAGGCTAGGGTGCGAAACAATGGCGTCATCTTCAATCTTGGTTTGTGGGCCCGTGGAAGGAGTCTAACAAGGGGATGGAGTCTAGCATATGGCGCCCGGCGCCCAAACCGCCAAGGCGGGGCGGCGGCGGAGGGCGGCTTTTACTGATCGTCACGGCGGTTGCGCTGATCGCGCTGCTTGCCTGGCTCTTTCCGGACAGGCTGGAGAGCGAACGCGATTGGCTGCGCATCGTCTATCTGATCGGCCTGCTGGCGCTGGTCTCAAGCGGCGTTGCGGCGCGCCGGCGCAGCCGCTGGCGCGAAACCGCGAAATATATCGGCGCCTGGATCGCCATTGCGCTGATCGCCGTCGCCGGCTACGGCTACCGCTTCGGGATCAAGGCGGTGGGCGAGCGCATACTCGGCGAGCTTGCGCCGGGCTACGGCGTCGCTACCGGCCAGGCGTCGGTGGTTTTTCGGGTCGGCGGCGACGGCCATTTCCGGGTACGGGCGGTTATCGACGGGGTGGCCCTGGACCTGCTGGTCGACACCGGGGCCAGCGAAGTCGTGCTCAATCGGCGCGATGCCCGCCGGCTGGGCTATGATCCGGACGCCCTCGCCTACAGCCGGCTCTATTCGACGGCCAACGGCATGGTGCGCGGCGCGCCGGTGACCATAAGCGAGATCACCATCGGGCCGATCCGCCTGACCAACGTCGCCGCCTCGATCAATCAGGCGCCGATGGGCGGCTCGCTCCTGGGCATGAGCTTTCTCGGCCGGCTGGGCGCCTTCGAGGTGAGCAACGGCTCGCTCACAATGCGCCAATAAAGAAAAAACACCCGGCCGAAACCGAGCGCTTTTCCCTTGGGTCAATCCGCTCGGCTAGAGCAATATCCGGTCAGATTGAACCGATAGGGTTCAATCCGATCGGGTAAAATTGCTCTAGTTTTTAAGAAGATAGAGCATCTTTATCCGCACAACTCGGGTCGCTGAAAGTGACCCGAGTTGATCGGATGATGCTCTAACGGCGGGCGCCGAACAGATGCATCATCATGATGAACAAATTGATGAAATCGAGGTAGAGCTTGAGGGCGCCCATGATCGCCTTCTTGCTGGTGACCGCCGTCGAATCGCTTTCGGCGTACATGTTCTTGATCTTCTGGGTGTCGTAGGCAGTAAGCCCGACGAAGACCAGAACGCCGATCACCGAGATGGCGAACATCAGCGCCGAAGAGGCCAGGAACATATTGACCACCGAGGCGATGATGATACCGATCAAGCCCATGAACAGGAACGACCCCCAGCCCGTGAGATCTTTCTTGGTGGTGTAGCCGTAGAGGCTCATGGCGCCGAACACGCCGGACGTGATGAAGAACACCCGGGCGATGCTGGTGCCGGTGTAGATCACGAAGATCGAGGCCAGGGACATGCCCATGAGCACCGAGAAAATCCAGAAGCTGGTCTGGGCGGCGGCGACGCTCATGGTGCGGATCTTGGCGCTGAGGTACAGGACCATGCCGATCGGGGCAAGCATGACCACCCACATGAGCGGCGTGCCGAAGATGGTATTCATCAGGAACGGCGTGTTGGCGACGATGTAGGCGACCACGCCGGTGGCCGCCAGACCGGTTGCCATGTAGTTGTAAACCCGCAGCATATAGCTGCGTAGACCCTCATCGATGATCGCGCTTTCTGTGGCGCGGCTGAAGCTGGTCTGTCTGTCTGAGCCGAATGCCATAAGGGCTTCCCTCGTTTGATAATGGATAGAGTGTAATCCTAGGCCCTTATATAAGCTTTGGTGCGCATCGATACAACCGAATCACGGTGGGATTCAGGCCCCTCCGCTAGCCCGGCCCAGGGCGGCCATGGCGGTGCGCAACCGGATGCTGAGCCTTTCAAACCCCCTGTGAAGATGCCAGCGCCGACCTGCGCCGACTCGGCCAGACCTGAAACAATACGGTCAGGTGAAGCATCATGAACAAGGGCACGACGAAGGCCGGGAAGAGAATCAGCGGCCAGACTTCCATTGGCGCGCTGGTCAAGGAGCCCGAGACCAGGCCGGCAACAGCGCCGGAAGCCAGGGTCGAGGTCACACCGGCGATGACAAAATCGAGCATCCCGAGCAGGTTCCAGACGATGAACCCCCGGCTGGCGGCGAAGCTCGGGTTGCGCATGAGCGCCCAGACCATCAGGGGCGCCGTGAGGCCCATGGCGGCATCGCCCAATCCGGCGGGCCAGGCGAACAGGCCGGGCAGGACCTCATAGGCATAGAGCGGCAGGAAGGCGAAGCCGATGACACGCCATGACTGCATCATGGTGATGAAACGGATGTCGCGGGTCAGAATGAAATTGCGGAATTTTTCCGATCCGGCGTAGGCGCCAAGAAACAGGATGGTCAGCAGCACGGGGCGGGCCATTTGGTCGGGCCCGACGGCGAAAACGCCCGCCAGGCCGGCGACGGCCGTGAGGGCGAACCAAACGCCGAGCAGTAGGGCCAGCTTAACTCTGGCCGAGGGGCTCCAAGTGGTGGGCGGAACGTGATCGTTGGTTGTCATCGGTCGGTCTCCTGATTTCAAGGGAATGGTATTTAGGTGTATATACACCTATTCCAATCAAAAAAAACGGGGCGAAAGGCTTACCGGGCCAGGGCCGCGGTGCTGGCGATATCGAGTTCGAACAGCAGATGGTCGCTGCGTTTCGCGCCCAGGGCGCGTCTCATATGGTTCTGCACGACGCGCCACAGGGGCTCGGCCTGGGCCAATCGATTGGCGCCCTTGGCCGTCAGGGCGATCTCTTTCGTGCGTTTATCCCGGCGGCCCGGGGCAATCTTGATGAGCCCCTGCTTTTCCACCGGCGCCAGATTGCGCGTCAGCGTGGTGCGGTCCATCACCATGGACTCGGCCAGTTTCGAGACCGTCAGCGGGCCGGCGGCGCGTAAGGTCTCGAGCAGCGAAAACTGGGTCGTGCGCAGGCCGATGGGCTCCAGGGCGGCATCGTATGTCTGGGTCACCGCGCGCGCTGACTTGCGCAAGGCGAAGCAGAGGCAGTCGGCGGTATCGAGGCTATGGTCGGGCGATACGGCGGACGCCTTGCCGGCCGCCCTGCCCGCCCCGGCGCTGGATAGATTTTTCGGCCTGTGGTCGGTCATGTTAGCCTGCGGTCGGTCATGTTAGGTGTATATACACCTTTTATGATTGGCGTCAAGACGCGACCTTGGTTTATTCTCCCGCCATGCCCCGCCTGTTCATCGCCGTCGACTTCCCCGCTGCCGTCAATCGGCGGCTCAAAGCGCTGTGTTCCGGCCTGGCCGGCGCGCGCTGGCTGCCGCCCGAGCAGTTTCATCTCACCCTGCGTTTCATCGGCGACGTCGACAGCGGCGGCTTCGCCGATATCGCCGACGGCCTATCGTCGGTGGCCTGCCCGCCCTTTTCCCTGGGGCTCGGCGGGGTCGGGCTCTTCCCGCCGCGTGGCCAGCCTCGCGTGTTGTGGGCCGGGGTCGAGTTAGGCTCCGGCGATGGCCTGAGCCTTCTGCACGGCCGGATCGATGGCCGCCTGAGAAGCCTGGGAATTGCCCCCGAAGGCCGCAAGTTCGCGCCCCATGTCACCCTGGCCCGGCTTAAGGAAACCCCGGCCGGCCAGCTTGGCGACTATCTCATGACCCATGGCGATTTCATCACCGAGACCATCCCGGTGGCCGAATTTCATCTCTATTCGAGTGTTCTCGGGCCGAAAGGCGCGATCCACAGAATCGAAGCGAGCTACCCGCTCGGCGGCGGCTGAGGCGTCGCTTCGGCGAAAACCCAATCGCGGAACGCGATAACCTTGGGGTTTTCTGCCGATGATTCCGGCGAGACCACATACCAGGCAAAATCGGTCTGAATATCGGCTATGTTCGCAAAAGGTTTAATCAGGCGTCCGGCAGCGAGATCGTCGTTCACCGTGGAGGCGGGGGCGATGACTACGCCCTGTGCATCAATCGCCGCTTGAACGGCGGTTATGGTCTGGGAGAAACGCGGTCCCGTCACGCTGTCGATGCCGGTGCATCCGGTGGCGCGCAACCAGGCGGGCCAATCGGGCCAGCTTTGGTCGCGGGTTTCGCCCTCGATATGCAGAAGGACATGCCAGCGCAGATCGGCCAGGGTGAGAAGCGGGCGCGGTCTCTCACGCAACGCCGGCGCGCATACCGGGAACAGCGTCTCACCCATCAATCGCTCGGTCCGCAGACCGGGATAGCGACCGTCGCCGAAACGAATGCCGATGTCGATACCCTCTCGGGCGAGATCGAGTTCCGCCATCGCCGTGTCGATGCGCAGGTTGATCTCGGGATGCGCTGTCCAGAAACGGTCGAGACGCGGCACAAGCCACTTGGCTGCGAGAGTCGGAGCGACGGTCACGGTGAGCAGGCCCTGAGCGTCGGAGGCGCATATGGTCTCGACGGCGCCGGCGAGCCGCGCGAACCCCTCGCGCAGCTCGGGTAGGCAGGACTGGGCGGCGTCGGTGAGCAACAAGGACCGGTTCAGGCGGCGGAAGAGCTGGACGCCGAGAAGATCTTCGAGCGCCCGCACATGATGGCCGACCGCCGCCGGCGTGACGTTGAGTTCGGCAGCGGCGCGAGTGAAGCTGAGATGCCGCGCGGCGGCATCGAAAGCGCGCAGGGCGTTGAGCGGCGGGAGCCTGTTCATCGCATCCGTTATTCAGTAGAAAAATTATCTTAAATGCAGAAATATTATCGTTTGTATGAGGGAATACTGTCAATTAATTTGATAATTATGATTCCCTTTCATAATAGATTAATTATCTGATTACGCATTTAACGAATGATCACCCTGCTCCCCATGATCACGTCCTAAAGAACCAACACAGCGAGGTTGCCATGCGAAAGCTAATCTATCTGGGCGGGTCGCCGTATGCGCGCAAAGTCCGTATCGTGCTTGCCGAACTCGGACTAACCCACGAGGCCGTGCAAGCAAGCATGTTTCCGCCCGCGGATGACGTGGCGGCGATCAATCCCTGCCTGCAAGTCCCCGCCTTCGTCGACGGCGATGTGGAATTATTCGACTCCAACCTGATCATCGAATATCTGCTAGCGACCTACAGCACTGACGTCCCTGACATGCCCTCACCGCCGCTGGCGACGACCATGACACGCAGCCACAATCACTGGGATGACGCCAAGCTGCTGGCCACTATCGAGACCCTGGCCGATACCATCGTGTCGCTGTCGTATCTCGACTGGTGCGGCATGGCCGCTGAGGGACGCAACGCGGTTGGCATGGACCTGGTAGCGCGCCAGCACGAGCGCATCCAATCCTGCCTCGACTGGCTCGATACCCGCGCAACCCCCGAGGGCTTCATCCCCGGCCTGTTCTCGATCCAGGATATAGCGCTGATCTGCCCGCTCATGTGGAACGAGGCGCGCAACGCTTATCTCTGGCGGGGCCGCCCCAACCTGGAGGCGATATATGCGCGCTATGCCGAGCGCGCCAGCGTTGTGGCGACCACTGTCATCCCCTGGAAACCCGACGATTAACCCATGGACATGCCGCCGTTGACCCTGAGCACCTGGCCGGTGATGTAGGCGGCGTCGTCGGAGGCCAGGAAGGCCATGGCCGCGGCGATTTCTTCCGGCTTGCCGTAGCGTTTCATGGGCACCAGCCCAAGCGCCGCCTCGCGGCCCGCCGCGTCGATATGACCGAGCATTTCGGTGGCGATATAGCCCGGCGAGACGGCGTTCACCGTCACCCCGTGGCGCGCCACCTCGGCGGCCATGGGGCGCATCATGGCGATGATGCCGCCCTTGGAGGCGGCGCTCACCGAGAAGCAGTTGCCGCCGAAATCGGCGACCTCGGTGATGATCGACGCGGTGGCGATGATCCGCCCCGAGCCGCGCTCGATCATCCCCGGCAGCGCCGCCTGACAGACGTTGAAGAAGCCGTGGAGATTGTTCTCCATGGCCGCGTCCCAATCCTCGGGCGTGGAGGAGAGGAACGGCTTGTCGATGACGATGCCGGCGTTGGAAACCAGAATATCGACCGCCCCGAAGGCCGCCGTGGTCTCGGCGATCAGGCGGTCGGCGTCGGCGCGGCGAGAGACATCGCCCTGGACGACAACGGCCTCGCCGCCGTTTTCGTTGATCTCCCGGGCCACGGCTTCCGCCTTGTCGCGGCTCTTGACGCAGTTGACCGCGACGCGCGCGCCGTCCCGGGCAAAACGCAGGGCGATGGCGCGCCCGATGCCGCGCGACGAGCCGGTAACCAGGGCCGCCTTGTTTTCCAATGTCATGAATTCCTCCCCGTATCTGTATCTTTTCGCCGGCCCCGAAGATTCACCAGGGCGAGGCCGGCCAGCATAAACGCCAACGCCGACCATATGTAAGGGCCGAGACTCTCGTCGAACAAATACCATCCCCACAGCACCCCGCCGGCGGTGATCGGATAGCCGACCATGGCGAAATAGACCGGCCCCGAGACGCGGATCAGCTCGAACAGGATCAACATGGCCCCGCCGGTGATCAGAGGCATGCCGAGGACAGCCAGATCGACTCGATCCCACGGCGGCCCCGGCATGAATTCGGCGCCAGCCAACAGCGCCACCGGGGTGATGATCACAAAAGCGCAGAGCAGCATGCCGAAGGCGAGAACATGGGAATCCGTCCGCGGCGGGCGAAAGCGGTCGATGAACAGCGGATTGATGGCGTAGCACAGGGGCGCGATCATGCCGACAAGCGCCCAGCTAGCCATTCCCGGCTCGGGCAGGCTGGCGTCGGGCCCGAGGATCAGCAGTACCGCGACGAACCCCAGCGCGATACCGAGCACCCGCCGCCAGGAAAAAAGCTCGAGCCGTATGACCAGGGCCAGACTGTAGGTCATGATGGTCGAGGTGGCGATCAGGATGGCCTGGATGCCGGCCGGAAGATGGGGCGACGCCCAATAGATCACTCCCGACGGCAGGATGATCCCCATGGTCCCGCAAAAGGCGTAATAGGGCAGGTTGGCCCGGCGGAACTGCCCGATCTTGCGCCGGACCAGGCAGAAGGAAAAGGCGATCGCGGCGCCGCCACCGGCCTGCCACATGAGCAGGCCGAAGGGGTGCAGACCGGCGCCGGTGGCGATCTTGGCAAGCGAAAAGCTCAGTCCCCAGGCGACACCCAGCAGGAGCAGCATGGATAAAGGGTAAAGCGCCGACCAAAAGCGTCGTTCCGGGGCGCCGCGGTACGGATCAGGTATCGTCACCGGACTCAAGATGCTCCATATCATCGTCGGAGAAGCCGAAATGATGCCCGATTTCGTGGATCAGGGTATTGCGGACGATGGCTTCGAGGTCCTCGCCGGTCTCACACCAATAATCGAGCAGGGGGCGGCGATAGAGGAAAATACGGTCGACATCCTCGGGCGCATCGCTGACGCTTTTCTTGTCGAGGGAGACTCCGTGATACAGGCCGAGCAGGTCGTAGGGGCTTTCAAGGCCCATTTCGGCCTCGATCTCGGCATCGGGGAAATCCTCGATCAGGATAACCACGTCTTGCACATGACGGCGCAGGCTCTGGGGAATCCCCGCCAGCGCGCGCTTGGCAATTACGTGAATATCCGCATTGCTTGGCGGCTCACCGAAAGGCTCCTGCATGGCGCAACGATAGCCCGGCTCACAGCCCAAATCAAACGGCGCTGAAATCAAGTTTTCACCCGATGAAACCGCAGGGTTCATTGCCATAGGTTAGTGCCAACCCACCGGATATATGTTATGTTTAAGTTTGTGGTTGTCACAGGGAGGATGAAAGATGTTCAGCTTGTCTAGCCGGATTATCGTCTTCGCGATAACCGTCGCCATCGCATCTACGCCAACCGCCATGAGCCTCGCCCATGAAGTGTGGGTCACCAACATGACGTCGGGCAACGTCACGGTTTTCAGCTCCGATAACTACAAGCTGATCGCCACGATCCCGACCGGGGCCGGCGCGCATAATGTGGCGCTTACCAGGGACGGCCGGATTGCCTTGGTGGCGAATGTCGGAGCCGGCACGGTAAGCATCATAGATGCGGACGCCAAGACGGTCCTTGCCACCATACCAAGCGGCGCGAAGACACATGATGTTTCGGTGTCTCGAGACGGAAGCCGGGCGCTCGCCAGCAGTGTTGGCGAGGGAACAATCACTTATATCGACGTTGCCGCCGGTAAGGCCATCTATTCGGAGACCATCGGAAAGAAGGCCATGATGTCGGTCTTTTCGACAGACGGTAAGCGGGCCTTCATCGTCGAGCCGACAAACTCAACGATCATCGAGTTCGATCTTGCTAAGCGGGCCGTTATACGCACCTTGTCGGGCGGTATCGGGACCATGGCCTTCAATCCGTCGCCCGACTGGAAGCAGGCCTGGATGACGGTGCCCAAGGAAAACAGGATCGTGCTTATCGACATCGATACCGGCAAGGCCTTGGGTTCGATCGCCGTTGAAGGCGAACCTCATGGCATGGTGTTCAGTCCCGACGGAAGCCGCGGCTATGTCGTGCAGCGTGGACTCGACCAAGTGGCTATTGTCGATACGGTCAATCGCCAAGTTGTCCGGTCTGAATACATCGGCGAACGCCCGGATATGCTCGCCATCAGCCCCGACGGCAAGAGGCTCTACGTGACCATCCGCGGTGAAGACAAGATGCTGGTGCTGTCCACGGCGGATCTCTCAACCATTGCCGAGGTGAAAACCGGAGAACAACCCCACGGAGTGGCCTATCGACGTTGAATGAAAGGCGCGGCTAACGCTGCAGTCCGCCGCGAGACGGGGACACGCCCCAGTATCGATTGAACACAAGCTTGAAAACGATTAGATGTTGCAGCCGCTCGCGCGGAGTAATTCTTCGATATGGGCCCAGGACTGGCGGACCAGCAAATCATTTTCGTGGCTGGCGTCCTCGCGATTGTAGGCGCGCAGGCCCTTAGAGAATTGCCGTACCGACTTGTCGATTTCGATACGAAGATCGCGATTTTCGCCGTTCTTGAAGAGCAACTGACGCAGAAGATCGTATCCCATGGTGGTTTCCTCGACCGAGGATACGATGGCGAAGGCGGAACTCATCATGGCGAATTTCTCGACCGCCATGCCTTGCATCTCGTACAGCTTCTCGATGTCGATTTTTGCCTGTATATCCCCTTTTTCTTTCATCAGGCCGCTGATCACGGCCTGATAATCGACTCCGTTAGAGGAGTCCACGCCGTTGATGCGCGTGTTGTATTCCTCTTCGAGCGCCATGATCTTCTGCTCGGCCCGCTTGACCTCTTCATAGGCCAAGTCGAGTTCGGCCTTGGACTCTTCTATGAGGTGATGGCGTCTCACCGTCAGCTCCCAAAATCATCCAAACCAAGGGCTAAGATCGTGGTCATCGCGGTCAGACCACCCCCGCCTGCTCGAACTTCGACTGCACGACATCGCTGTCGAAGGGTTTCATGATGTATTCGTCGGCGCCGGCGCTGATCGCCTCGTGGATGTTCTTGATGCCATTTTCGGTGGTGCAAAACACAACGACCGGCACATCGCCGCCGTCCGCCAAGCGAAGCGCGCGCAGAAACTCGATACCGTTCATGACAGGCATGTTCCAGTCGAGAAGGATGACATCGGGCATGTGGTCCATGCAGCAATCATACGCCACCTGGCCGTCCTCGGCCTCTTCGACGGTGAAATTCAAGTCTTCGACGATTCTCCGCGCCATCATGCGCACGACCTTCGAATCATCGACTATCAGGCAAGATTTCATGAATTCATCATCCCTTCAGCCAAAGCGCCCGGATCAGCGCAAGCCTGACACTTCGCAAGAGGTTATCTCCAGCACCAGGGTAGGCCCGAGACCTTAAGCAAGACTTAAAAGGAGGAGATTAGTGGCTCATGCGGCGACCGGGCCGGCCGCCCTGATCGCGTCGGTGACATAGGGGTCGAAGGAGGTGAAGTTGGCGTGAAAACGGCCGACCAGATCGCGGGCAGTCGCATCGTAAGCCTGCTTGTCGGCCCAGGTGTCGCGCGGGTTGAGCACTTCCGCCGGCACGCCGGAACAGGCCTGGGGCACATGCAGCCCGAAGGAGGGATCAATGGAGATTTCCGTCCCGGCGAGGGAACCATCCAGCGCCGCATGGAGCAGGGCGCGGGTATATTGAATTTTCATGCGGCTCCCGACGCCGTAGGAGCCGCCGCTCCAACCGGTATTGACGAGCCAGCATGTGGTGTCGTGTCGCGCGATGCGCTCGCCCAGCATCTTGGCGTAGACCGACGGGTGGCGCGGCATGAACGGCGCCCCGAAGCAGGTCGAGAAGGTCGCCTGGGGCTCGGGTCCGAGGCCCTTTTCGGTGCCCGCGACCTTGGCGGTATAGCCCGATAGAAAATGATACATGGCCTGCTCGGGGGTTAGTTTCGAGATCGGCGGCAGCACGCCGAACGCATCCGCGGTGAGCATGATGACGTTGTTCGGGTGGCCGGCAGCCCCGCTCTGCGAGGCGTTGGGAATGAAGTCCAGGGGATAGGATGCCCGGGTGTTCTCCGTCAGGCTGGCGTCGTCGAGATCGAGCACTCCGCTCAACGGATCGATAACCACATTCTCCAGCACCGTGCCGAAACGCCGGGTGGTGGCGTATATTTCCGGCTCGGCGGACTCGCTGAGACGGATCACCTTGGCGTAACAGCCGCCTTCGAAATTGAACAGACCCGCATCGCTCCAGCCATGTTCGTCGTCGCCGATCAGGGTGCGTTTGGGGTCGGCCGACAGGGTCGTCTTGCCGGTGCCCGAGAGACCGAACAAGACCGCCGAATCCCCGCGATCGCCGACATTCACCGAAGAGTGCATGGGCAACACCCCGGCGGAGGGAAGCAGAAAATTGAGGACCGAGAAGATCGATTTTTTGATTTCGCCGGCGTAAGAGGTGCCACCGATCAGGACTTCGTGGGATGCAAAATTGGCGACGATGAAGACCTCGCTGTTGGTGCCGTCACGCGCAGGCTCGGCGGTGAAGCTCGGCGCCTGGATTACGGTGAATTCCGGCTCGAAGTCCGCTAAATCCGCAAGCGGCGGAACGATGAACATATTGCGCGCGAACAAGCTGTGCCAGGCGGTCTCGGTAATCACCCGCACCGCGAGACGGTGATCGGGCGAGGCCCCGGCGTAACAGTCCTGGATAAAAACGTCGCGCTGCCGCAGATGGTCCAGCAACCGGCGTTTGAGGCCGTCAAAATGCGTCGCCGACATCGGTTTGTTGACCGCGCCCCAGTCGATATCGCCGCTGCTTTGCGGGTCTTCGACGATGAACTTGTCGCCCGCCGAGCGCCCGGTATTCACCCCCGTAGTCACGGCCAGCGCGCCGCCCACGGCGAGGCGACCCTCGCCGCGGCGCAGAGCCTCTTCATAAAGCGCCGGCGTCGTGTAATTCCAATAGGCGCAAGCGACGTCGCCGATGCCGTGAATGGCGAGGCCGTAACGGCTCACAACGGGGCCGGATTGCTGCATGGGGACTCCTGGTCGCGATTTTTAGATTAGAACTAGTCGCAATCAGTTCACATCATTTTCGCAAGCGAGGCAAGAGACTCAGGACTCTCCGGGCCGATCCAGCAGCGCCTCGGCGGCGATCCAATCGATGGCGCCGAAACCGGCGACTAGATGGGCGCTGTCCAGGGCCAGATGATAGACCGCGAAATCGGCGAAATCCGCATATTGCGCGGCGCTTGGATGGCGCGCCAGGAAACGGGTGCGATGATCGGGCTCGGCGCTTTTGCGGGCGTGCCCGAGCAGGGTGAGCCGGGGCCCGGTGAGCGGTTCCTCGAGGCCGGACGTGCCGTCGATCAGCAGGGACACGCGGTCGTCCGCCGCGATGTTGCGGCTATGCTCGGCCAGATCCGAGAGCAGAAGCAAGGGGGCGCCGCGCGCGTCATGGGCGATCAGAACCAGGGACGCAAAGGGCCAGCCGCCGCGCTCCCGTGATGCCGTTGCCAGGGTGGCAATCTCGACGCCACGCAACAGCTCGCGAGCCAACGCTGCCGGGTCTGTCTCACCGTCACCCATCCGTCTTACAAAGGAGCGTAGCCGCCGGCTCGATGAAACCGGCGGCGGCTATTTTTACGGCGATTAATGGCAGTAATTGGCGGCGCCGGCCATGGTGGCGCCCCAGGGCTGCGCGCCGACATCATCGATAGTGGCGACCAGCGCGCGGGCGGCGAGGTCGATCACCGCCACTTGATTGCTGCCGCTGAGGGCGACGTAGAGTTTGCTCCCGTCGGGCGTGACAACGCCGGTCTCGGGCGAGGACGGCAGGGCGATTTCGCCGATCGTCTTCATGGCGGCGAGGTCGATCACCACCAGCTTGTTCTCGCCCCGGCTCAACACATAAGCCGTGGTCCCGGTGCGGTCGAAGTTGATGCCGGTCATATCGGCGGCGCCGGCCACGGTGGCGACTACTTCGAGTGTTTCGATCGAGACCACCGAGACGGTTTGATCGCCGTTGTTGGGCGTCACCATGTAGCGGCCATCGCTGGAAGCGTAAGCGCGCCACGGCTTGTCGCCCAGCGCGATGCGTTTGACGATGCCCTGTGTCTCGAGATCGATAACCGCCAGGGAGTCGCTCTCGCCATGGACCGCGAAGCCCAGGGAGCCATCACGGGTGACGTTGATAATACCCTGATAGGCTTCATCGGGACCGATTGAGGCGATAGCCGTCGGTGCGCCGACTGGAATTTCTCCGATCAGAGCGCCGGCCGCGACATTGATGACGCTGACAAAATTGGCCCCGAAGTTGGCGACATAAAGCATCGCGCCGTCCGCCGTGAAGGTCAGGTTGTGAGGCTCGAAGAAACCGCTGATACGCACCGTCTCGCGGTTATCGATCAGCGACAGCAGCGACACCGTGCCGGCATCGAAATTGCCCACGGCCAGGGTCTCGCCGTTCGGGCTCAAGGCCATATGCTCGGGCGCCGCGTCGAGGGCGACCGTGGCTTCAATCTCGAAGCTCCGGGCGTTGACGATCGTCACCGTGTTGTCGGCGGTGTTGCTGACCACCAGCTTGCCGAGCGTGGTTGACACGACGACCTGATGGGGGACATTACCGACATCGATGCGGGCGATAACGCGATCGCTATGGGTATCGATCACCGCAACGTCGGCCGACGCCCGGTTGGGAACGAAAAGATAGTGGCTGATATCCTCATGGGCGGAAGCCAGAGGCATCCCAACAAGGGTGGCAAGGGTCGCTGTCGCGGCGGTGAAAATCTGGACCGAGAGCTTCATCGAAAACCTCCCAAGGGCTCGTCGAATTGCGGGGGAAAGAATCATGTTCTGCCTGGGCACTGTAGGGCCGGATTCCAGCCACCGTCAATGGCCGTCATGGGCAGGTGTTAGGCTTTCTTTGAGGCTTCGTCGCCGGGATGCTGTAGGTTCGCCGCATCATGACCATGCAGGCCCAAACACCTACTCCCGCAGCCGCCCTCGGCGGCCATATCTGGCGCACCCTGAGGTTTGCCCTGCCGGTCACCTGCTCGCGGGTCGGGCTGCTCGCTCTGATCATCGTCGATACGGTCATGAGCGGCCGAATCGGCGCCATCGAACTTGCCTATTACGCCCTCTCGACAGCCTTTTTGATGCCCATGATGATGGTCGGTATCGGTATCCTGCTGGGCACGGTTGTGCTGACCGCCCAGGCCATCGGCGCCGGCAGTCCGGGCGAATGCGGCGGCGTCTGGCGGGTCTCGATGATCCATGCGTTGCTGTTCGGCGGCGTCGCCTTTGGCTTGTGCTATGGCGCCGAATGGTTCCTGCTGGCAACCGGTCAGGCACCCGAATTGGCACGCGGCGCGGGCAGCGTCATGGCCATGTTCTCCTGGGGCATGCCGGCCATGTTCCTCTTTTTCGCCACCAGTTTTTTCCTCGAAGGCATCAACCGTCCCCTGCCGGGCGTGGTGGTGGTGCTCGGCGCCAACCTGCTCAATGGCGGGCTCAACTGGCTTTTCATTCATGGCGTGGTCAACGGCATACCGGCCATGGGCGCCGAAGGCACGGCCCTGGCAACCTCCATCGTGCGCTGGGTGATGTTCGCCGCACTCGCGGCCTATTGTCTGCTGCGCCTCGACGGCGCCTACTACGGCATACGCGGCGCCATCGCCGATGCCCGCCAGGTCGGCCGCAGGCTGCGCCATATCGGCTACCCCATGGGCCTCGGCATTGCCCTGGAATCGACATCTTTCTCGGCCATGATGCTGTTTGCCGGGCTGCTCGGCGCGACTCAAATTGCCGGTTACCAGATCGCCATGAATTTTCTCGCTCTCGCCTTCATGTTCTCCATCGGCTTCGCCACCGTGGCCAGCGTCCAGGTCGGCAATGCCATCGGCCGCCGCGATCAGCCCGGTGTGCGCGCCGCCGGCTGGGTCTCGGCCGGCCTCGCCGGGCTGATCCTGGCGGTGGTGGGAGCCCTCTATGCCATCTCCGCCGAATGGCTGGTCACCCTCTACAACAGTGAACCGGCGGTGGTGGCCATCGCCGTGCCGGCCATCCTGGTGACCGCGTTTGTCGCCCTGCCCGACGGCATCCAGGGAGTGCTGGGCGGCGCCCTGCGCGGCGCCGCCGATGTATGGCCGGCGACGGGGCTCTATCTCGTCGCCTTCTGGCTCATCATGGTCCCGCTCGGCTATTACCTGGGGGTGGTGCGAGGAGGCGGCGCAAGCGGGTTGATGATGGCGGTCTTCGCCGGGGTCATTGTGGCGGCCATCCTGCTCGGATTACGCTTTCACATCGTCTCCGGCCGCGACACGCGCCGCATATGAACATGACAAGCGCCCAGGGTGGGGCGTAAGCTCAGGCCGTGACCCATACCATCGCCCTGGTCGACGACGACCGCAACATCCTGACTTCGGTCTCAATCGCTCTCGAGGCCGAGGGCTTTAGGGTGCAAACCTATACCGACGGCGAAGAGGCGTTGCGATCGTTGACCGCGCGCCCGGTCGATCTCGCCATTCTCGATATAAAGATGCCGCGCATGGACGGCGTCGAGCTGCTCAAGCGGTTACGCGAAAAAAGCAGCTTGCCGGTGATCTTCCTGACCTCCAAGGACGAGGAGATCGACGAGGTTCTCGGCTTCAAGATGGGCGCCGACGATTATATCCGCAAGCCCTTCTCCCTGCGCCTTCTGATCGAGCGCATTCGGGCGATCCTGCGCCGCGCCGATCTCGCCTCCGGCATCGGCAGCGATAGCGACAGCGAACCCCAGATCGTGCGCGGCGATTTGGTGCTCGACCCGGCGCGCCATGAATGCCGCTGGCGCGACGCCGGCGTCACCCTGACGGTGACCGAGTTCCTGATCCTCAAATCCCTGGTCTCCCGGCCGGGCCATGTGCGCAGCCGCGATCAATTGATGGACGCCGCCTACGACGACAACATCTATGTCGACGACCGCACCATCGACAGCCACATAAAACGCATCCGCAAGAAGCTCAAGGCGGTGGATGAGACATTCTCGCAAATTGAAACGCTCTACGGCGTCGGCTATCGCTACACCGATACGTAACCGCGTCCATGCGTAATCTCGATCACACCGAGCAAGCGAAAACCGAGCCCAGGCCGCGCGTCCGCCGGCGGCGCGGCCGCTTCTCTTCTCTGACGTGGCGGATCCTGGCGATCAATCTGCTGGCCCTGGTCATCGTCGTCGCCGGCATGCTCTATCTCGACACCTATCGGGCGGGGCTGATCGAGGCCAAGACCGTCGCCCTCGGCACTCAGGGCGAGCTGATCGCCGCGGCGCTGGCTGAATCGGTCGTCACCGGCCAGAGCGGTGACCTGCTGAATATCGACGATACCATGGCGCGCACGCTCCTGGCGCGGCTGATCGCGCCGATCAGGACCCGGGCGCGGCTCTATGACGAGCGGGGCAATCTGCTGGCCGACAGCCGTCGCCTCGAAGGGGTCTGGTCGAGCGTCCAGGCGGACAGCCTGCCGCCGCCGGCGGAAGCCTTCGAAGAAACCGCCGGGGCGGTCTATGACTGGGTCGTCTCCTTGCTGCCCGCCGATCGTGGGCTCGATCCCTATATCGAGTCCGCCGAACCGCACGGCGATGATTATGCGGAAGTCGGCGCCGCCCTGGACGGGATCTTATCGTCGGCCTTGCGCGCCAGCGGCGAGGACGGCATCATCCTCAATCTGGCAATTCCCGTGCAGCGCTTCAAACAGGTGCAAGGGGCGCTTCTGCTGACCACCAGCATCGCCGATATCGAAGACAGCGTTCGCCAAGTGCGCTACGGCATCCTCAAGCTCTTCGCCGTGGCCCTGGCCATCACCATCAGCCTATCGCTTTACCTGGCGGGAACCATCGCGCGGCCGCTCTACCGCCTCGCCGAAGCCGCCGACGCAGTGCGCCACGGCCATGACAAGGGCGCCTCGATCCCCGATTTTTCCCACCGCGGCGACGAGATCGGCGATCTATCGCGGGCGCTCGGCGACATGACCGAGGCCCTCGCCGAGCGCATGAACGCCATCGAGAGCTTCGCCGCCGATGTCGCCCATGAGATCAAAAATCCGCTGTCTTCGTTACGCAGCGCGGTGGAGGCTGCGGCGCGTATCGAAGACCCGGCCGCCCAGCAACGCTTGTTGGCGGTGGTCGAGGACGATGTGCGCCGCCTCGACCGCTTGATCAGCGACATCTCGGACGCCTCTCGCCTGGATGCCGAACTGGCCCGCGCCGAGAATGAGCCGGTCGATTTGGGCGCCATGCTGACGGCTTTGGCCGACGCTCATCCCTCGGTGAGCTTCACCCGACAGGACGACGGCCCCCTGACCGCGCCGGGGATCGCGCCGCGCCTGGTTCAAGTCTTCGAGAATCTGATCGCCAACGGGCGCAGCTTCAGCCCACAAGGCGGCGTCATCCGGATCACCGCTCGGGCCGGCGCCGAATGGATCGAGGTGGTCGTCGAGGACGACGGCCCCGGAATCCCGACGGCGAGCTTCGATGCAATTTTTGAACGCTTCTACAAAGACCGCCCGGCGGGCGAAAAATTCGGCACCCATTCCGGCCTCGGCCTGAGCATTTCGAAACAGATCATCGAGGCCCATGGCGGCGTCATCTTCGCCGAGAACCGGGGCAGCGACGCCGATAATCCACAGGGCGCGCGCTTCATCGTACGGCTGCCGACATGAGGCGGGTATGGTTGATCCTGGCGCTTCTATGGACTGCCGTTTTTTTATCGAGTCCCAGCGGGGCGGACGAACACCAGGCCTTCAATATTTCGCTGCCGGTCGATTGTGAGATCGGCGAGACCTGTTTCGTGCAGAATCATTTCGACCGCGATCCCTCTCCCGGGTTCCGCGATTACGCTTGCGGCCGCCTCGGCTACGACGGTCATGCCGGCATCGATATCCGGGTCACCGACCTGCCGGCCATGGCGCGCGGCATCGCCGTCATCGCGGCGGCGCCGGGACGAGTCCTCGGGGTGCGCGACGGCGTGGCCGATATCGATGTCCGACAGATCGACGCGGTCACCATCGCCGACCGCAAGGCGGGCAACAGCGTGGTGATCGACCATGGCGGGGGTTGGCGGACCCAATACAGCCACCTGCGCCGGGGCAGCATCCGGGTCGCCGTGGGCGATAGCGTGGCGGCCGGCGACGTGCTCGGCATGATCGGCATGTCGGGCAACGCCGCCTTCCCTCATGTGGAGTTCGCCGTTCGCCACCAGGGCGCGGCGGTCGATCCTTTCGGCGGGCTCGATGCGACCCAGGAATGCGGGGTGGACAGCGGCGCCCTCTGGGACAGCCGCGCCCTTAAGGCCCTGAGCTATACGCCGAGCGGCATCCTCGCCGCCGGTTTCGCGCCCCGCCGGCCGACATGGCTGGAAGCGCGGCGCGGCGATTACGCCGCCGACCCGCCGAGGCTCGATGCCCCGGCCCTGGTCTTCTGGACCAGCCTGTTCGGCGGCCAACTGGGCGATCAAATCACCATGCGCTTACGCGCGCCCAACGGCGACATCTTGGCCGAAAACATCTTCGCGCTGCAAAAAGACCAGGCCCAGAATTTCGGTCTGGTCGGCCGCAAGCGCCCCGACGAAAACTGGCCCCCGGGGGTCTACCGAGGTGAATACGAGCTCTATAGATGGATCGACGACGCGCCCGTCGAGCTGCTCTCGACGGCGCGTGAAATCACCCTGCGCTGATGCGTCCGATGAGGATATGCTAGGCCGTAGTCGAGGAGCACGCTATGAGCAAAATCATACCAGTCGAAGACGCCGTCGCGCTGATTCAGGATGACGATGTGGTGGCGGTTTCCGGTTATGGCACCAACGGTGTGCCGGACAAACTTCTAGCGGGATTGGAGAGCCGCTTTATTGAGTCCAATGAACCGAACAAGCTGACGCTGATGTTCGCCGGTGGAATCGGCGATGGAAAGGACCGGGGACTGAACCGGCTGGGTCACGAAGGGTTGCTGAAACGGGTGATCGGCGGGCATTTCGGCTTGATCCCCAAGATCGAGAAGCTGGCCCGGAAAAACCGAATTGAAGCCTATAATTTCCCCGAGGGCGTGATCACGCATCTCTATCGAAACATCGCGGCGGGCAAGCCCGGAGCGATGTCGCGGATTGGATTGGAGACCTTCGTCGATCCACGGCTGGAGGGCGCCAAGATGAATGAAGCAGCACAAGAGGATCTCGTCCAATTGCTGACGCTGAACGGCGGGGAGGCCCTCTATTTCAAGGGCTTTCCCATCAACATAGCGTTCATTCGCGGCACCACCGCCGACCCGGAAGGCAACATATCCCTAGAGAAGGAATCGCTGAGCCTGGAGAATCTGTCACTGGCGTTGGCGGCTCACAATTCGGGCGGAATTGTCATTTGCCAGGTTGAACGGGTCGCCCAAAACAATTCGATCGACGCCCGCCAAGTCCGCATTCCCGGCATTCTGGTTGATTGCGTTGTCGTCGCCGAACCGCAATTCCACATGCAGAATTATGATGAACAATACAATCCGGGCCTGTCCGGCGAGATTCGTGTGCCATTGGAAACGCTCGAGCCCTTGCCCCTGGACGAGAAGAAGGTGGTCTTGCGCAGGGCCGCCATGGAGTTGACGCCGAACGCCGTGGTCAACCTCGGCGTCGGGCTCGCTTCCGGCGTCGGCAACGTCGCCAATGAGAAAAAATCGCGGACCGGATCGTGCTGACCGTGGACCCGGGCATCTTTGGCGGCGTGCCCTTATCCGGCTATGGATTTGGAGCGGCCCTGAACTACTCCGCATCGATTGACCATGCGGCACAGTTCGATTTCATCGATGGTGGCGGGCTCGATATCGCTTGTCTCGGATTTGCCGAATGCGACGGCGTGGGCAACGTCAATGCGAGCCGTTTCTCCGGTCGCGTGGTGGGCTGCGGTGGTTTCATCAACATCTCGCAGAAGAGCAAGAAGGTCGTGTTTGTCGGCACCTTTTCGTCCGGCGGGCTGCAAACCCGGATCGAGGACGGAAAGCTCCGCATCGAAAAGGAAGGTAAATACCCAAAATTTGTCGGCGCCGTCGGTCAGGTGACATTTTCGGGCAAGCGCGCCGGACGAGAGGGGCGAGCGGTGCTTTACGTGACCGAACGCTGCGTTTTTGCTTTGCGGGAGGATGGCCTGGAACTCACCGAAATCGCACCCGGTATCGATCTGCGAAAGGATATTCTGGACCTCCTTCCCTTCAAATCGATGGTCAGCGATCCGAAACCGATGCTGTCGGCGCTGTTCCAACCGGACGTTATGGGACTGCGCGAACTCATATCGGATATCAGGATCGAGGATAGAATCAGCTACACGACCCAGACCAACACCTTGTTCCTGGATTTCGCCGGCATGCGGGTCGATACGGTGGAGGACCTTGAGCGGATCAAAGTGGCGGTAGAGGCGGTTCTGAAACCGCTCACCCGGCGCGTTATGGCGATCGTCAACTACGATTCTTTTTGGGTCAACCCTGATATTTCCGACAAATACATGGATCTCGTACGATACATCGAAGCCAATTATTATCTCAAGGTATCGCGTTACACGACCAACGGTTTCATGCGGATCAAGCTGTCACGCGGCCTGGAGGAACGCCACGTAACCTCGAGCGTGGTGCAGAGTTATGTGGAGGCTAGAGAGTCGCTGAAGGAAGAATAAAGGTGATTCCGACCCTTCTGACAGAACCGCTGAAAGCGCGTCAATGGACGCTGACCGGCTCCAGATCGTTCTGGCGGGCGGCGACGAAGGCGATTTCGCGTTCACCGAACACGGCGAGTTCCTGACCGTCGGCGGCATGGATGGCGTAGGCCGACACGCCGTCGACCGTCACCGGTTTGATATAGGCGACATGCATCGAGCCTAGGGCGAGGAACGCCCGTGAGGTCATGGGGTGCGCATTGGCGCCTGAATTATTGCTCGGCGTGTTCATGAGCGTTGCTCCATATCTTTCCCGGGCAGATTTGCGGGTTCGGTCATGGTGATCGTTGAGGCGTTGTTCTCGACCTTGCGAATTTCAATATTGCGGCGGCGGATTTCCGGCTCGGGGCGGGCCAGGTCGATGCTCAACAAACCATTGTCCAGGCTGGCGCCGGTCACCTCGATGCCCTCGGCGAGGACGAAACTACGCTGAAACTGTCGCGCCGCGATGCCGCGATGGAGATAGAGACGGTCCGGATCGTCGATCTGCCTGCCCCGGATCATGAGCTGATTGCTCTCGATGCTGACGTCGAGGTCATCGGTGGTGAAGCCAGCCACCGCCAGGGTGATGTTAAGACGGTTATCGTCAATTTGTTCAATGTTGTAAGGCGGATAGCCGTCGGCGGCGGTCTTGGAAACGCGCTCAAGCATGCGCTCGATTTGATCGAAACCGAGGAGCAGCGGGCTGTTGAATACGGAAAGACGCGGCACGGCGAAGTCTCCTCTCGATGAGCGAGCAGCATGGTGTGGGCCCGCATGGCGGCGCCCCGTTCGATCCGGCCTCAGAGCGAGCACCGGAAGTAATTATGTGGGGATGCCGGGCGGCCGATTCAAGCCGTGGCGACGGCCCGCCCTTCATCCGAACGAAAAACTATCCCTCGGGCTTGATGAATTTCAGGGTCATGCGGTCGGACTCACCGATGGCCATGTAATAGTCGCGATCCTTGTCCTTCAGGCGCAGGGTCGGCGGCAGGGTCCAGACCCCTTCGGGATGGTCGGCCGTGTCCTCGGGGTTTGCGTTGACCTCGGAACTCATCCCCAGACGGAAGCCGGCCTCTTCCGCCAGATCGATGACATATTCCTCATTGACGTAGCCCGACAGGGCCTGGGGGTCCTGCCAGACATCCGGATCACCGCGATGCTCGACGACGCCGAGCACGCCGCCCGGCTTGAGCGCCCGATACATGGCGTCGAATATCACCGCCTCGTAGCCGCGCTTCATCCAGTTATGAACGCTGCGGAAGGTCAGCACCATGTCGGCGCTGCCCGGCGGCGCGATGTCGGTCTTGGTGCGCGACAGCTCGGTGAGGATGACCTCGCCGTAAAGCTCGGGATTGCCGATGAACTTCTTGCGGTAGGCTTTCAGCGTCCGCTGGACGAATTTGCTGGGCAAATCCTGGTCCCAGCTCGCCGCGTAGAAGCGCCCCGTCCCGGCGAGATAAGGCGCCAGTATTTCGCTGTACCAGCCGGAGCCGGGCCAAATTTCAACCACCGTCATAGAGGGATCAATGCCGAGGAACATCAAGGTCTCGAAGGGATGGCGGTAGACATCGCGGGCCACGTTCCTAGTCTCTCGTGTCTCGCTGGCGATGATCAACTTCAGGCGGTCGGCGTCCTGGGCCAGGACCGGCATGCTCATCAGGATCAGGACAAGCAGCGCGCGCGAAATCATCTCGGACGCTTTCATGGCTCATGCCTCCCAGAGGCGCTCAGTTTCAGGGCCGTGTTAATAAAGCCGTTGGCCGGCGTGTCGACGCCGAGCTCACGGCCCATGCGCACCACCGCGCCCGAGAGCCAGTCCAGTTCCAGCCGGTTGCCGCGCTCCAGGTCGCCAGCCATGGACGATGTCATAGAGGCGGGCAGGTTGTCGAGGAAGGTGAGCCGTTCCTCGGCGGTATCCTCATCGATAGCAATGCCGCGGGCGCGCGCCACGGCGGCGGTCTCGGCCAGCACTCGAGCGAGCAGCGCCCGGCATTCCGGGTCCTCGCGCAGCGGGCCGATGGTCTTGCGGGTGACGCTGGTCAAAGCGCTGAGCCCGACCAGGAAAATGAACTTGCGCCAGATGGTCTTGCCGATATCGTCGGGTATCTTGGCGTTGATGCCGGCCTCATGGAGTGCCGCCATCAGGCGCTCGGCGCGCGCCGAGCGGGAGCCGTCCAGCTCGCCGAAGGAAATAGAGGCGAAGCCGCCGAGATGGTCGATGACCCCCGGCGCGCCGATGACGGCGGATATGGCGGCGACCCCGCCCATGACATGATCGGCGCCCAGAATGACGGCAAGGCGTTCCTCGGCGTCGACGCCGTTCTGCAGAGAGATGACCGCCGTCTCGGGACCGATCAGCGGGCGGCAGGCTTCCCCGGCGCTTTGCGTATCCCACAGTTTGGTGGCGAACAGCACGTAATCCACCGGTCCGATCTCGGCCGGATTGTCGGTTGCCCGGACCGGCTCGATATGGGCATCGCCGAGGGGGCTGTTGATGCGTAAGCCCCGCTCGCGCATCGCCGCCAGATGGGCGCCCCGCGCGATGAACCTCACGTCCATACCGGCCTGCGCCAAACGGCCGCCGAAATAGCCACCGACTCCGCCACTGCCCATGATCGCGATGCGAGGCCGGTCGGTCATGTTTGCCCCCTAAAAGGTCACCACGCTGCGGATCGAGTCGCCGGCGTGCATCAGATCGAAGCCCTTATTGATGTCTTCGAGCGGCATGGTGTGGGTGATCAGGTCGTCGATGTTGATCTTGCCGTCCATGTACCAATCGACGATGCGCGGCACGTCCGTGCGGCCCTTGGCGCCGCCGAAGGCGGTGCCGCGCCAGACCCGGCCGGTGACGAGCTGGAAGGGCCGCGTGGCGATTTCCGCACCCGCCCCGGCGACGCCGATGATGATGCTTTCGCCCCATCCCTTGTGGCAGCATTCCAGGGCCGTGCGCATGACCTCAACATTGCCGATACATTCGAAGCTGTAGTCAGCGCCGCCCTTGGTGATATCGACCAGATAGGCGACCAGGTCGCCCTCGACCTCGTTCGGGTTAACGAAATGGGTCATGCCGAACTTTTCGGCCAGGGCTTGCCTGTCCGGGTTGATGTCGACGCCGACGATACGGTCGCAGCCGACCATGCGCGCCCCCTGGACGACATTCAACCCGATGCCGCCGAGGCCGAAGACCACCACATTCGAGCCGGGCTCGACCTTGGCGGTGTTCATGACAGCGCCGAGACCGGTGGTCACGCCGCAGCCGATGTAGCAGACCTTGTCGAAGGGCGCGTCCTCGCGGATTTTCGCCACCGCGATCTCGGGCAGCACGGTGAAATTGGCGAAGGTCGAGGTGCCCATATAGTGGAACAGCGGCTCACCGCCCAGGGAGAAACGGCTCGAGCCGTCGGGCATGACGCCCTGGCCTTGCGTCACGCGGATCGCCTGGCACAGGTTGGTCTTGCCCGAGGTGCAGTAATCGCACTGGCGGCATTCGGGGGTATAGAGCGGGATGACGTGATCGCCCGGCTTGACGCTGGTGACGCCGGAGCCGACTTCGACCACTACGCCGGCGCCCTCATGGCCGAGTATCGCCGGGAACAGGCCTTCCGGATCGGCGCCCGACAGGGTGAACGCATCCGTATGGCAGATGCCAGTGGCGTGGATTTCAACCATCACCTCGCCGGCCCTGGGGCCTTCCAGTTGAACGGTCTCGATGACCAGCGGCTTGCCGGCCTCATGAGCTACGGCGGCGCGAACCTCCATGACGATATCCCCCCGATTGATTGATCGATGGTAACGGGGCCATGTTTTCAGCCGCCCGAGGTAATTTCAAGCCCCAACAGGCCCTCGAGACCCTCTAGATCGGCGAGATCGGCAACCGAGTCGATGACATGATCGGCCAGGGCCGCCAGGGCGTCGCCGCCGCCGGCCCCGTTGCGCACGATCACCGTGAGACCGGCGCCGCCGGCGCGGGCGAATTGTGCATCGGTCACGGTGTCGCCGACAACGCAGACCTCCGAGGCTTCAAGCCCGGTCGCCGCACAAAAACCCTCGAACATTTGCGGATCGGGTTTCGGCCCATAGGCCGCATCGATACCCGCGACGAAATCGAAATACCGCTCGAAATCATTGTAGGCGATCCAGGCCTTGGTCGAGGCCATGCTGTCGTTGGTCGCCACCCCGAGGCGCAGGCCCCGCGCGGCCAAGCTTTCGAGCAGTTCGGCCAGATTATCGACCGCCGGCGGCCCGCGCTCGCCGTGCGCCGTAAAGATCGCCTCGACCCGCTCAGCGATCCCTTCCACGCCTTCGAATTCAGGCAGGCGCGCGCAGAATTCCACGATCTCGCTGGTGGCGCCGCCGGCGAACACCGACGCAGGATCGAGCGCGCCGTCATCGCCATAGCCGCCGAGCCGCATGATGGAGGCGGCAAGGTTGGGATCATTGGCCATCTTCGCCAACTCCTCCGCCACGGCGGCATAGGCCGGCGGCCAGGTGGCGTCGAAATCGAGCAGGGTGCCGTCCTTATCGAACAGAATGCCCAGGATGGGGGATCGGGTCATCGCGGAATGCTACAGCAATAAGCGCCGGACACGGGATTTCAGTTCAGGCGCCACCTCGTCTTCGAACCAGGGGTTGCGCTTGACCCAGGACTTGGTGCGCCATGAAGGATGCGGCAGGGGGAGATAGTCGGGCAGACGTTTGCGCCAGCCGCGCACCGTCTCGGTGACGCTCTTGTGAGAGGTCAGATAATAGCTCTGGGCATAGCCGCCGACGAGCAGGGTGAGTTCGATATTCGGCAACAAGGCCCGGATGGGTCCATGCCAAAGGGCTGCGCATTCCGGCCGCGGCGGCGCGTCGCCGCCACCCTTGGCGCGCCCCGGATAACAGAAGCCCATGGGCATGATCGCGACGCGTGAAGGATCGTAAAACGCGGCGCTCTCGATGCCCATCCAATCCCGCAACCGATTGCCGCTGGGGTCGTCCCAAGGGACGCCGCTGTCATGGACGCGAGTCCCCGGCGCCTGGCCGATGATCAGCAGCCGCGCCGCCGCACGGGCCGCGACCACGGGACGGCAACCGAGCGGCAGATGGGACTCGCAAGTTCGGCAGGCACGCGCATCAGCGAGCAATATCTTGAGGGCGCCGGTCATGCGCCCCTCGTTTAGCGGCGGGCGACGTCGGCGTTGGTCGCCTCGATCAGCCGTTCGTGATCCATCATGCCCGCGGAGATGGCCTCATTCAGCATCTGCTTCTGCACCTTATCGAAGGCGCGGACCTCGATCTGGCGCACCCGTTCGCGCGAGATTTCATAGACCTTGCTCAATTCCTCCAGGGTCTGCACCGGATCGTCGAGGAAACGCGACGTGAAGATATGGCGTTCGCGATCGTTGAGCGCGGCCAGGGCGTTCTCGAGAAGCTCGCGCCGCTTGCCGAGTTCCTCGGCCTCGCCGAAGCTCTCCTCCTGATCGCCCTCCTTGCCCTCGAGGCGGTCGATCCATTCGGCGTCGGCCTCGTTCGCCACGGGGGCATTGAGCGAATGGTCATGGCCGGCGAGGCGGCGATTCATCTCGATCACCTCGGTCTCCTTGACATTGAGACGGGTGGCGATCTCGGTCACCGCTTCCGGCGGCAGCTCGCCGTCATGGATTGCCTTGATCTGACCCTTGATGCGCCTCAAGTTGAAAAACAGCTTCTTCTGGGCCGCCGTGGTGCCGAGCTTTACCAGGGACCAGGAGCGCAGGATATATTCCTGGATCGAGGCCCTGATCCACCACATGGCATAGGTCGACAGGCGAAACCCGCGCTCGGGCTCGAACCGCTTGACCGCTTTCATCAGCCCGACATTGCCCTCGGAGATTACGTCTTCAAGCGGCAGCCCATAGCCGCGAAAGCCGAGAGCGATCTTGGCCACCAGACGCAAATGGCTGGTGATCAGCACGCGCGCGGCTTCGGTGTCGGCGTGATTCTTCCAGCGTTCGGCCAGCATGTACTCCTCCTCGGGCTCGAGGATGGGGTATTTGCGGACTTCCTGGAGATAGCTGGCGAGACCCTTGTCTCGACTGATGACAGGAACCCTAGTCGTTACCATAGGCTATTCTTGTGATGTCCCAGTTAAAACGAATCGACGCGGCGAGCATTTTGGACGTTGCGCGAGAACCTGACAACGTTCATCGCCCCTTATATCACGGATCAGTCATGGCATATCAGGCTGGCGCCATCGAAATTCAAGGGCGGCGGCGCGATCGGCTTTGATATGCGCCCCAAAACCTGATACCTGACAGCACGAAGTTGAAGGCAGTCTTAGATTTCCCTCAGATGGGGCGTAGCCAAGTGGTCCAAGGCACCGGTTTTTGATACCGGCATTCGGAGGTTCGAATCCTCCCGCCCCAGCCATTTCCTTTTCGGCCATAAAACAGGGATTTATCGCTGTTTCAAATTATTATGCCCCGTACCCAGGTACCTGGGAACCGCAGGAAACCGCGAAACCCCGATGTTCGCGAATGTTCTCGCCTAAAATCAGACACTTACAGACCACCCATTTGGGTGAAAAGTTACAAGACGATTCCAAATGCCTCTAGGAGCCGGTTTGGAAGCGAATGGGAGGCGGTATGACTATGAGGTGCTACATGGGTAGCAGATAAGGCCCAGAGACGCAGGTGCCTCTTAAAATCTAACGGCAATTTCGTAGATGTCCGCTTTCGGAGGTAAAGCGGACGTAATTCACTAGACGTTTGAATGTCCGCTAATAGCCATAACCGGAAGTTCGCGATGTCGCCAGCGCGTATAGATTCTGCAGTCGTTCATCGCTAAACTCCCCGGCAGGGAGGATTTCGATGGAGCGCCGTCTCGCCGCCATTATGGCCACTGACGTGGTCGGCTACCGTTGCAGTACTTTCGTAGAGTCACAGGGTCATGTCGGCATCGAGTCGGCGAACAAGAAGGTTCTCAATATATTATGTGTCCCGCCCCGGTACCCGACCATAAGGAACGCGGTTTTATAATCCCCATCGGCGGTGGGGAAGATAAACGAAAAGAAATGCACATCCACAGGAAATTTGTGGAACTTTCCGGCGGCGCAAACAGCGATATTGTCGTCGTACCGACCGCCTCCCAGCGGAAAAATACCGGCCCCGATTATAACGTCATCTTTCGCGACCTGGGTGCGGGTCAGGTCGAGTTTCTGCCCATTCGCAGCCGTGAAGACTGTGACAACCCCAGTTATGGGGACATGCTGGATAGGGCGACGGGAATTTTTATGACCGGGGGCAATCAGCTTCGCCTGTCGTCGATCCTCGGCGGCACCTTGGTGGCCCAGAGAATCCGGCGCTGCAATGCCGCCGGCGTGCCGGTCGCCGGAACTTCGGCTGGTGCGTCCATCATGTCCGAACATATGATTGCCGGGGGTCGCGGCAATCGCTACCCGGCCGGCAATGGGGTCAGCCTGGCGCCGGGCATGGGGCTCACCAATGCGGTCATTATCGATCAGCATTTTACCCAGCGCAACCGCCTGGGCCGTCTGTTGGCCGCGTCTTCCCATAATCCCTTTCTCATCGGCCTGGGTATCGACGAGGATACGGCGGCTTTCATCGGCGCGGACGATGTGCTTGAGGTGATTGGCAGCGGCACGGTCACGGTCGTCGATGCGGCGAACCTGAGCTACTCCTCCATATGGCGGGCACGGCCGGGCGAGGCGCTTAGTCTGCTCGGCTTGAATATCGATATCCTGAGTGAAGGTTGCCGTTACGATCTGGTCAATCGTCACGCCTATCCGCCGGATGGCGAGGATTACGGTTTCTGCAGCCTGCCCATGGGCAAGGCGATTGACGGCAATTAGGAAACACCAACGAGCTGCAACTTATACCCAAGGACCCGTGATGAAAATTGTCTCCACCAACGTCTTCGTCGGCCCCAATGTCTGGGCCAGCTTTCCAGTCATCCGCCACGTTATCGACTTGGGCGTGTTGGAAGCCTGGCCGTCGGCGAAAATAGGCCGGCAATTCGTCGACAGCCTTGCGGAAGCCCTCCCAGGCCTGCACGAGCATGGCTGTTCCTATCGTGTACCAGGCGGTTTCATCCGTCGTCTGCGCGAGGATGAAGGCACCTGGCTAGGCCATGTGATGGAGCATTGCGCCTTGGAAATTCAGGGTGTGGCGGGAACCGAGGTTTCGTTCGGGCGCACCCGCTCCACGGGCGAGCTGGGCCACTACAACATGGTATACGCCTATGGTCACCGCACGGTGGGCTTGGAGGCCGGGCAATTGGCCTTGCGCCTGTTGAGCCATCTGCTGCCCGATCATTTGCGCGAGCAGGTGGATTACGAATTCGACCCGCAATTCGATTGGGAATCCGAACTCAAGGAATTCGTGCTGCGCGCCCAGAAGCGCGATTTTGGCCCCAGCACGGGCTCCCTGGTCAAGGCGGCGGAGGAGCGGGATATTCCCTGGCTTAGGCTCAACGACTACAGCCTGGTCCAGTTTGGCCACGGTCTCTATCAGAAACGCATCCAGGCAACGATCACCAGCGAGACGCGCCACATCGCGGTGGAGATTTCTTGCGACAAGGAAGATACCCATAATCTGCTGAACGACCTGGGCCTGCCCGTGCCGCAACAGCGCATGGTCTATAGCGCACGTGAGGCCGTCCGCTCCGCTCGGCGCATTGGTTACCCGGTGGTGGTCAAACCCTTGAACGCCAACCATGGCCGTGGGGTGTCGATCAACCTGACCGAAGATGAACAGGTGGAGAGCGCCTTTGGTGAAGCCCGGGAAGCGGGCACCAGCCGGGCGATTCTGATCGAGAACTTCGTCACCGGCATGGACCACCGGATGCTGGTGATCAACAACGAACTGGTGGCCGTGGCCAAGCGTGTCCCCGGCCATGTTGTGGGCGACGGCAAACTGACCATCGCCGAGCTCATCGAGGTAGTGAACAGCGATCCCAGGCGCGGTATCGGCCATGAGAAGGTGTTGACCAATCTGGAACTGGATTCCCAGGCGCACCGGCTGATCGAGAATGCAGGACTCGCAGATGACACAATCCTCCCCGAGGGTGAGGTTTTTTTCTTGCGCGCCACCGCCAATCTGTCGACCGGCGGCACCGCCGTCGACATGACCGACGTGGTCCATCCGGACAACCGGGACATGGCTGTACGGGCGATCGAAGCCATCGGCCTGGATGTGGGCGGGGTAGATTTTCTCTCCGATGACATCACCCGATCCTATAAGGAAATCGGCGGCACCATCATCGAGGTCAATGCAGCACCGGGGTTCCGAATGCATGTGGCTCCTAGTGAAGGCACGCCGCGCGACGTAGCGGGCAAGGTGATGGATATGCTGTTCCCCGTCGGCTCCCAATCGCGCATTCCGATTGCGGCGATCACCGGCACCAACGGCAAGACCACCACGGCCCGCATCCTGGCCCACATCATGAAGACCAGCGGCCACAAGGTTGGCATGACCTCCACCGATGGCGTCTATGTGGACGGCAAGCTGAGTGTGAAGGGCGATATGACCGGACCGACATCTGCCCAAATCGTGCTCCGCGACCCGACGGTCGATTTTGCGGTCATGGAAACCGCCCGCGGCGGCCTGCTGCGCAGCGGCCTGGGCTTTCAGCGCTCCGACGTGGCGGCATGTCTGAACGTTTCCTCCGATCACCTGGGCCTCGGCGGCGTCGATACGGTGGAGGAACTCGCCGTGGTCAAGCGGGTGGTTGTCGAATCGGCTAGGGGCACGGCGGTGCTCAATGCCGACGATATCCATTGCCTGCGGATGGCGGATTTCGCCGACGCCGAATGCATTTGCTACGTCACCATGAACCCGGAGCATGCCCTGGTGAAGGAACATATCCAAGCCGGCGGCCGAGCCGTGGTCCTGGAGAAGGGCATGAACGGCGACATGATCACCATTTATGACAAGGCGACCCATATGGCGGTTCTGTGGTCGCACCTGATCCCCGCCACCATGGAAGGCAAGGCCTTGCATAACGTGCAAAATGCCATGTTCGCGGCCGTCATGGCGTTCAGCTTCGGCGTCGATCTGGATAACATCCGCCACGGTTTGAGGACCTTCGACACCAGCTTCTTCCAGGCCCCGGGGCGGACCAATGTATTCGATGAGCACCCGTTCAAAGTGATCCTCGACTACGCCCACAATCCGGCGGCCTTTCGCGCCATCGCCGATCTCGTGGACCGGCTTGCGATCACCGGGCGGCGCCTGGCGGTCATATCCGTGCCCGGCAACCGGCGCGACGAGGACATCCGTGAAGCGACCGAGGTCCTGGCCGGCCATTTCGATCACTACATCTGCAAGGCCGATGACAATCGCCGCAACCGGGGTCCCGATGAAATCCCCCAAATGCTGCGCGAAGGTTTCCTCGAGCAGGGCGTGGATGCGGAGGCGATCACAATCATCGCCGACGAAACAGAAGCGGTGGAGCATGTCTTGAACATGGCCGAAGAAGGCGATCTGGTGGTAGTCTTCGGCGATGACAGCGTGCGCTGCTGGAAGCAGATCATCTATTTCAAAAATGAGGACATGCCGGCCCCCGAAGCGACGCCCATCCAGGATGAAGCCGAAGTGCTGGGCCTGGATGATCTCGTCGGCGGGGGGGAAACCCTGATCCGCGACGAACGCGGCGTCCGCTTGGCCCGCAATACCGATGAGGAAGGCGATTGAGGGCCGGTGTCACATTATGGTTGAAGCCGCTGAGATTCTCGAAGACGCCCTAATCATCGATATTCCGGCGGCGGACAATCTGGTGATAGATGACTGCCGCCGCCTGACCGGGCCCGGTTTGTTATGGAGCTTTCCGGGCGCGGTGCTGGACATCACTGTTCGCGATTTTGACATCGATGAGTTGATTGGGCGCTGGCGGAGAGAGGCTCGCCGGGTGCTTGACGCCATCGGTTGGCAGGCCGAGCAGACTATCGAGCGCCGCTTCGAAGGGGGAGTGAACCTGGCCATTTCTGCGCCCATGGATCAACTCTATTCCGCGACCTTTGCCGCCCAGACGGCGTGGCATTTCTGTGCCGCCTCTGTGCTGGAGCAGGCCCCCGGCGACTTCGAGGCGATGATCGAGGATGTAATGGGCGTCATGGCGCGCGAAGCCAATCCTCGATTGATCGCCTTGATAGGCGCGGCGGCTGAACAGGGCGTCGATGTGTTGTGCGACGATGACGCGCTGTCGCTTGGCCATGGCATTGGCTCGCAAACCTGGCCGGTGGCCGATCTACCATGCCCCGAAGCCGTGGCCTGGCAAAAGCTGCACGATGTGCCGGTGGCGTTGATTACCGGCACCAATGGCAAGACCACCACCACCCGCTTGTCAGCGGCGATTGCCAAAGCGGCGGGCAAGGTCGTGGGCATCACATCGACCGATTTTGTCCGCGTGGGTGAGGAAATTCTGGAGCGCGGTGATTTTTCCGGGCCCGGTGGTGGGCGCATGCTGCTGCGCGACCGGCGTCTCGAGATCGCCTATCTGGAAGTGGCCCGCGGCGGCATCCTCAGGCGCGGACTCCCCTTGCGCCGGGCGCGGGCGGCCCTGGTCACCAATGTGGCGGCCGATCATCTGGGACAATACGGGGTCAACGCTGTGGCCGAGCTGGCGGTCGCCAAGTTCGCCGTTCATCGCACCCTAGTGGCCGATGGCGTTCTGGTGCTCAACGCGGATGATTCTCATGTGGTTGCGCAAGCAGCACGTACAAACGCCGCGATTTGGTGGTTTTCATTGCACCATACGGCGCCGCAAATCACCGCGGCCGTGGCGGGGGCTGAGCCCTGCGCCTGGCTCGAGGGCGAAACACTCGTGTTCTTCGATGGGCGGCAGCGCACCGAAGTCATCGGGGTGAGGGATATTCCGCTCACCCTGGGCGGCGCCGCCCGATACAATATCAGCAATGCGTTGGGGTCTGTCTGTCTGTCCCATGCCATGGGGTTTGATGACCAGGCCATCCGCAGGGGACTGTCCGAATTCCAAAACGATCGCCGGGATAACCCAGGACGATGTAACGAGTTTTCTGTCAACGGTGCCAGGGTATTCGTTGATTTTGCTCATAACCCTCATTCCATATCCGCCGTCACCGAGGCTATGGGTGCGATTGCGGCCAAGCGGCGATTCGTTCTGCTCGGCCACGCCGGCGACCGCTCCGATCAGGATATACGCGATGCGACAAAAAGCGCCTTCGCCTTGAAACCGGATTATGTGATCGCGGCGGAAAATCCCGACTACTTAAGGGGGCGGGAGCCGGGGGAAATCACCGATCTGATTGAAGGCGAATGCCGGGCTCTCGGCCTGGCGGAGACGCGCATTTTGAAGGCCGAAACCCCTTCGGACGGGGTCGCCATGGTGCTTGAGCTGTTGCAAGCCGGGGACCTTGCGCTGCTGCTGGTGCTATCCGAACGCGATAAAATCTTCCATATGCTGGACCGGATCTGAGCTGTTATCGCAACACTGAACCATCGGGGCAATGGAGCTTAAAACGCTGAAGCGCTATGCTCAACGTTACCGTCTGGTGTCCTCGACCTACCGTGAGATCGATGGCCCTGTTACGCTCGGTCTCGAGCGTAACGCCACGGCATGAACTCTTCGAGTTTTGTGATCTTGTGGTCGGCGATGCGGCCGAGAACGTCGGTGGGTAAGCATTGTTTGGCGACCATGGCTAGGATCAGGCTTGACTGTAAACAGGCGTGACCTCAGCCAGCCGAGCATCTCCGCTGCGCCATAATCGAACGGCGTGACAAAGGGGGCGATGGACGTTCTCAGCAACGGCACTCCCATGCTAATGAGTGCCGGAGTAACAGTCATTCTCACTCATTGCCGCGTACCCATTAAACTTCTGCTTTGGGTCAAAATCGGAAGTCTTGCGCAGGCATCAAGAACGTCCGCTCCTGGGTGTAAAGCGGACGGAATCGGGGGTAAAGCGGACATCGACACTCGAAGGTCCGCTCATGGAGGTGAAGCAGACGAATTACGTCGCCAACGGCATGCACAAAAGTTACAAGACCGCGAACACAGTAAGAACGAGAGTTACAAGAAAGTTACAAGATCGCGATTTGACCCTATAAAAAGTCAATAATTTCAACGATCATGCGCTACCCAGCCAGATCCACGAATTTCTCGGCGCAGAAGAGATGCGGACCTTGGATCGCATTGTTCGTTAGACGATAAGGTGACAGTTTACTTATTATCTCGAGCTTTCGGCCCTCTTTTTCCCGGCCGCACGGAGCGGCCTAAGGCGGCTTCGATTTCGTCGAGCCAGTGGGGATCGCCCAAGGGCCGTCCGGTGGTTTCGGCGGCGCGCAAAGCTTTGCTCATTTGAACGTCCTCGCCAGCTTCCAACAACCCCGCGAAGTCCGCAAACCGCTCCCGCATCGGCTTCATCGTCACCAGCCCATCCCCCTTGCCCGACAAGTGGGCGTTGACACTGGACCAGGGCCAGGCCGAGGCCTTCTTCACGAGCCGCGCCCGCACCGGACTGAGCGAAACATAGCGCACGGCATGAGCCAAATGCGCTTCATCCATGGCGACCGAGCCGAAGCGGCCCTGCCACAGGTGCCCGGTCCATTTTTTGCGGGCGTTGATGAAACGCGTATAGCGCCGATGGGTGTCGCCCAGGGTGGCGCGCAGGCCGTCCGCATGGGCGGGCAGCAAAATTAGATGAACGTGATTGGGCATCAGGCAATAGGCCCAAATCTGCGTCTCGGCCTTTTTCGCCGCCGCGCCGAGCAGGGCTAAATAATACCGGTAATCACCATCCTCGAAGAACACCGGCTGGCGCCGATTGCCCCTTTGGGTCACATGGTGCGGCACACCGGGAACGACAATTCGGGCCAATCGAGACATGGGCGTTTATAGCAAGCACAGGGTAAATAGTAAACTGTCGCCGCTTTACGCACCGCAATGGTCCGAGAAAATACGCCGATCACATTAAGCAGCGGGATTTAGTCTTCGCTGGGGCCTCGGTCGAGGCGTTTGCCGTCGAGTTCGTGGCGGCGTTGCTCTATGTCGTGGCTCAGGGTCTTGCGGTCGGTCTTCCGTTGGCCCGACTTGGCGCGGTTGCCCGCCGCCTGTTCTTCTTTCAGTTCGCGCTCGCGGCGCTTCCTGAATTGGTTGAGATTGACGATATCTCCCATGAACCCCTACCTCATCTCCCGCGAACCGCATTATACTGCTTGGCGGACCATGGTTCAGCTTAGCGCAAACCAGCGCCCGCGCAAACTGAATCGCTCTTTTCACTGAATTTACCTTGGGAGAACCGGCCATAAAGACGTTCCTCTATTTGGGTCTCGGGTTACTGGCGCTGCTCATCGCCGCCGTGGTGATCGCGCCCTTCGCCGTCGATCTCAATGACTACAAAGGCGCCATCAGCGCCGTGGTCAAGGAGCAGACCGGGCGCGATCTGGCCATCGACGGGACCATCGATCTCTCCCTGCTACCCATGCCGACGATCAAGATCGGCGGCGTGCGGTTCGCCAATCTTGAGGGTGCCGCCGCCCCCGACATGCTGCGCGTCGCCACCGTCGAGGCGAGCATCGCTCTCGCGCCCCTGCTCCGCGGTGAAATCGAAATCCACAGCCTGACGATTGTCGATCCGGTGATCGAGCTTGAAACCCTCGCCGACGGCCGCGCCAATTGGCAGCTCGCTCTCTCCGCCGGTAGCGAGCCCGGCGGGAGCGGTTCGGGCGCGATGGCCGTACGTATCGACAGCCTGCAAATCGAAAACGCCACCCTGATCTATCGCGACAGCGCCGGGGGCCGGCTCGAGAAGATCGAGGCCCTCTATATGGATGCGGCCATGGACTCGATCAACGGGCCCTACCGCGCACAGGGCCGATTCACCGCCCAATCGAACGGCGCAAAAGCCTTGCCGCTGACCTTCGAGATCGGCATCGACCGTCTCGATCGCCGCCCCCTGCCCTTGCGGGCCGTGGTCAAGCTGACCAAGGGCGACGCCTCGGTCTCCTTCACGGGTTCGGCCTCTTCCGCCACCGCCGACGCCGAGCTTTCCGGCAAGCTTAAGTTCGAGAGCGCCTCCCTCGCCCGCATCCTCAACGCGCTGGGCGGCGTGCAAGCCGGCGCGCTGCTCGACCAGCCGCTCTCGGCCACCGCCGCCCTGACGGCGACCATGACGGCAGTGGGGATCAACGACATCCGGTTCGATTTCGGCGGCATCAAGGGCAGCGGCGCGGTGAGCGCGACCCTGGGCCAGGACCCTCAGATCGATGTGGCAATCGCCCTCAACCGCGTCGATCTCGACGCCCTGATGGCGAAGGCTCCCGACAGCGGCGCGGCCCCGGACCCGGAGGCGGCGGCCGCCCCGTTCTCGCTTCCAGGCGGGGTCTATGCGACGCTCGATCTGCGCATCGACGCCCTGGTCTACAAACAGGCGGTGGTGCGTCAGGCGCAGTTCGTCGCCGCCCTCGATCAAGGCGCGCTGACCTTGCAGCAGGCCTCCGCCCTGCTGCCCGGCGGCTCCGACATAACGGTATTCGGGGTGCTTGAAAGCCTTAACGGAAAACCGAACTTCTCCGGTCAAATCGAGGCCTCGTCCGACAATCTGCGCGCCGTGCTCGATTGGCTCGACGTCGCCTATCCCAACGTGCCCGCCGATCGTCTGCGCAAGTTCAGCCTGTCGACCAAGCTCGAGGTGACTCCCAGTCTGGCGAAAATTTCGGCGATCGATCTGCGCGTCGATCTTTCGCGCCTCAGCGGCGGCGTCAATCTGGGCCTCGGCGCACGGCCGGCGTTCAACGCCATCGTCACCGTCGACAAGATCAATCTCGACGCCTATCTACCCGCAAGCACGGAAGAACCGGGGGATGACGGCAACCCGTTTGCCGCGCTCGGCGCCTTCGACGGCGAGATCAAGGCGAGGATCGGGTCCATCGTCTATAAAACCTCGACCATTTCGGGCATTGCGCTCGACGCCGGGGTTCGCGGCGGTACGCTGACCCTGCGCAGCCTGGCGATCGGCGATTTGGCCGGCGCCAACGGGACGATAGCCGGCGTCATCGATTCGGCCAAGCCCAGCTTCGATTTGACCTACGACCTGGGGACCAGCGACCTCGCCCGTCTCTTTCAACTCGCCGGGATGACGCCACCCAAATTCGATCTCGGCGCCGTGACCGCCGAGGGCCGGGTGACGGGCGATATGGCGGGCGTCACCCTGGACAGCCGAATCACCATGGCCGGCGGCGAAGCGCGACTTACCGGGGCGCTGAGTGGGCTGATGGGGGCGCCCTCGATCGACGCCGAGATCGCCCTCGACAGCGACAATCTGCGCGACCTTGCCGCGCGCTTCGGCACCACCCTATCGGCCAAGGCACACGGCCCCTTCTCCCTCAGGGGCACGGTCAAGGGCAATATGGCGGCGGCGACGGTCAATCTGACCCTGGCGGCCCTGGGCGCCGATGCCCGCCTGGACGGCAGTATCAAGGATTTATTCGAGAGTCCGGCCTACGACCTCAACCTGGTGGTCAGCCACCCCGACTTCGTCTCGCTTGCGGAGAGTCTGGTCGATGGCCTGCGCTTCACCGAACGCGAGCTTGGCGAGGTCAGGCTGCGGGCAAGGATCGTCGGCGATGGCAATCAGGCGCTGATCGACGGCATCGACGCCCTGCTCGGCCCGTCACAGATTGCCGGCGCCGTCACGGCGCGTTTCGACGGGGAACGTCCTCGTTTCGACGCCGACCTGACCACCGGCGAATTCCAAGCCGACATGTTTCTCGCCGCCGTTGTCCAGGGTAGTGGCGGCAACGGCACTGGCGGCAACGGCACTGGCGGCGAGGGCGTGGAACGCTGGTCGCGCGAGCCCATGGACCTTACCGGCCTGAAATCCTTCGACCTCAAGATGCGGATCGCCTCCCAGGCGCTGAGTTTCCGAAAATACCGTTTCGAGGATGTCACCCTGCGCGTCAATCAGGCCGACGGCGTCCTCGATGTTGAAGAACTCAGCGGCCGGCTCTACGGCGCGCCGACGATGATCAGCGCCCGCCTGGCCGCCACCATACCGCCCACCCTGAGCGCCACCGTCTCCCTGCAAGGCGCCGATATGCGGGCCCTGCTGCGCAACGCGGCGGAGATCGACGCGATCTCCGGGCTGCTTGACTTGAGCGGCCAGTTCAACAGCCGGGGCAACAGCGAGTTCGAGCTGATCTCGGCGCTCCAGGGGACGGCAACCGTGGCCGCCCGCGACGGCTCGATCGAAGGCATCGACCTGGGACGGCTGAATACGCGCCTCGCCAATATCGATAGCGAATTCGACCTGGGCGCCCTGATCGTCAATGCGCTGAGCGGCGGCACGACGGCCATCAAGAGCCTCGACGGCAGCTTTACCGTGAACGGCGGCGTGTTGCGCAGCGACGACCTGCGCGCCGTGCTCGAAGGCGGCGAAGGCCACGCCACCCTGTCCATGGACTTGCCGCGCTGGCAACTCGCCATGAACAGTGAATTCCGCCTCACCGGCCATCCAAAGGCGCCGCCGGTCGGGCTCCTGCTGATGGGTCCGATCGACAATCCGGAGCGCGAAATTCGCGACCAGGCCCTGCGTGAATATATCGCGGCGAAGTTCATCGGCGTCGGTGTGCGCAAGCTGATCCCCGCCCTTACCGGCGAAGATCCCGCCGCCGGCATCCTTGGCGGGGTGCTCGGTGGCGCTCTGGGGGCCATCACCGGCGGCGGAGCCCAGGCAACGCCTGAGCCGGCCCCGGAGCCGACCCCGGCGGAAGAAGCCCCGCCACCCGAACCGGCCCCGAAAAAACTCTTCGAGAACCTCCTCGAAAGGCTCATCCAGGGCGTCGGGAACTGATACCAGCTGGTCATAGGGGTCAGGTCTTGATTCGTGAATTTGCCTTCTGCCTCGCCTTGACGATCTTGCTGACTGAAGAGTAGTGCAGCCTCACCCCAGCGGCGACCTCGGTCATGGTGTAGCCAAACTCGATGCGGAAGGGGCGAGCCATGGGGTGAAAATACTGGTACGGCATTCACGATCCAAGACCTGACCCCTTTCCACCCCGGATTTGCGTCAGCACATAGACGCGGATCGCGCTGGACAGGTTTTCGTGGCGGCTTTCGTCGATCTCGGTGATCAGGCGATTGAGGGAGACGCCGCGCGCGTCTGCGATGTCTTTGAGGGCGTCCCAGAACGGCGCCTCGATTGAGACGCTGGTCCCGTGGCCGGCGATCACCACCGAGCGTTTTCGCATAGGCTTACTTTGCCAGGCCTACTTTGCCAGGCCTATGATGTACTAGGGCCGATCATGTTCTCGGGCCGCACCCATTCGTCGAACTGCTCAGCACTCATCAGGCCGAGCGCCACCGCCGCGTCTTTCAGGCTGGTGCCTTCCTTATGGGCCTTCTTGGCGACCAAGGTTGCGTTGTCATAGCCGATATGGGGGTTGAGCGCGGTCACCAGCATGAGAGATTGATCCCGCAGACTCTCGATGCGTTCCACATTGGCCTCGATACCGGCGACGCAGTTGTCGGTGAAGCTCAGCGCCGCGTCGCCCATCAGGCGAATCGACTGGAGCAGGTTATGGATCATCACCGGCTTGAACACATTGAGTTCGAAATGGCCGGTGGCGCCCGAGACGGTGATCGCCACATGATTGCCCATGACCTGGGCGCAGACCATGGTTATGGCCTCGCATTGGGTCGGGTTGACCTTGCCCGGCATGATCGACGAGCCGGGCTCGTTCTCGGGCAGGGTGATTTCGCCGAAACCGCAACGCGGACCGGAGCCCAGCAGGCGCAGGTCATTGGCGATTTTCATGAGCGATCCGGCGACCACATTGATCATGCCCGACGCCTCGACGATGGCGTCATGGGCGGCCAGGGCCTCGAACTTGTTCTCGGCGGTGACGAAGGGCAAGCCGGTGATGGCGGCGACCTCGGCGGCGAAGCGCTCGGCGAACCCGACCGTGCTGTTGAGCCCGGTGCCGACCGCGGTGCCGCCCTGGGCGAGTTGATAGAGCCGGGGCAGAGACGATTTGATCCGCGCGACGCCGTATTCTATCTGCTTGGCATAGCCCGAGAATTCCTGCCCCAAGGTCAGCGGCGTCGCATCCTGGAGATGGGTGCGGCCGATTTTTATGATCTCGCCGAACGCGGCGGACTTGGCGGCGAGCGCCTCCTGGAGATGCCCAAGATTGGGGATCAGGCGATGGCTGATCTCCTCGACGGCGGCGATATGCATGGCGGTGGGGAAGCTGTCGTTGGACGACTGGCCCAGATTGACATGATCGTTGGGATGGACCGGCGACTTCGAGCCGAGTTCGCCGCCGAGGATTTCAATCGCCCGGTTGGCGATCACCTCGTTGGCATTCATGTTGGTCTGGGTGCCCGATCCGGTCTGCCAGACGACCAGCGGGAAGTGATCCATCAGGCTGCCGTCCATGACCTCGTCGGCGGCGGCGCAAATAGCATCACGGAGCTTTTGATCGAGTTTGCCGTTCTCGGCGTTGATCGTGGCGCAGGCCTTCTTGACGATGCCGAAGGCGCGGATAAAGGGCTGCGGCAGGCGGTCGTCGCCGATCTTGAAATTGCCCAGGGAGCGCTGGGTCTGCGCCCCCCAATAGCGATCGGCCGGCACCTCTAGAGGACCGAAGGAATCCGACTCGGTACGGTAATCAGACGATGTCGACATGATGATATTCCCAACCCGGTTGGTCTGCGACTCTTATTGGATCACAAGGGGGCATTTAACCATAGGGCGGCTGCGAGACGCTATTTTTTGCGGAATGCGTCGAGGGCGACGACCTCACCCCGCTGACTCTCCGAGACGTCGTCGCCCCGGTCATCGTCGCCCCGGTCATCGTCGCCAAGGTCATCGTCAGTGGTATCGATTTGCTGCTTGGCGGCCGGCTCGGCCTTGCGCGCGCCCTGGGGCGCATTGAACTGGATGGCGAAATTGACGCTGGGGTCGGCAAACCCGATCACCGCATCGAACGGCACGACCAGCTTATGGGGCACGCCGTTGAAGGCGAGCGACACCGAAAAGCCCTGATCCTCGACCACCAGGTCCCAAAACTCGTGCTGGAGAACGATGGTGATGGTCTCCGGATACTCGGCGCGGAGCCGGTCCGGCATTTCGACGCCGTCATGGGCGGTGTCGTAGATGATATAGAAATGATGATCGCCGGTAATGCCCGGGCCGGCCGCTTCACCGAGAGCCGTGATCATCAGCGCGCGAAACGCGCCCGGGACCATGTCTTCGTAATCCATTTTTTCGGCGCCACAAAATGTATCAAATGGTGGTGAAATCAGTGGGGGGCTTCTGTTGCCCGGCGCCCCCCGAGCCGCGCTTACCTAGTCAGACTAAGCAGCGATTGCCAAAGGCTTGTTGTCGTTGGCAGTTCTAATATTAGCCCGATAACGGTGGTACAATGCCGAGCAAAAATCACCCCTTTACCACGCACGTCGATCCTGGTTCGCCCCCATGGAGGGCCATGACATTTAAAGCCACGGCGGAAACTGGTGGAGGCGCCGGGCACTGCCCCCGGGTCCGCAACGCTTATTACGAGTGACGTTTATCGCCATAGTCGGCAAGCCGACGGTAGATATATAAGCATTTTCGCGCGCAATTGAAAGATGCGGGCCGTAGGGGGGATGTCTCAGTTATAAATTGTCATGCCGCAAACACGAAGCAAGCTCGTTCCAACAAATGAAGTTCATATGGCATTCTCCCTACTTTTTATCTTGCGTTGCCCCCGCAATGATCTCGTCAACGAACGCAATCGGCCAGACTATTCCGAGTTGAGCGTCGAGTGGATCTGACGATGCCAATCGACCCGAGTAGACTCCGAAGATCCTCGTCGATGTCCCGGTGACCATTGAAACGGCACCGTCATCCAACAGGCATGACCCCCAAGTCCGTAGAATTGCTGGTGATCCTGACATTCCGGGACGAGAAGCCGTATCGACAAGAATATACTTCTTGTCGTCGTCAAAGATCTCTGGCTCAGAAGCGATGCTTGCACTTTTCCAGATTGGCCAAACCTGCCGATCAATGCCGTATGGATAACCGAGAATAAAGAGATCGACACCGATGGAGACACTCAGATTTCTCTGAGACATCATATTAATCGGATAGTGAGTGACGTCTGGATGCGGCGGAATCGGAAGAGCGACCACATCAATCTTGTTCCCATATTGTGGATGTACGAACCAGAGTGGTTGCCCGTCGTCGTCAAGTAGAGTGACGAACTCCCAATATCGGACACCGAGTTGGGTATTCGAGTGATACCAAATTTTTATCCGGTTCGGCTCGGCCCCGTAGTCTGAAATGTGTTGTCCATTGAAAGGGTTGATCCCAGTCAGATTGTGCCAATTGGTGATTAGGGTCCGGACCCATTAACAGGATTCCCAAATTGATTTGAACATGATTCACTGTCTCCAACCAAGGAGGTCGTGAAATGGCTGAATTATTCTGGTTTTCCGATGAGCAATGGTCCCGCATAGAGCC
>ERZ813253.8-NODE-8-length-105027-cov-31.301983_pt1 | contig 105027 bp, 102 predicted proteins | sample MGYA00520893_ERZ813253 | MGnify/ENA primary metagenome ERZ813253 (study PRJEB31669, sample SAMD00080414) | marine metagenome | biome: oceanic hadal pelagic zone biome; feature: marine hadalpelagic zone; material: sea water | place: Pacific Ocean:Izu-Bonin Trench...
ATTGGATTATATTTTTCATAGAGATCCGGTCGAAGTTTAATGCCGTACACCTTTGCATACGTGTTGGACTTATACCCCTCTTTGTGCTGCTCAAACCTTAAGACAGGTTTTCGTGAAGATTGGCCTACATAGACACAACAGTCTCCTCGCATATATTTTGGATTTTTAGCTCGAAATTTCCGCTTGTCTGCCACGGCAGTGTCCAATTCTATCACATAAACATAGTAGCGTTTCATCTGTTTAAATCGATTTCATATTGATCAAAGACAAAGGGCGGTAGTGTTTCATTATTTGCTTCTGCAATTAAGAATGGTGTTACAATGAAAAGAATTATGAAACACTGTTTAACGTTTTTCATTTAAAACAAAAGTTATATTTTTTTCAGTTGTTCATTTAATAAATCAAAAAATCCATCATCATCCACTTCATAGGCCCACTTCACATTTGGTTTTCTTCCGGTCACGTTCCAAAAATCAGCCACCGTTTCACCTCGGGTAATATCACCGCTTGTTTCAATCACCACATTTATGTCTTTCAGTTTAAATAATTCCGGTTTTATTAAATAGGCAATGGTGCAGGGATCATGGAGCGGTCCCCCGTCCGTGTGATATTTTTCTTCATCATACCGTTCATAAAATGCAATTAGATCCGTCATCATTTTCGCCGTCTTTGTTCCGATAGCTCGAATACGATCTAAACGCTTGCGGCTGGTCAACACCTGATGAGTTACATCCAAACTCATAACCACAATGGGACAGCCGCACTTAAAAACAATATCCGCCGCTTCCGGATCGACATAAATATTAAACTCGGCTGACGGTGTAACATTCCCCCCTTCTTTCGCTGCACCACCCATAAGAATAATCTCTTTGATTTTGGGCAGAATAGTTGGTTCTTTGGCAATGGCAGTACCAATATTGGTTAAGGGCCCTGTGGGAATAAGTGTAATAGAATTATCATCTGCAGCCATAAGTGTTTCAATAATAAAATCAATTGCATGTGTTTTTTCGAGTGGATGTTCCGGTTCATAAATGTCAATACCGTCTAATCCACTTTGGCCATGAACATATTCTGCTGTAACCAATTCCCGTTTCATGGGTTTGTCGCAGCCGGCATAGATTTTTACATCACTGCGATTACAAATTTCACACACCAAACGCGCATTTCTCTGGGTCAGATTCAGAGGCACATTTCCCGCAACAGTGGTGACGCCCAAAATTTCAAAAATCTCTGGCGCTGAGAATGCCAAAGCCAACGCAACGGCATCATCCTGTCCGGGATCACAATCAATGATAACAGGTAATGGTTTATTCATTATTTAGATACATATTTATGAAATAGAAATTAGTGATTTCAATCCATATAAATGGATGGAGACATTTGCAGTTATGATTCCCGGTTATGTGTTATGTGTATTTGTGGCTATATTTTTACGGATTGTTCAATACGTTTAAGGAATTATTATGCAGCGAATAAAAATATCACCTTTTTCATTTTTACCATTTCATTAGCCACAAGTACAGGCTGGTATGAAACATTTAACACAGACGTAACGGCGGACAGTGTTTCAGGAGAATTACCATCAGATTATACGTGGTATTGGTGGACATGGGGCACGTGTTACACAGAAAACGGACAACTCGTTTTACAAGTAGAAGCACCCAATCCCATGAATGCTGAACGTTCAACTGTTTGGCTCCAAACTGATGACGGCGACATTACACCTGACAGCGCCACTATATATATTAAAATGAAAGCGGAGTCGTCCAGCACAGCATGAAAAAACTGTGGTCGGATAAATCAAAAATGGATGAAAATGATATTGATGTTTTATGGGAGATGATACAGTTTAACGACGGAATGAATCGCGCCTCACAAATTTCCCAGTATTTAAAGGAAAGGGATCAATTTAAAGACCGTTGGATAGATGCGTTGCAGCAATCAGAAATACCTATTCATTTTGTTTGGGGAGAAGATGATCCTATTGCTGTTTTGGTAATGACTAAATCACTTCACAAACTTGTTCCAAAAAGTACGTTTAAACACTCCCAGATATTGGTCATTATCCCATGTTAGAAGCACCAAAAAGGTGAATTTCGACTCTATTATCAACATTATCAAGCTCACAATCCTAATCTACATAAAATATGGTCTTTTCTCGAGGATAAATCATTATTTCCATCCCTTTGTACTAGTCATTTTGTATATACTTAAAACATCATTTTATCGAGAACAGTTGTGGACAAATTGTGGAAAAGTCCACGTTTATAATATATTTCTCGACGGTAAACAAGATTATTTTACTTTTATCCTTGACGGATTAATACTCGAGAAATATATTAGATGTGCCAACCCAAGTGACTTATTCACTTTTTGTCTGCTAGCCTGCTTTTTATCAATTTAATTATTAATACCACATACCATTAGGAAAAGTAAATGGCTGAAGCGATGAAACTTGACCTGACCAACCCATTAAAAGGTCAGCAAGAAATTACGCCGGAAATTTTAGACACTGTCCTTGAAATACAAAACGAGGCCAATGGAAAACTGGACAAAGATACAGTTCCGGAAAAATATCTTTTAGAAAACTATTACTCCGAAGACTCTCTAGGCGCGAATGTTCTAAAAAATAAATACCTAGCACCTTGGGAAACACATCCCTGGCAAATTTGGCAACGCCAAGCACAAGCCATGGCCTCCATGGAAAAAACTCAAAAATCCCAGAAAGAATGGGAGAAAAAATTCTTTGCAGTTCTTGAAGACTTTAAATTCGTTCCGGGCGGGCGTATCATGCACGGTGCCGGACGAGAAGATATTAGAACAACCCTCAATAATTGCTACGTTGTGGCTGTGAGGGAAGATTCCATCAAAGCTATTTACGACACCATTATTAATGAAGCTCTAACCTATAAATACGGTGGTGGCTGTGGTCACGATCTCTCTGCTCTGCGCCCTGCGGGTGATGCCATCCATGGCACTGGTGGAGAATCCTGTGGGCCAACCGGCTTCATGAACCTTTTTTCTGAAAACACCAATACCATTGCCCAGCATGGCCGTCGGGGTGCGAATATGCAAACACTTCGTATTGATCATCCTGATATTGAAAAATTTATTGAAATCAAAACCGGCAATGTTGATATGGTAAAGTATTCCAATATTTCTGTACTCCTTACTCATGATTTCATGGATGCAGTTGACAATGATAAGGAATTTGACCTCACGTATAATAATAAAGTGTACAAAACAATAAAGGCCAGAACACTTTGGAACCGGATTATCGAGCATGCACATGCCAGCGCTGAACCAGGCCTGCTTTTCTGGGACACAATGAAAGATTATCATAACGCTGAATATTGCAGTCCATTGGTTTCGACTAATCCATGTGCAGAACAACCTTTACCCGATGGCGGTTGCTGCAACCTTGGAGCAGTAAACCTCGAACGGTTTGTGGATGAAAATGGCAATTTTATGATTGATGAATTCAAGAAAACTGTAGCTATTGGAACACGCTTTCTGGATAATGTTATCGATTATAATATAAATCGTCATGCATTAGAGAATCAGAAACAAAATGCAACGAATGATCGCCGTGTGGGTTTAGGCATTCTCGGGTTAGGTGATATGCTCGTACGAATGAGTATCAAGTATGATAGCGAAGATGCATTGCAAACGGTTGATCAAATAATGAAAATCTTCCGTGATATTACATATGAAACCAGTGTTGAACTGGCCCAGGAAAAAGGGTCGTTCCCAAATTTTGATTGGAAAGGTTATAGCAAAAGTAAATTTGTAAAAAATCTACCCAAGTCCATACGTGATAAAATCAGCGCCAATGGCATCAGAAATTCGACATTAACCACAGTTGCTCCCACAGGAAGTGGTGCTATTGTTTCTCGAGTCACATCCGGAGTCGAACCTATTTTTGCCACCTCTTACAAACGCCGCGTAAAAAAGAATGACAGCTATGGCCGTTCATTCGATGAATATAAAGTTATCCATCCTGTCATCAATCAATTGTTCGGCGGTGATGAAGACCTTCCTGACTATGTAGTAACATCTCATAATATTGATCCGTACTTCAGAGTTAAAATGCAGAGTGTTATCCAAAAATATATTGACAGCTCAATATCTTCAACAGTGAACTTATCTGAGAATATTACAGTGGACACCATTGCAGATATTTATATGAAAGCGTATAAAACTGGCTTGAAAGGCATTACTGTCTATCGAGAAGGAAGTCGTGAAGGAATTCTCATTACAGATAAACCGAAAGAAGAGGCAGCACCAGACAAGACCCAAAAGATAGAAACTGTCGCAGCCGTAGAGTCCGAAGCAACACAGACACAGACTGCTGTCACTAAAGCTCCACGATCAAGACCAGTTCTAACCTCGGGCGCTACTCGTCGCATTCGCACGGGAGAAGGTTCGCTTTATATTACAATCAATGAAGATGAGAATGGTCTGTGTGAAATTTTTACCACTATTGGAAAAGCCGGCGGAAATGCAGCAGCCCAGTCTGAAGCAATTAGCCGTCTTATTTCACTCGCATTACGGTCTGGCATTGATCCTTATGCCATTGTGAAACAGCTAAAAGGAATCAGCGGCCCCAATCCCACATGGGAAGATGGCAAATTGATCCTCTCTACGCCCGATGCGATTGGTAAAGCTCTCGATGACTACCTAAAACACCGTGAATCAAACGACCCTAATGAACAGCACTTGCAATTCACGATGGCATCCTCAAGAGAATCAAATAATAAAGACGTTGTAGATTTTACATTAAAAAATCTTTCCACATGTCCAGATTGCGGCAGCACTCTCCAACACCAAAGTGGTTGCGTTACATGCCCCAGTTGCGGCTTTTCTAAATGTGATTAATTTATAAAACATAATCCACAAAAAAACCCCGAATTTCTTCGGGGTTTTTTATTAAATCATATTTGGGTAATGATTAAAATTCCATCAATTCTTTTTCTTTATGGTCCATCATCTCGTTTAATCGAGTGATATGTTTATCCGTTAAATCTTGTATTTCTTGCTCGGATCTTTTGATTTCATCTTCAGAAATATGACCATCATCTTTAACCATTTTTATATGGTGATTCGCATCTTTGCGTACATTACGGACAGACACACGACCCTCTTCCACTAGTTGATGTACTACTTTAGCAAGATCCTTTCTGCGTTCTTCAGATAATGGCGGAATCGGGATGAGAATCACTTCACCATTATTATTGGGTGTTAATCCTAAATTACTCTTCATAATAGCTCTTTCAATGTCAGCCATGACTGTTTTATCAAAAGGCTGAACTGTTATCAAACGTGGTTCAGGAACATTAATATTTGATAATTGATTTAATGGCGTTTTTGTTCCGTAATAGTCGATCACCAGTGTTTCTACTAATTCAGGGTTCGCCCTGCCTGTACGTACTTTTGTCAATTCCATTCGTGTATGTTCAATAGCTTGATCCATACGCTGTTTTGCATCATTATGAATATCATTAATCATTTTTACTCAGTCACTATTGTGCCAATTTTTTCACCCTGCAACATTTTTACCATAGACCCTGATTCGTACATATTCAATACACGAATGGGTAAATTGTTTTCTTTGCAAAGTGCAAAAGCAGTCTGATCCATCACACGTAAATTTTGGTTCAATACTTCTTTAAATGTAATCGTATCATACATTACGGCATCGTTATGCAGTAGAGGATCTTTGTCATATACTCCATCCACCTTGGTGGCTTTTATCACAACGTCTGCTTTGAGTTCTGTCGCTCGTAATACAGCAGCTGTATCGGTTGTAAAATACGGATTTCCAGTGCCACCGGCAACAATCACAATTCGGTTTTTATCTAAATGGCGTAAGGCTCGACGCCGGATATACGGTTCAGCAATTTGGGAAACAGTAATAGCAGATAATGTACGTGTTTCTATCCCGACATGTTCTAAAGCGTCTTGCAGACTGATAGCATTCATAACCGTAGCCAGCATGCCAAGATAATCGCCGGTTACTCGATCCATACCTTTGGATGCAGCTTCCATGCCGCGAAAAATATTCCCAGCTCCAACAACTAAAACAATGGATACACCCAAATCATGTACAGATTTTATTTCTCGAGCAAGGCCGAGAGCTTTGGAAGGGTCGATACCGAAACCACTTTCCCCGGCAAGAGCTTCTCCACTGAATTTCAGCAGTACACGCCGGTAAAGCGGTTTAGTCATGTTAGCAAATTAAGCTTGGCCGTTACTGCTGATGATGGATTCACCTACAGCGAAACGAACGAATCGTCCGATGGTAATATTTTCGCCAAGAGTAGCAACAGTTTCAGTGATCAGGTCCCCGACACGTTTATCCGGATCCTTAATAAAAGGCTGCTCAACAAGACATACTTCCTGAAAGTATTTTTGTACACGACCTTCAACAATTTTTTCAATTATATTATCTGGTTTTCCAGATTCTTTAGCTTGGCTAATAAAAATTTGTTTTTCCTTCTCTATTAATTTTTCAGGAACATCTTTTGTTGAAACAGCGATGGGATTTGTAGCTGCAATCTGCATAGCAATATTATGTACCAATTCTTTAAAACTATCTGTTTTGGCAACAAAATCCGTTTCACAATTCACTTCAACTAGTGCACCTAAACGTCCACCTTGATGTATATATGAATAAACTATTCCCTCTTTGGCTTCTCTGCCACCTCTTTTTTCAGCCTTGGCAATCCCAGCTTTACGCAGATTATCCATTGCCTTTTCCATATCACCGCCTGAATCGACCAATGCCTTTTTACAATCCATCATACCAACACCAGTTTTTTCACGTAATTCTTTTACAGTTTGAGCACTTATACTCATTTCGCTTTTTCTTCCTCCGTTGTTACTTTTTTCTTTTTTACTATTTTCTTCTTTACTTTTTTAACTACAGCTTTTTCTTTTGAAGTATTTTTTTCTGTTAATTCAGTTTTAACATCTGCATTTTCTTCTTCTTTAACTTCGTCTTTTACAACTTCAGATTTTTTAGTATCTTGCTTAATCTTAACTGCTTCTACTTGTACTTCAGCAGCTTTTTCTTCCTCAACATTTACGTCTGATACCGTCTCAATATTTTCTTTTGATTTCTCTTCCATTCCAGTGACTGAAGTAGTTTTTTCCTGTTCATTTTCTTTATTGGTAGCAGCTAAAATTTCATCAGCAATTGCGGAAATAATCAATTGAATCGTTCGAATAGAATCATCATTAGCTGGAATGGGATAATCCACGGAATGAGGGCTTGTATTTGTATCCACAATTCCAATGACTGGTATTTCAAGTAAACGCGCTTCCTTAACAGCTGTTATTTCATGATGTGCATCCACAACGATTATAACATCAGGGAGACGTTTCATATCTTTAATGCCACGGTGTTGGTCCGCAAGCTTGATACGTTCACGGTTTAGCATCTGAATTTCTTTTTTTGTCAGGTTTTCATATATATTTGAACCTTCTTTTTCCAGAAGCTGTAATCGTTTAATACTTTTTTTAATTGTTGAATAATTTGTAAGCGTTCCGCCAAGCCAGCGCTCCACAATATAAAACATTCCACATCGATCTGCTTCCTGTTGAATTATATCGCGAGCCTGCTTTTTGGTCCCAACGAATAGTACTTCTCCGTTCTTTCGAGCAATACTACTGATAAATGTAAGTGCTTGATTCAGCTTGCGTACTGTTTCATCCAGATTAATAATATGTATCCCATTTTTTTTCATGAGAATATAAGGAGCAAATTCTGGATGCCACTTACGAGTTACGTGCCCAAAATGGGCGCCAGAACTGAGAAGATTCTCAAAATTAATTTCAGCCATAAATCCTTACCGTTTAGAAAATTGAAAACGTTTACGAGCACCCGGTTGGCCGTATTTCTTCCGTTCAACTTTCCGAGAGTCGCGAGTTAAAAAACCAGCAGATTTCAATGCGGGACGAAAAGCGCTATCTGCAACTAGCAAAGCTCTAGCTATGCCCAAACGAATTGCACCTGCCTGTCCAGAAAGTCCTCCACCATTTACATTGACTTTAATGTCATATGTTTTCATGACATCTACTTCTTCCAAAGGTTGAGTAACCACTGTAGCCAATGTATCTCGGCAAAGGTAATTTTTATAATCTTTACCATTAACTAGAATGGCACCTTTGCCCAGAGACATTCTCACTCTGGCGATAGACGCTTTTCTTCGTCCAGTTCCTTGATATACTTCGTTTGACATATTAAATATCCAGTTGTTTTGGTTCTTGTGCTGAATGAGGATGCACCCCTCCAGCATATACTTTTAAATGTTTCATTATTGCACGTCCTAATTTGTTTTTAGGCAACATACCTTTAACCGCTTTTTCAATAATCCGTTCAGGATACGTTCTGCGCATGTGACTAAACTCCGTAAATGTTGTCCCTCCAGGATAACCAGAATGTCGGAAATAGGTTTTATCCTTTTCTTTATTCCCACTTACTTTCACTTTATCAGCATTTATCACAACAACGAAATCACCCATGTCCATATTTGGACTATAATCAGGTTTATGTTTTCCACGTAATATTTGTGCAATTTCACTGGCAAAACGACCCAAGACTTTGCCTTCGGCGTCAGCCACGTACCAATCTTTTTTTATTTCTGATGCTTTTATTGTTTTTGTAATCATATTTTAATTCGTTTTTTCGTTAGGTATACAGCCCCGAAAATTAACTATTCTATTTATACTCTGGCAAATACTATTTAATAGTATAAAAAAGTATATTATATTATCGCCAGATAGCTTTTTGATACTGTATACTTCACTTTTCCCACTAACGATTTTCCAATAAATGGAGAATTGCTGGATTTAGAATAAATATCTTCTTTTGTGAATTCCCACGTTTCTTCTGGATCAAATATGGTTAATTCAGCATCCGTATTATTTTCAAACAGATTTGTGATAAAACCCATAACCTCCCGGGGATTTACAGTCAATGCCTTAATAACAGTCATTAGGTCTATTTTCTCTTCATGAACTAACACTTTCAACACAGCGCCTAAACAGCTTTCTAAACCAATCATTCCAAATGCTGCTAAATCGAATGTTGATTCCTTTTCTTCAATTGTATGAGGAGCATGGTCGGTAGCAATGCAATCAATGGCACCGCTTTTAAATCCTTTGATTAGAGCTGCTCTGTCTTCATTTCTGCGAATGGGAGGAGCAACTTTCAGATCAGTATTGTACTCAAACAAATCATCATCCGTAAAAAATAAATGGTGAGGAGTTACTTCTGCACTAATGTGCTTATAATGTTTTTTCATATCCGTTACATGTTTGACTGCTGCTGCAGTACTTACATGGGGAACATGAAGTTTGGCGCCAGTCAGGCGAGCTAATTCAAGATCTCGATGCACCATCACACCTTCTGCTTCCACAGGATTCCCTGGTAATCCCAATCGTGTAGACATACGTCCTTCATTCATAACGCCATCATTACGCAAACATACATCTTCAGCATGGTTTATTATCGGTTTATCCAGCATACCACCGTATTCCAGAACTCGACGCATTACTCCTCCATCCATGATAGGCAATCCATCATCGCTGAATGCAATCGCTCCTTCAGTAGACATACCCGCCATTTCAGTTAACTCTTGGCCCAACTGGCCTTTAGTAGCAGCTCCAATTGGATGTATATGAATGGGACACTCTTTCGCTTTCTCGTAAATAAAGCGAATCGATTCAGGTGAATCAATGGGCGGATTTGTATTTGGCATTGTGCATACTCTGGTAAAACCACCAGCTAATGCAGCTCGAGAGCCCGTTTCCAGTGTTTCCTTATCTTCCCTGCCGGGCTCTCGAAAATGAACATGCAGATCGCAAAATCCATGGGTGACAATCAAACCACTGCAATCTATCACTTCTGCATTTTTTACATCGACGTTGCCCACTGCAGCAATTTTTCCATTTTCAACCAACACATCTCCTTTATATCCTTTCTCTAAAATGGGATCAATAATTGTTCCATTTTTAAAAAGAATTTTCTTCGCACATTTTTTCAGTTTCATCATTCAGTCTTACCCCCTAATAGTAGATAAAGAATTGCCATACGTGATGCAACACCATTCAGAACTTGGTCAAGAATAATTGCTTGATCTCCATCAGCAACAGCACTTTCTATTTCCACACCTCGATTCATTGGACCGGGATGCATAATGACAATTTCTTTTTTATGATTAGCTAAACGTTCAGTTGTAATTCCAAATAATGAACGGTATTCACGTATGGATGGGAATAAACTAACGCCCATGCGTTCCATCTGAATTCGAAGCACATTGAGTGCATCTGCCCATTCAATCACTTCATCGATTTTGTAACTTACATTTACACCCAATTCTTCAATGTAAGGAGGAATTAATGTAGCCGGACCGCATAATGTTACATCTGCCCCCATGGTGATTAATCCATGTATATTGCTTAATGCGACGCGACTATGAGAAATATCCCCAATAATTCCCACTTTCAATCCTTTTAAATAACCAAATTTCTCATACAGACTCGTCATATCCAAAATAGCTTGCGTTGGATGTTCATGAGTTCCATCTCCTGCATTAATTACCACAGCATCCACATATTCCGTTAACCGTAGTGCTGCACCGGGTGTGGGATGGCGTATGACACATGCATCTATTTTCATTGCTTCAATATTCTGAACTGTATCTTTAAAACTTTCTCCTTTTTTCAAACTGGAAGTTGAAGCGGAAAAATTAACCGTATCCGCACTTAACCGTTTTTGAGCTAATTCAAAACTGATGCGGGTTCGTGTAGAATTTTCGAAAAAGAGATTGACGATCGTTTTTCCCTGTAATGACGGTACTTTTTTAATGGGACGATCCAGCACTTCCCGAAACGTGAATGCTGTATCAATAATCGTTTGAATATCTTCGGCAGGATATCCTTCCAAGCCCAGTAAATGTCGTTGTTGTAAACTCATACATCCTCCCCGTATGCCATGAGAACAATCGCATCTTTTCCATCCACTTCTTTTAATTGAACATTGACGTGTTCACCGTCATTTGTTGGAATATTTTTCCCCACATAATCCGCTTTGATTGGCATTTCGCGATGACCCCGATCAACCAAAACGCATAATTGAATTTTTTTCGGGCGCCCAAAAGCCATGAGTGCCTCCATCGCCGAACGTATCGTTCGACCGGTATAAAGCACATCATCCACCAGCACCACTGTTTTATCATCCAAAGAAAAATCTATATGAGTTCCTTCCACTTGTGGAACCACTAACCGTTCCCGAAAATCATCCCGATGAAACGTAATATCCAATGCACCCAATTGAACTTCATATCCTGTATTCGATGTAATAAGTGCCTGAATTCTCTCCGCTAGCGGTTCACCTCTCGTTCGAATACCAATGAGGACTACTTCACTTGCACCACCATTTTTTTCAACAATTTCATGGGACATGCGTGTAATTTGCCGGGTGATGGATGCCGCATCTTCAATCGATGTCTGTTTTGCTATCATAATATCTCCGTGTAATAAAAAACCCCCGGGCAGCATCATGTTCCACATTATTGCGAAACTACTGAACGGAGGTCCATTTGCTGCCCTTCTCGCCCTCACAGGAGCGTTTTAAAGGGTCAATTCGAAAGTAAATTTATCCTTTAATCTTAGTTAATAAAAGAATAAATGTAGAGAATATGGTTTGAATAATCGCGTTATTGATTGGCGAACTTATTCCACACCAAAATGATTTCATCGGCTATATCATCCATACTTCCAAATTTTTCTATATCAATCTCAACCGGATTTCCACGATTTCTAAACCACGTATATTGACGTTTGGCAAATTGTCGAGTCCGAATTACAATTTCCTCTTCCAATTCTTCTATGGAATATTCACCATCCAAATATTGGCAAATTTGGCGATACCCAATTGAATCTAACGCGTGAGCTTTTTCAACAGAATAATTTTCACGTAATACTTTTGTTTCTTCAATCCAACCATTCTCCAACATACTTTTTGTCCGTTCCCTGATTCGATTTATTAACAGCTGCCTCTCCATTGAAAGTAATACAGTAAAGATTGAATGCCTGCCCGCCTGTCTACCGGCAGATAGGAATGGTTGATTGGATGCTTGTTCTTTAAAATGCTCTGTAGGAATTTTGCCCGTAATTTCAACTATTTCCAACGCTCGAATAAGTCTCTTCTTATTATTAATATGCACTTTTTCAGCATAGTCTGGATCAATATCTTTCAGTTTTTTCAACATAACATCCGGCGCTTCGTCATATTCTCTACTTAATCGCTCTCTTATGTCCGGATTTGTTTTACTCTCTTTAAATATACCTAATGTTAGTGCATCTAAATACAAACCAGCTCCACCGCAAAGAATGGGTTCTTTTCCTTTATTTTGTATTTCACCTACAATATCTTTTACCAAATCAGCATATTCGCCGGCAGATACAGTTTCATTGGGTTCCCGAATTGATATAAGATGATGTGGAATACTATTTACTTCTTCCAAGGTAGGTTGAGCTGTTCCAATTGACATTCCTTTATAGATCTGTCGAGAATCAAGACCAATTATTTCGCCATTTATTTTTTTGGCTACTGCAATGGCAACAGACGTTTTCCCTACAGCTGTAGGGCCAACAATGGCAAGTATTGGATTTTCTGACATACTATTTAAAATGTGTAAAATTGGTTATCAACATATTATGACATAAATTTTGCAGGAGAAATTAATGAATGAGCCAGAGATTACAAATAAAGTATAATGCGCAATTAATTTTGAAAGAGTATCATGATTAAATCTAGACAAATATCAGAAAAGATACTTGTTATCGGCGGTGCATCGTTGGATACACTCACGATAAACAGTACAGATTATTCGTCAGCGGGCGGAGCAGGTTTGTACACAGCACTTGCAGCTGCAAAATCAGGGGTTGAAGTTACTCTATTTTCACCTTTTCCTGACCCTATGCCAAAAAGATTGGAAAATGTTACATCCATTGTACATTGGATAGGACCAACAGTTACTCCGGATAAGATGCCCGGATTCCATATTGTTCAGGAAGAAAATAATACAATTTATAAACAATCATTTTTTGGGGCGGAAGAAACATTATCTCCTGATGATTTACCGAATGATCTTTCAGATTTTGAGCTCATTCACGTCGTTCCATTAGGGCACACTTCAAGGCAATTAACATTCATTCAAGCATGCAAAGACCGTGGTGCTAAATGTATTTCTGCTGGAACGGGAAAACCAATCATTAAAGATAATCTCCACCTAATTCATACAGTTATTAACGAATCGGATTATTTTTTTATGAATGACGAGGAAGCAAACGCTCTCTTTTCATCTAATATTGAAATTAAAACGGATTCAGGAAAATGTCTATTCATTACCAAAGGCCGACAAGGCGCTTCTGTGTATTTGGGTGATCATGAGATTAAAATTAATCCAGCTCCATCAACAATGCTAGATCCAACCGGTGCGGGCGATACATTTTGCGGAGCAACATTAGCAGATTTAGTAATAGGCAAACATCCGGCCATGGCTGCCATGAATGCGTCCGCACTTTCTGCTGAAATGATACAGGGAATTGGGCCTGAAAAATTATTGTCTCAATCTCCACCTCCGAATATTAAATCGGATATACGCGTTATTGTAAACCATGAGCAAATACAAAAAACAGCAGATTTAATTTCCGGGCTTAAAGATGAAAAGCCATTTGATTTTGTTACATCCTCCCTACCGTCTATAAATCATCCATTAACTGTGGATTATTTTTTCGTTACAACACTCCAGCAATTTAGTTTTTGGTCAACAAAAAATGGTCGATATCATTTACCTTTAATTGATACCATTGGCGGAGAAGAATTAAAAGGCGCCTTTTATCTCTTTATGGCATATACCCAATTATTGAATTCAGATCCCGACTATTTTTCACCGGAACGACAAGCAAATTCAACAATGGATGAAATGATAAAATTATTTTGTTCTGATGATGGAAAAGATGTCATGCCCGCCATTGAAATGCATTTACAGATTGCTCAACGTTACGGAAAAACTATGTTAGAACTAGGTTGGACTCCACAAAGTATTTTACACGAAGCTCAACATTCATCCACACCATTAAAAACACTCTTATCCATGCTGGATCATTTAGGAGGATATGGAAAAGATCCCCTGCGGAAAAAAAGTTCTCTCTTGGCGATGATTTTGAATAATCGACCGGAAACATATTTTAAATTTGGAAATGATGAATTACTCCCTCCCATTATTGATTATCATTGTATGCGGTCCAATCTCCGAATGGGTCTTATCGATGTAGTGGATAATACTTTACATCAAAAATTAGTAAATAGAGACCTTATTAACGAAGCAGATGAATGGGCGGTTAGATATGCGGCCTATAAGGCTGTAGATTATTTACCAGGATTGTCCGGTCGCTCCATGGCAACGGTGGATGAATATTTTTTCTTTTCACGAAAACGTTGCCCGGAAATGACCGAACCAGATTGCTCCAATTGTAGTGCAGACCCTGTATGCGCACATCGAAAAGAATTATTTCAACCTGTCATTCGCACTGATTTCTATTAAATTTAATTATGGTTCAAAGTAAAGCACAAACTGTTGAAGGTTATTTAAATGCACTTACCGACGACCGCCGTGAAATCATTTCTACTATTAGAAACAGAATACTAGATATTCTGCCTGATGGATACGTTGAATCCATAAACTGGGGAATGATTAGTTATGAAATTCCTTTAGAAACGTATCCAGACACGTATAATGGACAACCACTGGGGATTGCATCAATTGCATCTCAAAAGAACCATTTGGCTATATATATGATGGGATGTTATATGGTCCCAGAGCAAACGGAAAAACTAATGAAGGCCTATGAAATAATGGGTATCAAACCCAATATGGGCAAATCATGCATTCGATTCACAACACTGGAAAAGATACCTTTGGATACTATCATGGAGTTGATCCAACATTTTTCAGTCACCGATTATATTAAACGATATGAAAGCATAAAGAAGAAATAATATGATACGCAAAATTCAAAAACCAACCATAATTGAATCAGCCGGAAATAAACCCAAAATTATTGAAGAATTTATCGGCAAGGTTAATTCACAATCGGATCAAATTAGTATAGCTAAAATGACAAGTCCTCCGGGATGGGCCGAACCTGGCCAAACACCTGAATTTTGTGAATACACATTAGTATTAAATGGAACTCTCATAGTCAAATCTAAAAAAGAGACTCTACAGATTCATAAAGGTGAAGCAGTAATGGTAGAGGCGGGAGATTGGGTTCAATATTACACGCCAAATGGCGCAGAATATATCGCTGTTTGTTTACCGGCATTTTCCCCCGGAACAGTGCATCGAGATGATGAATGATCTAAATAATAACTATAATTTATATTTTATAAATCTATATACGTTCAAAACGCTTGTCCAATTCATCAATGGAAAGCTGAACAATAATAGGACGTCCATGTGGACAATAATAAGGATGATTTGTAGCAAAAAGTCTGTTTACTAATGCTTGCATTTCTTGGATTGTAAGGGGATCGCCCGCTTTAACGGCTGCATGGCATGAATAGGATGCTGCAAGTCCCTCTTGCCAGGAACTATACTTTTTCTTATTCTCCAGAAATGAATCAATAATTTCTCGAATAATAGCCTTTTCATTTCCCCAAACCATTTCAGAAGGAATTGCTTCTACCATAACCGTATTTTTACCGAATTCCTGCATGCGAAATCCAAGCTTATTCAAATTAGGAAGTATATCCAAAAGAACAGAAAATTCATCTGCTGAAAATTCCAGCGTCTCCGGGAATAATAGCGTTTGAGCTCCTAATGGTGCTTTATCAAATGCATCTAGAGCTTCTTCAAATAAAACGCGTTCATGGGCTACATGCTGATCAATAATTACCAATCCGCTGTTTATTTGGGAAACGATATATTTATCATGAATCTGCCAAATATTCCCGGCACTGACCTCTTCAATAGTATCTTTCTTTTCAGACAGTTTCTCGATATATGTTTTAGCTCGTTCTAATCCACGTTGTATATGCGTATCCACCACTGGCAATGACAGAGTTCCCTGTTGAAGTTCATGGCCAAACTCTTGGAATTGAGATGACATTTTTGAAAAATCCGGTATGGTGTCTAAAATGTCGCCTAATGCATCCGCTACAGATGATTTAAGCACATGATATAATCGCCATTCGTCTTTGAATCGAACTTCGATTTTCATGGGGTGTACATTCACATCAATCTGATCTGTCGGCTGAACAAGATTTAAAACATAAAACGGGTACTCCCCTCTTTTAAGTAACGATTGAAATGCACCATAAACAGCGTTATTCAGCAAACGATGTTTAATAAATCGGCGATTAATAAAGATATACTGTTCACCGGGCCGGGATCGTAATAGATTCAAATTTCCCACATAACCGCTAATGGCAAAATCACCTTTAACAATGTTTACTTCCAGTAAATGAGCACTATATGTGGGGTCCAATAAATTATCAATTCGTTCTTTTAAACTTTCACCTTGGATATTTATAATTTCTTTATCATCGTGAATTAATTTAAATGAAACTTCCGGATAAGCCAGTCCATACCGACGAACCATGGAAACAATCTGTCTAAATTCAACACGGAAGGACTTTAAGAATTTTTTTCTGGCTGGAGTATTATAAAACAAGTTTCGAACGCTAATACTCGTACCCTTTACTGGTTCAGCAGGCTTTAATTCACCAGCCTTACCATCTACGATTGAAACAGAAAACCCGTCTTTACCATTTGCACACGAAACCATTTCCATTTCCGATACAGAAGCAATACTTGCTAAAGCTTCACCACGAAAACCCAACGAATTGATATTGAACAAATCATCAATAGTTTCAATCTTGCTGGTAGTATATCGTTGAGCTGCCAACGTTAAATCTTCATTTGAAATTCCATCGCCATTATCAGTTACTTGAATGAGTTGATGCCCACCCTTTTCAATAACAACTGTAATGTCCATTGTATTTGCGTCCAAACTATTTTCAATAAGTTCTTTAACAACAGAGGCAGGTCTTTCAACGACTTCACCCGCTGCAATTTTGTTCCGGAGATCGGTTGATAAGATGTGAATTTCAGCCATTAGTTTTCTATTATCTTAATGGTTCGACGAAAAATATTCTGCTCAAGTTTCTGTGCTTTAGCTATCAATTCATCCACTTGTTTTTTCTTTCTATTCGTATAGCGTTTATCTTTAATCCCGGACAAGTTTATGAGCACATTCATACAGGCACCACGCACTGCCGCTAAAGCAACTTCACCTGCTACACCCACATCACTGACAGAGTTTGGATTCCCCTTTTTCACCAATTCGCCTGCGATTTCCAAAACTGATAATGAAAGCATTGCTGCTTCTAATGGAATTTCAATCGCATATTTATTTGTCGCAAGAACTGCGTTCCGTTTAATACTTTTTTCTTCATCCGAATTTGCAGGAAGCCTATTCGCTTCCATAACCGCATTAAATGCATTCGAATCTTCATCTACCAAAAAAGATAATCGATTTTTTATTTTTTGGGCTTTATTTCCTAAAATGTCCATTTCATCTTTTGATGTTTCAAAACCCTTCTTTTCATGGGTCAACGCCGCCACCATGGACACCAGAGCTGCACCGAGGCTTCCCGCCAAGGCAGCTACGCTGCCACCGCCGGGTGTCGGAGAATTAGACGAAAGTTCATCGATAAAACCTTCAGATGTCAAATCCATTAACTGTCCGCTACTTTGTCCAACAGCGAATTCAACAATTTTTTCTTCCGGTTTAAAAGGATACAGGTCATTTAGTCCTAATGATTGCACAGCACATTCAATTAAATCCGCTTCCGGTACGGCGGTGGAGCGGCGTTGTTTCTTTAGATAATGACGCCCGGCCATTAATAAAGCTTCTTTAGGGATCAATCCCACCAATTCACTACCGGTTACACGAATACCTCTCTCAATAGCTAACTCACAGGCTTTATCAAATACATCATGTATAGTGGACACTTTATAATTATTGAAATTGATAGAGATCTGTGCCCGCTTAAATTCATCGATATACCAACCTACACCTTTCACATATTTGAACAATCCGGGAATTATAACTGTTTTTCCATTTTCATCCCGTACAATTTTTCCATCCAACAAGTTAGGTGAATCCGGATTTGGAATACGTTTGCTGCGACCTTTTTCACGAAGTTCAAATGCAATGTCCATTGCTAAACGTTGATCTCGTGTATTTAAATTGATATTATAAGCAATTAAAAACTCTCTTGAACCCATAACAGTCGCACCACTTTTGCCATTGAATGTTGCCGGACCGTAATCTGGTTTCCAATGGGGATCTTTCAGTTTTTTGGCCAATCCTTCATATTCTCCGGCACGAATAACAGGCAAACTTTTGCGATCATCTTTTTGAGCTGAATCCTCATAGAGATAAACCGGGATTTGCAGTGCGTCTCCCACACGTTTTGCTACGCGATGGGATAGTGCAATACAGTCCTTGACCGTGGCTCCGCTGACGGGAATAAATGGACATACATCCGTAGCACCCATACGGGCGTGAGTTCCGAAATGGTTAGACATATCAATTACGTCAGCCGCTTTGGCAATAGCTTGAAAAGCCGCTTCTTCAACACTGGTAACATTTCCTACAAACGTAACTACAGTTCGATTAGTATCTTTCCCCGGGTCCACATCCAATAGTGTAATTCCATCGACAGCTTTAATGGCATCTGTAATCAGCTTAATTTTGGCTAAATCGCGGCCTTCAGAAAAATTAGGTACGCACTCAACAAGCTGTTTCATTTTTTTCAACTTACGTTTGAAATATTCATTAAATAATAAATCAGCCAAATAATTATACCTGTTAAAACGATTGTCCTAAAAAGAGATCGGGTAGGTCGTTGTCGATCAATGATTTTTCTAAAATATTGATTGTTGTCGTCCCTGATCATAATCCTGCAAACAGAAATAAAAAGAAATTAACGAAAGGACTCATAATCATCCATAAAGGAGAAATCCTGGTAAAATAACCAATCATTATAAGTCCCAATAAAATTTGAGGCCCATACATTTGTAATTTGTGAACCAGTTCAGGATTTCTACGCATCATCAATCCCGAAAATATTTGCGAACCGTCTAGGGGAGGAATGGGTATCATATTAAAAACGGCCAGCATAATATTTATTTGTGTAAATAAAATAAGCATCAAGGTAATAGAACCACCGAAAATGCCCATTCTGATTATTATTCCCCCTACAAAAGCTAAAAATAAATTTGCTGCCGGTCCCGCAAAGGCGATCTTCATCATATCCACTCGTGGATTGGAAAGATAGCGAGAATCCACAGGGACTGGTTTCGCCCAACCAAACCCTACAAACAAAATCATCAGCGATCCAAATGGATCGAGGTGGGCGAGTGGATTGAGCGTGAGCCTTCCGGAATATCGTGCTGTGGGATCACCCAATTTATTAGCAACCCAAGCATGGGAGAATTCGTGGAAAACCAATGCAAAGACAAGCACAGGAATCAGGAGGATTAATACTTCAATTGGGACACGGAATAACATAATTTACCACCTTGGATGAAAGGTTCGGTGAACCTCTTTTAAATATTCTTTATCTAAATGAGTATAAATCTGTGTTGAAGAAATATCTGCATGGCCAAGCATCTCTTGTACAGCCCGGAGATCCGCCCCACCTTCCAGCAAATGTGTAGCAAACGAATGTCGAAATGTATGGGGACTAATCTTTTTAGTAATACCTGCTGCTAAACTCCATTTTTTCAAAATATTATAAACTGTCATACGTGTGAGCGGTCTTCCGTTTTGACTTAGGAAAACAATGCCTTTTGTTTCTCGTTTTCGGGCTAATTCCGGACGATCAAAATGCAGATAATCATCCAGCCTTTGCATTGCACTTTTTCCTATTGGGACCAAGCGTTCTTTACTTCCTTTACCGAATACACGAATCATTTCGCTATCTAACAACAAACCTGTTAAATTTAGATTACATGCTTCTGAAACACGCAAACCGGCGGAATACAGTATTTCCAATAATGCCAAATCTCGCATAGCCAAAGCAGATGATTCATCGATGGCATCTAAAATATCATCCACTTCCTGGACGGTTAACACTTCGGGAAGTTTCCTAGGTAGTTTGGGCGCTTCCAATAGCTGTGATGGATTATTTTCCATCCAATGTTCTGCGTTTAAAAAAGAATGATAGGAACGAATCGAAGAAAAAACTCTGGAAATACTGGATGCTGATAAATGGATATCTGCCAGTTCACGTATAAAACCACGAATATGTTTTTGCTTAATCCCCATTACACTTTTTAAACCTTTTAATTCTAAATAATGAACGTAATTTTTTAGATCTCGACTATAAGCATCGATCGTATTTAGTGCGAGATTGCGTTCCACGCGCAGCATGGTAATATAATCGTGGAGGTGAGTATCCATCAGTTACCCTATCACTGATTTTTCGACCATTTCACACAAAATGTGTTCCGCTAGTAAATGTCCTTCCTGAATGCGTTGTGTATCATCACTGGGAATAGAAATGGTCACATCACCCAATTCTTTTAAAACACCGCCTGATTTACCAGTTAAAACAATAACCGAAATCCCTTTATCTCTACACGCTTCTATAGCTTTTATTACATTCTTTGAATTGCCGCTGGTGGATATTGCGATCAACACATCGCCTTCATTCCCAAGTCCTTCAATCTGTCGTGAAAAAATGGATTTATAATCGGTATCGTTGGACCAAGCAGTGATAAATGACGTGTCCGTAGTAAGTGCGATAGATTTAATTGCCGGCCGGTCATGACTGCGCAGTCCGCCCATGAGTTCTGCCGCCATATGTTGGGCATCAGCGGCACTTCCGCCATTTCCGCACCAAAATATCATCCGTCCATTTTCTGCTGCAGCAACCATCATTTCAGCCGCTTTTTCAATATCTTCCACACAGGCAATTATCATAGTGTTTTTTACATCCGAACTTTCTCGGAGTTGATTAATAATATCTTGACGATCAATCATGATGTTCCTCCATGAACTGCATACGCAAATGCGTTCATTAAACCATTATCACCGTTTTTTTCTAATACGGTTCCCGTTACAATAAAGGAGGCACCTGCTTCCACACTTTCGTGAGCTGTTTCCGGTGTCTTGATTCCACCACCGACGATTAAAGGCACATTTGTTTCAGAAGCGACACTTTGTATAATATCTGTTGAGATAGCTTCAGTCGCACCGCTTCCCGCTTCCAGATAAATTAATTTTTTTCCCATAAATTCAGCGGCCAAAGCATGGGCGATCGCAATATCCGGACGGTTCATAGGCAACGGCCTGGTGCCGCTTATTACTTCCACAGTGGAATGAGCACCGCCGTCAAACAGCAAATATGCCGTTGGAATAACTTCAATCCCCAGGTCTTTTACAAGGGGCGCTGCAACAACCTGCTCTCCAATCAAGTATTGCGGATTTCGCCCGGAAAGAAGTGACATAAACAGCATGGCATCGTAGTGATTATTAATTTGATTTACGCCCCCGGGAAAAAAGATGACCGGAATTTCAGAGTGCTTTTTAATCTGTGCGACACGTTCATTGTGATTACTGTCCATCATAAGACTTCCCCCTACAAACAATGCATCAACTCCTGAATGATTGGCTGCTTCAACCTGTTTTATCAAAGATTTCTCATTTTTCTTATCTGGGTCAATAAGTACGATATAGCCAGCGCCTTTTTCGGATTTTACATCAAGAAGGTATTGAAATACAGAATTCATCTTCAGCCTATCATTTCCTCGTAAGATGTGAAAGACATTAGTTCATCTCCTTCATCCGAATTGGATAATTTAATTTTCACCAGCCATCCATCGCCGTAAGGATCAGAATTCACTTTGGCTGGGTCGACGTCTAATTCTTCATTAATTGCAACAATCTCACCACTCACCGGCATAAACAAATCTGCTACTGTCTTCACCGCTTCAATTGTACCAAATGTTTCGCCGATTTCAAAACTATCCCCGACTTCCGGGAATTCTACAAAAACGATATCGCCTAACTCGCTTTGGGCAAAATCAGTAACTCCAATTGTAGCTACACCATCTTCCATGCTAACCCATTCATGGTCAGATGTGTATTTTAAATTTGATGGAATATTCATTCGAGTTCCTATTAATCAGATTGTCGTGGATTATATTCAAATGTTTCTAAAAAACTTGTATCAAAATCACCGGCTCTAAATGCTTCATCTTTCATGATGGCCTGGTGAAATGGTATTGTCGTTTTAGGGCCTTCGATTATGGTTTCTTCTAAAGCTCGCTGCATACGATTAATGGCTCGTTCGCGATTACTGGCAAACACAATTAATTTACCTATCATTGAATCATAATGTGTGGGGATTTCATAACCTGCATACGCATGTGAATCAATACGAACACCTTTCCCTCCCGGGAAATGCAAACTAATAATCTTTCCAGGGAAAGGCATAAAATTATTTTCCGGATCTTCTGCATTAATACGGCACTCAATGGCATGACCACGCATTTTAAAATTCTTAAAATTCTCCGGATAATGTTCACCGGTATGCATGCGAATCTGCTGCTTGATTAAATCTACGCCCATAACCATTTCCGTAATGGTATGTTCAACCTGAATTCGCGTATTCATTTCCATGAAATAAAAATCATTATTCTTGTCCAACAAATATTCGATTGTACCTACACCCACATAATTCACTGCTTTTGCTCCACGAACAGCCATATCGCCCATTTTTTGCCTAAGGTCTTCAGAAACAGCCGGTGAAGGTGATTCTTCCACCAATTTTTGATGACGACGCTGGATGGAACATTCCCGCTCGCCTAAATGAATACAATTGCCATGTTCATCTGCAAGAATCTGCACCTCTATATGCCGTGGATTTTCAACAAATTTTTCAATGTACATATCACCATTATTGAAAGCATTTTTTGCTTCGTTACTTGCAGTAACATACATTTTTTCTAGCTCATTGGGTTCTCGGACAAGACGCATCCCTTTTCCGCCACCGCCGGCAGATGCTTTAAGCATAACCGGATATCCCATTTCATTTGCCAGTTTTTTGGCTTCATCCGGCCCACTCAATAAACCGTCATTACCGGGAATAACCGGAATACCGGCAGCTTTCATGGTTTCTTTGGCATTGGCTTTATCGCCCATGGCATTGATGATTTCCGGGGTTGGTCCAATAAAGGTAAATTTGTTATCGGTACAAATACGTGAAAAATCAGCATTCTCTGCTAAAAATCCATAACCGGGATGAATCCCATCCGTTGCCGTAATTTCGGCCGCTGCTATAATGCGTGGCATATTCAAATAGCTATCTTTACTTGCAGGCGGGCCGATACACACAGCCTCATTTGCAAATTTTACATGAAGGGAATATTCGTCAGCCGTAGAATAAACCGCTACAGTCTTAATGCCTAATTCATGACAGGCGCGAATAATTCGCAGAGCAATCTCACCGCGATTGGCAATCAAAATCTTTTTGAACATGGGTTATCCGTTGGTATCTATAATAAATAAGGGCTGGTTATATTCTACCGGATCATTATTATTGACCAGGATTTTGCGCACAACACCGCCTTCTTCAGCTTCAATTTCATTCATGATTTTCATAGCTTCGATTATGCAAAGTGTATCGCCTTTGGCTATTTTATCACCTTCTTTTACGAAAGCTCCATCTTCTGGACTTGGCGAATTATAAAATGTTCCGGGCATAGGTGATAGAACTTCATTCCCTGTTACAGCTTCTTCAGTTACAGGAGTTTCAACTGCTGGCGGAGATGTAGTTTCCTGTACAGACACTGTAGGTGCCGGAGCTACTTCAGTCGCCACTGTTGACACAGATGCAGATTTTACAACACGATATCGTTTCCCAAGAAATGTCACGTCAATTTCGTTTACATCACTGTGTTCAAGTATATAAATAATTTCCTTTAGTTTATCCTGCCACATAGTTACCTCAATCCCTTATTAAATTTTTGCTCTTTCAATATACGAACCAGTACGAGTATCTAACCGCAAAATATCACCTACATCAATGAATAAGGGGACGTTTACTACAATCCCTGTTTCCAGCGTAGCGGGTTTCGTCGCTCCGGTTGCTGTATTCCCTTTCATGCCCGGCTCTGTATGGGTGACTTCTAAATTCACATGAGCAGGCAAACGTACATCAAGTACTTCTTGCCCGTCAAACAATAAATCGACATTTAATCCCGCTTTAAGAAAACCCAAACTCGTTCCCAATACATCTTCCCCGACATTTGTTTGATCGTATGTTTCATTGTCCATAAATATATATTGATCCCCCTCTTGGTACAAGTATTGCATTTTTTTCGCTTCGACTTTTATAAATTGCAGTTTTGCACCGGAATTGAATGTTTCATCAATAATTTTACCCGACTGAATATCTTTTAATTTTGTCCGAACAAATGCCGGGCCCTTTCCCGGTTTTACGTGCAGAAATTCTATTACTTTCATCCGTTTATTTTTGTGCAGGATGACTGCACCATTTTTAATATTTGATGTTGTTGCCATTTGTGTCCTTTAAATTGAGCTAATAATTTACAGATTAGTATAAGAATTCTCAAACGTGCATAAAGATTTTATGCGACAGTGGTTTCAACCTGTTTCCAATAGGGAATTGTTGATTGTATGAATTCTTCGGCCGTAATTAAATCTTGATTATATATATTGTTTTCCGGCATCATTTTTGCGTATTTAATTAAATCTGATCGTTCCAGCAATGCAAGCCACGCTTTCATTTCTTCATCTGAAAATGGTAATATATTATCCAATGATTTTATATCCTCCGTTGTCATTTCCAATGTTTTTAAAAATAAACTATGTTCAACATATTCTCTCAAAATGTAAGAAATTTGCACATAAAATTCCTTGAGATCGAGATTTTCTTTTGATTTCATTCGTAAAGCATTCAGTTTTTCTATGGCAATTTCATCGGGCTGGGGTAAAATAGTTTCTGGTAAACCATACAGTTTTTCTTTTCTGTATTTTATACTTAACCATATCATGAAAGACAATGTCAAAAACAGGATGGAAAAAAGCGTAACCATTTTCAAATCTACCGGACGCGATACTGGCAATGGGTCTTTGACTGGTTTCATTGCACCGGCCATGGTCGGATCTGATGAAGAAACAATCGTTATTCCCTGTTCATAAGTTTTCATTCTCAATTTTTCTGTTGAATCTGAATTGAGGAAAACTACATCAATAGCCGGAATTACAAAATGGCCTGTATCCCAAAACACTATTTCCAGATTAAAGGTTTTTCCCTCAACAAGTGTTTGATTTCGAACCTCCATGGCATCTGGCTTTTCAAATTTTTTAATTATGACAGGTAAATCACCAGCGCCAGTTGTATAAATAGAAAAATGGATAATATCACCGATAGTTGCCATTGTTGTATCCATTTCTGTACTTATGGAAATATTTTGCTGAATTTCTTCTGTCGAACAACTAAAAATGAACATCATTGTAATTGGGAGAAATCGGTTCATTTTAAATCCGCTTTTCACGCTTTTTAAAATAATTCATCAATGGTTCAACAAAGTCCTTATCCGTAGAAATAGGAATTAAATCGAAACCAATGCGATCACATTCTTTGACAAACTTATCATTCTGCTCTATCATAGCTGCTTCATACTGCGCGCGATCTACACTCGAACCAGTATCGATCCAACTTGCCTCATCCGTTTCAGGGTCATGGACTTTAACTAATCCAATATCAGGAATAGACGATTCAAAAGGATCGCTCATTTTTAAGCCGATTAAATCATGTTTACGATTGGCCATTTTTAAACTGGACCAATAGTTGTCATCCAGGAAATCAGACAGTAAAAAAACAACACTCCGGCGTTTCGCCACATTTAGCAGAAATTCTAATGCTTTTCTAATAGATGTGCCTTTTCCATGGGGTTTGTGGTACAATAATTCCCTTACAACCCGTAATACGTGTGAACGTCCTTTTTTGGGAGCGATGTATTGTTCCACCTCATCACTGAATAAAATTAATCCAACCTTATCATTATTTTTAATAGCAGAAAAACCGAGTACTGCTGCAATTTCTGCTGCCATTTCACTCTTAAACTGGGAGATGGAACCAAAATGTCCGGAACGACTGACGTCAACCAAAAGGTAAACGGTTAAATCACGTTCTTCTTCAAATATCTTTACAAAGGGTGAACCGGAACGTGCTGTAACATTCCAGTCGATGAGTCGAATATCATCCCCGGGTTGATATTCACGTACTTCTGAAAAGGTCATACCTCGCCCTTTGAATACTGAATGATATTCACCACCAAATAGATCGTTCACTAATCCTTTGGTTCTAATCTCAATTTGGCGAACTTTTTTGAGGATCTCGCGAGGGATCATGAGGTTAAGGAAAAAGGTATAAGGAACAAGTATGAAGAAGGAAAAATTAAATACTGAGTATTTGGCATGTTTTTCCTTATTCCTTAATACTTCTTCCTTTTTCCTTTAATTAGGGAATCTCTATTCCATCAAATAAGCGCTGCAGAACGTCTTCTGAAGTTAGTTCTTCAGCTTCAGCTTCATAGGTCAAAATGATACGATGGCGTAATACATCTCTGCCGACGTAGCGAATATCTTCCGGAGTAACATAACCACGATGCTGTAGAAAAGCTCGAGCTTTTGCAGCTAGTATTAAGTTAATTGTTGCACGTGGCGATGCACCATATTCAATCAAATTTTCCATATCACCCAAGTTGTATTGATTGGGTTCACGAGTAGCGAAAACCAAGTCGAGAACATAATCTTCCACTTTTTCATCTACATAAATATCATTAATTACATTTTGCGCTTTTAAGATTTGTTCAGCATCAACAACTGCGGTTACATTATCTGATACATTTGTTTTTGCCATTCGCTTCAGAATAGCACGCTCTTCATCTTTTTTGGGATAATCCACTCGTAATTTCAACATGAAACGATCCACTTGCGCTTCCGGCAATGGATACGTTCCCTCATGTTCAATGGGATTTTGCGTTGCCATAACGAGAAAAGGTGCATCAAGTTTAAACGTTTCATCACCAATCGTTACTTGCCTCTCCTGCATAGCCTCAAGCAAGGCACTTTGAACTTTAGCAGGTGCACGGTTAATTTCATCCGCAAGAATCACATTTGCAAAAATCGGACCTTTACGAGTTTCGAATGATCCATTCTTTTGATTAAAAATAAGTGTTCCTAATAAATCAGCAGGTAGCATGTCTGGAGTAAACTGGATGCGTTGAAATTTAGTATTAATCAATTGCGCTAGAGTTTTTACTATTAACGTTTTCGCAAGACCGGGGACTCCTTCTAGTAAAATATGACCATTAGCAAGTATACCAATTAAAATGCGATTGATTAAATCATCCTGACCAACAATTATATGACCGAGAGCATTCTTTAAATCATCTACGAAGGTTGATTCTCGGGCAATACGTTCGTTTATTTCGGTAAGACTGAATTCACTCATTGTGGGACTAATGATTAAGAAGCGATATGTTTTAAAACAGGGATTTCGTTGATATCTCTACCCAGATTATCAATTTCAAATTGCACGGAAGGCGTTAATTCGTGATCCGGAAATTTTTCGAGAAATATTTTATATGTTGTTCTCGCTTGGTCAATATCATTTAAAATATTTGCTTGCACATAACCAACCATAAATTGAGCTTGTGCTTCATGGGATGAACCGGAAAAGTTCTCTACAACTTTTGTGTAAGATAAAATGGCATTATCAAAGTCTCGCAAATCATTCATATAAATATCACCCATGAGATATTGAGCTTGGGGTGACAATAAGTGTTCTGGATAATGGTTAATTAAATTATCGAGACATTCCAGAGATGCTTTAATATTTTTTGCATTTCTCTCCACTTCAGCTGCTGTAAAATATTCCTCAGCTGTTTTCGTTCCTTCACAGCTAATAATCATTAAGCTGATAACAGAAATGCATATAATAATTAGTTTTTTCATTTTGCTTGTTGACCTCATTTTTTTTGACGCCGAATTTACATCAGCGATCATATACTACAACATGTAACTGAAGGCCTTGTACTACCGATTTAAAAAGGAGTTCCCTAAAAAGCATACAAAACTCCCCATTGAATCATACCTGATTTCGGATTATCAATTTGAAATGCATAATCCATTCGTATGGGTCCTAAAGGAGATGCATATGTTAGTCCTACTCCAGCGTTCCAGCTCAATCTTCTCAAGTCAATTTCAGTAATCGTATCCCATATTTGACCTCCATCAATAAATACTTCAGCACCCAATGCACCCATAATTGGAAAACGAATTTCATAACTGGATAAAAAGCGAATTTCTTTACCATTTTTGTAGATATCACTCTTTCTTTCATCTGGATATTGAAGAGCATGCCAACCACGTAATGATTTTGCTCCACCCAGATAAAATTTATCAAATAAGACTTCTTCGTAATCATTATACTCATCTTGCCAATTAAAAATCATCCCATATAAAATTCGTGAGGCAAAAACAATTTTACGTGGCAGAGGTAAATACGATTGTATCCCAGTATCCATTTTTTGATATTTTCTGGTACCTCCCAATGGACCTCCTACACTGTAGATATCTCCTGTAATTACAATACCTTTTGTTGGGAATAATGGATTATCTGAAAAGTCAAATTTTGTTTTGAGTGATATCATACGCTGTTCTACATCTGATGCACTGCCCTCTTGCTGACTAAATTTTTCCCAGCGCATTCCAAACTCAACAAATGATGTTTCTGTTAATCGATTTATAGATGACCATTTAAATCCATAACGGAGAATAAATGGATTATCACTGGATCCATATTTCTTATACAATTCATATAATGCCTGAACTTTCGTAGGAAAGCGTAAATTCATCAGCCATTGATTTTCCAAATTAACATTGATTTTAAAACGGGGATAACGCAAACCTTCTTCAGTCGGAAGGTCAATTGAAGTTTCAGCTGATAATCGAGTGGTAGATCCAAACAAGCTTCTATTTTTCCATTTGAGAAATGCACCCGGGCCAGATAAGGTAAGACCACCAAACTCAATGGGCACAAACCCGCCTTCAGAACTGATTTCTCTCTTTGGGAAATATCTCAATTCTACTACAATATTCACCAACGTATCGCTTTGTATAAATTTTACAGGATAAATATTTGCAAAGGAGAATTGACTTGTTTCTAACAATCTGCGTTGAGATAATTGTACATCATCTAAATTATATAAATCTCCCTTTTCAAAATATAATTCTCTATCAACAACATAGAGTTTAAGAGAGTCAACGCCTTCAATAAAAATATTATTTATATAAACATCCGGTCCTTCGTTAATTATAATTTCAATATCAACAGAATCTTTAATTTGTGTCTTAACATCAATATTGGCAAATAATTTTCCTTTACGATAATAATTCTCTTCAACAACTTCTAAATTTGAATTTAATGCTACAGGATTAAAGGGATTATTTTTTTTCAAGTTTAATTTTTTTAGAATGTTTTGCTTACTAACAAGTTGATTCCCTTTTACGTCAATCTTGTTTATATAACTTCTTTTCCCTTCATTAATAATAAAGTAAATATCTATAACGTTGTTTTCTGTAATGAATGAATCTCGAACAGTTGTTTGTAAATATCCTTCTGTTACATATCGGTTCTTAATTGTAATTGCATCCAGTTTTAAAATCCGTCGATCAAATACCGTTTTTGAGAATATATAGGATCCTTTAAGGTTTACATTTTTTATTAATTTCCCCTCTGAAATCGCTTCATTGCCTATAAAGTATACTTCATTCACAAAAAGCGTTTTATCGCTTTGTGCAAAGACTATCCCCAAGGTGAGGACAATAATTCCCCAGTATCTGAAACTGTGCATATTAAATGTGTATTTAGTACGAGTATCGTAGGCGGTATTTGACGTGCATATTACCTGTTTCGTCAACATTTCCCACTAGGGAAACATAACGATTTAATCGGAGTTCTACACCGACTTTATTTGTGGTAGGATTGGATAAGGAAAAAGAACGATGATAAGAATAATTAAATGAAAGATTATCTGAAATCTGTCGTTCAGCTGTGATAGTAAAATCCTGATCGGTATTTTGGCTAATAAATCCAGCGGCACCTGAAATGCTTACATTGTCTATGATTCCCGCTTGACTTAATCCTGTTACTTGTAAAATATTTTTTTCCAGTTGCCGTTCCAAATATGCTCCAAATATATTTTGAGCACGGTTTCCAAAGCCCTTTGCAGAAATCTTATTATCATCAAAACGACTTCGAATTGTCAATAATTCAATAATATCACTTTCTGAAAATCCACTGGAAGATTCCAGAACTAATTGAGGATTATCCAAATGTCCCACTAATTGTATATATATTTGCTCCTGATTAATTTTTGTTTGAGCAGATATATCAAAATAGGGATTAAATCCTTTTTTATCCAGAACCATATATCCTTCTGTTATTGTGAATACATCTCCATAATAATAAAACTTTCCATCTCGAACATACAATTCGCCACCAAAATCTGATGGTTTATTTCCAAATTTTGTCAGACTTAACTCTCCAGATAAATAAGCATCAATTTGTGAATTACGTAAAGCGAAATCTCCGGTCAAAGGAAACGTGAGTTTATAATTAATAACTGTACTCCCCTCTTCATCAAAAGTTTCTACATCTGAATTAGAAACAAACTCTTGATACATAACAGCATCAATGGGTTCAATTATGCCTGATATTTCTATCACATCCTTCCCAGTTAAATTAAGATCCACATTTACAATGCCCTCAATATCACCTAATAAAGTTCTAAAATGAATCTCATTTCCTTTGATTTTAAGATCATAGACTGGTTTGAAAAATTCTGTCATATCCATCGTACCTGAAATAAACATATTATGTTTTTTAGTTTTAGAGGGATCTTTGACCATACTTCCAGCAAATGATTTCCATTCAAATGTATTTTGATTTAATTCTGCATGTCCTTGAACATTATATATTGGGTCATCCAGTTGCAGTGAATAAATCGTACCTTCTTTAGAGGTTAAATATCCGTTTCGGATTAAATTATTCCTCGGTCCTAATACCTCTAATTCAAATTCAAAATCTCCTATAATAGAGTCAACATCTGTCAAATAAGCAGTTAAAAACTCGAGGGTTTTTGTATGACCAGTCACATAAACCCACATTGAATCATCCTTGAAATATTCACCAAAATTTTCAGAAGCAATATTATAGTCAATAGGTAAAAAAGCTGCACCTGAAAGTTTTGATCCATTGTAACTGGAAGTATATTTGTTAAAGTATAATCGTTTACCATCAAATAATCCTTCAGTGGTTACAGTACCAAGTGGTAGCCTGTCCCAGATAGCATCTTCAATGTAAAGATCAAAATTGTATAGTGTTTTTCTAGTACTTCCTCCCAGATGAAAACTGCCGGAAATCTTACCATCCATAAACGTTGATGACTGACTGAATTGTGTTAAAAGTGACATGTCCAATTCATCAAAAATAATATAAAAATCAAATTCGCGGTCTCCATCATCTATTTTGCCAAGAGGTACAAAACCAGAAATTAAAATACGTTTTCGATCATCGGCTATCAATGAAACTTCTTCTAAATTTAAAAGAGATTTGTATAAAGATCCTTTTAATTTCATCTCTGAAAATTTCTGCCTGGCAGCAATACCGTTTTTCAGAGTTAAGTCCATTTTCACTTCGAGATAGTCATCTCGATCTGCAATGGAAATATCTCCAAAGCTTGTTCCAGAAACATGATAGCGGATATCATCGGTAAATAGTTTCATGATATCAGCATTTATATTTGTTAAATGAAAAATCCCTCTAATTTTTTCACTAATGGTCATTTGCCCCGAAGCAATGCCGTCATCTATATGAATTTCAAAAGGATGGATTTCGATTTTATCCGGTTCAAATTCCACGGAGAAGGGTTTGGCGCTTATAAAATAATGGTTTTCATAGGCCAGTTGCATGTGATTTAAAGTTAAAATACTATCTGGTGACAAAATTCCTGATATTTGCAGAAAATTTTCTGACTGATTGAATTCAGCGCTCTGGATAACAATACCATCCTGGGAAAAAGCAATATCAACCAAACCGTTATCAAATGCATACTTCCGCCACGAGCCCCGACCAATTTTTCCTCTGAAAAAACCATCACCGCCATTCTGTGTTGGAATCCAATGGACATTCATTTTTATTTGATCCAAGAAAATGTCATGATAACCCAGATTAATAAATTCTAATTCAGCTCTAATCGATGGATTATCTATTGTACCTGTCACTTGTAAATCACCTGTTGCATAACCGCTGTTTAGTGAATCGCTCCAAAAATTATTTATTAAAAAAACACTGGCATCATTCAGTTTCAGATCCATGTCCAGTGTTCTATCCTGAAGATTTGCATATCCTTTAAGTGTTACAGAACTCGGACCTATAGCAAAGGATAATGGCGAATCTATAGAAAAGATTTGATCATTGTATGAAAATGTTCCGGAAATGGAAATATCACGATCACCATATAATTCAGATTCATTCACTTCCATGGTTACAGAAATATCATTTATATTATTTTTTTGAATAGTCCCTTCCAGCATGATAGTACCATTTACATTCGTCTGCTGTTGTTCAGTAATCCATTTACTCAAATCAAAATGTGTTAATAACATATTGCCACTGATACGGCCATTATCTTCATAAATCCCTGACAAAGAGAGATTGGTGTCTTCACTGTCTAAGCTTAAGCGGTTTAGTGAAAAATGATTATCATGTCGTGTTAAAGAAAGTTGCCCTTTCATGTATAAACCTATTGGATTTTTTACTATCACATCTCCAGCATAGTGAACTAAATCCGATTCAAAATGAATAAATGTTTCCAATGAAGAAAATTTTGGTTTTAAGGGTAAATTTTCAAAAATCTTTTCTGGGAAATCATAGCGTTCAATATGGATATCACCAGTTAAATCTGGCAGAATTGTCCAATCGTAATGAATTTCACCATCAAATGGCAAGCCATTCATAACACCGTTAGCAGATGTAAAATGAGCGCTGGTTTCAAATAGCGTAAACGCAGTGTTTCTCAATAAAATATATCCGGATGTATCATTTATTGAGGCAGAAAATTCATTTATAAAAAACTCCTTTTGATCTTGAGTAATTTCAAGACGGCTATCCAACTTTAATTGTAGCATTGTAATATTATTATTTATTGGAATATTAATAACACCACCTAATCTCAAGTCTTCAATAACAAAGTTTAATTCGGTAGGAACTTCTATTTCTAAACTATCTTTAGTATCAAACGTTAACGAATCCGTATTTAAAATCGGATACACATTTATATTCTCTACGCGTAATTGTGATAATGTTGGTGAAGTAAATAAACTTCTAAAATAATTTATTTTAATCGAGAATTCGCCAAAAGTAACTACAGATCCATTTTCATGGGAAAACGTCATTCCCCTACCCTGAATTACTCCAAGCAGGTTTCCCTTCAGATCAGGAATGCTCACTTGCCATTCAGAGTTTATTGATAATTTGAAGTTTACATATTTCTCTATTGATATGCGCCATAACGATGACTGTAAAATTATATTTACAGCTATAAATATAATGAAAATAATTCCGAGCAATATGGATTTTAAGTGTGTCATGTATTATGTATATGGATACCCATCAATACGAATATACATGTGCAGGGTTCCAAATACAAAAAAAGCGTTCATAAGAACGTTTTTTAGGTTTTATTTTAATCGTTTTTTAATCTACAACTTCAAAGTCGGCATCTTCAATCTCGCCTTCTTCTTTTTTCTTCTTTTCAGCTCCATTAGAAGATGTTTCTGTTGTAGTTTGTCCAGTTTCTTTGCTGGCTTCGTACATTTTGGAAGCTAGTTTATTCCATTCGCTGTTTAATTCATCTGTTGCAGATTTTATATCATCTTTATTAGAACCAGAGTTTGCAGTTTTCAGCCTTTCAACTACATCCGTAATCGTTTTTTTCTCTTCATCGGATAATTTATCGCCAAACTCATCAATATTCTTTTCTGTTTGATAAACAAGCTGTTCAGCCTGATTATGCAAATCGACCATTTCGCGTTTATCTTTATCTTCAGATTCATTTTTCTTGGCATCATTTACCATTTTATCAATTTCTGCTTCGCTTAATCCACTTGATGCTTCAATACGAATGCTTTGTTCTTTGCCGGAAGCCTTGTCTTTTGCACTCACATTCAAAATACCGTTGGCATCAATATCAAAACCAACCTCAATCTGCGGTACACCTCTTGGTGAAGGTGGAATCCCATCCAGATGAAAGCGTCCAATTGTTTTATTATCAATTGCCATTTCACGTTCACCTTGCAGTACATGAATTTCTACAGTGGTTTGATTATCTGCTGCTGTGCTAAACACTTGAGACTTATGAGTGGGAATAGTTGTATTCCGTTCTATTAGATTTGTGGATACGCTACCTAATGTTTCGATGCCTAATGAAAGGGGTGTTACATCAAGTAATAGAATATCATCAACATCACCGGCTAATACTCCACCTTGAATGGCAGCTCCAAGAGCTACAACTTCATCAGGGTTCACACTTTTATTCGGTTCTTTGCCAAATATTTCCTTTACTTTTTCCTGGATCTTTGGCATTCGTGTCGAACCACCTACAAGAATTACTTCATCAATTTCTGATGCGGATAGACCGGCATCTTTAATCGCTTTTTTACATGGCTCAATTATTCTTTCAACCAAATCTGAAACCAATTCTTCAAATTTTGCACGAGTCAAAGTAATATTTAGATGTTTCGGTCCCGAAGCATCTGCTGTTACAAAAGGGAGATTTATTTCAGTTTGTTTTGAAGTAGATAATTCCTTTTTAGCATTTTCAGCTGCTTCTCTCAAGCGTTGTAATGCCATTGGATCTTTGCGTAAATCAATTCCATCACTTTTATTGAATTCATCTGCAATCCAATTAATAACTTTTTGATCAAAATCATCACCACCTAAATGTGTATCTCCATTGGTTGATTTTACTTCAAAAACTCCATCACCTAATTCAAGGACAGAAATATCAAATGTTCCACCGCCTAAATCAAATACAGCAATTTTTTCATCCTTCTTTTTATCCATACCGTAGGCAAGAGATGCCGCAGTTGGTTCATTGATTATTCGTCGAACATTTAATCCTGCAATTTTTCCGGCATCTTTTGTAGCCTGTCGTTGTGAATCATTAAAATATGCAGGTACTGTAATCACAGCATCAGTTACAGTCGTACCCAAATATTCTTCAGCCATTTGTTTTAATTTTTGCAAAATCATGGCACTGATTTCTGGCGGTGTATATTCTTTATCATCTATCTTAACTGCCAAGCCTCCACCTTTTTTCTTTTCAACTTTATACGGAACTTCTTCAAGTTCAGTACCAACTTCATCAAACATTCTACCCATGAAGCGTTTTATCGAAAAAATTGTTTTTTGAGGATTGGTAACAGCCTGACGTTTGGCCGGCTGACCAATTAAGCGTTCGTCATTTTTTGTAAATGCAACGACAGAAGGGGTTGTCCGCCCACCTTCTGGATTATTAATTACAGACGGTTCCCCACCTTCCAATACTGCTACACAAGAATTAGTTGTACCTAAGTCAATTCCAATTATTTTACTCATGATTTATTTCTCCATTATTTTATTTACATTAATGTTTTGAAAATTAATAGCGCACAAACCATAATGGTTGCTGATAATAATTTTTCACAGGTCGGTCTACAATACGAGTATAAACCCATCCTGCCAACCAAAGAGCTATAATCAAAGGAAGTACTAAATTAAGTAGTATTGAAAAAATACCGACAACAATAATCAAGGTGAAAGGTAGTATAAAAGCAATGCTGATATATGGATGATTGAGCATAAATGTTTGTATTTTTTTCATTATTTTCCTTAAATATTTTTTATATTTTTGTTCTGCAATTAATATCTGCTGTTTATATTACAATTATTATACCATAGCAGATTATTAACCTATATGGCACTGTAGAATTAAATTTTCGTCCTTTATGGCAGAATTTTGGTTGGTATTACTTATTTTGTAGAATCAATAGGTGGAAATTTCTTTTGGGATTTACGTTTTTTGAGTGATCCTTTTGTATATAATAAAACTTCTTTTTTAGCATTCACATTTATAGTATCACCATCAACAAATTTTTCATCCAGTAGCATTTCAGAAATAGGATCTTCCAAGCTTTTTTGTATTTCCCGACGTAAATGACGGGCACCGTATTCAGGATTATATCCTTGCTTAACAAGTAATTTGATTGCTGATTTTGTCAATTTAATTTTGATACCCTTACGTTGTAAATTGGTACGTATGTCTTCCAATTGAAGATTGATAATGTTCATTACATGTTCTTTAGTTAAAGAATGAAATACAATAGTTTCATCTATTCTATTTAAAAATTCTGGACTAAAAGTAGTTTTTACTTTCTCTATCAATTTATCCCGCATAACTTCATACGATTGATCGGCGTTTTGCTCTACAAATCCCAGTGTTTTTCCTTGCGCAATTTCTTTGGTCCCAACATTGGACGTCATTATTATAATCGTATTCTTGAAATCAACTTTGCGGCTTAAGCTATCGGTAAGAATACCTTCATCAAAAAGTTGAAGTAAAAGGTTAAATACATCCGGATGTGCTTTTTCAATCTCATCGAAAAGAACAACAGAATAAGGGCTTCTCCTTACTTTTTCTGTTAATTCACCGCCTTCTTCATAGCCTATATATCCTGGAGGTGCACCAATCAAACGAGAAATAGCAAACCGTTCAGAAAATTCCGACATATCTATTTTTATTATAGATCCTGTATGACTGAATAAATAATTTGCTAAAACTTTAGCCAATTCGGTTTTTCCTACTCCAGTTGGCCCTAAAAATAAAAATACACCAATGGGGCGATTTGGATTTTTTAATCCTGCTCTAGCTCGTTGAATAGATTTAGATATACTATTTATAGCCTGTTCTTGACCAATAATATTTTTATGCAAAATATCTTTCATTTTTAGAAGTTTTTTTGTTTCAGACTCTGCAACTTTATTCACAGGGATGCCAGAAACAAGCGCTACAACATCAGCAATTGTGTCTTCGGAAATCAATTCAGGTTTTGAATGTTCTTCTTCAAGCCATTTTTTTTGTGCTTTTGCTAATTTTGCAATCAATTTTTGTTCTTTATCACGATGTTTTGCAGCTTCTTCAAATTTTTGAGCAGCAACGACATTTTCTTTCCGCATTCTAACTACATCAATTTCTTTTTCAAGATTTAATATTTCCTGTGGGACTACAACATTATGCAAATGAGCCCTAGAACCAGCTTCATCCATGATATCAATTGCCTTATCCGGTAAAAATTTATCCGATATATAACGATCAGATAAATATACACACGCTGCGATAGCGCTATCATCGTAACGAACATTATGATGGTCTTCATAGGTTTTTTTAAGTCCCATGAGGATTTCAATCGTTTCATCCTGATTGGGCGGATTAACTATAATTTTCTGGAAACGACGTTCCAAAGCACCATCTTTTTCAATATATTTACGGAACTCATCCAGAGTGGTAGCACCTATGCAATGAATATCCCCGCGCGCCAAAGCCGGTTTAAACATATTTGAAGCATCCAATGATCCCGAAGCACCGCCGGCGCCAACCAATGTATGTAACTCATCAATAAATAAAATAAGATTTTCAGCGTTTTCCAGTTCAACCATGATTGTTTTCATGCGTTCTTCGAACTGACCACGATATTTCGTTCCAGCTACAATAGCAGCCAAATCAAGAGATAAAATGCGTTTATTATGGAGCAACCTTGGCACAGATTTCTCAATAATTCGCTGTGCAAGACCTTCAATAATGGCTGTCTTTCCAACTCCAGGCTCTCCAATCAAAACCGGATTATTTTTTTTACGACGTGTTAAAATCTGGGCAACGCGTTCGATTTCAGCCATTCGGCCAATGACCGGATCCAACTTACCTTTTCTTGCGAGCTCTGTAATATTCCTCGAGAAATGATCTAATGCTGGAGTTTTGGACTTTTTACTTCTTTTTTCTTTTTTAATGACAGGCAATACTTCATTTTCTTCATCGTCATCATCTGATACATCATCATTTAACAATTCCAAAACACCTTCATAATCAAGGTTATATGAATTCAATACTTCAAAAGCAATACCTTCTGTTTCCTTGAACATTGCCAGCAATAAATGTTCATCATCGGCGACTGATGCTCCTAAAGCCGCTGCTTCATTATACGCATTTCTCAATATCCGTTCTGCTCGACGTGTTAATGGTAAATGCCCTAGAGTCATTGTGCCACCGGATGATTTAATCATATCTTCTATCATGGTCCGCATGTCAGCAAGATCAATATCATAAATATCCAAAATTTTTACACCCAGACCTACTTCTAGACGAATCATACCTAATAATAAATGTTCAGAACCAACATAACTATGTCCAAGGCGCAGAGCTTCTTCCTTGGCATGTTTCATTATCAATTGGACTCTCTTGGAAAAATTCTCTTTCATGGGTATCCTAAATTAAGCAGTGTTGGTTCACATTCAAATAATATCTATATGTTTTAACGATTCATTTTCTAAAACAAATCGCCGCTTTCCTATTTCAGCCACTTTTAAATTATGAGTTGTTATAACAATCGCTTGATTAAAATCATTATTTATTTTCTGAAATAATGATAATAATCGATCGGCATTATGCACATCTAAATTCCCGGTGGGTTCATCAGCTAAAACGACATCAGGTTTTAAAATCAATGCTCGCAACACAGCCACTCTAAGGCGTTCACCGCCAGAAAGTTGTGCAGGATAATGTTTTTGGCGTTCAACCATACCCACATAATCAAATAATTCATTTGCTCGCTCTTTTATTTCAGTCTCATTTCCGGAAATTAAGGCAGGCAATAATACATTTTCCATCGCTGTGAATTCTGGAAGTAAATGATGAAATTGAAAAACAAATCCCAAATGCTTATTTCGAAGTTTGGAAAGATCTTCATCTGCTAGACTGTCGATATCCTGACCACAAATGGAAATAGAGCCACTATCTGGTTGATCAAGTGTACCTAAAATATTAAGTAGAGTTGTTTTTCCGGCACCCGACTGTCCCATGATGGTGATGATTTCTCCTTTTTGGAGTTCTAAATTTATATCTCTTAAAACATGGAGTTCTTTTTCACCATTGTGATATGATTTGCTTATATGGCTTGCGCTTAAGATCATTTTTCTAAATATACTGCTTCTTTGGGGTTGATCTTAAGGGTGCGACTTGATGCCACAAAAGATGAAATAATAATAAATACAAATGAAATAATAATGACTGCCATCAAATCTGCCATTTTTAACACCATGGGCAATTTATCAATAAAATAAATTTCTTCAGGTAATGGAAATATACCAAAATGATTGTGAGCCGCAACCAACAACAGGCTGATTATTATTCCCACTACGGCGCCAATACCGCCGATCATTATACCCTGCATTAAAATGATGCTTTGGATTCTACGCGCTGTCGTCCCAAGTGTCCTTAAAATGCCTATTTCCCTAATTTTTTGATATGTAACCAAAACAAGTGTGGACATTAAGTTAAAACAAGCTACAAGGACAATCAGGCTCAAAACTGCCATAGTTCCTATCCGCTCCATACGCATAGCATTGAATAAACTTGAATTCAGATCGGCCCAGCTTTTGATGGAAATACCTCCTGGAAGTATCCGTCGAAAATAACGTTTCAGTTCATCTGCATTTTCTGATTCATGGAGCCTAACATCGATACCATCATATCCTTTTTTTCGAATAAATAAATTTTTTCCTAAATTCATTGGAATAAAAATGATTCGATCATCCACATCTAAAACTTCGGCGTGAAATATTCCGGCAATTTTACCTGAAAACCTTCTAGGTAGACCTACATATCCACTATGATCTATTGGACTCATTAGATGTATTTCATCCCCCACATCCACATTCAATCTTCGAGCCAATATTTGACCAATAAACACAGATCGACCATGGAGTTCTTCGGATGAAGAATTTATTTGCATATCATAAAACGCCTGGAACCTGTCAATTGGGACTGCTTTAAATGTTACTAATCTCTGATCTTGATTGGATGATGAAATCAACCCTTTTCGTTCTCGAAAAAGTAACGCATCAACAACATGTTTATCCCGAAGAACTGCATCGAAAATTTCAGTTAATTTTATATCATTATCTATAGCTGTAATTCTCAAATCTCCTTCGAAGCCGATTACTCTACTTGTGACTCGCTCTTCAAAACCATTTAGTATGGCGAGAATAACAATGAGAGCAAATGTACCTGTGGCTAAACCAATAATTGAGATCCATCCTGTTAATTGACTGGGCCCTGCCCCTTTACCGCCCATCATAAATCGGCGTGCAATTGTAAACGCAAATTTCATTCGTACCTCAGGGCAATTGCAGGATCAACAGATGACGCACGATGGGTTGGCCACAACGCTGCAAAAATAGAACTTATGAAACTACACATGACAATGAGTCCAATGATAGTCCAGTCAAATAAGATTGGAACGTGACTCATGAAATAAATGTCTTCTGCGATGGAGAGCGGTTTGAACCAAATCTGTATTCCGGCTAAAATTAAAGCTAAACCTAAACCAGCCAATGAGCCCATTACACCAATATAAATTCCTTTTATCAGAAATATTCTGCGAATTGTTTTTTTGTTCATACCCATGGAAATGAGTGTTCCAATGGACCGCATTTTTTCCAATACAATCATGGTCAGAGCAGAAATAATATTGACCACACCGACCAATGCAATCATTCCGAATATAATTAAAATGGGCCATTTTTGGAGGTTTAACCAGTTAAATAGCGTCCGGTGCTTTTCTTTCCAAGTAATCGCATAATTTGGATAGCCCAGTGTTTCCTCTATGGTTGCTGCTAAAACTCCCGCTCGTTTTCCATCTTTTAGATTGATTGTATATCCAGACACTTTTTCGCCATATTGAAAAAGAGATTGAGCATCTGCGATTGGCATATAAACAACTGATTTGTCGTATTCCTGTAATCCGGATTTAAAAATTCCACTCACTGTTGCCTGCTTCATCCGTTGACTGGATGAAAGTGTTATCATTGACTTCATGTCGACCAAAACGAGATTGTCTCCAACGCTTACTTTAAGAGCGCTGGCCAAATCGCTGCCGATGACTATATTACCACTTTTCAAACTGGCAGAACCCTTGCGCATCATATTATATATACTTTTTGGTAATCCATCATTATCATGTCCAATAATCAAAACTCCTTCTGCTGAACGACCTTTGCGAACCATGGCAGCTTCTTGAATATACGCCGCAGTCGAAAAGGATGAATTGTTTGCGGTTAGAATACTATCTAATTTGGTTTTATAGGGAGTAACCGGTTTAAATAAGAAATGCTGAACGCGAATATGTCCATCAAAACCGGCTATTTTATTGGAAATGGTTTCTTCAAATCCATTCAGAACGGATGAGGTTAAAACTAAAGCGCATACACCTAACCCCAGGCCAACCATCGCGGTGATACTGGCGAAAGAAGTAAAACTTCCCTGGTGTTTAAATCCTAAATGGCGTAAAGCAATGCGAAATGAAATATTCAATATTAATAACCAATTAAAATAATAATGTTTACATTTTGTGGAGATTTTACAAACATATATCAAAACCAACTCATGAAATAATGAATTATTTCAAATATATTTGTATAATAACAAACATTATATATTGTGATTTTGTAATCCTAAACGATGACAGAATATATACTGAAGGTGTTTATTATATTGATGAAAACACTAACCAATTATATACAAATTCTATTGTCATTAAATTTAACTACAGAATCATTAATTCCGATTCTGAAAATAATATATATAATAGAAATGATATATTACCAGATTACAATTACATTAGGGATGTATTGGATCTTTTAGATATAAATAATCATTCATCGACAGTGCGCATGGCGGGAAACAGAATTACATCTTTGATGGTATTCTGTTCAGTAAGCAGCATGGTAAGGCGGTCGATCCCCAAACCGACTCCGCCTGTTGGCGGCATACCGCATTCCATGGCTTGGATGAAATTCTCATCAACCGGCTGTGCTTCTTCATCACCTTTCTCACGCAATTTGGCCTGTGCTTCCAGACGTTCCCGCTGATCAATGGGATCATTTAATTCTGTAAATGAGTTGGCAAATTCTGCACCGCCGATAAACAATTCATATCGTTCAACTAAATTGGGATCACCATTCCGATGTGCTTTGGCTAATGGCGAAATTGCTTTGGGATAATCTGTAACAAATGTGGGTTGAATCAATTTCGGCTCTACCAATTCACTCATAAGTTCATCCAGCATTTGTCCATAATTGGCATTGTCTTCCACATCAATATTATGAGCTTTACAAAGCTTCTTCATTTCTGCTTCAGATGCAGAACCCAAATCCTGACCTGTCGCATCTTTCAATAAACCCAATAATGGTTTACGAGCAAATGGTTTGGACAGATCAATTTCATTTCCTTGCCAAGTAACTTTTGTGGCATCCACAGCTTCTGCCGTATTACGAATCATATCTTCCACCAATTCCATATTGTCGTCATTATCTGCATAGGCCCAGTAAAATTCAAGCATAGTAAATTCAGGATTATGATTTTTATCCATCCCTTCATTACGAAAATCCTTTGAAATTTCATACACTCGGTCAATTCCTCCCACAATCAATCGTTTCAAATATAATTCATCTGCTATCCGTAGATAAAGTTTCTGGTCTAATGCATTATGATGAGTCGTAAACGGTCGGGCATTTGCGCCACCATACAAGGGCTGGAGCACAGGCGTTTCCACTTCCAAAAATTCAAGATTGTCTAAATATTGGCGGATGGTAGAAATAATTTTTGCTCGTTTCACAAATACGTTTTTTACTTCGGGATTAACGATAAGGTCCAAATGACGATTGCGATAGCGCAATTCTTTATCTTCAAAAGTATCAAATCTTTCTCCGTCCTTTTCCTTCACAACTGGTAGAGGTCGAATGCTTTTTGCCAAAACAGTAAATGCTTTAGCATGAATCGATTGTTCACCCATTTTCGTTGTAAAAGGAAAACCTTCAATGCCAACAATATCACCTATATCCATTTTTTTAAAATTGGCATAAGCATCTTCACCCACTTCATCTCCTTTAATATAAATTTGGATTCGGCCACCCATGTCCTGGATATGAAAAAATGACGCTTTACCCATCTTGCGTAAAGCCATAATGCGACCGGCTACAGTCACATCCTTTTCTTCCAATGTATCGTAATTTTCAAGCACTTCAGCACTCGTATGGGTAGGAGTATATTTATGAGGATATGGATTTATCCCTCGTTCTCGGAGAGTTTCCAGCTTTTCCTTTCGGAATCGTATAACTTCGTTTAAGCTCTTATGTTCGTCTGACATGATTATATTTACAAATTGAAGGTGATGAATTTAAATATATACTGAACAGTGCCTAAATGATTCTTTTTAAAATACTCACCTAAAATTATTATTTTTCTATACTTGGCGGAGCATGTTTTAATATTCTTATGTTGGGACAACTAATTATCTTAATTTTTGTCAGTAATTTCAGTAGAAATATTTTAGTTTATTGCACATAATTATTACAGGAGAACACAATGTTAAATAAAACTATTTTCAGTAAAATTTTATCGATTATAATTCTGTTAGGATCCTCTCTGTGCGCCGCAATCCCCTTTACGATTGATTATGAAAAATATACACTCGATAATGGTTTAACGGTCATTTTACATGTAGACAAATCCGATCCAATCGTTGGGATTGCCATACAATATCACGTCGGATCAAATCGTGAAACACCAGGGAGAACCGGTTTTGCCCACTTGTTTGAACATATGCTTTTTCAAGAATCACAACATATTGGTCAGGATCAATTTTTCAAAATAATACAAAACGTCGGCGGCACGCTCAATGGTGGCACCAACAAAGACGGAACTGTGTATTATGAAATCGTACCCAAAAATGCACTGGAAACAGTTTTATGGATGGAATCGGATCGTATGGGCTGGCTGCTTTCAACCGTAACCCAACCTGCATTTGAAAACCAGCAAGAAGTTGTACAAAATGAAAAACGTCAACGGGTAGATAATCGTCCTTACGGTCATAATGATTATGTTATTATTAAAAATATGTATCCCGAAGAGCACCCATATAACTGGACGACCATCGGTGAGCTGGAAGACCTGCAAAATGCAACATTACAGGATGTCCGGGAATTCTACGAAAAATGGTATGGACCTAATAATGCGACAATGGTTATCGCGGGTGATATTAATAAACGTGAAGTGAAAAAACTTGTCGAAAAATATTTTGGTGAAATCAAGGCCGGACCAGAGAATGGCAATCCGGAACCTATGCATATTCAACTCTCCGAAACAAAAAAAGTATTTCATGAGGATATTTTTGCCAAATCACCTCGATTAACCATGGCGCTTCCAACTGTAGATCACAAGCATGATGATGCGGCTGCGCTTGAACTATTAAGCCAACTTTTAGGAGATGGCAAAAAAGCACCTTTGTATAAAGTAATCGTGGAAGAAAAAAAACTAGCTCCCAATTTATATTCCTACAGCTATACACAAGAAATTGCAGGCATTTTATATATTGTTGTAAATGGATTCCCTGCAACAAACCTCACGGATGTGGAATCAGCTGTGCATGAAGCATTTGACCGTTTTGAACGAGATGGTTTCACCAATGAAGATTTAGCACGACTTAAAGCAAAGTATGAAACCGGATTCTATCAAGGGATTTCCTCTGTCCTTGGAAAAGGGTTTCAGTTGGCTCATTATAATGAATATTATGGATCACCGGATGCGATTGCTGATGAACTCCAAAAAGTCCTCGATGTAAATATGAGTGATGTTAAACGGGTGTATGAAAAATATGTTAAAGGCCAGAATTATGTTTTGACCAGCTTCGTCCCCAAAGGCAAAGTTGACTTGGTCGCGGATGGGTCAGTTCTCTTCCCAATAAAGGAAGAAAAAATCGTTGAAAATGTGGCTAAAGAAACGGGAACAGGCAGTATGGATGTGACTGAAATTCCGTCTACATTCGACCGGTCAGTTGAACCGACCACTGGACCGCAACCCCGTTTAAACCTGCCTACAATCTGGAAACATAATTACAAAAAAGGTATTTCACTCTATGGTTCAAAACATAATGAACTGCCTTTGATCAATTTCGGTATTCAAATTCAAGGCGGTATGCTTTTGGATGATCCGAATAAAGTCGGTGTCGCTAACCTCGTTACGGCTATGATGATGGAAGGCACTGCCAACAAAACACCTATTGAGCTTGAAGAAGCGATTGATGCGTTGGGATCATCAATATATATGTACACCAGAAAACAATCCATTGGTATTGAAGTCACAACATTAAAACGGAATTTTCTTGCGACTCTTGCATTGGTTGAAGAAATCCTGTTTGAGCCACGCTGGGATGAAACAGAATTTGATCGTATCAAGAGAGAAACAGCTGAATCCATAAAACGTCGGACGGCTGTACCATCATCCATCGCATCAAACGTATATAATAAATTGATTTATGGCAATCATATTCTTGCAAATTCAACATCCGGAACAGTTGAATCAGTGGAATCTATCGAACTGGATGATTTAATAAACTACTATAATGCCAACTTTTCAGCAGATTTAGTATCCATGAGTATTGTAGGTGATTTAAATCGCAATGTAGCTGTAAGAGCATTTGAAGATTTGGTGGACAAATGGGAAGTAAAAAATGTGAATTTCACTGAATACGAAATGCCGGCACCTGATAAAACAGCAAAAGTTTATTTCGTCGATGTTCCCAATGCCAAGCAATCTGAAATACGTATTGGATATTTAGGATTAGCCCGAACAGATCCCGACTACTTTCCTGCCACAGTGATGAATATGAAACTGGGCGGCAATTTCAGCAGTGATGTCAATTTGACACTGCGTGAGGAAAAGGGCTTCACGTACGGAGCGCGAACAGGATTCAGTGGATCAAAATTCCCTGGTAAATTCACAGCCTCTTCCGGAGTAAGATCAAATACGACCGAAGAATCCGTCAATATTTTTAAAGAGCTTCTGACTGCTTATCTTGAACCCATTTCTGAAGAAGATTTGGATTTTACTAAAAATGTGTTGCTGAAATCAAATGCCCGAAAATTTGAAACATTAGGCGCATTGCGTCGAATGATAGATAATATTGCAACATACGATTTACCGTATGATTATATAAAAGATCAAGAGGAAATCGTTCGAAATATGACTGTTGCAAGCCATAATGCATTGGCAAAAAAGCTAATTCGCCCCGACGAAATGATTTATTTGGTTGTGGGAGATGCTGCTACACAGTTGGACGGATTAAAATCACTGGGTTTTGGCGACCCGATCTTACTCGATGCTGATGGAAATCTTGTAGAATAAAACCAATTAATGTAGGACAGACATTCCTGTCCGCCGCTATTAATTTTTATCAAATGAGGTAGTCGGGGAATGTCTGTAGTACTTTTTATTATTACTCCGGTTATCCATTGATTATTTTAATCATATCATATAAACTATTATTCTTGTGTTTTTCTACAGACTATTCGCCCTTTTCTTTGATACAATGAAAAGGCTGCAAAAGAAACAGTCGCTATTGGACATTTTAGAAGAAAATAGACCTGACGTTTATTTGCGTTAAAAAACGAAGATGGTTTTACGTTAAAAAAGAAAAACTGTTTGAAGTCCGTATTTAATTATTGTAAATAAATTAATATAATGATACGCGGACAAGTTTTTTCCTTTTAGTAAAACTGTCTGAAGTTTTAGCAAATATAGTCCAGCCTTGATCTTTTTGGTTCTTTTTCTATCAAGAGAAAAAGAACAGAGCAAATCTTTTTAACGATATATTATTAAACTCCATTGTTGAAGCTATACAATATATTTACGACAGCTATCAAATAAAAATCGTGTTTATAATTTACTACCGTATTGGTGTATCGGGATTTCTATTTCAATAGCCCCGATATTTATGCGGCAGATTGCTCCCTTGCTGCATTCCGAAATAATAACGCCGATGTGACGAACAGCATAGCAAAGAATGCGTTCAGAACGAACACGCCGAACACGCCTGGTGCCCAGGATGTAACAGGAGGCGGCCAGATAAAGAGCGAAATGACGGGGACTAACATTTGAGTGAACGCTGCCGCAAATAATGTACGTGCCATTCCCCGTGGCTTAAAGTGTGACATAAGTGAACCGATGAATCCGACAGCGAATACTGCTCCATACATCAAGTTGGCGGACTGTCCCTCGTTTCCGATGATGCCAACAGCACCATTCACCCAAAAAAGTAGGAATGCTCCTGCAAGTCCAACGCCAACGGCCGTTTGGTACACAGCTTTCTCCGACCTTCTCGCCACAAACTCATACGCGAGACCAACTCCGAGCAAGAGACCACCCATAACAATGAAATCGGACAAGTCCCAGACTACTTCATCAGTGAACTGCATCGCTAATAAGGGCAACAGCAATATGATTCCTGTCACGAGGGCAATACGGAAGGCAGCTTTGAATACGAAATTGTCGGATTTTATCATTTCACTACTTCAACTTACTCATCAAAAATGCCCGGATGAAATTATCAAGGGCGCCGTCCATGACAGCTGAAATATTTCCTGTCTCTTCTTTCGTACGGTGATCTTTCACCATATTGTACGGATGAAACACATAGGACCGTATCTGGCTCCCCCAGCCAATATCCATTTTAGAATCTTCCAATACCTTATTGTCTTCTTTTTGTTTTTCTACTTCTAATTGATAGAGACGCGCTTTCAACACTTTCATTGCCGTTGCTTTATTTTTATGCTGGGAACGTTCATTCTGACATTGGGCTACTATACCCGTGGGAATATGTGTAATGCGAATGGCGGAATCAGTTTTATTTACATGCTGACCACCGGCGCCACTGGCACGATATGTATCAATGCGTAAATCACTTTGATCAATCTCTATTTCAATTTCTTCGTCACTGGATGGGTACACAAATACAGAAGCAAAGGACGTATGACGGCGACTATTAGAATCGAAAGGCGAAATGCGCACCAAACGGTGGATACCTGCTTCCGCTTTTAGTAATCCATAAGCATAATCTCCTTTTACTTCCATGGTTACATCTTTCAATCCTGCTTCATCCCCGGGCTGATAATCCATGATTTTTTTCTTAAAACCCTTCTGCTCAATCCAGCGCGTATACATGCGGTAAAGCATTTCTGCCCAATCCTGGCTTTCGGTTCCACCAGCTCCGGGGTGAATGGTTACAATGGCATCTTGAGAATCCTGCTCACCTCCGAGAATCATTTGCAATTCTACATCCTCGATGATTATGGTGTAGGACTTTAATTCATCATTTACTTCTTCAAATTCTGCTTCGCCGCTTTCGGCGAATTCCAACAGAACTTCCACGTCTCCATGGCGTTTTTCAAGGTCGGACCAAAGAGTGAGTTCTTTTTCTATAAGGGATATTTTTTTGAGGATGACTTGGGCTGCTGCATTGTCATTCCAAAAATCCGGAACCCCGGATTTACTTCGGAGTATTTCTACTTCTTTTTCCCTGGATTCCAGGTCAAAGATGCCTCCGAAGTTCGTGATGTTTGGCTTCTGCTGAAGCGAAGCCGTCTTTTAAGTCTGTCAATTCCATGATTTAATTTAAGATTATTTTTTGTTTAAAATGCAAATGCAAGTCCAAACATCACAGCAATCCCACCCAGCAATGCCATTAATTGCAAAATAGACACTTTAACATCAGTATTGTGATGCAATTCCGGTATGAGGTCTGATCCTGCGATATAAATAAATCCGCCGGCTGTCATGGGTAAAAAATAAAGTACAATTCCTTCCATAGACGTACCGATGATTAGCACTAACACCACTCCAATTACAGACGTAAGCGCCGATGCGAAATTAAATAATAGTGCTTTTTTTACGGTAAGTCCTCCATGAATCAATATACCAAAATCCCCGATTTCTTGGGGAATCTCATGGAGTAGTACTGCCACAGTTGTTGCCATCCCCAATGGAATGCTCACAGCATAGGAAACGCCAATCAAAATACCATCAATAAAATTGTGCATGGCATCCCCAAAAATATTCATAGGCACTACAGGATGAACATGATCATCCGTCGTTTCCAAATGGCAATGTCGCCAACGAAAAAATTTTTCCAACATAAAAAAAAGGATAATCCCAGCGAGCACCGAAGCAGAAACTGCCATGGGGTTTAAATCGGAAGCAAATGCTTCCGGGAGTATATGTATAAATGCACCCCCTAGTAAACTGCCTACAGCAAAGCTCACCAAAAATAGTAAAATGCGGTTAAGTAAGTTACGTGATAGTGATAGTGTTGCAACCCCGACTAAAGAAATAAAACTGACTACCATTACACTTCCCAGTGCATACAGCCATGTCTGGCTGGTGATGGTTGTCATAAATCAGTCTCCGGAAGAGATGAACAGTTCTTCATTCAAGAAACGGCGGAGTTCCATTTCATCCATACCAATATTCAAAAAACGTCCGTTTTCTGCCACAGAAATACGTTGAGTCTCTTCCGAAATGACAATGGCAATGGCATCCGTTTCTTCCGTTATTCCCAACGCAGCACGATGACGTGTGCCCATAGATGGATCAATAGTCGTGCTTTCCGTCAAGGGTAAAATACAAGCAGCTGCTTCTATAATTTCATTTTGGATTATGACAGCACCGTCATGAAGTGGAGATTTGGGGTTAAATATAGAAATGAGTAACGGTGTTGATACTTCTGCTTTGAGCTGCGTTCCGGCTTCTTTATAAGCACGCAAGCCTGTTTCTCGCTGAATGATAATGAGTGCGCCCCATTTATTTTCAATCATTTGGTTAATAGCTTTCACCATTTCTTCTATGGATTTAGATGTTCCCATACGAAAGATAGTTTGGAAAAAGCGAGTTTGACCAACGTAAATGAGTAAACGGCGTAATTCCGGCTGAAATAAGATGACAAATGCCACAACCCATACCGTCTGGAATTGATTCACAAGCCACGAAGAAGCACTAAAACCAATCGCATTAAACAAAAATGACGCAATGAGCAAAATGATAAGCCCCACAAGCATCTGTCCTGCTCGAGTTTCCCTAAAATATTGATATATTTTATAAAACAGCCAGCTTACTAATATAAGGTCAATGACATCTACCAACGTAAATGTAAGAAAACCAATTTTGAATAGATCCATTAAGCCATTCCCCTAATATTATCTGCAATTGTTACCACACGTTTCATTTCCTTAACGTCATGCACACGAACTATTTTTGCACCATTCATAATGGAAGCTGTCACAGCTGCGGCGGTTCCCTCCATCCTTTTCTCTATAGGAAGATCAAGGGTAAGCCCAATGAAGGATTTTCGGGAAGGACCAGATAATACCGGAAAGCCAAGGTCTGAAATGTCATTTAATTCACGAATCAATTCAAAATTGTCCTTTAATCGTTTTCCGAATCCAATGCCCGGATCGAGAATAATATTATGATTTTTGATATCATGTTCATGGCAAAACTTCACACGTTCTTGAAAATATGCAACAATTTCTTCCATTAGATTATCATAGTTTGGATCCTGCTGCATATTAATTGGTGTTCCTTTAATATGCATAATAATCACAGGGACATTTTTAGTACTAACTACATGGACCATTTTTTCATCAAATTGCAATCCACTAATATCATTTACTAAATCCGCTCCGGAAACCAATGCTTTTTCAGCTACAACCGCTTTATACGTATCTATGGAAATGCATATATCGGATGCAGATCTAATTGCTTCAATAATTGGAATCACTCGTTTCAATTCTTCTTCTATTGTAACTGGTTCTGCTCCAGGTCGAGTTGATTCTCCGCCAATATCAATAATATCAGCGCCATGTTTTTCCATTTCCAGCGCATGTTTAACGGCTATTTCTTTATGGAAGAATTGTCCGCCATCGCTAAAGGAATCAATAGTTACATTTAAGATTCCCATTACTAGCGTTGATGTATAGGGATCGTAAATATTTTCCCAGTTAGAAGGTAATGGCATCAGAATAATGACTCATTATTTACCCTTTCATAACGGAGTCATCTGGGAATAAATAAATTGACTTAACCTTTATCTGGTTTAGATGGTGACTCTTTTTTATTTTTTTCTGTTTGCACATTAGAATCTGTTTTTTTCACTTGTGGTTTTTTGCGCTTTTTAGGACGACTTTTTTTGATACTTCCATTTTTAGATCTCGTTAGCTTTTTCCCATCCATAATTCGATTGATGTCTTTGCTATCCAACGTTTCATATTTCAATAGACCATTTGCCATGATATGAAGTATGGGAACATTCTTTTCTAAAATAGTGGCAGCTGAACGCTGAGCTTTTCGAATGATGCGCACCACTTCTTCATCGATCATTCGAGCTGTTGACTCACTGTAATCACGATGACTCTGTATCTCACGACCTAGAAAAATTTCTTCATTCTTTTTTCCAAATGTCATGGGACCGAGAACATCACTCATACCCCATTCACATACCATTTTTCGTGCGATATTTGTCGCTTTTTCAATATCATCACCTGCGCCAGTGGTCAATTCATTAAAAATGAGTTGCTCAGCTGCTCGCCCACCCAGCAAAATGGCTAAACGGCCTTCGATATAATCTTTAGAATAATTATGTTTTTCATCAATAGGTATTTGAGATGTAATCCCTAGTGCTTTACCTCGAGGGATTATTGTTACTTTGTGGATGGGATCGGCACCGGGTGTCATTGTTGCAACAAGTGTATGCCCAGATTCGTGATAAGCAGTCACTTTTTTCTCTTCGTCGGATAAAATAACACTCTTACGCTGAATGCCCATCATAACTTTGTCTTTTGCATCTTCAAAATCTTCCATATCCACGGATTTCTTGCGTTTTCTTGCTGCTAATAAAGCGGCTTCATTCACAAGATTAGCCAAATCAGCTCCCACTAATCCGGGAGTGCCACGAGCTAGTTCTTCCAAGTTCATTTTGCGTTTATTTAAAACAATTTTCTTGGTATGTACCTTTAAAATTTCAAACCGACCTTTTATATCTGGAATATCCACAATAATTTGACGATCAAAACGCCCGGGTCTTAATAAAGCCGGATCTAATATATCTGGCCTATTTGTTGCAGCCAGAACTATTACCATTTGATTGGATTCAAAGCCATCCATTTCCACCAATAATTGATTCAAAGTCTGTTCTCGTTCATCATGTCCACCGCCAAGACCGGCACCACGATGGCGACCTACAGCATCCAATTCGTCAATAAAAATAATACAGGGTGTATTTTTCTTCCCTTGCTCAAAAAGATCCCGAACTCGAGATGCACCTACACCCACAAACATTTCAACAAATTCAGCTCCACTCAAATTGTAAAAGGGAACATCTGCTTCACCAGCAACTGCTCGTGCTAATAATGTTTTTCCAGTACCGGGAGGGCCAATTAATAAGGCACCTTTGGGAATCTTGGCACCTAATTTTTGAAAACGTTTAGGTTTTTTTAAAAAATCAATAACTTCCTTCAATTCTTCTTTTGCTTCAACACATCCGGCCACATCATCGAATGTGATTTTTGGCATATCTGACGTCCATATTTTGGCTTTACTTTTACCAAAATTGAATATGCCCCCCATCCCGCCACCGGCACCGCCTTGCATCCGACGAATAAAAAATATCCAAATTCCGATTATAAGTATCCATGGTAATAAATTTAGGAAATATCCTGTCCAGTCAATGGACTTTCCTTTAAAACTGTAATTAACATCATACGCATCCCATTCAGCCATTACCTCTCTGTCAATAAATGGTAATATGACATGAAACTTGGATACATTTTCTAAAATCGTCATCCCTTTTGGGATAGACTGGGGTGTAGAAAATTCTCCATAAAAAACACTCTCAATAATATCTGCACTTACTATCTGACGTGTCTCTAAAAATTCACGATATTGAAAATATTGAATCTCTACTGATTTATCATTGGTGGTGAGAAGCCCAGATAGGGAAATCGCCACCATTAAAATCATCACCCAAATCAGTGACGTTTTACCAGCACGTTTCCATTGAAATTCATTATTCTTATTTTCACCTTTTTTTTCTAAAGGAGCTTGTTTTGTATTTTTGGGATCAGGTTTCTTTTTTCCCTCAATTTTTGATATATTTATTTTGAAATACATTTTAATCCTTTTCTATGCGGTAAATAGCCGGTAAATGTCGCATTTTCTGATCATAATCCAACCCGTATCCTACAACAAATTCAGGTGCAATTTCAAACCCTATCACGTCAATTGGAAATTCAAGATTTGCTACATCCGGTTTTAATAATAATGTTACTATTGTTAATGATGCTGGTGATGCATCCTGCATACGGTCTTTTATGAATTTAATGGTTAATCCTGAATCGATAATATCTTCAACAATCACGATGTGGCGATTTGTAATTTCTGCAGAAATATCTTTTAGCAATCTAACTGTGCCTGTTGATTGACTACCTTTATAGCTAGCTAATTTAATAAAATCCATTTCACAATCAATATCCAATGCACGTATTAAATCAGCCATAAAAATGAAACTGCCATTTAAAATGCCAATAAATATAGGAACTTCATCCTTAAATTTTACAGACAGTTCCCTTCCTATTTCATTAATCCTATTTTGTATATCTTTATCAGATATCACTAGACTTAACTCATATCCATGAAAATGCATATTTAGCCTACTGTACTCGTAAATGATAGTTCCGCAAATTGGGTTGATTCAGGTGTGATTTTTATTTTGTCACTTATACGTTGACCACACACCCAATAGACCTCATCATTTAAAGCTATAACATATTGTGAATTTTTAGAAAAACTATCCATTTTGATGTCTGTCAAATAATCACTTATTTTTTTATGTCCTTTCATTCCCAATGGCTGAAAATAGTCCCCTTCTTTCCATGGGCGAAGTTCGATAGAGCCAAGAAGAGATTTTGCATCAACCATTTCAATATCTTTATTAGAATTTAATACATATTTTTTCTTTGTTTGCCAATCGAAGGTGAAAAAACTTGATTCCACCTTCTTTCCTTGATGGATTTTATAATGTGTATTGTTAATAACAGTATTTTTCTGGATGATAAGGGTGTTTCTATTTTTTAGAATTTCATAATCTCCAATTGCAATAATTGAACCGGTTTTCCCTTTTTCAATTAAATCATTGACATTTTTCCAATGGTATTTTCTCCATTGAATGTCATTTAAGACATGTTTTAACACATGTGCTTTTAAAACATCCGGCTCATCAGTGAATTCATCAAGTTTAAGAATTATATTTCCTTTATCCGTTTCCCCCACGACTCTCTTTGCCAAAGTATTAAGAGTATAATCTAGAATATCCGAAATTTCATTTATATTTTTTGTAAATTGCTGAACAGAAGAATGCAAATTGGGATTTTGTTTTTTCCAGTTTGGGATTACTTCATGGCGTAAGAAATTCCGAGGGTGGGAAATATCAGTATTTGTACTATCCTGCCTAAATGGGATATTTTTTGATTTTGCATAATCTTGAATTTCTATTTTAGAAAATGGCAATAAAGGGCGAATTGTATTCTTTATTTTTTCCCTGATTCCCCTTAGACCATCTAAACCAGAGCCTTCGGAGATGTGCATTAAAATAGTTTCAACCTGATCATCACCATGGTGAGCAGTCATAATGATATCCGCTCCAATCTTTTCTTTTAATTCATTGAAATGTGAATATCTCTCTGTTCGAGCCCATGCTTCAATGCTTTGGTTTTTTAGTTTTAATTCAGGATTAAGGTCAACCCTGTGAAAATTAATTTCATTTTCTTCGCAAAATGATTTAACCAAGAAAGCATCTTCTTCTGCATCAGATCGTAAATGGTGTTGTACATGAATTGCAGACAGTTGCAATTTGTTATCTTTTCTTAAACGTGAGAGCATATCCAGTAAAACCATGGAATCCACACCACCCGATACTGCAATTAGAATACGATCTTCATCAGAAATTAAATCTTTTGAAATTATATTGTTTTTGAATTCAGAAAATAATGTCATTTGAATTCCTGCACAACATTAACTACTTGCTTTGCGGACTGCATTATGTAAAAATGGATACAAGGCACATTGGCTTCATACAGTTCTTTTGTTTGTTCTATAGCCCAATTAACACCAATATTTTTTACCTCATCATTCGTTTTTGCTTCTTCTACTTGTTTTCCAAGTTCATCAGGAATTTTAATATAAAAGAATTCCGGGATTAACTTTAAATGTCTTTTGGTTGAAATTATTTTTAATCCTGGAATAATAGGGACAGTAATCCCAACAGCACGCGCTTGTTCTACAAAGTCAAAATAAGATTTATTTTTATAGAACATTTGGGTGACGATATAATCAGCTCCATTATCCACTTTTTCTTTTAAATACATTAAATCAGTATTCATATCCACAGCTTCAAAATGTTTTTCCGGATAACCGCCGACTCCAACACTAAAATCAGTTGCGCTGGCATCCAGTAATTTATCCAAATATTCACCCTGATTCATTTTTTGGATTTGACAAACTAAATCAGAAGCATATTTATTCGTTGTTTTACCATTTGTGGTCATATTACGTCTTAAATCATCTCCGCGTACTGCCAAAACATTATGAATCCCAAGGTAGTTTAATTCAATTAGAGCATCTTCGGTTTCTTCACGAGTGAAGCCATTACAAAGAACATGAGGAACAGTTTCAACATCGAATCGATTTTTTATAGCAGCGCTTAAACCGATGGTACCGGGACGTTTTCTGCGAACATGTTGCTCAATCTGCCCATTTGGTGTATCAATATATTCAACCTCTGCAGAGCGGCTGGTTAAATCAATAAAAGGTGGATTAAACGGCATTAATTTTTCCACCATGCTAAAAATTTTATCAGCACTGCCTCCTCTCAACGGTGGCATAATCTCGTAACTGAAGAGCGGTTTATCTGCATTCTTTAAAAAATCTGTAACTTTCATATTGTTGAATTTAGCTGTTTTTCTAAAGGAATTAAAAAAGGGTTTTCTATTCTTTCCATTTTCATAGTTGTGTCAGGTCCGTGACCTGAATGCAGTTTGAAATCCGGTGAAATTGTTTCCATCATCTTCAAAAGTGATTTATTTAAAATTTCCCAATTCCCACCAGGTAAATCTGTTCTGCCGATTGATCCTTTGAAAAGGGTATCTCCCACAAATACATGATCTTCAATAATATAAGTTGTTCCTCCAGGTGTATGGCCAGGAGTAAAGAAAAGTGTGAATGTCATATTCCCAAATATAAGCGGCTCTTCGTCATCTATCCAAAAATCAACTTTAGGTGTTTCTCCAGTTGTCATATTGAAAAATCGACACGTTTCTTCATATGTATCCAGTACCATTGATTCATTTTTATGCAAATAAAAAGGTAAATCCCACATTTTCTTTAACGTAGCTACGGCTCCTATATGATCTAAATGTGCATGTGTATTAAGAATGGCAAGTGGTGTACAATCATAATTATTAATCATACTTATGATTGCGGGTGCATCATCACCCGGATCAACACAAACGCCTTCATTCGTTATCGTATCCATGATTAAATATGAATTTTCCTGGAAAGGTCCAGTAATGACAGAATGGACTTGAATACTCAAATATAATTATAACAGAGTTCAGCCAAGCATTGAATCTTATCATCAAAAGAATGAGGGTATAAAAAACGTTCCGCAGCAGCAATACTGCTTAAAATTGAATTGCCATCTTGTGGCGTAAAACAAAAACCCGTTATTTCATGTTCATTACGAACATTCAATGTTTGCTCAACCACAACAGTCTCATTTAATATTCTACCATAGTGTCCATGATCTCTTCCAAATGAAAAAACAGTACTCGTCATATCTTTTTGTGTCATGGCTACCAATGAATTTGCCTCTAACTTATCTTTAACCTGTTGCAACGTTGTCGGTTCTTTTACTTTTAAGTTGAACCAAATGATATGCATATACTGACTATCTGTTTTCATTGCTGATGAAAACAGGTTGAGATCCAAGTTCTTTGTTTTGAATAAGCCCGCAGCATCTTCTGCATGGTGTGAACCGTATTTTTCAGAATGATGTATACCCACTTGTGGAGATGGAATAAATCCGCCTGGTTGACTGATATCATTCGCCCGTCTAATACAAACAAATTTTCCTTCTACTAAATTATCTGATTCATTTCCATTCAAAACTAATGTATTGGTGATACAAGAAAGATTATGTGTATTACACGAAACAATTTGAATAAATTGATCGTCTTCTGTTATGACTTCGTCATTAATTCCTCGAGCATATTTTTTCCCAAAACCATCTTCACTGCCTTGAGCTAAAAACCCTTTTACATCGTTTGCAAATTTCTGATAATATTGTTCTTTATTTTTATGCCCAATTCCTTTTGGAGTACAATCAATAACAACGGATGATCGCTTAATAGCATCTTCTGTTTCAAAATCTGGATCCATGCCTAAATCCTTAAAGTCCTGAATGCGATCAGCATTAACAGCTAAACGTGCTCCACGCCGCTGTAAATCAAACACTTTAGATCTATCGCCCATTAATGGTGAATTTTTATGAAATGTTACTTCATCAATGCCAAGTTTTAATTTATAATCTGTCAGCAAACCGATGAGCGGTTCACCGATTGTGCCCGTTCCAATAACGTGAACAATTTTACGTTTCATGTATGAAATCCTTTAACTATTAGATCTGTTTTTAAATTCTTTTTCAATTTTTATCTGAACAACAAACCATATTATCAATGTGATAAATATTATACAGTAAGCTGCGATACAGTAACTTAAATAATTATACATTATTGGTTATTATTTGATGATGAAAATTCAGAATTCTAACTCGAATTCGCAACATGAGTATGTTCAAAATTGTAAATGTTATCATTGAAAATAAAAAAGGGTAAAATATACCATCCGGTTGTTGTCCCATCTCTACTTGGGGGTGCAATTGAAATTGTGGTGCCCAGAATTTTACAGAATAAAAAATGAGTGGGACGTCGATAAAAGCCATAATGCCTAACACAGCTGCATAACGTGCTACCCTTTCCGGATGTCCGCCAAATTTTCGCAACATAAAATAGCCAACATATATCAAAAATAATATCAAAGTTGTTGTTAGTCGAGGTTCCCATACCCAAGGTCGTCCCCAAATTGGTGTAGCCCAAATGGGTCCGGTAATCAACACAAGTACAATAAATAATGTGCCAATTTCTGCAGCTGCAAGTCCGAGTCTATCCCAAAATGGATCTTTTTTTAATAGAAATAATATTCCTGCTACCATAACAATGAAATAAGATAAAAAACCCGTCCATGCTATGGGTACATGAATATAAAATATTTTCTGAGCCCAAGTTTGTTCAGGTACCATTGGAGCAACAAAAAATATTGTATACAAATTTGCCGACATTAATATGATTGTTAATACGAGTAAATTATTTGCTGTACGATCCTGGAATTGAATAGACATTATTCTTCTGTTATATGGTCAAAAAATATATATCCCGCGAGGCTGAATATTACAACATAGGTTGCCATAATCAGCAACCAAAATTGCCATTGGCTGAAGGGTAAAACATGATACCAACCGATTGTTGCTTTGACGCAAGCAATAAGCAATGGAGTAATTAACGGAAAAAGTAAAACAGGTAATAATACAGCGCTCATTTTTGCACGCATTGCCAATCCAGAAACAATTACACCCACAGCTACAATTCCCAGATTCCCCAATAAGACTATACCAATCCCCGGTAAAATTGTAATGGGTAATGATAAACCTAAAAATAAAAAAAATGGCATTATTATGAGAAATTCTGTAACCGTAAGAAACATTATTCCACTCACCCATTTAGCTAAATAAAGCGTACCCCGATCAATTGGAGCTGCGATTAAGCTTGCAAAAGCATCAAAGTCCTTTTCCTGTCCAAATAACCTATGCAATCCTAGTGAAGAACTCAATATTACCAAAGTCCAAAATAAACCGGGAGCCATTTCATGGTTAATTTTTGGATCTCCACTTAAGGAAAAAGAAAAAATCAATAATACAGCAACCCCAAATGCCAACATTGATAAAACAACTTCCTTATTTCGGAATTCAACAAACAGTTCTTTTTTGAGTAAAATTGTAAACATGCTAATTCAATAATTTCTTCATTTTACTTTTCAGTTCTGGACTATCAACTTGTTCATCCAAAGCGATTGAGTGCTGGTTTAATATTATTACACGCGATGCAATTTTCAAAATACGTTCTATATCATGGTCAACAAAAATGATGCTTCTTTTACCATCTTGCCATGCATCCATTTTTTTTATTACAAATTGTTGACCCCCAAAATCCAATCCATTGAAGGGCTCATCAATTAAAAGCAATGACCAATCAATTATTTCTAATAAAGCCAGTTTTAAGCGTTGCATCATTCCCTGAGAATACACTTTTACAGGAACGTTCACAGAATTTGATAAATCATAATTTTGTAATGTGGAATTAATTTTATTCAAATCAGACTTATATCCATGTAAAGCGCTGAAGTAATATAAATTTTCACTGGCTGTCAAAGATGGATACATACCTGGTGCATGGCCACAATAATATATACCCTTTCGATTTGAGGCATCACCATTCAATATATTTTTACCATTAAATTTTATTTGACCTTCTTCCGGAGTAGAAATTTTTGCCATAATACGTAATAATGTTGATTTTCCTGCACCATTTTTTCCGATTAAAGCGACTGTTTCCCCGGGTGATAGAGAAAATCCAATATTCTTTAAAACAGGCTTATAATGAAAAGATTTAGATATATTTGTTACAGAAAGCAAAGAGAGTATTCAATATCAGTTATTTAACAATGTTAATATTTCAGAAACTTCTTTTTTCAAACCATTTCGCAACTGGTGGTAATCTTCTTCGTTTATATTACCCAATTGATAATCCAGCTCCAATTCTTTAATTTGACGATATAGAATCTTTTTATTCTGTTTTAAAATAGCGAAACTGCTTTCTGAATCTTCAATTTTCGGAATGTGAGTAAGAAATAAAGGTTGAACAACAAACATAGCCATTATACCAAAAATCAAAAAAGTTGCAATCATTGTTATCATTTCTTTTCCTTTTTTGGTGGCCACAAAGCAACAACAGTTCCCATTACAAAAATAAAACCGCCAAACCATACCCAGTTAACCAATGGGTTAATCATGATTTTTATATACGCAACTCCATTTTCCAAATCAACACTGTTAAAAATGGAATAAATATCCTGTTTCATGGTAGAATAAATGTCAAGTTCACTATGAGGTTGCCTTCGTTCCGGATCTGGATTGCGATGAAAATAAATGCGTTTCTCTGGATGTAGTTTAACAATTTCTTTACCGTTCTCATCTTCAACAATTATATCTGCAATATAGGCATAATGATTTGGGCGCTCTTCTTCCCTTATTTTATATAATGTAAACGTATAACCACTTAAAGATTCGCTCTCGCTTGTTTTAATTCCGAATTCCTTTTCTGTGTCAAATGCGTGACCCGTAAAACCGATAAACATAAAAACAATTCCTACATGAACAATATAACCACCATAGCGGCTTCGATTTTTTCGCAATAATTGCCAGAATGCAATTAAAGCGTTTTCTTTTTGTACAGTAATTCGGGAGCGGATCCCTTTTGCAAACTCGGTAACAATTGTTGTTAAAACAAATACGGACAAGCTGAAAGAAATAAGTACATAACCCCTAATATCCATTAAATACAGTACCAATGCCATGACTAAACCAGCGATAACCGGTAAAGTAAAATTACGTATAAAACTCTGTTTGGATGTTTTTCTCCAAACTAATAATGGTCCAACGCCGGTTAAGAATAGTAACACTAATCCAATAGGAATATTTATTTGATTAAAAAATGGAGCCCCCACAGTAATTTTAGTTCCCCGCACTGCTTCAGAAATAACAGGGAAAAGCGTTCCCCATAATACAGCAAAACACATGACAATAAAAATCACATTGTTAAACAAGAAACCACTTTCCCGGGATGAAAATGATTCAATTCTTTTGTTAGAACGAAGCAGTTTCATACGTCGTGACATAAGACCGAAAGAAACCACTAAAATGAAAAAGACAAAACCAAGAAAAATGGGGCCAAGGGATGAAACAGTGAATGAATGAACAGATGACATTACGCCACTACGCGTAAGAAAAGTACCAAAAATACAAAGTGTGAAGGTGATAATAATCAAAACCATATTCCACACTTTTAACATGTCCTTTTTTTCCTGAATCATTATGGAATGGAGCAATGCTGTTCCAGCAAGCCATGGCATAAAAGATGCATTTTCTACGGGATCCCATGCCCAGTAGCCACCCCAACCCAACTCCTGATAGGCCCACCAACCGCCAAGCATTACACCAATACTTAACATTAGCCATACAAAGAGTAGCCATTGCCTGACTGTACGCATCCAAAGAGCATCCATTTCTTTTTGCGCCATAGCAGCGATTGAAAATGCGAATGGGACAGTGAATCCAACATAGCCTAAATACAGCATAGGCGGATGAATGGCCATGGTTGCATTTTGCAGCAATGGATTTAGACCTAATCCATTGGATATAACAAAATCTGCTTCAGTGGGCATAAATGGATTTGCAACAAAATTTACAAGAATCAGAAAAAATAATTGCACTGTCACCAATACAATCATTACCCAAGGCATCAGTTTTAATTGAGATCGTTGGTTTTGCAGAATTGTTACGACTGCATATATAGATAAAATAAAAAGCCAAAATAATAATGAACCGGATTGCCCTGCCCATAGAGCAGTAAACTTATAAATCAGCGGTGTTTCTCGACTAGTATAATGGGCAACATAATCTACATCAAAATTGCTAACAATTAGCAATTGAGTTAGAATAATTGTTGCAAAAAAACTTAATAGAGATACAGCTAAAGCCGCTCTTTGTCCTGATAAGAATAGTCTGCCATCGCCAGTACGCAGATAAATCGTATGTAGTATTATAGCAACAATTGCTAAACCCAGAGCAAGGTTTAGGGTTAAACCTCCAAGAACTGCAGTCATATTGATACTTCGTCTAAATTGTAACTTTCAGCATCGCGTAGATCACCTTCAAAACGTGAAGCGCATTTTGTTTGTAATATGTCAGCTTCAAATATTCCATTTACATATAAACCTTCTACGATGACTTCAGCACCATTTTTGAATAAATCTGGACGGACACCCACAAAATGTATAGGCAAAATAAGTTCACCTTCCTGCAAGTCAAAGTTGCAGGATAAATAATTATTGTCATCCAATTTGATGGATTTATCAGCTACCAGTCCACCCAATCGAATGCGATCATTTTGGTTATCTTTAAATAACTGCTCAACTGACAAAAATTTTACAAGTGCTTGTTCATGGTTTGGATTTTCAGTTGCCCACCATATCCAAAGACCTACAACGAAAACAAGACCTATTATTGCTATAAAAAACTTATTTTGGGAAACCATATTAAAATACTGCCGCTTCCTGCCATTCGCCAAATTCAGCTTTTAACGAAATAACAATTTCGCCCATCGTCGCATACGCTTTTACTGCAACAATAATAGGCTCCATTAAGTTAGTCTTACTTATACATGCTTCCTGAATATTTGAAAGCGCTTGCTGAACAGCAACTTCATCTCTTTCAGAACGTATTTTATTGAGTGCTTCCACCTGCGTTTCACCTACATCATCACTAATTTTTAATAAAGGTATTTCAATTTCTTCATTTTCTTTTACAAATTTATTCACGCCTACGACAATACGTCTTTTTGCATCAACCTTGCGCTGATATTCAGAAGCCGCATAGGCAATTTCTCGTTGAAAATATCCTTTTTCGATGGCCGGTATGACACCACCCATACCATCAATTTTGTCAAAATAGTCTTCTGCTTCTTTCTCTAATTTATTTGTCAATTCTTCAATAAACCATGAGCCACCAAGTGGATCTACAACATTGGCAGCACCTGTTTCGAAGGCAATTAATTGTTGGGTCCGTAAAGCAATTTCAGCTGCTTTTTCCGAAGGTAATGCTAATGTTTCATCCATTGAATTAGTATGCAGTGACTGTGTTCCTCCCAATACAGCCGCCATAGCCTGAAAAGCAGTACGTGCAATATTAATTTCAGGTTGCTGTGCAGTAAGCGAACATCCAGCTGTTTGTGTATGAAAACGCAATTTCCAAGAACGAGGATTTTTTGCATTATATTTTTCTTTCATGTGGCGTGCCCAAATACGACGCGCAGCGCGGTACTTTGCAATTTCTTCAAAAAAGTCTAAATGTGAATTAAAGAAAAATGAAAGACGTGGTGCAAAATCATCCACATCCAATCCGGCGTTTATTCCATATTCTACATAAGTGAAACCATCAGCAAGTGTAAATGCTAATTCCTGTGCTGCTGTTGATCCGGCTTCTCGAATATGATAACCGCTTATTGAAATTGTATTGAATTTGGGTAAATGATTCGCGCAATATGTCATCATATCTGTTATAATGCGCATGGACGGCTCTGGTGGGAAAATCCATTCCTTTTGAGCAATAAATTCTTTAAGGATATCATTTTGAAGTGTACCTTGAATTTTCTCCAAAGGTACTCCTTTATTTTCTGCCACTGCAATATAAAAAGCCAATAAAATAATAGCCGGACCATTTATCGTTTGTGAAACAGATATTTCACCCAGATCTATCCCTTCAAATAAGCGTTCCATATCTTTTAAAGACGCAACACTTACACCGCACTTCCCCACTTCTCCAGCAGAATAAGGATGATCAGGATCATATCCCATGAGAGTAGGCATGTCATAAGCAACAGAAAGCCCGGTTTGACCGTGATTCAATAAATAATGGTATCGCTCATTCGTTTCTTCAGGTGTACCAAAACCTGCAAATTGACGCATTGTCCATAATTTTCCACGATACATATTAGCATGAATACCTCGGGTGTATGGATATTGACCAGGAAAACCCAGCTTATCCAGATAACTATTACTACCCGATTCAGGATAATAAAGGGGGTTGAGGGATACACCACTTAATGTATCAAAATTATAATCCCTAGCATTGCCTTCTGATGATTCTTGCTGCCATATTTTAACAGCATCGTTGAATATGTTGAGTTGTTTACCCATAATGTAATTTATTTGAGAACAGAAATTATCGTATTTATCAGTTTCATTTGATAAATAATAAATGTTTTTCTTTCAAATTTTTTACTGTTAAAAGCCCTTCAATAATCATCCAAATAATTAATACAATTAAGAATATATCCAATGAAAATAAAAATAGGTTAGATCCATAAAATTGACCCGCTTTTAAAAATAATGAAGTTAGTGTTATAATCATAATAAACAGCATGGGTATGAATAATGGAAGAATGGGTTTTTTACGTTGCCAGAAATAAAGAGTTAATATCATAAGCGTGAGTGCTGCCAACATTTGATTACTGGCTCCAAATATCGGCCATAATGCCCAACCTGTATTCTGTACAACACCAGTAGCCGGATTTTCAACATATGTAAACACCAATAACATTGCAGGAATTATTGCTGTTAGAGTAGCTACAACTCTGTTTTTTAAAACAGGAATTTTCAATACATTTCCTAATTCTGCCAGAATGAAACGTTGAATACGTGTTGCCGTATCTAATGTTGTAGCCGCAAAAGAAATAACCAGGACAGCCATCAATGTTTTAGCTAATGCAGGAGAAAAGCCTAACGATTCAATCAATGCTCCTCCACCTAAAACAAAAGCGGCTGCTTTATTTCCGCTGGCATGAGCCCAAGTGTCATAATATATTGCCCAATTCAAATCAGCGACAGCCCCAACTGCCGGTAAATTGCAATTGGTTACTAACGAGATTCCCGCGACTGCTGCAATAGTGGATGCTAACGCCAATGTTCCTTCTCCAATCATACTACCATAACCAACCATGCGAGCATCTGTGAGTTGATCCAATTGTTTCGAAGAGGTTCCTGATGATACGAGTCCATGAAATCCGCTAATTGCTCCGCAAGCAATGGTGACAAATAGCATTGGAAACAATGAGGGTCCATCACCTGTCACCCGAAGCATGGGCGCATCAACAACCGGTTGAGCAATAAAAATGCCCATAAATAAGAGTCCCAGACCTACAATCAACTGATGACTATTGATGAAATCCCGCGGTTGCAAAAGCATCCATACCGGTAAAAGACTCGCAATTCCAGAATATATAAATAATAAAACAACCCACGTGTTTGTTGATTGTGTTTTGGTTAGACCCATTGTTTCAAAACTGATGGGTGTTTCTGTTCCTACCCAAACAAAATAATAAAGCAATCCTAATGCACATAAAGATGGCAACAATGCATCTGACCCTTTTTTATAAATAAGCCAACCCACTCCAAGTGCTATAATAATTTCAATATTAATTGGTAGAACAGCGGTGGGAATTGCCACGAATAAATCTGCAATTGCCATGGAGAAAACAGCCAAAACCAGCCAGACTAACAGAACAATAAAAATTAGAAATAGAACTCGTACTCGATCATTAATAATTCGTGATGAAATATCGGCAATACTTTTACCTTTTTCCTTTACACTCATTACCAATGCACCAAAATCGTGTACCGCACCAATAAATACTGTACCCAATACAACCCAGATAATTGCAGGGAGCCAACCCCAGTATGCTGCTACGCAAGGACCAATGATTGGCGCAGCCCCGGCTATAGATGTAAAATGATGACCAAAGAGAATATGTTTTTTAGTTGGTAAAAAATCGATATTATCTCGATATGTATGTGCAGGAGTCCTGAAATCTTCACCCAGATCATAGATGCGTTTACTTAACCAAGCGGAATAAAATTTATATCCGAGAAAAAATACTAAAAACCCAAAGAGGGCGAGGGAAACAGAATTCACTGAATCAGATTAAAACTGCTTTGTTTTCTACGAGAGCTGAGACCGCATTCACTAACCCATCTGTATCCAAACCTAAATCCTGTAATAATTGATTCCTAGATCCATGTTCAATGAAGTTGTCTGGAAATCCCAACCGTTTTACTGAACCTTTGAATCCTTTATCAGAAAGCCATGCAGCAACGCCATCTCCAAATCCTCCATTGATAACGCCTTCTTCAATCGTTACAACAGCTTTAAATTTTTCAGGAACTGTTTGCAAATATGATTCATCCATAGGTTTAATGAATTGACAGTCGACTACTTCGCAGGAAATGCCTTTTAAATCCAATTTTTCCGCAGCTTTAATAGCATCATATACCATTGGTCCCACTGCCATAATAACTGCATCTGAACCGTTTCGTTCAACTCCCCAGTTTCCAATGGGCTGTAATTGTGCTTGACCATTTTCATCAAATTCGACTGAACTAGCTTTAGGATAGCGAATAGCGAAGGGGCGATTTGTTACTTCCAAAGCTGTATAAAGCAGATTCCTAAATTCATTCCCGTTTTTCGGAGATGCAACAATCATATCCTGTATACATCTTAAATATGCTATATCCAAAGAACCGTGATGGGTCGGACCGTCTTCCCCGGCAATCCCGGCCCTGTCCATACAGAAAATAACGGGTAAATGCTGAATGGCGACGTCGTGGACAATATGGTCATACGCACGCTGTAAAAATGTAGAGTAAATTGCACAAATGGGCCGCATTCCCTCTGCCGCCAGACCGGCAGCAAACGTAACACCATGTCCTTCAGCGATACCTACATCGTAATAGCGATCAGGAAATTCTTTTTCAAATGGTACTAAACCTGTTCCTTCACGCATGGCAGCCGTTATACAAACAACTTCTTTATTGTTCCGGGCTACTTCTCGGGACAAGTGCCCAAAGACAGTCTGGAAAGTTGGTGGCCCGGATACAACAGGTTGCGGCTGACCATTCGTACTGGGTGTTGGTGCCGCCTTGATACCGTGATACCCAACAGGATCTTTTTCTGCGACCTCCATTCCTTTACCTTTTTTTGTAATAACATGTAAGAGTATTGGAGTTTTAATATCTTTAATGTTCTCTAATGTATGAACAAGTTCATCCACATCATGGCCGTCAATGGGCCCGAAATAACGAAATCCCAATTCTTCAAATATTATTCCCGGTACAATAAGATTTTTTAATCCCTCTTCGATTTTTTTAATAAATGTCCTGGTCAATTTTTTACCTTTTGGCAAACTGCCTGTCAGTTTCCAGATCTCATTCCTGACACGGTTATAAAGAGGGTTTGTAATAAGATGGGTTAAGTGTGTCCGAATCGCACCCACATTGGGACTAATGGACATTTCATTATCATTCAAAATAACCAGTAATTGTTTACGCAAATGCCCGGCGTTGTTCAATCCCTCAAAGGACAGCCCACCCGTCATGGCACCATCGCCAATCACAGCACAGACTCGAAAATCATCACTATGATGATCCCGGGCGGCGGCAACCCCCAACGCTGCGGAAATGGATGTTGAAGCATGGCCGGCGCCGAACACATCATACTCACTTTCTGTCCGCTTGAGAAAACCACTCAAGCCTTTGTATTGACGTATCGTTTTTAACTCTTCAAACCTACCTGTGAGAATTTTATGGGCATAACCCTGATGACCCACATCCCAAATAATTTTATCTTTAGGAGTATTATAAACATGATGAAGCGCTACGGTTAATTCAACGACACCTAATGTCGACGCTAGATGTCCGCCTATTTTAGTTACAACATCAATCGTATAGTTTCGTACTTCATCGCATAATTGATGTAATTGTTTTGAATCATAATCTCGTATGTCCGCGGGTGATTTTATGTTAGGCAGTAATTCAAGCTGCATAAGATGGTTTTGATTTCCTTTCCGCTTTATGATTAATAAACGCTTCTTTGTGAAAAATATTTATACCGTTTAATTCCGGGTGAAAAGATAGTGCAATGTGCATACCCTGTTTTATGGCGCAAGGTTCTTTGTTGTATTCAGCTAGAATTTCAACATCCTTGCCCCATTGTGTAATTTTAGGCGCACGAATAAAGGTAGCCTTTATTTTTTCTGTATGCCCATTAATTCTGACAGGTAAATCATCAACAAATGAAAAAACTTGCCTTCCATAGGCATTTCGGTCCACTTCAATATCCATTATTCCCAAAGGGGTAACAAGTCTATGATTGGACTTTTTGGACATCATTATCATCCCTGCGCATGTACCTAAAATTGGTTTATTTTTTGCGAATAATTGAATTGATTGAAACAATTTATTTTTCTTCATCAAGTGCGTAAGTGTCGTCGATTCACCCCCTGGGATAATCAATCCATCCAATTCAATTAATTCATCAGCATATCGCACAAAAAAAAAGTCTATACCTAAAGATCTCAATACAGAGCCATGCTTCTCCACATCTCCCTGCAATGATAAAATTCCAATATTCATAATTAGACTTTTTTCCAGATCCTATTTACCAACCACGTTCTTGTAATCGTTCTTCTTTAGGAATTTTAGCAATATCCAGACCATCCATTGCTTTTTTTAATCCATGGGAAATATTGGCTAATTTTCCAGCATCATTGTAAAAAGTGACGGCTTCAACAATGGCATTGGCACGCGAAGATGGATCTTCACTCATAAATATTCCAGATCCAACAAAAACTGTTTCTGCGCCCAGTTGCATCATTAATGATGCATCAGCAGGTGTGGCTATTCCTCCTGCTGCAAAATTAGGTACAGGGAGTTTTCCAAGCTTGGCAACTTGTTGCACAAGGGTGAAAGGTGCGCCCAGAATTTTTGCTTGGGCCATGAGTTCTTCTCGACTCAGAATAGTTAATTCCTTTATCTGGCTTGTCACTTTACGCATATGTCGCACAGCCTCAACAATATTCCCAGAACCAGCTTCACCTTTTGTTCGAATCATGGCTGCACCTTCACCAATTCGACGTAGAGCCTCTCCTAAATCTCTGCACCCGCACACAAAAGGAACTTTAAAGTCATGTTTCCAAACATGATTATGTTCATCGGCAGGTGTCAAGACTTCACTCTCATCAATAAAATCGACTTCCAGCGCTTCTAAAATTTGCGCTTCTGCAAAATGTCCAATACGAATTTTTGCCATGACAGGAATAGATACTTCTTTCTGGATATCCCTAATCATTTCAGGGTCGCTCATACGGGATATTCCACCTTCTTTCCTGATTAATGCGGGAATGCGTTCCAGTGCCATGACAGCAACTGCTCCAGCATCTTCCGCAATGCGCGCCTGTTCTGGGTTCATTACATCCATAATGACTCCGCCTTTTAGCATTTCAGCTAAACCAACTTTTAATTCAAAATTTGATTTACTCATAAATCATTTCCCCTTCTAGATTATTACTAAAACTTTTAATTTTTTCTGTTACATTTTTAATAATATTATCAGGCGTTGACGCACCTGCAGTTATTCCCACGACGTCAGATTCATTAAACCAATCCGAATTTAAATCGTCTGCAGATGTGACTTGATAAGAACGATCATTTCTTTCTAATGCTAATTGAGTTAACCGATTAGAATTTGCACTGGTAAATGAACCAATCACAACCATCACATCACATTTTTCAGATAAATCTTTTAACTGTTGTTGATTCCTTTTGGTCGGGAAACATATTGTATTTATAAACCGTAAATCAAAGACTTTTGTCATTAAAATATTGATTATTTCCTGCACATTTTCAATCGTTTGGGTTGATTGACTGACAATTCCAGCTTTTTTCATTTTGCGAAGTTTTTGAGCTTCGTCCGGTGTTGCAACAATGATTGGATCCTTAATTTGGCTGGCAATCCCCACCACTTCATCATGTCCGTGATCGCCGATAATAATAATTTTGCGACCTTCTTTTTCGAGTTTAATTACTTCATCATGAATTTCCTTAACCAATGGACATGTCGCATCAATAATGTTCATATTTTGTTTTTGTGCTTTCTCCCAGACTTTAGTTGAAGTACCATGAGCTCGAAACATTATGGGTTTTCCTTTAGGAACATCTTTTAATTTACCAACGACTTTTGCACCCGCTTCATCCAAATCTTTTACGACATTTTCATTGTGAACAATATGTCCTAACATATAAACATCACCATGATCTTCAGCTGTTTCATAAGCCAAATTGACTGCATCACGAACACCAAAACAATAACCGGCATCTTTAGCAATTAAAATCTTCATTCAGCTTGTTTTTCCAAGGAAGCTTTTGTTTTTGAAACGACTAGAGGAATAATTGATTCTTTATTTCCTTTAATAACTGCCCCTGCTGCAAACTTATGTCCTCCACCTCCAAAATGGATGGCAACATCATTAATCACATATTTTCCTTTAGAACGGAAATTAATTCGACACACATCTCTTCCATTTTCAAAAATCATCACAGCCACTTCCACTCCTTTGATTGAACGGACAAAATCAGTAAATCCATCCACATCTTTTGAGGTAGCATCGGCGGCATCCAGCATTTTTTGATCAATTAAAAACCAGGCTAATTCGCCGCCGCTCTCAAACGTCACATTGTCAATAACCCTTGCCAATAAACGAATGCTGCTCTGGGGTTTTGTCTCATAGACACGTTGATAAATCTTGCTTGTTTCAACACCTTTTTTCAAACATTCGATTGCTATTTCATGGCATTTTGCGTTTGTATTTGAATGCCTGAAGTTGCCTGTATCGGTCATGACTGCTGTATAAATTCCTTCACATATTTTTTTAGTTAAGGGATTTTGGCGATATTCTTTCAAATAATCATATACCATAACTCCGGTTGCTGCTGCTTGCACATCTACAACATTTAAAGTAAAGGGATGATCTTCAGGATGAGGGTGATGATCTATATTCAATGTTTTAATATTATATTTATCAATGGCATTTTTAATATCACGTATGCGATTGAAAGCACCTACATCAAAAATGATTGCTAAGTCGCAGTCTTTCACCCAATCATCATGTTTATCTATGCTGTACATTTCTATAATATTATCACTATTTAGAAAATCATATTCATCTGGAAGGTCTGAACAGTTTATAATACGACAATCCTTACCTTCCTCACGTAAATGATGGTATATAGCAACTTCAGATCCAAGACCATCACCATCTGGATTTTCGTGCGACGTCAGAATTATTCGATCTGACGCAGCAATCATTGCGTTTACTTGTTGCCAATCTATCATAAATGTATTTTTATGGAATATAGAATTTAGCTGATTTCAGGCTAATAACACACGTAGGAAAGTGTTATTTATGCGTCCATTGTTTTTCATCAATACCCTCGGCACGCTGAAGTTTCCGGGCCAATACAAAAAACACATCTGATAATCGATTAATATATTGTAACCATACGTCAGGCAGCGATTCATTTTTGTGAAAACTGACCAATTTCCGCTCTGCATTTCTGGTTGATGTCCTGACTAAATGTAATCTTGCACTAGCCTCACTTCCACCTGGTAAAACAAATTCCTTTAGCGGGGGTAATTCACTGTTCCATGCATCAACCTGTTTTTCCAGTGCAGCGATACATGCTTCATCGATAGTTTTTATGTCTACACCTGGCATGGCGAGGCTTCCGCCGATATTAAAAAGGTTATTTTGGATTTTTTCGAGAAATGTTTTAATACTTTCATCTGCGATGGCCACTTTGGCAAAACCGACAAAGGAATTCAATTCATCCAAAGTACCAATACATTCAATACGTGGATCATCTTTAGATACACGGCTGCCGTCACCTAGACCCGTTTCTCCCTTATCACCCGTTTTTGTCACTACTTTGGATATTCTCATAAAAAGAAAAGGTACATTACAGCAAAATATAGGGGAAATAATATGGGTAATGCATATTTTAGAAAATACCCAAAAAAGCTAGGCATTTCGATACCGGATGATTCTGAAATAGACTTTACCATAAAATTAGGTGCATTGCCGATATACGTATTGGCGCCCATAAATACTGCCCCGGCAGAAATAGCTAATAGAGTATTATGCTTTGCCCCCATTAAAATGGATGGGTCTCCCCCAGCCGTATTAAAAAAGACTAGATACGTTGGAGCATTATCCAAGAAACTGGACAGTATTCCCGTTAACCAAAAATACATATAATTCACTGGTTCTCCATTATTAGAGACCGAATCAACCACCGACGCTAATGCCCCATGAGTTCCTGCTTTTAAAATTGCAATTGCAGGAATGATTGTTACAAAAATACCAGCGAAAAGCTTGGCGACTTCAATTATAGGAAACCATGTATACTCATTGGCTTCGCGAATGGATTGTGAGGTCATTTTCCAACTGATTAATGTTAAACTTAATAAGAGTAAATCTCGGGCAAGATTTTGTAACTCTACATCTACATGATACACCATGAAACTGATCTGGGGATGCCAAAACCCACTCAACAAAACGGATGCAATTACACCGCACAATAATAATAAATTGAATGATCCTTCCAATCCCAGTTTATGCATTTCCCCATCATCTTCAATAGAATTCTCCTTTTTGAATAAATAACTATCAATAACAAAATAAATAATGGCAAGACTGATTACCATGAACAACATGGGTTTGAACATTGCAGTTGTCGTCCAGAAAAAACTGACACCTTTTAAAAATCCAAGAAACAACGGCGGATCACCTAATGGGGTTAACGATCCTCCAATATTTGCCACTAGAAAAATAAAAAATACTATTGTATGAACTTTGTATTGTCGTTTTTCATTGGCACGAATAAGCGGTCGAATCAATAACATAGCAGCACCTGTAGTACCCATCCAGCTTGCAAAAAATGTACCAACTAATATAATGGCTAAATTAGTTAGAGGTTTACCAACAAGAGTACCTGTTAACCGTACGCCTCCAGATATTGTAAACAACGCTAATAGAAGAATTATAAACGGTATATACTCTAATAAAGAAACATGGATTAATTCATATAGAGTAATTGAAAATCCATGGAAAATTATAAAAGGAATGATAAAAACAGCAGCGCATAATAATGAAATCTTGCCAAAGTTATGATGCCAAAATGAGGGCGCTATTAAAGGGAAGATTGCAATCGAGAGTAAAATCCCTACAAAAGGTATTACCCATAATATTGATAAAGCACTACCATCTAAATAAGGAGTTGCAGAGTGTCCTTGCGATGAAGCAAATACAGTCGACATTAACCCCATAAAAATAATGAGTATCTTAATAATTCGTTTTGTGTGCGTATTCATTCCTAATTCAATATGGTGTTGCAAATAGCAAGCGGGAGTTTAATATGTATTCTATTATTAATTGAAGTAAAAGACACTGTCTATGCAATTACAATTAATAGCGGATGCAATGGTTCTCCATGAATAAATTTACGTAATTTCAACTATGGAAATTATGTTAGGAATAGTTGTTATCGCAGTTGCCCTGTTGGCAATGTCAATCGGTGTCATATTCAATAATAAACCACTAAAAGGATCGTGCGGTGGACAAGATGGTAAAATTATTATTAACGGGATTGAAATGATATGTCCGGCATGTGGAGGTAAAGCTGACAAATGCGAATCCAACCAACTTACGGAAGAAAAGTAACTTTCTTAAAACCAGAACTGTACATTTTCTCCAGTTCCATATCTTCACTTCGTTTTACAATCATCGCTTCAACACCCACCAATTTTTCGATTAAATTTATTCCATCTTCCGCACCCATAACCATTAATGCTGTTGCTAAAGCATCCGCATCCATGCAATTCCCAGCCATAACAGTTGCTGCTGCAATAGTTGAGGCTGGCTGACCTGTACGTGGATCCATAATATGGCTTATTTTTCCAGATGATGTTGAATAATAATTGCGATAATCACCTGAACTTGCAATTGCGTTATTTTGCAATGAAACCGTTTCAATTAATCCAGGTTCTGCCCGGTTAGGCGATTCTATACCGATACGCCACACTTTTCCTTTTTTATTCACACCCTTACAAAACACTTCACCTCCGATTTCAACCATATAACTCGTAAAACCATTATTGTCTAAAAGTAAGGATAATGCATCAACTCCATATCCTTTAGCTATAGCGTTCAAATCAAGTTGAACATTTGGATTTATTTTTTGAACAGCAGTTAAATGCAATGTTAACTGATCATATCCAGATTGATTCAATGCAGTTTTTACATCTGCATCGGATGGAATTGATTGTCCGGCATCAGGACCAAAACCCCAGATTGAAACTAAAGGGAATATTGTTATATCAAATGCTCCCTCGGTCATCTCTGTCCAATATAGTGCTCTTTCTACTACTCGATATAAATCAGGCGATAACTGAAATGGATCTTTTCCACTATAATGATTAAAGCGGTTAATTTCGCTATTTTCTATGTATGTAGACATTTGATTATTAATTTCTGAAAGGACTGAATCAATAAGATACGTTATGTGTTCCACATTGATTTGAAAATCCTGTGTAATAATTTTAATTGTATAGGATGTTCCCATTGTTAATCCCTCGATAACCATTTCCTTTGGCTTTTGGGTACAGGCATTGAATCCTATAAAGATAAAAAAGCCCAACATTAGTTGGGCTTTAATCAATTTGAATTTGTAAAAATATTTATCCAAAACTGTCATAAACTATCATTTCTTCTTCTACACCAAGATCATAAAGCATATTTTCACAAGCTGCAATCATCGGCGGCGGTCCACACATATAAAATTCTACTTCAGTAGGATCTTCATGATCTTTCAGATAATTATCATGTAAAACTTGGTGAATAAAACCGGTTGGGCCCTGCCAGTTATCCTCTGGAAGCGGTTCAGAAAGTGCGACATTATAATTAAAATTCAGGAAACGCTTTTGAATATCTTTGAACTCTTCATCATAAAACATTTCACGCAAACTTCTGGCGCCGTACCAAAATGAAACTTTTCTTCCAGTCTTTAACGATTGAAATAAATGAAATAAATGAGATCGCATAGGTGCCATGCCTGCCCCACCACCAATATAAACCATTTCTCGTTTCGTCTCTTTGATAAAAAATTCACCAAACGGGCCAGAGATTGTTACTTTATCCCCCTTTTTAAGATTGAATATATAAGAAGAAGCTAAACCGGGAGGAACGTCATTCCATAATTTTGGAGGAGGAGTTGCGATTCGGACATTCAACATCATGCGATTGCCTTCCGCAGGATGATTTGCCATAGAGAATGCTCTAAAAATTGATTCATCATTATTTGCTACTAAATCCCAGATTTTATATTTATCCCAATCAGGACGATATTCATTTTCAACATCAAAATTCTTAAATAATAAATTAGTGTATTCAGGTATGTCGATTTGAATGTACCCTCCAGCTTTGAAGTTGAGTGTCTCACCTTTTGGTAAATTTAAAACCAATTCCTTTATAAATGTTGCCACATTATTATTTGAAACAACTGTGCATTCCCATTTACGAATATTGAAAATCTCTTCAGGGATTTGAAGTATCAAATCTTCTTTCACTTTGACTTGACATGCTAAACGCCAATGATTCTTTGCATCAGCTCTGTTAATATAACCCGTTTCGGTTGGTAATATTTCGCCCCCTCCTTCTAATATTTGGCATTTACACATTGCGCATGTTCCGCCGCCGCCGCAAGCTGAAGGAAGAAATACATTTTTGGTTGCCAATGCTGTCAATAAGGTCGAACCGGGTGTAGCAATAATATCATTTTCAGGGTCATCGTTAATATGTAGTGTTACATCCCCTTGGGGTAACAATTTTGCTTGAGCAAAATTTAAAAGGAGTACTAGGAGTAATATAACTCCAGTAAAAACGATAATTCCCGAAAGGGTTGTTTCCAACATCAAAGATCAATCCCTGAAAAAGCCATAAAAGCCATGGAAAGCAAGCCGGTTAAAAGCATGGTAATACCTAAACCACGTAATTTCGGCGGCACATTCGAATAACGTAGACGATGCCTAATCGCAGACATAGAAGCAATTGCGAGAAACCAACCTAAACCGGATCCAAAACCGAATACCGTTGATTCCATTAAATTGTAATCACGTTCTACAAGGAATAATGATCCGCCAAGTATGGAGCAATTCACTGCAATTAATGGCAAGAAAATCCCCAAATTATGATATAGTACAGGTGAAAACTTGTCCATTATCATTTCTACTAGTTGTACAAGAGCAGCAATGACAGCTATAAAAACTATGAAATTCAAATAGCTTAAATCAACATTGGGTAAACCAAGCCATGTCAGCGCGCCTGCTTTCAGAAAATAATTATGAATAAGCCAATTTGCTGGAGCAGTAATTGTCAAAACAAAGGTTACAGCCATTCCTAGACCAATAGATGTCTGAACTTTATTCGAAATCGCCAGAAATGAGCACATTCCCAAGAAATATGCCAACAAGATATTTTCAACGAAAATTGCTTTGGTAATGAGGCTTAAATAATGTTCTAACATATTATTTTTCCTCTACATCATATACGGTGCGTTGGATCCAAATGATTAATCCCAAAATAATGAAAGCTCCGGGAGAAAGAACCATTAAACCATTATTAACATAACCTGATTCATAGAATGCAGTTGGAATGACTTGAAAACCATACAAGGTTCCACTACCTAATATTTCTCTAAAAACAGAAACAGCTATCAAGATAATACCATAGCCCAAAGCATTTCCAACTCCATCCAAAAATGCTTGACCCGGCTTATTTTGCATGGCAAATGCTTCAGCTCGACCCATAACAATACAATTCGTAATTATCAGCCCTACAAAAACGGATAATTGTTTACTCATATCATACATATATGCTCTGAGTACTTGATCGCATAAAATCACTAAAGAAGCAATCACAGCAAGCTGAATTATAATCCGTACACGAGCCGGAATAAAATTTCTTATAAGTGATATGAGCGTATTCGACATGCTCAAAACAAATATAACTGCCAACGTCATTATAACTGCAGTATCCACTTTAACCGTTACAGCTAATGCAGAACAGATACCAAGTACCTGTAATGTAATTGGATTATTATTCATCAAGGGGTCTTTTAAAACTGTCTGTGATTTTTTACTCAAAAAGGCCATCAGATACTCGCGTTAGTTCGAATACGTTTAAAAAATGGTTCATATTTTTGCAAGTCATTCATTAAAAAATTGTTTAAACCTTTGCTTGTCATTGTGGCACCGGATATACCATCCACTTGATGGTATGCGTTTTTAGAAGATTCATCCACTTTCCCTCTTACAACTTGAATACCAACGAAATTACCCTCTTCATCCACGATTCGTTTACCAATAAAATTTTGTGTGAACCATTCTTTATCAACTTCGCCGCCTAAACCGGGAGTTTCACCATGTTTATAAAATTTAATACCCTTTACTGTCATACCGTCTGCTTCCAGAGCAAAATATCCGTAAAGAGTTGACCATAATCCTTTCCCAGAAATAGGAATTGCATACCCTTCAATTTCTTTGCCTTCTCGTTTTTTGCAATAAACAGGAGCAAGCATTGAATTGCTTTTAGTATCAATATCTTCCACATTCATACCGTCTACTATTTTGCCAGTTTCGTCAATTACAAAACTAACAATATTACTATCGAACAGAGTTTGAATTATTTCAGTTGTCCATAGTTCATCTTGACTTTCCTGAAAATCTAAAGAGCGTAATATATTTCGTTTAATATCGATAGCAACATTTAATTCCTGTTGTTCTTTCAACGATGTTGCTGCGATCGATAACAAAAAGCCCAAGATAACAGTAACTATCCCAGTGAAGATTAACGTATATGAATTACTCTGCTGCATACCTAGCCATTCTTCGTTTTATTTTACCTTGAACAACATAATAATCAATCAGCGGTGCAAAAGCATTCATCAATAAAATTGCGAGCATTGTTCCTTCTGGATACGCAGGATTGATCGAGCGTATTATGACAGTAAGTGCTCCAATTAAAATACCATAAATCCATCGACCTTTATCTGTGTGAGCACCTGTTACTGGTTCAGTTGCCATGAATGCCATTCCAAATAAAAATCCGCCCATAACAAGATGATAATGAGGTGGTAATGTCAACATAGTATTCGAAGATAACGGCGCCATGATATTTGTTAGCGTTGCCGTGCTAAGCAGTCCAATTAAAGCACCAGCAATAATTCGCCAATTGGCAATCTTTGTAAACACAAGAAATAGGACACCTAAAATAATTAATAATTTATTCGTTTCGCCAATTGAACCGGGGATGTATCCCCAGAACATATTACTCCATGAATAATTGAATTGAGTAATATTCATTAAAAGATCAACAGCATTTCCATTTTCAACCGCTGCAGGGACAGCTAGAGCAGTAGCTCCGGAAACACCATCTGCATGCAACCATACTTTATCACCGGAAATCTGACTAGGATACGCAAAAAAGATAAAAGCCCTTGCAACTAAGGCAGGGTTGAAAATATTCATGCCCACGCCTCCAAATATTTCTTTACCGATAACAATGCCAAACGTTGTAGCAATAGCGACTTGCCACAATGGAATTGTGGGTGGCATAACCAATGGTATTAATGCACATGTGACAAGGAACCCTTCACTAATTGGATGTTTTCTCACTACGGCAAAAAGAATTTCCCAAAACCCACCCACAGCAAATGTCATTGCCAGTACAGGTAAAATCACACCCATTCCTATTATGAAATTTTCCCAAGCGGATTGTACAGTTCCTGAAATTTGTGCAGTTTGAAAACCGATATTGATTGCTCCAAAGATATAGCATGGCAATAAAGCTACAACAACTAATATCATAATACGTTTATTATCTACACTATCACGAATATGGGGGCCACTTTCTGTTTTTTCACTTGTACTGAATAAAATAGTATCCGTTGCTTCATAAATTGGAAACAGCTTTTCCAATGGGCCATCCTTTAAAAATTTAGGTTCCAAATTATCTAATATTTTTCGCAGGAATTTCATTTTATACTTCTGCCTCCAACATATCCAACCCTTGGCGAATTACATTCCCAACATCAATTTTGCTTGGGCAGGAAAATGAACATAAAGCGAAATCTTCTTCATCACACTCAATTAGACCTAATTGTTCCATCTCTTCAATATCATTGGCTATAATAGCACGATAAAGTTGATTAGGTAGTATATCCATGGGTAAAACATTTTCCCACGTATTAATTGGAAGCATAGCTCGTTCTTCTCCATTTTGCAAAGTAGAAAAGGGAAACGTTGATGTTCCAAATTTAAAATAAGTATGGGTCAAACTATAGTGACTTTTACTTGAACCAGGATGCAACATTCCAAGAAATGTACGTTTGTCTGAATGTGGAATACTAGCCACTGCACTATTATAATAATGGATAAAATCATCTTTGTCCACGGTAGATCCAGTTAATACATCACCAGAAACCATGCGATGAGACACATCATGCAAGCGGTCAGTTACTAATGATTGGATTGAAGCACCCATACGAGATTTCAAGTGTATAGGATTTTTAACTCCGGGACCACCAATTGCAATAATCAAACTTGGATCAAATATACCTTTAAGGAAAAGACGTCCAATTGTAACCACATGTTGAACGTTCACTGTCCAAATAACTTTCCTGGGTGTTAATGGGTTAATGTTGTGAATTTGAATTCCAACATTACCAGCCGGATGGGGACCACTGATCAAGTGCGTTTCAGCATGTTGTAGATCCTTGAAAGTATCAGACGTACAATTTTCATCAACGACAACATTTACTTTTCCTTCTGTCAATTTTGATAATGCAGTAATTCCTGCTTGGAATGAAGATCGTCTGTTACGTAATGCCACATCTAAGTCCACAGATAAGGGAGCTGAATTGTAACAAGAAATAAAAATTGAATCAGGCAAATCCCTAGGATTGGCTATTTTATTAAACGGGCGCTGACGAATCAAAGGCCACATGCCAGCATTAAGCAATTGATCTTTTACCTGATCATTTGTCAGATTAGTAATTTCTTGATGATCATAATAAGCATGTTCAAGAGCTTCTTCATTTTTATCAACTACTATAATTATTTTTTCAATAACTCTCCGTTGTCCATAATGAATTGCGGATATTTTTCCACTGCCAAGTGCAGCCCATTTTACATCTGGTATTTTTTTGTCAAAAAATAAAGGAGTTCCTATTTTGACTGTATCGCCTTCATTTACTAGAAGCTTCGGTTTTATATATCGAAATTCTTCAGGTAGATATGCCACTGATACAGTTTGCCCGGCATTCACTAAATCTAAAGATGGTACACCAGAAATTTGAATGTTATGGCCTTTTTTTATAATTATACGTGCCACACTAAACCCAAGTGATTAATCATTAAATTACCTGTGTAAATAGAACCAATGATTTAGAGACCCAATTAGCAATTGGCACCCAATAGATTCCAAAGATAACAGTCGGAATAGCTAAAGCCATTAGAATGAGCAAGACTGCGAACGGTGGAACAATCACAGATTCACTGGATTTACCTTCAAAAAACATAACTTTTACTACTCGCATATAATAATATAAAGATATCACACTATTGATGCCTCCAACAATGGCTAACCAATAAAGTTGAGGACCACTATTTATAACTGCAGCAAAAATGTAAAATTTTCCAATAAAACCGGCAGTCGGAGGTATTCCAGTTAATGAAATCATGAAAATTGTCATTACAATTCCAACAATTGGTATTTTCCAGCCTAATCCACTAAAATCATCAAATGTTTCTCCACCGCCTTGGGATTTCACATAAATCACAACAAAAAATGCACCCAGATTCATAAACAAATACATGACAAGGTAAATCATGACCGCATATACACCTTGAGATGATAGAGTTGGCAAAGCCATTAGCATATAACCTGCATGTGCTATACTTGAATAAGCCAACATCCGTTTAATATTGTTTTGCTGCATCGCTACAAGGTTCCCAAGCGTCATGGTTATCACAGCTAATACAGCCAACAATTGTGGCCAGGGTAGTTCTGTATACGTTGTGAGTGAAGGATCCATAAAAGAGGCTCCATCACCAAACACTTGATTGAAAAAACGGATAATGAGTGCAAAGCCCGCAGCTTTAGGTGCTACAGACAAATATGCTGTAATGGATGTAGGCGACCCTTCGTACACATCCGGTGTCCAAAAATGAAATGGTACAGCAGAAATTTTATATCCAAATCCTGCCAGAATAAATATAGTAGCTAAAGTAAAAGCAAAATCTGCACTACCTTCCAAATTCCACATAGCTTCTTGGATGGCAAAGAATTTTGTTGAGCCTGCCAGACCAAAAACGATGCTCAACCCAAACAGCATAATCCCAGATGAAAAAGCGCCGTAAATAACATATTTTAATGATGCTTCATTGGAACGTAAATCATTTCGTAAATACCCAGCGAGAATAAAGGATGAAATGGATACAATTTCAATTGCAAGGTAAACCATTATCAAGTCAATAGCTGACACCATAAGAAACATGCCGAAAACCATTATTGCTAATAATGCGTAATATTCTCCGGTACGATAACCATCTAATTCACTTGTACGCTGGGAAATAAAAATGACAAAGACTGTAGCAAGAATGATTAATGTTTTGAAAAAAGAGGCATAAGGATCAAACGCCAAATTCTCCATAAAGAGAGTTGTAACTATTGTGCTATCTTGTAATCGAATAGCTAAATACGTAAGCACCAAACCACCTAAAACCCACAGCGCTGTTTTACCCGATTCTTTCGCAGAATAAAATAAGTCAGCAATGATTGTGACAAGAACTGTAACTGTCAGAATTAGTTCCGGCCAGTAAAGGCTTAAACTTTGGAGATTATTCATTCGTTATTAAAATGCTCCTGCAATACTACCAAAACCGGCAATTTTATCAATTATTACATTCATTGTACTGCTGATTAAATCCAGAAATGGTCGTGGATAAATTCCAAAAAACAGCGTAATGACTAATAAAGGAACAACTGTAAACAACTCCATTTTATTAATTTCAGGTAATTCTTTATATTTTTCATTTAATTCACCCATAAAGATGCGTTGAAACGCCCATAAAAAATATGCAGCGTTTAGCAGAATTCCGATGGTGGATGCGATAACAATTGCTTTAAAGACAGGAAAGGCGCCGATGAAACACATGGCTTCACTAATAAAACCTGAAAGACCGGGTAAACCGAGTCCAGCAAAAAAGGCAACAGCAACAATACCTGAATAAATGGGCATCGATGTTGCCAATCCGCCAAAACCTTCAATATTCCTATGGTGAGCTCGATCATAAATAACGCCTACAAGAATAAATAACATTGCAGAAATAGTACCATGGTTAAACATTTGAAAGACAGCTCCTCCTAATCCGGCCTGCGCTGCCAGCAGATTATTTCCATTCACTTCACCAGCTGCAATCACAGCAGCCATTCCAATGAGTAAATAACCCATATGATTCACACTGGAGTAAGCTACCAGTTTTTTCAAGTCCTTTTGAGCGAGAGCACACAAGGCACCCCAAATAACATTAATGAGACCCAACAAAGCGAGTGCTCCGGCAAACCACCAAACAGCAACGGGTAACATCGTGTAATTGATCCGCAATATACCGTATACGCCAAGTTTAAGCAGAATTCCAGCCAATATAACTGAAATAGCCGTAGGTGCTTCTACATGGACCAAAGGTAGCCAAGTATGAAATGGGAAAACGGGTATTTTAATAGCAAATCCTATAAACAGCATAACCCAAATAACTTTTACTGCACTCATGCCCCACCACATTACACCATCTAAAGCGGTCGGAGCTGTTTGCATAAGAAGTATCATGTCAAATGTCATTCCACATGTAAAATACAAAGCCAGAATTGCAATGAGTATTAATACCGATCCAAATAATGTATATAGGAAAAACTTTATTGCAGCATATTCACGCTGGGGTCCGCCCCACATGCCAATCAGGAAATACATGGGCAGAAGCATCACTTCCCAAAATATGAAAAAAAGAAAGAAATCCAGCGATAGAAAAACACCCATAACTCCAGTATCTAAGAGAAGAAAAAGTGCAAAATATCCTTTGTGAGCACGATCAATTTTCCAGCTGACAAATGTTCCCAAGAAAAATAATAATCCCGTTAAAATAACCATGGGCAGACTTAAACCATCTACACCTAATATATAGGTTATATTAAATGATGGAATCCATTCTGCTCTTTCCATAAACTGGAATCCGCCATTTGACGCATCAAATCGTGACCATAGTCCAATAGTTGCTAAAAATTGAATTCCAGTTGCAACAGCTGTAACAATTTTTATCAATAGCACATTCTCTCTAGGAACAAATGCAATTGCAACCATGCCAATTATTGGAATCCAGATAATCCAACTTAGAATGTTAATATCCATTCCTATTCCTTTAACCTTTCAATTCTTTTAAAATGACTGCACCAGAACGATTATGACAACTCCTAAAAGCGCAAAGAGTAAGTAACTTTGCAAACGGCCTGTTTGTAAAAACTTCAATATTCCACCGGCCTGGCGGACACTGCGGCCGATACCATCTACGATTGTTTGGTCTAATCCATCGTAATCCAATCGACCGGTAAAAAACGATAATACTTTCGTCACTCGGCCAAATCCGTTAATAAAATATTTGTCGTACAAATCCCAATCAATGTATGCCACAAGGCCAGATAGCTTCAAAAATGGTTGATAGAGAAATCGATTGTAGTTTTCATCGAAAAAATATTTGTTCAATGATAAATTGTACATGGGCTTGAGTTTTTCTGACCATTCATCAGCAGAAAGTTTTTTCTTATAATAAAATGTCCAAGATAAAAATATACCCAATGCAGCTACAAAAAGTGATAATGCCATGGCCGTATAATGTGCATGGTGAACACCTTCCGCAATATAATGTGCGGATGGATTTCCCGGTACTGCAGCATCGGAAGCAATGATGAGTTCCGTAAACCAGCCATGGTCTGAAAAGGGATTAAAATATGGCAATGTATAAAAAATGAAAATACTCATTGAACTTAAAAGAATTAAAGGGAAAGTCATTTCTTTAGGTGATTCATGAATATCATCAGCGATTTCAGCTATTTGCGGTTGGCCATGGAATGTCATAAAAATTAAGCGGAACATATAAAATGCCGTGATGGCTGCTGCTCCAAAACCGAAAACAGGTAAAAGAAAATGCGTGGGATGATGAGATGCAAATGAAAGAGTACCGGCCAGAATTGCATCTTTTGATAAAAAACCTGAAAAAAGAGGCACACCGGAAATTGCCAAAGTACTAATCAGCATGGCCCAGTATGTAACGGGCATCTTATTTTTAAAGCCTCCCATATTTCGCATATCTTGAGGATCAGTTTCATGATCATGTTTTTTATGTAACGCATGATGCATGGCATGTATCACAGAACCTGAACCATAAAATAAACATGCCTTAAACATGGCATGTGTCACCAAATGGAAGAAGCCGGCAATATACGCCCCCGTTCCTACAGACAAAATCATATAACCCAATTGACTGACGGTTGAGTATGCGAGCACTTTTTTTATATCATTTTGAGTGATGGCAATTGTTGCCGCAAAAAGAGCTGTGAAGCCACCCACATACGCAATGACAAGCAATGCATCGGGAGTAAATAATGGAAATAAGCGAACACATAAATACACTCCGGCAGCAACCATCGTAGCTGCATGCATCAAAGCGGAAACGGGTGTAGGGCCTTCCATGGCATCCGGGAGCCAAATATGTAATGGAAATTGAGACGATTTAGCCATGGCACCTAAAAATAATCCCAGACCAGCAAATGTCAGAACAGTTCCACCCATTTTTCCCGCAGCAATTCCATCAAATATTTCTGAAAATACAAATGTACCTAATGTTGAAAAAATGAGCATTATTCCAATAAAAAAGCCAATATCCCCTACACGGTTGGTCAAAAATGCTTTTTTTGCTGCATCAGCGGCGGATTCTTTTTCAAACCAGTGGCCGATCAATAAAAACGAACTCACACCCACCAACTCCCAAAACATATACATGGAGATTAAATTATTCGCCAGAACAATGCCGTTCATGCTGAACGTAAACAGACCCAAATAAGCAAAATAGCGAGAATAACGAATATCGCCTTCCAAATATTTGATAGAAAAAATGTGGGTCATGGTCGATATGAGCGCTACAACAAGCAGCATGGTAATCGTAATATTATCTACCAAAAACCCCAATTCGATGTGAAATGCTCCCATGTCCAGCCAAGTGAATGATGCTTCCTGGGCGAATTCCGGATCATGCCCTATAAGCATGGATGCAAACATAGCAATGGCCAAAATCAATGTTGTAATTACAGCAGATATGGACACCCAATCGCCTTGGCGAGGTAGTCGTTTTCCAATAAATATTTGGATAACAAAAGCTGCCAACGGTAAGAATAAAATTAACAGCGAATAATCCATAATCATATTACCGGTCATTGCTGCAACTCCCTAACATCATCAATGTTGATTGTTCTGAAATTATTATAAATGTTAATAATGATTGCCAAGGCAACAGCCGCTTCAGCCGCAGCCATAATAATGACAAATAATGCAAAAATATGACCCACAATATTCATGCCACCATATTTAGCAAACGCAAGGAAATTTAAATTAGCTGCATTTAAAATAAGTTCGATACCCATGAGAACAGCTACACCATTACGGCGTGTAATCACACCAAATAGTCCCAACGAAAACAGAATTGCAGCAATAAATAAATATGTATTTAAACTATCCACTATTCACCACTCCGTGACAACATAGCAGCACCAATTAATGCCGCTAATAATAATAGAGATGCAACTTCGAAGGGAAGCAAATACTCCATCATGAGTAATGTACCGATTGTAGCGGTCGTTTGAGCCGGCTCGACAAATTCTGTTTGATACCAAGGTGTATTTAGTATCATAATTCCCAGTACAATAATGATCCCTAACACAGCTACTCCACCCATACCTTTTTGTACGCTTGTATGAGAAATATTCACCGATGTAATGCGATTGGTTAACATGATTCCAAAAATGATTAGGACAAGAATTCCACCTACATATATCACTACTTGGGCTCCGGCTAAAAAGTCAGCCCATAAGAACACATATAACGAAGCGACGCCAAAAAGAGTAAACAATAGGGCGATTGCAGAATAAACTAGTTTTTCATTTAATACAACAATTAATGCTGACCCCAATGTCAGTATAACAACAAACCAAAATGCCACATCTATCATTAAGCGTTTACTTTATCTTTTTGGATACATATTTTGATATTTTCTCGTCATCTACATCTTTGGCAAATTTGTAAATAAGGTCATTGCGATCATATTGAGAAAATTCGTAATCAATAGGATGCTTATGGGAATTGGGTCCACCGGTCATATAAATACATTCTTCCGGGCAGGGATACACACAGAGATTACAATAACAGCATTCACTCATATCGATATCAAAGCGGGAAACGATTAAGGCTTTTTTTGTACCGTTAGACGTAATACCAGTATGACCGATATCAGGCAAATCTTCGCCTTTTGTTTCTGCTTTAGTTGTAACAATTTTAATACATTGAACGGGGCAGACACGTTCACATTTCAAACATCCAATACAATCGTCAATATCTACATGAAGCCTAGAACGAATAACGTTGTAACTATCTAAATCAAAACCAATATCTCGCTCCGGTCGCGGCCAGCGCTCTTCAGGATATTGCAGTGTTACATTACCCTTGCGGATATTTATCATATGTCGCCACGTGATACTCATCCCTTTCAATATGCTTGAAATTGCTACAAATATATTGTTAAAATATTTATACATATTTTTACCCTACAAGTAAGCTCCAAATTCCTACACCAAAAATATTGACTAACGAAAACGGTAAAAACACTTTCCAACAAATACTCATCAATTGATCAACTCGTAAACGCGGGAGAGTCCAGCGAAACCAAATCATAAGAAATATTAGACTCAATGACTTGAGCATAAACCAAAATACTCCCCATCCTGAACTATTCATAAATCCTGATATTGGGCTGTTCCATCCGCCGAGAAATGCTGTGACAGCAATTGCACTTATAACAAACATTTCAGCATATTCACTCAAAAAGAAGAATGCATAACGCATACCGGAATATTCTGTAAATGCACCAGCGACTAATTCAGATTCAGCTTCAGGAATATCAAATGGAGTTCTGTTACATTCTGCAACACCACTTATAAAAAAGATGAAGAATGCAATAAAACTGAAGGGGTTATTGAAAATGATCCAATTCGGCAACACTCCCCATATTGTCCCACTCTGAAATTCAATAATACCCTGCATGCTAAGCGTTCCAGTGAGCATAACAATAGAAATGATGGATAAACCAGCGGGAATTTCATAACTGATAATTTGAGCAGCAGAACGCATTCCTCCATATAAGGACCATTTATTATTGGAACTCCACCCTGCCAAAATAATTCCAATCACACTTAATGAACCAACAGCTAATATATAGAAAATTCCGATATTCATGTCGGCAATGATTATGTTTTGACCAAAAGGTAATGCAGCAAATGAAATAAACGCACCAACAAAAACAACAAACGGTGCCATTACAAATAATTTTTTGTCTGCTAAATCCGGAATAATATCTTCTTTTAAAATTAACTTAAGTGCATCTGCCACGGGCTGCAGAATTCCGAATTTCCATGCATGAAGCCCTACTCCCTGTCCCATAGGCCCAACCTTATCCTGCATAAATGATGAAATTTTTAATTCTGCGTAAATGGCTACAAGAGCATATACAGCAATAAAAAGGAAAACGGGCAATGCGCAGATGATAACTGCAGTTACGAACGTCAATACCGGCCATTCAGTGCCAAAAGGAAACCAATTGATTAAATTATCAACTGTCATCGATCAATCTCTCCCAATACAATATCCAAACTTCCCAAGATAGCGATCACATCAGACATCATCCAACCTTGAGAAATTTCACCTAATACACTCAACGCCGTAAATGCAGGAGAACGCATTTTTAAGCGATACGGAATTGGCGAACCATCACTAACGATATAATAGGCTAAATCACCCCGCGGTGATTCTGTCCGTTTATAAATAGACCCTTTTGGAGGACGAATTTTTTTGGGTAAAGCCTGGTGAACATCTCCGGCTGGTAGACCCTTCAATGCTTGGCGGATAATCTTTGCGCTTTCTTTCATTTCCACCATCCGAACATAATACCTATCCCAACAATCGCCTACCGTACCCATTTCCCCTGCTCCAATGGGGATGTCATAATCGAATTTATCGTAGATGGAGTACGGATCATCTTTGCGGATATCCCACTTTACACCTGATCCCCGCAGGTTGGGTCCGGTAACACCAAAACTAATCGCTACTTCCGGCGGCAAAACCCCAATATCTGCTGTTCGCTCAATAAAAATTTTATTATACGTAAGCAATTCATTGTATTCTTCAATCTTTGGCTCAAAATAATCCAAAAATGAAAATACGGATTCAACAAAATCTCGAGGTAAATCATGTGATAGTCCACCAACCCAAATATAATTGTATAATAGCCGCGCACCACACAATGTTTCAAACAAGTCTAGAATCCGTTCACGATCGCGAAACATATATAAGAAAGGTGTGAATGCGCCTACATCTAAACCATACGTACCCAAGGCCAGTAAATGGCTGGCGATACGGTTGAGCTCTGCTACAATGATACGAATGTATTCAACACGCTCCGGAACCTTAATTTCCATCAACGCTTCGATTGTAACTGCATAACCAAAATTATTATTCATAGAAGCGATGTAATCACACCGATCCGTATACGGAATGACTTGATCATAGGTCACATTTTCACAATGTTTTTCAAAACAGCGGTGTAAATAACCAATGATCGGTTCAACTTCAGAAATAATCTCTCCGTCCGTCTTTACTTTCAGGCGCAAAACTCCATGAGTACTGGGATGCTGCGGCCCGATGTTCAGGGTCATTAAATCTCCGTGAATTACTCCCATCCGTCCTTTACCTTTGGTACAACAATACCGTGATATGTTTCTTGTACTTCATAATCTTTTCGCAACGGCCACCCTTCCCAATCTTCCGGGCATAAAATCCGGGTCATATTGCTGTGGCCTTCAAATACTATACCGTACATGTCATACGTTTCCCGTTCGAACCAATCGCCAATACGCCATACCTTTTCTACCGAAGGCACTTTAGGATCATTCCGATCTGTTTTAATGCGGATTTCAATAGCATGATTATGAGTCATGGAGTGTAAGTTATAACGAACTTCTAAATCTTCATTTTCGCCAAAATCATAACCTGTAACGCATTGGAGTGAATCAAATAGGAAATCAGGATTATCTCGTAAATATTGAGCAATCTCAAACCAGTTTTTTCCTTTCATTTGGATATGGGAATTCTCTTCATCACTCTCAATAGTATTGGGGAATTTTTTCGCAATGACTGCAGATACTTTTTCAGTTAATGAAAGTTCAGCGGGTAATGCTTCTACTGCTTTTGACTCTTCAGGCTTGGGTGCATCTTCAGCAATAGCAGCTTTAGCCAATCGTTTGGCTTTTACAAGCGCTGCTTTCGCCTTGGAACGAGTGACACGATCTTCAATATTATTAATCACATCCATATCGCCTTGGAGTGCTTTTTCAACAGCGTCAGAAATTAATTTATCTAGGTCTTCACTCATGCAGTCTTTTTCGTCAGAGGTCGTTCAGCCTGAATTTTTTCCTGGAGTTTTAAGAGCCCTTCGATTAAAGCTTCTGGTCGTGGAGGACAACCAGGGATATACACATCAACTGGCACAACCAAGTCCACTCCTTTTAATACATGATAGCCATGCTGCCAATAAGGTCCGCCACTTGTGGCGCAGCTACCCATGGCAATCACATATTTTGGATCGGCCATTTGTTCATATAATTTTTTGACGCGTAAAGACATTTTCATTGTCACTGTTCCGGCTACAATCATCACATCTGCTTGACGTGGTGAAGAACGAGGAATCATACCGATACGCATTAAGTCATAACGGCTCGCAGCGGTTGCCATCATTTCGATAGCGCAACATGCCAGCCCGAATTGGAAAAACCATGGGGATGTGGAACGTGCCCAACCCAATAATTTATCCATGGATGCTACAACGACATTATCTTGGAATTTATGTTCAAGGAGTCCCAACTGTTTTACCTTCCTTTTCAGTGATCGCTTTTCGATAACGGCCATGGGCATATTTCACACGATACTTCACCCAATCTAAATCTCCCTTTTTCCAGACATAAGCAAGCCCCACTATTAAGATTAAAAGAAAAATAGACATTTCTACGAATGCGAGCAGACCTAGATCCTTGAAGACGACAGCCCATGGAAACAGAAAAACAACTTCTACATCAAAAATAAGAAATATAAGAGCGATTACATAAAAGCGAATATTGAACTGAACCCAAGCCGAGCCTTCTGACTCTTCACCACATTCATATGTAGACAATTTGTCTGGCGTATCATTTTTGGGTGCTACTAGCCGCTGTATAAGCAGAGGCACATAGACCAAAACTATGCCGATCAAGATAAATAGAAATATGGTTCCGAAGTCGCGATACATTTATAATAACTCGTTAATTCCGAGCGCGAAATTTATAGATTTGAATACTCATCTTGCAAGGCTAATCCCTTTAGAAATGCACTATTTTTTATGATTGATGAGGCAGCGATGCTTCTGCTAAATTCAACGTCGATGAATCTGTTGAATTCAACCCTCGCCGTAATTCTTTCTCTTTTCCCGCACTGGATGATTAAACCATTTGCAAAACCGTATGTTGCCGGTGAATCAATCGCCGAGGTAATTACTCATGTGCACGCATTAAATGTACTTGGCTTCTCTGCAACGATTGATATTTTAGGAGAACATGTAAAGACAACGACTGAAGCAACTGCCATTACGAAATCCTATCTTGATATAATGTCAGCCATATTTCAAAATGGACTGAATTCCAATATATCTATAAAACCAACGCATATCGGATTAGATATCAACTATGACACTGCAAGAGATAATCTTTTCACCCTTTTATCAAAAGCGAATGAAATACAAAGTTTTGTGCGTATAGATATGGAAGATTCACCTTATACAGATGCAGCCATAAAGCTCTATCTGGAAGCATGCATGAAATACACTAACGTTGGACTTGTAATTCAGTCTTATTTACATCGATCAAGTGATGACATCAGCAGACTGAAAGGTGAAAAATTTAATGTGCGTATTTGTAAAGGTATTTATAAAGAGGCTGAATCAATCGCATTTCAATCTAAAGCAAAAATAAATGAGAACTATATAAAATTAGTCCAATCCATTTTAAGCAATGGCGGATATGTGGCGATTGCAACCCATGATCTTAATCTTATAAATGAATTAGAGGATTGGATTATCAAAAATGAAATAGCACCAGATCGTTTTGAATTTCAAGTGTTATTCGGAGTACCTATGAGTGGACGTTTGCAAGCGTTATTGGCCAAAGGATATAGCGTCCGCCAATATGTGCCTTTTGGTGAAGAATGGCATGATTATTCCATCCGTCGATTAAAAGAAAACCCAAAAATAATTTCGTATGTTTTAAAGAACATGTTTAAAAAGAATTAAGAGAAAGGACATAGATTAGAATAATGAATGAAATAGAAACAATTAAAAAGATCTACAAAATGAAAACCATTGCTGTGGTGGGCATGTCACCCAAACCAGATCGCCCTAGTCATTATGTGGCTCTTTATTTACGGGAACAGGGCTATGAAATCATTCCTGTCAATCCCGGGCAGTCGGAAATAGCCGGCGAAACATGTTACCCCTCTTTAAAGGACATTCCGAAACCGGTGGATGTAGTAGATGTTTTCCGCCGGTCAGAACATGTCTTCCCCATTGCGGAAGCAGCTATTGAAATCGGAGCAAAAGCACTCTGGCTGCAGGATCATGTCATTAATGAAGAAGCGGCTCAATTGGCAGAACACGCCGGATTGTTGGTGGTGATGAATGACTGTATGCTGCGGCGGCATAGGCAGATGCTATGAATGATAAATTGAAGTAAAAGCGGCGGGCGGACATTACTAATTACCAATCAACCGGCCACCACTCACCAGTCATTCTCCCCTTTTCCCCCAACCCATTTTCTTGCTTAATACGTCAAAATAATTTGTATCTGAAAAAATAATCATCTGTGTTTTGTAACTGGCTTTGCGGATAGTGACTTTGGCGTGCAATTCTAATGATTCCTGGACTTGTCCATCTACGGCCAATCCTAAACCGCCGGATTGATTATCAGGGAATGTAATTTCAATTGTTTTATCATCAGGCATAACGATGGGACGCAATGTTAACGTATGTGGACAGATGGGTGTCACAATCATTGCATCAAGGCTGGGCATAACAATGGGGCCACCTGCGGAAAGTGAATACGCCGTGGATCCCGTGGGCGTTGACACAATAATGCCGTCTGCTTTATAATGAGCCACATGATTCCCGTTGGCAGTTAACACACAATTTATCAAACGATGGGAAGAGCCACGATCGATAGTAATATCATTAAGAGCATTAAATAGTTGAGAGGCCTCTCCATTTTGCACTGTGCATTCCAAAACCATCCGTTCCAAAATTTCATAATCACCCGAAGCCACTCTATCCAGTTTTTCAAACATATCATCAGTGGTTACTTCAGCCAAAAATCCCAACTCACCCAAGTGAATACCCAAAATGGGTGTTTCCCTACCCCCGACTGCTCGCGCCAAAGCCAAAAGTGTTCCATCGCCACCAAGTGACAGAATAAAATCCAGTTGCTTAAAATCGTCAGCAGACTCAATTATACTGTAATCAAACTCCAGATTATCAACTGCTTTGGCCATAATGCGCGTTGTTAAAAATAAGTTTAATTCACGTTTTTCTGCCCATTGAGCAATTCTGGGAAGCACGTCCCAGAAAGCAGGCTTTTCTGTATTACCCCAGATACCAATTTTTTTTGGCTGACTGGACGGCACCCTATGAATCCTTACCAAGCTTATCCATCAATTCACTTACCTTTTGTTCGGCGCCTGTTAACTGACCTCGTAATTGTTCAGACAGTTTGACACCTTCTTCAAACAATGTTAAACTTTTTTCCAACTGGAGGTCTTCAGATTCCATTTCCTGGACAATTTCCTCTAGTCTTTGGAATAATTCTTCGAATGATTTTTCTTTAGTCATAATTTAATTTACACTTACTTTTTATTCGTTTTAGTATTCTTTTCTTTACGAGCTGCCAAGATTCCTTTGGCCAGCTGGAGATTAAACATTTCACCCATTTTTAATTCATCAGGGCTGTGAATTATTTGGCCAGATTCAGTTGTGGCTATAGCGTATCCTCTGTCTAAAATACTTTTTGGATTTAATACGGACAATTCTGCTTGTAGTTTTTCCAACTGCCCAAATTGTAATTGCAGTTTCATCAAAATTGATTGTTTCATCATAACAGATAAATGGGTGTTAAGATTTTTCATGCCTTTTATCAACGTGTCGGGACGCTGAAGAGAAAACCGATCTTGAATATGATCCATGTTCTGCCAATAATATTCCAGTTTATGTTCTAATAATATTGCTATTTTTTCATCTATCGCAATTAAAGCCTGCGTCAATTCTTCTATGCTCGGTGCAGCCAATTCAGCCGCAGCTGATGGCGTAGGCGCTCGAAGATCAGCGACTAAATCTGCAATCGTTATATCCGTCTCATGACCCACAGCAGAAATGGTAGGTGTTTGGCAATTAAATATAGCATAGGCGACTTTTTCTTCATTAAACGGCCAGAGGTCTTCCAGCGATCCTCCTCCACGACCAATAATGATTAAATCGAGTTCGCCACTAGTATCCATTTCCTGAATAGCATTCACAATATCTGCTGCTGCTGTGTCACCTTGGACGAGTGTTGGTCGTAATATCAAGTTTACGTAGGGCGCACGACGACCTAAAACATTAATCATATCCTGAACTGCAGCGCCGGTTTTTGATGTAATTAAACCAATCGTTTGGGGTATTTTGGGTAATTGTTTTTTGAATTCATCCGAAAATAACCCAGCGGCTGACAATTCTTTTTTTAATGCTTCAAAAGCGAGAAATAATGTTCCCAAACCAGCCGGCTCTAAACGTGTTGCTACTAATTGATATTGACCTCGGGGAGCATATACAGAAATCCTGCCGTTGAGCAATATCTTCATTCCGTTTTCCGGCTTAAAATGCAAGTACTGATTATTACCTTTAAACATTACACATCGAATTTCGGCTTCATTATCTTTTAAAGTGAAATACATATGTCCGGAAGAATGATGTATAAAATTTGAGATTTCTCCTTCTACCCAAAGTTGGGAAAACGATCCTTCCAGAATTTCTTTTACTTGACGGGTTAATTCGCCAACGGATAAAAAAATTTTATTTGATATCATTTCGGTGGTTCAGGTGCGCCAGCTGCCAGCCAGCAGGAATACCAATACGAAGCGACCAATACAGTTGCCCTGCCTAATCGGTCATGGACAACATCTTCCGTTTCAGCATATAGTATTTTTAGATATCGATCTTCAAATGCGAGCACGTTATATGATTGAAGCTGTTTTGCTTGTTCATGAGTTAAGTGCCTTCGGGCAATAGAATCTGCATCTAATAAACGAGGATATACACTAAAGGAATCTCTCGTAATATTTAATGCTGTTTCGATATAGTTATCAATTTTATATATTTTCCCAACGGGATCGATTTCAAGAATGAGTTCATCTACCATCCGTGATTCCCACCGAAAATGAACACCATCGTTTCCTGTTAATTGACCGTTATAATTCGCGCAGGTGTGGAGCGGCATGTGCAAATCAGCGACGTAATGTCCCATATGTCCCATATAATAAAGTGCTTCATCCCAGCGATTATATTTAAACATTTTTACAAGAATATTTGCAGTCTCATCTATTGACCAGGGAGCCATACCCCATTTTTTAATATCATCTTCACCAAATCTCTTCACCAGTTCTTCGTAACTGATATTTAATTCTTCAAAGGGAAATGAAGTATAGAAATCAGCATCGATAAAATGCCGATGAAATTCATCACGGTGAATATCTTTAATAAAATCTGCTACAGGAGCAAAGAGTGCCAATTCATCAGCATGAGAGGCTGTATACATTCCAAGATCGCCCTCAATAATTTGAGCAGCCTTGTAATTTATTCGTCTATGAACATCATACCCCCAGCCCCAAATAAAACTAGATAGAACCAGGGGGAGTATCCAACGAAATACTCTTATTGTATAGCCCATAAATTAATTTATGATTTATATTTTCTTTTTCTTATGTCTATTAGCACGCAGACGTTTCTTACGCTTATGCGTATTCATCTTGCGCTTCTTACGTTTTTTTCCGCAGGGCATATGTTACTTTCAATTATTGGTTAAAATATCATTGACGCGTTCCCGCATATGTTTGGCGGGTTTGAATGAGGGTGCATTTCTTTCTGGTAAATAAATGGGTGCACCCGTTCCGGGATTCCGTGCTTTTTTCGGTTTGCGATGTTTTACAACAAATGTACCGAAACCACGTAATTCCACGCGTTCATTTTTTGCAAGGGATTCAATAATGGCTGTCATAACACCGTTCATAACGGCTTCTGTTTCCACTTTTGTTAATCCTGTTGCCAGTGAGACTTCATTAATTATATCCTGTTTAGTCATGGTTCTTCTCATAGACAAGGTTAAGGTTATCCTTGTTTTACCCATAAAACAAGTTTTTGTCCGGGGTATATATACTGTCCATAGGAAATATTATTCCAGCGCCTTATCTTTACAGCGCGGGTACCATAATCTTCGGCAATATGGCCTAATGTATCCCCTCTTCTGACTGTGTATACGACTTTAATATGTCCAGCCGGTCCATCATGAGAAGCATAGGCTCCCCTAATAGGAATGGTTAATTTTTGCCCTATTTTAATCTTGTGTCTATTACGAATTTTATTAACCGCAGCAAGATCATGGATAGACACTTTATATTTTTTGGAAATTGTCGATAAACTTTCCCCCCTTCGGACTTTATGAACAACATATTGTGGAGCAAAACGTTGATCAATCGGGAGGGCATTAAAATTTGCAGAAAACTGATCCTTACTTCCCTTTGGAATCCGTAATGTATAGGTACCATTTTGAGGAGTGGCCGATTGGCGTAATTCTGGATTATAATATTTTAGTGTTTTTAAACTGATACCTGCAGCGCGTGCTAATACTGAAAGGTCTGCACTTTTTTCCAATGCAACTTTATCAAATTCAAAAGGGGATTTCTTTTTGCTAGAATTAGAGGAAAATCCATATTCATCCGGATTTCGGGAAATGATAGCCGCTGCCAAATAATAGGGTATATAATTGCGAGTTTCTTTGGGAAGTGAATGAAGCTGCCAAAAATCGGATGTCTGGTGCAATCGCATGGCTCTGTGAATACGTCCTGAACCAGAATTATAAGCAGCTAGTGCCAGGTACCAATGGTCAAATTCGGCAAATAAATCTTTTAAATGAGCAGCCGCAGCATAAGTGGATTTGATAGGATCCCGACGTTCATCCACATACCAGTCACGCTTTAAGCCATACATTTTACCTGTGGAGTAAACGAATTGCCACATACCTGACGCGCTTGCTTTTGAAAATGCTTTGGGATTTAAACCAGATTCAATCATTGCCAAGTTGATTAATTCTTCAGGTAATTCCTGTTCATCCAATATTTTATTTATCAAACCTCCATATTCAGGCATACGGTCCAACCAAATTTGAAATTGCTTTCGTCCTTTGGTTTTAAAATAATGAATAAACTGGTCAACCGTATTGTTCCGGACAAGTGGTATATGTCCATCACGATCATCTACAACAATAAATTTACTAATTCCCATTTCCATTTCAACGGGAACTGTTGCATCTTTTATCATTTGCCGTGCATAAGCAGCTGAAATAGGCGCATCTGATAATTCCAGAGTATGGAGACGCTTTGTATATATTTCATCCAATGAAGCAATGAAACGATCGAATTCTTCCTGGTCTGCATCCGTTTTTTCTCCCAGTTGATCTGCCTCTCCTAGTAAATCATAAATTCGATCCAGATAATAAATGACTTCTAATGTATCTTTGTGAACATCAGCAATCATTGCTTCTGTCAAAAACACTTTAACATCAAAAAGTAACTGCGGTAAACGATTGACAGACCCATTGCCATTTGAATAATTGGCATGTTCAGTAACATTAATACTATTACTATCCAATTCTTCAGAATTAGACATTGGCATTTCTTGGGCAATCAGCAAGATTGCCAAAAAGTTCAATGCGATACAAATTCGTGTAAATTCTTTTATCATAAGGTTTTAGAGCAAAATTTGGAAGGCGAAATTAGACGATAACACAGGGGCCAGTCAAGTGCTTTACTTTATAAATTTTGAATAATATTTATGCAATTGGGGTTCAATTCAAACAGGCTTTTCATCTTTCACACCAATTTTAAATAGAAGTTCCCCATTGAAAACAATATGAATCAATTTTTGAGATGTTTCAGATTTAAATCTTTTATTGGACATACTTTACAAAAACGAGGATTACAAAATTCTTTTTCCACTTGCAATAATCCTTGGACTACTACAACTGAACACAATTCCTTCCTTGAAAAATATTTTCCGAAAATTTTTGCTTGCTTACCATAAGGGTTCTGTAGTTTTAATTCATTCCAAGCATGTTTCCATTTTTTATATTTTTTATGATTATTGTCTTCTATTGCCTGTGCAGCAAAACAAGGATAAAAGTAATTAATACAACACTCAATTAAAATACTCTTACCTCCGCTGGTACAAACATCCATTAAGCGTTTAATGAAAACAGTATGATTTGTAAAGTTCTTTTCTTCAATAACGCTCATAAAAGATATTAATTCAGCCAAAAGTGTAAATCGATTTTCAGGCCATTGAGCTGGACGAATCCCGCAATGTTCCCATTCTATATTTTGAGCATTTCTTTTTATATACTCTAATTGATTGGAAGTGGATAAAGAAATCAATGCTCGTGTGTCAATTGTATGTATTAAGAATAAAAAACCAACTTCATTTCCACCAGAACCGAGGGGTTTTGCTAATTGTTCAACAGCATTTTCTTTTCTGCATAAATTTACTTTTTCACGCCAGCGCCTAGAACTCATTATTTTTAAAGAAGCAATGCTATTTTTTGAAATATTTTTCACATTTAAACTGCAACCCCATTGCTTAACATAAGGTAAAATTAAAGTATGTATTACAGGTGAATAATTTTGTGATGCTTTTCTAATTAGATGTAAAATGACATTTTTATAATTTAAATCTTGGTCATGTCCATGAGCATACCAATCCCGTTCATAGATATGGCATTCAATATCTCCTTTCACAAATTTCCCTTCCATAAATAATTGAGCACCTTTTATATCTGGACCTTTATTGAGATTATGATACCCATGATTAATGATGATCAAATGAGAACCAGTATTTGTTTGCAGCATTTTACCAATCGGCATTGAAAACCACTGGTTGATTAAATCAATCTCTTGACCTAACTGCGGTTCATAAATCGCTTGGGTTGGAAAAACGTTATTGTCGGGAATTATATATTGGTTGAATTTGGATCTCGAGCGGCCCATGTCGACTTTAAATTTACAACTTTATTACGAAGAAGTTCAGTAACTCTATTGCGTTCTTCTAACGAATATTTCGATGTATCTATTGGGTGACCAATTTCCAAGTGGATGGGTTTAGGTGTAATGCTAAAAGACCCTTTTTTTACAACATCAAATGTATCACATATAGCCATAGGGACCAGTGGCAGGCCTGTTTGAATAGATAGTATAGCTCCACCCTTTTTAAAGGGTTTCATGTTGCCATCCAAACTTCGGGTACCTTCAGGAAATATCATAATAGATCGGGGATATTTTTGTAAAGATTTCTTTGCCAATTCCATGGAAGCAAGTGCTGCATTATGGTTTTTTCGCTCCACAAATATATGTCTGCCTAAAATCATCGCCCAACCAAGGAATGGAATTTTTTTCAATTCTTTTTTTGCCAAAAAAACTAAACTGTATGGTAAAGCTGCAAATACCAGAAATATATCGAAAGCGGATTCGTGATTTGCAATAAAAACATATTGCTGATCAGGATTTAAATGCTCTAGGCCATTTATCGAATAGGTTATTCCACTAATGTATAATAATATTCTAGACCATCGTTTTGCAACCCAAGCAATAGGACGTCCACTCCAATCAAATAATGATAAAACAATACCTATGGAGGCCCATATCAACGTCCATATAATTATATTAAATAAGACCCAAATGAATCGAATCAGCCGATGACCTCTATGTCCATATACGGTTGTAAACATTTGGGAACAATGACTTTGCCATCAGGAGTTTGATAGGTTTCAAGCAAAGCAATCATCAATCGAGGTGTAGCAACACCAGAACCATTTAGTGTGTGGACATAATCCGTCTTATTATCCTTTGATCGCCGATAACGAATATTTCCCCGGCGTGCTTGAAAGTCTTCAAAATTGCTACAGGATGACACTTCTAACCATTGATTTTCAGCTGGAGACCACACTTCCAAATCATAACATTTAGCGGCAGAAAAACTCAAGTCTCCAGTACAAAGCTCTAACACTCTGTAATGCAACCCAAATGATTGTAGAATGGCTTCAGCATTGGCCAATAAATTTTCTAGTTCATCATAGGATGTTTCAGGTTTAACAAATTTGACCATTTCTACTTTATTAAATTGATGAACGCGTAATAAACCTCTATTCTCCTTACCATACGATCCAGCCTCACGACGAAAACATGCTGAATAAGCTGAATAATTGATGGGCATTTTATCTTCATCCAGAATTTCATCTGCATGAATATTTGTAACGGGAACTTCTGCAGTCGGAATCAAATACAGTTGATCTTTTTCTGTATGATACATGTCTTCTGCAAATTTGGGTAACTGACCGCATGTATAAAGTGCAGCTGCTTTCGCCAAAAATGGCGGAAACACTTCCGTATAACCATGTTCCCTAACATGAAAATCCAGCATAAAATTAATTAAAGCTCTTTCCAGTTTTGCTCCTAATCCCATATATAACGGGAAAGCTGAACCCGCTATTTTCGCAGAACGTTCAAAATCCAATAAATTGAGTATCAATCCTAATTCAAGGTGATCCTTTAATTCATAATCAAATTCAGGTTTCTCACCCCAAACCTTAACAATTTTATTATCTTTCTCATCTTTACCTTTAGGCACAGATTCATGGGGGATGTTTGGTATGACTTCCAAAGCAGACTGAATTTGAGTTTTATAGGAGCCCGCTTTATCTTCTAACTTATCAATCTTTTCGCCCACTTCACGCATAGATAATATGGCATGATTGGCATCACCGCCGGAGCGTTTTACATTTGCAATTTCTTCTGACACACGATTGCGTTCGGCTCTTAAATCATTCACTTCTATCAGGATTTCCCGATGCTGTGCATCAATATCCAATAATGATTTAATATCTACGTGCTCACCTTTTGCTGCAACAGCAAGTTGGATTGCATCTGGGTTATTACGAATGCGGGATATGGATAACATTTAAATACGTTTAATTATTGAGCCTAAAAATTAGATCGTATATGGAGGATTTACAACGGTATACTAACGACCTTTTCCAGAAAGCATAACCCAAACGGTACTTAACAAAATTTTGAAATCCAATGAAAAGCTCAAGTTCTCAATATAATAAAAGTCATATTTTAATTTTTGACGGACATCTTTTATGTCCTGATCGTATGGGTGTTTTATTTGCGCCCAGCCTGTAATCCCTGGGCGAATTTTATGACGACGATAATAGAACGGAAATTCCTTCACCAATTTTTCAACAAAATAGGGTCGTTCCGGTCGCGGACCAATCAAGCTCATTCCGCCATTGATGACCATGAGCAATTGGGGTAATTCATCCAAGCGAAATCGCCGAAGTATCCGACCCATGCGCGTAATCCGAGGATCAGATTCTTTTGCCCAAACGGGTCCCGTTATTTCTTCAGCATTTGCTACCATTGTTCTAAATTTATAAATAAAAAAAAGTTCGTGGTTTTTACCCACGCGCTCCTGTTTATAAAAAACGGGGCCTTTGCTATCGAATTTTATAATTGCTGTTATAATAAGCCACAACGGCGATGATATAATTAACATGGGTATTGCTAAACATATATCCATGAATCGTTTTATGATCGTGTTATAAACAGTATTAAGATTGGGATTGACTGAAATCAATGGCATTCCATAAATCTGTTCGGTTCTGGCCAACCCACTTATTACTTCATGGAGATCAGGTACTATTTTAATCGATACTGGAGAACCATTTGCTCTGGTAATTATTCGTGTAACGTGTGTGTGTTCCAATTTAACAGGAGCAATAATCACTTCTGATATTTGATTATCCAAAATGATATTTTTCAATTCCATCTCATGACCCATTACATGGAAATCTTCCTGATCTTCAAATGGTGGATCGTCATCCGATTGAACAAAACCCAATAAATCAAAACCCTGATGATTATTTATTTCTATATCATTAGCCACTTGAAAACCACGATTGTTTATACCCACAATAATCGTTTTTCTTAAACCAAACCCTTTCGTTAAAAGATATTTTTGAAATGTTCTATATATCCATCTTGAAAGAATGAGTCCAAAAGACAATGCTAACCAATAGCGCAATATTTCCTGGGCAGATAACATCCATACGCCGGGTGTGAGAGCGTCTACTAATACTGCGATTAATGCGATCAGGAACGTTGTGCGGACAATTTGTTGAATTTCGTAAAACCGGGAGACTGTAGGCGCACTTCTGTATAAATTCATTGGTAGAAAAATCAAACCTAAACAAGTTTGTAATGCTGCATAAATTAAAAATAAATCAAGCAATGATAAATCGGAGTGGAGTGCGAAAATAGGGACAAGGACCCACATAAATGCAAATGCAGAATAAACAGCATCAGAGAAATATATTCCCCAAGCTACTATCCATCGTGGATATCGAATACGTAAGTGTTGGAATGTTTCCAGCATGATTGAAATATTACCTAAATATAGTAATCAATTAAATGTGCTGGATCACACCAGAACTATTGGGATCGCGGTACAGTTATACATGTTGATTTCCTTTTGTTGTTCAACTAACTGTTAGCGATTTGAGGCGATAGTACTCCTTGAAGTTGCTAGAACATAAGGTTTATATATGTAAAATGTCAAGTAGTTGCCATAATTAATAGTAACCTATCTTTTAAAAAGTGTAGACTTATTATAGATGCTTAAACAATATAAACGGATATGTATTCGAATTGCTTCATACGTCTTAATTTTAGACGTGTTAACGGGTCAGAACATACCTGTCCCAATGAATCATCCAATAAATGATTTTATTTTACGCCTTTATACTCAAAATATAATACACGAAATTCATCCGGGAATGCGTCCGTTCTCAGTCAACCAGATTAACCAAGTGCTTGATGAAGTATTCTCTACAGATCAACAGTTATCCACACGTGAAAAATCATTGGTGTTGCGCTTTAAAAAAGAGTTTGCAGTGAATGAAATTAAACAAGGTCTCAAAGGACCTTGGCAATCAAAACATATTTCTACTGCTGTCCATACTATTTTTAAACCTTTTGATACGAATGATACTGAAACAAGATTTTTATCATATCATGATGATGATTTATTAATGTGGACGGATTGGGAAGAATTTTTTGCCATGGATTTTCAAGACACTTTATCCAGATCATTTTTTACTGACCGAGTTACCATTTCTGGAAAATTTGATAATAACCTTTCGTTTTACAGTCGCTATACACTTTATAGAGTGAGTCAAACAGAAAACTTTCCTCTCCCCGATGAATACAAACAAGGATATGTGCTGGAAGAGGATAATACAGATTGGCTTGTTTGGGATGTCAGTGAAGCTTCAATACGTTTCGACAACTCAATTATAAATGCTGAAATCAGTAAAATACCTATTTATTGGGGATTCAGTAAAAAACATTCACCTATTTTATCTACACATGTCCAATCATTTTCATTTATACGGTTTTCAAAAGAGTATAAAAGAATTCGAGCACAAAGCTTTCTAGGATCTTTAGTCCCTTATGGAGACAATCGTAAAGGCATAATTGAGGAGAAGCATATTGCCGCTCATCGATTTGAATTTGATCTTACACCATCATTAACTGTTTCATTTAATGAAATGGTCATTTATGCCAGACAAAATATTGAATTGGGCTACCTGTTGCCCGTTAACTTATTGTGGTCCGAAGAACATGGGCTGGGCAATCGCGATAATGTACTTATGTCATTTGACGCGCAATGGAGTGTAAAACCAGGGTTATCTCTCTATGGAACATTTTTTTGGGATGAATTATCCTGGTTTAAACTTTTCAGTCCATGGTGGGGAAATAAATTCATTTTTCAATCCGGATTCCATTGGGTGCCATTTTCTAACCCACAACTACCTGATTTTAGAGTAGAATTCACAGCAAGCCGACCATGGGTATATACACATCAAGATTCTCTGTTAAATTATACATCGGCAGCACATGGACTAGGGTTCCCCATAGGACCAAATGCTCAAATGTTTTATTTGGAAATGAATATGTGGCCGACTTTTAAAACATTCCTTTCATTAAATGTATCATATTTGAAAAAAGGAACGGGGATGGGTTCTGATCCAAATGATAATTATAGTTTAAGAAATGAAGAGCTAGACGATAAAACACCCATGTTAATGGGTAAAATAAATGAACGTCTTGATGTTGGTTTAAACATCGAATTCAGGATGACAGAACTTTTATATATTAAAGCAGATATATCCTATAATGATGAAACATTACTATCCGGACAATGGGGATTATTGATGAATTTTTAACGAATAACATTCCACGTTGTTTGTTTTTTTCCAAGTACCCAATCAACTATTGCCATTGCAGATGCAATATTTACTTTTATTATATACCTAATTCCTGAATGAATTAAACCCAATGAATAAAATCCAACTTGAAGAAATATTAATATTCTAAAGAAGGAATTATCTTTAGATAAAAACAAAGAAGTAATGAAACATGTTAAAAATAAAAAAGGTAAAAACCATCGTATAAGTTTGTGAGAAAAATAAGGAATAAATATCGACCTTTTATGGAATGGATTTATTAATGGTAAGATATATTTCATTGAACCAAGGCTTCTTAATATAATACGTCTTTTTCGGCTTAAAACCTCATCTGGAGCATCTTCTAAAGCTATTGCTTCAGGCTCATAAATTACATCTAAACCATTGCCATAAATTAAAATAGGTTCCAAATGGTCACTGATAGAATCAATTGGTAATGAAATATATGCATTTCTTCTTACTGCATAGATACTCCCATTTGCCCCAAGCAAACAACCATGTTTACTTTCTGCCTCTTTAATCGCAACTTCATAACGCCAATAAGCATTTTCCTCTGATTGCTTATGATGATATTGGAGCTCTCC
>ERZ813253.9-NODE-9-length-104810-cov-7.237909_pt1 | contig 104810 bp, 136 predicted proteins | sample MGYA00520893_ERZ813253 | MGnify/ENA primary metagenome ERZ813253 (study PRJEB31669, sample SAMD00080414) | marine metagenome | biome: oceanic hadal pelagic zone biome; feature: marine hadalpelagic zone; material: sea water | place: Pacific Ocean:Izu-Bonin Trench...
TGTGGCAGTAGCAACAACTATTGCAAAAGGAATTGTGAGTCCTGATGATATCACAGTTTACATGATTGTGGGTGGCTTGGCAGGTGCAATCACTTGGAGTGTACTATGTACATATTTTGGATTGCCAATTTCTAACAGCCATTCATTAGTTGGTGGAATAATGGGCGCAGGTATTGCAGGGATAGGCTTTGAAACATTAGTTTTTGGTGGTCTGAGCAAAATTTTTGCAGGAATTGTTATTGCTCCAATCGGTGGAATAATTTTTGGTTTCTTGCTGACAGGATTAATAATTACTATTTTTGCTAATCGTAGACCTAAAATTGTAAACAAAACTTTTGGTAGATTACAAATTATTTCTTCAGGTTGGTTTGCTCTAACTCATGGAGCAAATGATGGGCAAAAAACTATGGGTATAATCGTTCTAATTTTGTTTTCAGCTGGACTGATTCCTGAACTTGAAATGCCTTTATGGGTAATCTTTGCAGCAGCAACTGCAATGGGTTTGGGGACTTTCTTTGGCGGATATAAAGTCATTAAAACACTTGGCATGAAAATTACAAAACTCAAACCATATCAAGGATTTGCAGCAGAAACTGCAGGTGGAATGATGTTGGCAGTTTTTGCTGTTCTTGGCATTCCTGCAAGTACCACTCATGCTATTACTGGTACTATAATGGGATCTGGTGCTGCACGAAGAACGCGTGCTGTACGTTGGAAAGTAGGAAGACAAATTGTTTTTGCATGGTTAATTACCATCCCTGGTAGTGCTTTACTGGGAATCGCATTTACTTATTTAATTTATTTATTTGTTTGATTTTTATTCTGGCATAAATCTGCTGAAATGTTCAAATGGAAATTTTACAATTAATTCAAGCTAATCTTCTTACTCCGATAATTCTGTTCTTTTTATTTGGGATTATCGCTGCCAGAATAAAATCTGATTTAAAAATTCCAGAAGCAATTTCAGAATTTTTACCAATCTATCTTCTTGCAGCAATTGGACTTCATGGAGGAATAGAGATGAGAAATGCTGGATTTGAGAACATGTTAATTCCTATGGTTGTTGCAATTGGAATTTCTCTTTTATTTACTTTGAATCATTATCAAATTCTACGAAGATTGGGAAAATTCAATCTCTTTGATTCTTATGCATTAGCATCGACTTATGGTGCAGTAGGTGCCGTTACTTTCTCTGTTGGTTTATCTTTTCTCAAGAATCAAGGTGTTACATCAGAGGGATATCTTGCAGCTATTCTAGCAGTTTTAGAACCTGTTTCATTTATCATGGCAATATTTTTGACAAATATGGCAGTTGCAAAACAAATTCGTGTAAAAAAACAGTCTTTCACAAATGATGATGTGTCTGATATTGAAATGGGATTACAAGAAACCAAGACAAAACTTTCTCAGGTATTACATGAATCAATTACTGGTAAGGCAATAGTTATTTTGCTTGGATGTATTGTCATAGGTTACATCATTGGTGAGGAAGGATTCACATCAATCAAAATTGTATTTGATGGGATGTTTACAGGAGCCATTGTTATCTTTATGATTGAGATGGGAATTATTGCTGGTCAAAGACTTGATGATCTCAAAAAAGTTGGTATTTTTCTTATTTCTTTTGCCATAATCATGCCCACATTTAATGGAGTTATCGGTGTTTTAGTTGCAACTGCAATTGGATTGAGTTTAGGCGGTGCAGTAATGTTTGGATTACTTTTAGCTAGTGCGTCATTTATTGCGGCACCTGCAATATTACGTCATGCAATACCTGAGGCAAAACCAAGTCTTTACATTACATCTGCATTAGGAATCACATTTCCTTACAACATTATCATCTTGCTGCCTATCATGTTTGTTGTCTCTTCAATTGCACATGATGTAGAAGGATCGATAGACTTATTCAATTATATCACACAGGATTGGACATGAAATTCTATAACGTGAAATTACTTACTGTTACTTGTGAAATTCTTGCACAAAAAAATATCATTGAAATTTTAAAAAAACATGAAATTACTGGATATACAACTTATGAAGTAGAAGGAAATGGAGCACGTGGTTTACGTGGTCAAGGCTTCAAAAATGAAAAAAATGTCAAAGTTGAGATAATTATGAGAGAAGACAAATTGTCAGATATTGTGGAGGAGATCTCAAGAACAATGTTTGCCAATTTTGCCATAGTACTTTATGTAAGCGATGTTGGCGTAGTAAGAACTGAAAAATTTTAACAGCAAGTATCCTTGGAACATAACTAATGGCTTATTCAAATTTACAAATTTTCATTGTAGAGTTAATTGGAACTTTTCTTCTTGTAGTTTTTGCCACTGGTTCAATTGTTTATGATGCTGAAGTATTTGATGGTAAGTTAGGAATTCCATTTGCAGCTCTTGCGCCCTTTATTGCATTACTTATTGCTGTGTATGCTTTTAGAAAAATATCCTTTGCTCATTTCAATCCTGCTGTAACTATTGGTTATTACATTACAGGACACATTACAAAAATTCAAGTTGCATATTATTTTACAGCAGAAATAATTGGTGCGTTATTGGGTTCACTTTTTATTCTCAGTTTTATTGGAGAAAAAGCAGATCTTGGTGCAAATATCCCAAACTATGATTTTTCAATTTTTCTAATATTTCCAGTTGAAGTATTAGCTTCTGCAATGCTTATGGGAGTCATTTTTTATGTTGTTTATACAAAAGGTTTGAAAGGATTTAGTGGTGTTGCAATTGGTGGTATTGTAGGTTTAGATATCTTATTTCTGGCATTTATCTCGGGGGCATCTATGAATCCTGCCCGAGCACTTGCACCAGCATTGCTATCTGGGGAACTAAGTAATCTGTGGCTATATTTGACAGCACCATTTATTGGAACAACAATTGCTGCATTTCTTTTTCGTAACAAATTCCAAGCACAAAGAGCCTCAAATTACGAATAATAATGACTCATAATACAGCTGAATATTGTCAAACTCCAAGAAATTATTCAATAGTGCCAAAAAAGTAATTCCCTCAGGCGTTAATAGTCCCGTTAGATATTTTGAACCATATCCATTCTTTACAAAAAAATCTAATGGTGCATACATTTGGGATGAAGACAATAATCGTTACATAGATTTTTGCAATGGCTATGGTGCATTACTTTTGGGACATAGGAGAAAAGAGATCATTAACTCTGTCTCAAATCAACTTTCAAAAGGTACTCTTTATTGTACTCCAACTGAATCTGAAATAGAATTATCAAAACTAATTATTGGAAATTTTCCATCCATTGACAAAGTAAGATTAGTAAATACTGGTGGTGAAGCTACAATGACTGCAATCAGATTAGCTCGTGGATTTACAAAAAAGAAAAAAATCATAAAATTTGAAGGATGTTATCATGGTGCACATGACTCTGTCTTGGTAAAAGCAGGTTCTGGTTCTGCACATAATGGAATTTCAGTTTCTGATGGTATACTTGATGAAGTTTCAAAAAATACTCTGGTTGTTCAGTACAATAACATTGAAGATTTCAAAAAAATAATTAGAAAAAATAAAGACATTGCAGGAGTAATTGTTGAACCAATCTTAGCTAACATGGGTTTGATCTTACCTGAAAAGAACTTTCTTTCTGATCTGAGAAAAATTACTAAAGAAAATAATATTCCATTAATTTTCGATGAAGTAGTAACTGGATTTAGAGTAGCTCCAGGTGGTGCTCAGGAACATTTTGGAATCAAACCTGATATAACTACAATTGCCAAAGCCCTAAGCAACGGATTTACAATTGCTGCAGTCGGTGGAAGAAAAGAGATTATGGATTTGCTCTCTCCAGGAGGTAAAGTCTATCAAGCAAGTACTTTTGCTGGTAATCCTATTTCTGTTAGTGCTGCAATTAGTTCAATTAAGACAATTAACAAAATAAAAAACAAACTTTATTCCAAACTTGAAAGATTCAATCTGTTGTTTACCACAACCCTCGATGATATGGCTACTGATATGAGAATTCCTCACCAGATTAATTTTACAGCATCAATGTTCCAGATTTTCTTTACTAACAAACCTGTCATTGATTACAAGACATCAAAAAATGCAAATGCAAAAAAATTCCAAAAAATGTTCAGAACCTTACTAAAAAAAGGAATTTTTATTGCACCTTCACAGTTTGAAGTTGTTTTCCTATCTGATGCCCATACTGAAAATGATCTAAACAAAACACTTGATGCATATCATGCTGCATTAAAATCGGTGAAAAATTGAAGTACATAGTAGGTGCAAGAGGAAGTCAACTATCTGTAGCACAGACAAATTGGGTTATCTCTGAATTAAAAAAAGTAAATCCTGATTCAGAATATGAAATTAAAACTATCACAACAAAAGGAGATACTGACACTAGACCCTTATTTACAATAGACCAGAAAGGAATTTTTGAAAAAGAGATTGATAGAGCAGTTGCACAAAAGGAAGTTGATTTTGCTGTACATAGTCTCAAAGATGTTCCTTCAGAAATAGATGACAGTCTTATTTTGGCTTGTATTCCAAAACGTGAAGTAGTAAATGATGTATTCATTTCTTCAGATGGTTCAACACTTGAGACCATTAAACCAGGAGCAGTAATTGGAACTAGTTCTCTTCGTCGTGCTGTACAAGTAACTCGAAAGAGATCTGATGTTATAGTTAAACCAATTCGAGGAAATATTGAAACAAGAATTAGAAAAGTATTTGATGAAAACTATGATGCTGTGATACTTGCTCAAGCAGGAATCTCTAGATTAGGAGTTGATGTAAAGTTCACTCAATTACCGATTGATGATTTTTCTCCATCCCCAGGTCAAGGTGCAATAGCAATAGTTGCAAGAGCAGATGATTCTCAAACTATTTCTATGCTGAAAAAAATTGAAGATGCTGATTCTAGATTAGAAATTGAAGCAGAACGTGCTTTATCTGATTTTGTTGATTCTGGATGTCGATTCCCAGTTGGTGCATATGCAAAATCAAATGGTTCTGAAATGACATTGAGTGTAGTAGCATTTTCTGTAGATGGGAAAAAATCATTACAAGTAAATAAAACTGGAAACAAAAAAGATCCTAAATCCATTGGTAAAAGTGCTGGAGAAGAACTTCGTGAGAAAGGTGTAAATGAACTTGCATTAAATTGGAGAGAAAAAGTAGAGGAATGGAATAAGACATGACAGGAAAAGTGTATCTTGTTGGAGCTGGACCAGGAGATAGTAAATTAATTACATTGCGGGCAGTTGAACTATTACAAAAGGCAAATGTTGTTTTGTATGATAGATTGGTCAGCAAAAAAATTCTATCTATGATACCCAAATCTGCAGAAAAAATCTATGTTGGAAGAGCAGTGGGAGATGATACCACTCATCAAATCACAACTAATGATTTAATGCTAAAATATGCAAAATCTAAAAAAAATATAGTCCGGTTAAAGGGTGGAGACCCAATAATCTTTGGCCGTGGTGGAGAAGAAGCAGAATTTCTCAAAGAAAATAAAATAAAATATGAAATAGTTCCAGGAATTACTTCTGGAATTGGCTCAGCAACTTACGCTGGAATTCCTCTAACTCATAGAAAGTACTCATCATCAGTAGTATTTGTAACAGGACATGAAGACCCTGAAAAGAAAAAGGAAGCTGTCAAATGGAAAAGACTTGCCAAATCTGTAGATACTATTGTGATAATGATGGGATTATCTCGAATTGATATTATATGTAAACAACTTGTTGCTGGTGGAATGGATAAAAGAACTCCTGTAGCTGTAATTCAAAATGGAACCACTTCCAAACAAAAAATGATTAAAGGAACTGTAACGAATATTGCAAAAAAAGTCAAAGAAAATAAAATCTTACCTCCTACTAACATCATTATTGGAAAAGTTGTTGATTTGTCAAAAACTATAGGGTGGAAATAATGCTTGATGGAAAAATTATTGCAGTCACTAGATCAAAAGATGACTCCACTGAATTTATTCAGCTTGCAGAAAAAAATAACGCAAAGCCGATCACATTACCTACAATTGAACTTGTAAGTAAGGGTGAAAAGATTGTTGATGAATTCTTGGAATCAGTTGAAAGATACAATCCAGACTATTCTGTTTTTATGAGCTCAAAGGCAGTAAAATTGCTTTTTGATACTGCTAAACAAGTAGGGAAATTCGAGAAATTGCAATTAGCAGTTGCAAATACTATTGTAATGTCAGTTGGCCCAAAAACTACTACTGCACTTGAGAAAGAAGGAGTCAAAGTGAATCATCAACCCACTATCTATTCATCAGTTGGTATTGGTGAGGAGTTTACTACTATTCATGCAGTTGGAAAAAAGGTAATTATTCCACGCAGTGGTGCATCCACTCCGTTTTTGAAAGAATTACTAAACAAGATTGGAATTGATGTTTTGGAGATTCATTTGTATGACGTATGTACATTTAGAGATACTACTCAATGGAATGAATTTCGTGAAATATTCTCTCAAGGTAAAGTGGATGGTGTAATTTTCACTAGTGTGTCTTCAGTTTGTGGATTCTTCGATATAATGTCAAAAGACTATGATTCAGAAACCTTGCTTAATAATCTTGTAAAACTATCTGTAGTGTCTATTGGACCATTTACTGCAGATGAATTGAAAAAGTTCAATGTAAAAAACACTGTTGCAGAAGTTCATACTATTGCAGGCGCATTTGACTCAATGAAAAATTCCTTGACAGTTTTAAAACAACACTGAATAAAATTATCTGTATTCCCCACCACAATCTCCAATTATCTCAAAGAGATTATTTGCTTTTGTTGTGACTGAAGCTATTGTGGAAAGATCATCTGAATCTAACTTTACGTCAAATGCTTTGTAATTGTCTTCAATGTGCTCTGAAATTCCTAGTCTTGCACCAATAATTGTTCCTGCAACTGCTGGTCTATCTAGAATGAATCTTGTAGCAACATTTGCAATGCTGCAATCATATTTTTTTGAAATAGTTTCTAATGTATTTAGTAATTCTTGGAACAACTTCCATCCTCCCCATTCTTGAATCATGTTATAATATTTTTGAAGGCTTGCAGTGTCAAGGTCTGCTCTAGTTGGTTCATCTGTTCTAAGGTATTTTTCAGAGAAAAATCCTCCAAGCAGTACTCCATATGCTAATATTTTGATTTCATGCTTTTGGCAAAATGGTACCATCAATTTTTCTGCTCTTTGATCTAGTATGGAGTATTGCACTTGGTTTGATATTGGCGTAAATCCTTTCTCAGTCATTATTTTGACTCTCTCTGTATCAAAGTTTGTCAGCCCAACATGTTTTATTTTTTGTTTTTCTTTAAGGGAAAACAAATGCTCAATTGCATCAATGTAGCTAAGATCATTGTAATCCCACCAGTGAAACTGTACTAAATCTAAAGTATCTGTATTCATTTTTTGCAAAGATTGATCAATGTAATGCTCTACAATACTTTTTGACATTGGACCTGGATTCGGAACAAACTTTGTTAGTGCTTGAGAGTTTGATATATGATCTGAGTTTAATTGTCTTCTGAATTCTCCAATGTATGATTCTGCTGGTCCGTAAATGTCTGCTAAATCCCATGTCGTAAATCCTTTATTGTGATAGTCTATCATAGACTTGATTGCTGTTGGCTTGTCAATCTGCCCATGAGTTCCCGAGACTTGCCACATTCCATTTAAGATTCTGCAGATTTGTAGATTGTCTGCTAAATTGACGGTTTCCAGTTTTACCACTTTTACTTGTTTTGTTTTATTCTAAATTCTTTTCTTCAAATTAGCCCGATTTGCCAATCTCTAGATTTTAGCTCAAGCTATTTAGCTCTGCCTATTTTTCCTCATGTATTTATAATATAACGGGGTTATTTTCTACATGGCAACTGAAAGTCTTAACATGGATTATTCAAAATATGATTTTAAAGACTCTACAGAAATGTATGTTCACCTTAGCAAGAAAGGTCTGTCTAGGGATACTGTAATTGAGATCAGTAAACTAAAAGACGAACCACAATGGATGCTTGATTTTAGATTACGTTCCTATGAAATTTTTATGAAAAAACCAATGCCAACTTGGGGTGGTGATCTTAGTGCTATTGATTTCCAAAATATCTATTATTACATGAGAGCAACAGAGAAAGTAGAAAAGAACTGGGATGATGTTCCAGAAAAAGTCAAAAATACTTTTGAAAAACTTGGAATTCCAGAAGCTGAAAAGAAATTCTTAGCAGGTGTTGGCGCACAATATGAATCTGAAGTTGTATATCACAGTCTAAGAGAAGATTTGGCAAAACAAGGAGTTCTATTTTTAGATACTGATGCAGCTCTAAAAGAACATCCAGAGCTTTTCAAAAAATACTTTGGTAAAATTATTCCCCCAGAGGACAACAAATTTGCAGCACTAAACAGTGCAGTTTGGAGTGGTGGTTCATTTATTTACATTCCACCTGGTGTCAAAGTCGATATGCCTTTACAAGCATACTTTAGAATTAATGCAGAAAACATTGGTCAATTTGAAAGAACACTAATCATTGTAGATGAAGGTGCAGAAGTACATTACATTGAAGGTTGTACTGCTCCTGTTTATTCTTCAGAATCACTTCACGTTGCTGTTGTAGAACTAGTTGCACACAAAGATGCAAAACTAAGATATACGACAATCCAAAACTGGAGTAGCGATGTTTACAATCTTGTAACAAAGCGTGCTTATGCATATGAAGGTGCAACAGTTGAATGGATTGATGGAAACATTGGAAGTAAATTAACAATGAAATATCCTGGAATCTATCTTCTAGGTGAAAGAGCATATGGTGAGACACTATCAATTGCCTTTGCCGGTAAGGGACAACACCAAGATACAGGCGCAAAAATGGTTCACCTTGCACCTAACACAACTTCTAAAGTTACATCAAAGTCCGTTAGCAGACTAGATGGTCGTTCTACTTACAGAGGATTACTTAGCGTAGCAAAAGGTGCTACAAATGTTAAAGCCACTGTAAGATGTGATGCATTATTACTTGATGACACATCAAGTACTGAGACTTATCCATACATGGAAATCAATCAGGAGGATGCAACAATCACTCATGAAGCAACAGTTGGAAAAATTGGTGATGAACAAATCTTCTACCTTATGAGTCGAGGATTTAACGAAGAAGAAGCATTAACTCTAATTGTCAATGGATTCATGGAGCCATTTACAAAAGAATTGCCAATGGAATATGCTGTAGAATTAAACAGACTCATTAAACTAGAAATGGATGACTCTGTGGGATAGACTCCCAATTACACGTTGATTAATCATGTCCCAAGAAACTCTTTCAAAACTTAACCTAAGTCATATCGAAAAGATTTCTTCATCAAGAAATGAACCTAATTGGCTGAAAGAATACAGGCAAAATTCTTTATCTATATATGAGAAATTACCACTTGAAATATCTCCCCTTTACAATAAATACACTGATGCAAAAAAAATGGATCCACAACAAGTTTCACTATCTATCTCTACTACTGACACTGTTCCTAGTTTTCTTCAAAAAAGACTTGGAGAGTTAGAAAATGAAACATGTATAATTCAAATTGGAACCAACACCTACAGAATCAATGTCTCTGATGAATTAAAATCAAAAGGACTTGTAATCTCTTCTCTAGCGGATGCAATTCAAAATAACTTTGATTTAGTAAAAAAAGCACTAGAGGCATCAAATTCTAATGAAGACAAATTTACTGCACTAAACAATGCTGCATTTAATTCCGGAGTTTTCATTCATATTCCACGAAATCTTGAAATAGAAAAACCAATTCATATTTTGTCTTGTTTATCAGAAGATGGGATCTCTACTATCTCTAGAAATATTATTTTTGCAGATGAGAGTAGTAAAGCAACAATTATTCAGGAATTATACTCCCCAAAAGCAGAAAAACAACAAGCATATCTAGAATTACTAAATACAAATCTCGCACCAAATGCCCAATTAGACATTACCACCTTACAAATGATGGATCAAAGCTCAGTTAATTTCTGCACAAGAAGAACTGACTTGGCTCAAGATGCCAAGATTAACTGGTATTCTGGTTTGTTTGGTGCAATGTTATCTAGATACAAGATCGAGTATTTTCTAAATGGACCTGGTTCATCATGTAATGATTCTGAAGTAATCTTTGGAAATAATGAGCAATCATTTGATATTCAAACTAATGTGACTCATGCAAGTCCATCAACAGAAGGCAGAGTTGTTGAAAAATCAATTCTTCGAAATAAATCAAAATCTCTTTTCAAAGGAATGATTAGAATTGAAAAAAACGCATCAAAATCAAATTCATTTTTGTCAAGTCGTTCTATTCTACTTGATAAAGATGCAAAGTCTGATGCTATCCCTGGGTTGGAGATTTTAACTAATGATGTTAAAGCTACTCACTCTGCATCTGTTGCCCAAATAGATGAAGAACAACTCTTCTATCTTAACACAAGATGTCTAAGCTATGCAGAAGCTGAACGTACAATTATTGAAGGATTCTTAGAACCACTTTCAAGAAAGATGTCTTTCCAAGTAAGAGCATGGATTGCATATCTGATTGAGTCTAAATGGGAAAATAAAGAACTGTCAATCAACACTGATGAGGAATTAGCCAAGTTTGTAGAAATTGAGGAGACTCGCTACAACGAAAACGCCGAAATTGAGCAACACTACAAGTATAGGTGATTATTTTGTCTGAATGGATTAAGGCCGGCAATTTAGAGCAGGTAAAAGAAGGCCAACTTTTTGGATTTACTCATGGTGATAAGAAAATTCTTCTAGCCAATCTCAAAGGAAAAATTCATGCAACGGATCTTATCTGTACTCATGCTAATGCAGATCTTTCTACTGGATTTCTAAGTGAAGACGGTGTAAGATGTCCGTTACATCTTTCTGTTTTCAATTTAGAGAATGGAGAACCACAAAACCTTCCTGCTGAAAATCCACTCAAGGTGTACAATGTTAAAATAGATAACAACGAGATTTACGTAGAGGTTTAAAACATGCAAAGTACACGATCAACTTTTGAAAATTTGAGAAAAGACTTTCCAATTCTTCAAAGAACTGTTAGAGACAACAAACGTCTTGTCTATCTTGATAATGCATCTACAACACAAAAACCAAATCAAGTAATTGATTCTATTAGTGACTATTACAGGAATTATAATTCCAATATTCACAGAGCAGTGTATGCTTTAGCTGAAGAAGCAACTGAAGCATATGAAAAAACTCGAGATAAAATTGCTACTTTTATCAATGTAAAAGATCGTCAGGAAATTATTTTTGTTAGGGGGACCACTGAGGCAATTAATCTTGTTGCATATGCATGGGGTAGATCTCACATTAAAGAAGGTGACATTATTGTTACTACTGAATATGAACACCACAGCAACATTGTGCCATGGCAACTTCTTACAAAAGAAAAAGGTGCCAAATTAGAATACATTGGAATGGATGATGATGGAGAATTGATCTTGGATGATCTTGATAAATATCTTGCAACAGGCAAAGTCAAACTTGTAACCTTTAGCTTAATGTCAAATGTTCTTGGAACAATTACTGATGCTGATAAAATCATTAAAAAATGCAAAGCAGCAGGTGTCCTCACACTAATTGATGCTGCTCAGGCAGTACCTCACATGAAAGTTGACCTTGAAAAACTAGAATGTGACTTTTTTGCATTTTCTGGACACAAGATGTTAGGTCCCACAGGAATCGGTGTTTTGTGGGTAAGAAAATCCGTCCTAGAGACTATGAATCCATTTCATGGCGGTGGTGATATGATTAGAGAAGTTCACAAATATGAGGCTACATGGAATGATTTACCATACAAATTTGAAGCTGGTACTCCAAATATTGCGGATGTTGTTGGATTTGGAGCTGCCATTGATTATCTTACAAAGATTGGAATGGATAATGTACGAGAACATGAAGTTGAGCTAACAAAATATGCTATAGAAAAATTATCTGAAGTTAAAGGAATTCATATCTATGGCACAAAGGATATTTCAAAACGCGGTGGCGTTATATCATTTAATTTTGCAGATGTACATCCTCATGATGTTGCACAAATTGTTGATGGGGAAGGAATAGCAGTTCGTTCTGGTCATCACTGTGCACAAGTTTTGATGGAGCGACTAAATGTTGCTGCAACATCCAGAGCTAGCTTTTACATTTACAATACCAAAGAAGACATTGATGCTCTTGTGAATTCATTAAATAAAGTAGCTAAGGTGTTTAAATTATGAGTGGCAATGCAGACATTTATCATGAGATGATTGTTGATTATTCAAGAAATCCCACAAACTACGAAACCGAAGATCAGAGAAAGCTTGAAGATTCATTCTTCAAAAATACAGATGTAATATTCCATGATTCAAATCCATTATGTGGTGATAGTATTGATATTGGTTTGAAAATTGATGATAACAAAGTTACTGATATTAAATTTTCTGGAAAAGGTTGTGCGATTTGTATGGCCTGCTCTTCAGTCTTAACTGAAATAACAAAAGGTAAGAGCCTTGATGATGTAAGAAAAATTGAGAAAAATGATATTTTAAGTGAATTAGGTCTTGAACAACTTCAGGCTGTACGAATAAAATGTGCTTTACTTTCACTTAAAGTGCTCAAATCTGCTCTTTACACATATCTTGCAAAACATCTTGATGATTCTCAAGATGTAGATAAATTAAAAGAGGACGCAGCAAGTCTATACTAGCATGAGTGATTTTACTCCTGTAATCCCAGTTGTACTACAAATAAGAAAAATAATATTTGAAAAGTTCAATGATGTTGATATTAAATTCACGAACGATGAAATTTTTGAGATACTAAAAAAAAATGACGACATTGATCCGTCTTGGATTATTGATGACCTTGAACCTTTATTCCATGAAATTTGTAATTCTGGTCTTGCAAGAAACATTGCACAGAACTTTACTACAATCTGGTTAAAGCTATTTGATCCTGTTGAAAAACTTCATTGTAATGCTTGCAACCAAGACATCTATCTTGGGACATCTGAAAAAAGAACTTGTCCTAATCCTTCTTGCAAATCTTCTATTTAGATCTGAATTTAATTGCAGCATCTTCAAGTGCTTTGATCATTGGCAACTTTTTTCCTGTAAGATAAAGTACCAAGGCACCTCCTGCTGTACTGTTATGATTGATTTTGTCTGCTAATCCTAGTTGTTTTAGTGCAGATGTCAAGTGTCCTCCACTGACAATTGTTGTTGCCATAGAGTTTGCAACTAAATTTAGTAGTTCGTTTGTTCCATAACTAAAGTTCTCTTTTTCAAAAAATCCTGCTGGACCACTGATAAATACAGTTCCTGCACCTGAAATTATTTTTGAATAATACTCAACAGTCTTTGGACCTATATCATAAATTTTATCACCTTTGCCCATCTCTCTGACATCCATTTCAACTCTTTCTCCATCTTTGTCAATTGCAATATCTACAGGTGTAGCAAAAACATCAGGATATTCACCTATCAGAGAGTGTGCTTTTGCTACGACCTCATCTTCCATTTTGATACCTAGAGGAGATTTGATTCTGGCTTGCGCACGCATAAACACATTTCCAATCAATCCTGTTAAGAGAACATGGTCGGCGCGACCGTTTTGAATCAATAACTTGATTGCCTCAATTCTATCAGGTATTTTTGAACCTCCAAGAACAATCACATGTGGTGCCTTTGCAACAGTCATAATCTCATCTAGATTTCGAACTTCTTTTTCAACAATTCTTCCTGCACATGCTGGTAAAACTTGTGGAAAACCAACAATTGATGGATGTGATCTATGAGCACTTGGAAATGAATCTAACACGCAAAGATCAAATAATTTGGATAAACGACTAACCATAATTGTTTTGGCGGCATTCTCAGGTCTAAACTCATAATTTTCTTCAGCACACAATCGCAGGTTATCTAAAAGTAGAATGTCCCCATCTTTTAGATTCTTGATAGCATTTTGTGCAGCTTCACCAATTACATCTTCAACATATTTTATTTTTCTATTCATAAATTTTTCAAGAACTTTTGCATGTTTGTCCATTCCAGTATAATCCTTATTTCCAACCCTACCTTGATGTGATGCAACCACTACCTTGGCGTCTTTTAATGAATTCAAAGTTTCAGCAGTTTCTTCAATTCTTTTGGTACCTGAAATTTCCATTGTTTCTGGATCTATTGGGCAATTCATGTCGACTCTCAAAAAAACAGTCTTACTTTTCAAGTCAAAATCATCTAGTGTGAGTACCTTCACGATTTTTCTATTATGCACTTGGTTAAATTCTTTGAGCCGATCAGAATTATTTTCTCAAATCTTATTTCTAAACAGTGATTTACACTTACAAAACTTATCAATTGATAAAAATTAAAAGCGACGTAATTGAGGTTTAATTAATTGCAAAATTGGATTTTTGATATCAGGTCACGTTCCTTTGTACTACTAACAATTTTGTTTCTAGTTCTTTCTGCTTTAGTATACTATGAAGTAACTGAAAGTTTTGATCAAAGTGTAATTTCATTTTTCTCTCAAAATGTTGGAAATCCCACATTAGACCTCACTATGCAATATGTCACAGAAAGTGGCGAGGTTTTATGGATGATGGCATTTGCAATTTTGATGTTAATTATTCGAAAAACCCGTAGAATTGGAATTACTCTGATGATTCTGATTGTGCTTTCAACACTACTTACAGGATACATCAAATGTGGAATTGATAGAGACAGACCTGATTTTGAATATGAGGGGATGCCATTTCCTGTAGAAATTAGCCGTGATACATATGCATTATTTTGTGAAGGTGGCCATAATGCGTCATATCCTTCTGGTCATGCAGCAAGAGCTATGATCATAGCAATAATTTTGGGCTATGCACTTTCAGAGCGATTCCCTAGAGGTGCATATTTGCTATTTCTCTATCCTGTGATGATTTCAATTAGCAGAATCTATGTCTTACAACATTTCCCTATGGATATCATTGGAGGTGCCGTTATTGGAATATTGCTTGCTGGGGTGATGGCAAAGAAAACAAAACTTTACCAAATTTTTGATAAATCAAAAACCTAATTCTTCCAAAATGGTATTACTTATCAAAACTATTGCAAAATGATCTTCATCATGGTGATAAGTCCAATATTTGATATCTCGAATTTCATTTTTTTGTCTTAATCCTTGTGTTACCCCTGTTGTGATAGCGTATCCAATTCTTTTTGCAAGCTTTGTTTTTTTTGGCATCAAGACTTTAAATCCCTCTTTTCTATTTTTGAATCCAAGTTTAACCATATCCTTAACTGCATCTGACGCATCTTTTTCGTCTTTTAGGACATATGTCTTTAATATTGGCAAATCTTTTGGATGAAAATCCATAATTTTAATGAAATCTCTTAACTAATATTTTTTAAAAAACAATTTTACCGATCAAAGTTAGTTAATTTTCTTAACCGCTAAGTCAAATCCTGATCATATTAACAATTTAACCGACTCCCTTGTTTTGATTCAATCGTGGAGTCATTAGAAAAACTAGTAATTCAACTACGTCAAAAGAAACAGGAAGCAACAAAGCTAAAGAAAAAAGCTGAAAAACAACTCAAAGAAACCCGTTCTATTGAAAGACGTTCTTCTTCAGGTCTAAATTCAATAGATAGAAAAATAGAATCTGAACGTGAAGATGTTTCTGATACATCTGATATCCTTACTCGAAAAACCTCTCAATTAGAAAGCATTGAAAGGCTAGTGGCTGTGGCCGAGGACCGATTGACACGAGAAAAAGAAGCAATCGAACAGACTGAGCAAGAGATAGAATTCTCAGAAAATCCTGAAGAAAAAGAAGAAAATGAGGCAAAATTAAGATCTTTAAATGACAGTGTTCAAGAACTAATTGCTGAAATTAAAAGCAGGCAAAAAACCGCAAAAAAGATTTTAGACGATGTTACTCAATATTCTAATTTTAAATCGAAGATCACTTCAAAAATCCAAAAACAATCTAAATCAAAACCATCCTTACGTGAAACTATGGCAAAGAGTCACAAGGCTGCTGAAAAGTTTGTAAAAGAATTAGAAAGGCGAACCCGAGCAGAGGATTCTACTAAAAAAGCATTAGAAAAAGTATCTGGAAAATTCCAAGAACTCCTGACAAAGAAACGTAAAGCAGCTAAAAAAGCAGCAGATACAAAGAAACGTAAAGCAGCTAAAAAAGCAGCAGATACAAAGAAACGTAAAGCAGCTAAAAAAGCAGCAGATACAAAGAAACGTAAAGCAGCTAAAAAGAGACCAACTAAAAAGAAAGCAGCTAAAAAGAGACCAACTAAAAAGAAAGCAGCTAAAAAGAGACCAACTAAAAAGAAAGCAGCTAAAAAGAGACCAACTAAAAAGAAAGCAGCTAAAAAGAGACCAACTAAAAAGAAATCTAGGCGTTAATTTTTAGATAATAAAACGAAATTAAAATCTAAGAAACTTCAGATTTATTGAGGATTTATTTCCATCTTACCAAACTTACCTTTTGTTAAGGAAACTTCTCCTTTGAACTCATTAGTATATCCATTTGTAATGACAACTTTATCTCCAACATTTACTGCTTTGATGTCGTCACCCCATAATGTGAGTTTCATTTGGTCATCTTCAGTTTCGCCGTTAGAAATTATTGCATCGCAGACATCAATTGTTCCTCCACTTTTGAGATTTACAGTTCTTGATTCTCCTTTACTTTTAACTTCGGCTTCAACATTAACCCCACTCCGCATTTTTTTTGCTTCTGAAATTGGTATGAATTCTGACATGTATTTTTGAATCAAATTCGCACAATTATAAGTTTTGTTAAAAAACCTACAAAACAATGGATCTTTTTTCTAATTAATCATATTAGCAATCGAAAAATATCGGTCATTATTCAATCTCATTGCAGAGGTATCGAAGCCCGGTCAACCGAGAGGGACTCAAGATCCTCAAAATAAGAAATCCCTTCTCTCAGGAGTTCGTGGGTTCGAATCCCACCCTCTGCATTAAATTTATATCAAAATTATAGTATTCAAAAAATTTCTAGTTATTATACAACTAATGTCTTTACTTTAGTAATTGAATGATTTGAAATTTCTTTATGCATTTCAGCCAAATTTTCGTCCTTAAATGAAAGATTACATCTAAAACACTTCCAAACCATATTAGACATATTAAATATAGGCATAATTTCCTTATAAAGATATTGAACAATTGATCCAATTTATCATAATCTGTGATAATTGTTTTGAAAAACTTGTAATTCTTTTAGTTTTTTAGATCATAATGAAATTTTTTCATGACTGCCATTGATACAAGGATTTAGAAACAAAAAAAATGAGATAATCTTAGAAAGATGATGGATATTTTTGAAATTTTTGGAGAATATTCGTATTTTGGAATTTTTCTAATTCTGATTGGAGTAAACGCTGCGCCAATTTTAATGCCGCCAAGCTGGATTATCTTGACATCCTTCTATCTTCTTGATCCTAACCTCAATGTCATACTTCTTGCAGTGGTAGGTGCAACTGGAGCAACTATAGGCCGGTTTTTTCTAAAAAAGATTAGCGGATATTTTAGAAAATTTGTTGGGAAAGAGCAAAAATCTAATCTTGACATGATTGGTAATTATCTAAATAATAAAAAGTACGGTTATGTAATAGCATCTTTTCTGTTTGGTGCGACTCCTCTTCCAAGTAATATGTTGTTTATTACCTACGGTTTAATGCGTGCAAAGAGTATTGGAATCTATGTTGGCTTCTGGTTTGGTAGAATTGTCTCTTATATTATTATGATATATTTTGGAAATGCAGTTTTGACACCTTTTCTGGAAATCTTCGAAGACCGTCTTACTGGAATTTTATTAATTGATGGAGTTGGAATTGGGGTGGTTGTTCTTTTTGCATCAATAAACTGGACTATTTTAATTACTCAGAGAAAAATAAAATTTATCAAACCAAAACTGTGGAGATTCTAAATGAAAGTTCTTGATTCCATTAAGAATGAAGTAAAAAAAAGAATGGAAAATGATTCTGCGCATGACTTTGAGCATACAATGAGAGTATACAAAAATGCCCAAAAAATCTGTAAAAAACAAAAAGCAAATGAAAAGCTGGTTCTGAGTGCAGCTTTGTTACATGATATAGTTTCATATCCAAAATCTGCTAAACACTCAAAAATGTCTTCAATTGAAAGTGCAAAAAAATCAAAAAAGATACTTGAAAAATTTGATTTTTCTAAAGAAGAAATAACAATAATTTCAGACGCAATTCGTGATCATAGTTTTTCACAAAACAAAATTCCTAAAACCCTTGAAGGACAAATACTTCAGGATGCAGATAGATTAGATGCATTAGGGGCAATAGGAATTGCAAGAGTCTTTGCTACAGGAGGTTCTCTAAAGAGACCATTTTACAATATTGATGATCCTTTTTGTAAAAGAAGAATTCCAAATGATAAAATCTGGACAGTTGATCATTTCTTTCAAAAACTACTCAAACTAGAATCTTTAATGAACACAAAATCTGGAAAAGTAGAGGCAAAGAAGCGAACTAGAATTCTAAAAGAATTTCTTACTCATCTAAAACAGGAACTTTAGCCATAATCCACATATCTGTCATATCGCTTTTCAACATCTTCATTTTCTCCTGATATTATCTTCTCATATGCATCATTTTTTCTCAATTCAATATACTTGCAAATCGCTACAAATTCTTCTTCTTTTGGATAAGAGTAAAAGACTGGCTCAATCATCTTTAGATATTCAAGAACTTTCTCTCGATATTCTTCTCTAGTGGGTGTTTTGATTTCTTTCATTCTGAACCAAATAACTGCCCAACTTGAGCCTACAATATGTGGCAATTGGTCAAATGCTCTTTGAATCTCATAACGTTCGTCGTTTCTCATGATTCTTGAAGAAACCTTGAGGCTGATTTTGCAAAATATGTTACAATCATGTCAGCTCCAGCTCTTTTAATTGAGTATAGAATCTCGTCCGTAATGTCTTTTTCATTTACGTAACCTAGTTGCGAAGCAGCTTTTACCATTGCATACTCCCCAGAAACACTGTATGCTGCCACAGGAATATTGAATCTTCTTCTTGTCTCTGCTATTAAATCCAAGTAAGCTAATGCTGGTTTAATCATTACAATGTCTACTCCTTCATCAATGTCTGTCTCTACTTCCAGCATTGCTTCTCTAGCATTTGTATATGGAACTTGGTATGTTTTTCTGTCTCCAAACTTTGGTGCACATTCCGCGGCATCTCTAAATGGTGCATAAAAGTTTGAACGATGTTTAGCTGAATGTGACATTATTGAAACATCTTTGAATCCTTCTTCGTCAAGCGCCTTTCTTATTGCAGCAACTTGGCCGTCCATCATTGCAGATGGTGATACAGTATCAACTCCTGCTTTTGCTTGACTGACAGCAATCTTCGCAAGTGTGCCAAGACTAGTATCATTATCAATCTTGTCTCCTTGAACAATTCCACAATGTCCAGTAGATGTAAACTGACAGAGGCAAACATCTGCCATTATCACTATTTTATCTCCAAAATTTTGTCTGATCTGAACAATTGCCTTTTGAACAATTCCGTTATCATCAAAGGCAGAAGATCCTGCTTCATCTTTTTTAGTTGGAATTCCAAAAAGCATGATTGCAGGAATTCCTAAATCAGTAATGGTTCCCACTTCATCATTAATGTCATCTAAAGGAAGTCGCTCAATTTCTGACATTGATTCTATCTTAACTCTGGTCTTAAGATCTTCTTGAACAAATACCGGACAAATGAAATCTTTTGGAGAAAGCGTAGTCTGTTGAACCAATTCTCTCATTTTTTCAGATGTTCTCAGTCTACGAAGACGTCTGGAAGGAAATGACATGTTAGAAATTCTCTTGGGTAAAATATAATCCTAGTCTACCTGGTTCTGTTTTTTATAGTCAAACAGTTTGCTTGCTATCTCCACTACCTCAGGTCTGCCTTGCTCTGATGCTTTTCTGATATTGTTCATTGGAGTTGAAACAATACTCTCAACAACTGCCTTTGTTAATTCCTCAATAATTTTGATCTTCTTCTCATCTTTTTCACCAAGCATTTGAAGTGCTTTTTGCAATTCTTTTTCTCTAAGATATTCTATGCTCTTGAAAACATCTTTTACAAGTGGTTCTGCATCTAGTCTTTTCATTGAGGCTTCTAATACAGATACTTCCTCATTAATTATATTTTCAATGGTTTTCACCTTGTTTAATCGTGCATTCATATTCTTTTCAACCATCTCTGCAATTTGGTCAAGATTCATCAATTTCACACCGCTAATAGTTGCAACTTTCTCATCTACTGTTCTAGGATTTGATAAATCTAAAATCATCATTCCTTTGTTCTTATCTTTCATGGCATCAATGATTCTTTCATGTGTTACAAGAAAATACGGTGCCGTTGTTGCCACAAACAACACATCATAATTTTTAAATCCTAAAAGAACTTTTTCAAATTTAATTGGGTTTCCTCCCATTGTCTCACAAAATGCATGTGATCTTTGAATAGTTCTGCTTGCCACATCAAAGGCATATCCTCTTCTTTGTAATGATTTTGCAACAAGAGTAGATACTTCTCCAGTTCCAATCAACAAAATTTTCTTTGTCTTTAATTCATCAATATTTTCTTCAGCAAGCTTTACTGCTATAGACCCCACTGAAATCCCACCGCGGCCAATTCCACTAGAGTTTCTAATCCTAGTACCAATTCTAATTGCCTTATCAAATAAAGTATTGAGATGTTGTCCCGATGCTTTTATTTTTCTAGCAGAAGTAATGGAATTTTTTATCTGACCCAGAATCTGCTCTTCACCTAACACCATGGAGTCTAACCCTGATGTTAATTTTAACAGATGATGTAGTGCCTCTTTATTTTCAACAAACTCCAAGTTTTCATTAAATATCTCTTCCTCAAGTCCAGTAAGTGATGCCCACGTCTTCTTGATTTTGTCGAGATCATATGTTTTTGATTTACCAAACAACTCAATTCTGTTACATGTTTGAATAATTACACATTCATCTAGTCCTGAGTGCTTTTTGAATTGCTCATATGCATTTTCCACATCTTTTATTGTAAACTTTTCAAGAATGTGGATTGGTGAATTACGAAAAGTTACACGTGCATTGATGATATTTTGATTCATTTCCAATTCCTCAGTATTGTAATGGCTCGCCTTTCAGCTTTTTTTAACTGACCGTCTTTTATTAACTGTTCAACCTTATTGTCAGTTATAATACAATGTAGGTATTCTCTTCTTTGAGTTTGAGTGGGAATAATTTCTTTTGCTAGTTTTCTTGCGATCTTTTGAATCTTGATTTGATCAATGTCTTCTTTTGTAATAATCTTCTTGAATATTTTCTCTGATTGAATTCTAATCTTCTTTGACATCGCTGGACTACGACCACCTGTAAAAATTGCTATCTGAATCATATTTTCAAAATCAATTATTGCAGGATTTGAAAAGTCACTGTCTTCTGGATTATCAGAACTATATACAATAATCTTGTTTCTTTTCGCACTATTGATAATTTTCTGATTAAGATTTTTGTTATTGGTTGTTGTAATTATCATATTTGGTTTGAGTTTTGAAATAAATTCTGTATCCTGAATTTTTTGTTTTTTTAATTTAATTTTGTTTGCTTTTACTAATTTGTTAATTTGTGAGTTGACAGAATCACTAATTACTAGAATCTTACAATCCTGCTTTAGCAAGGAATTGATTCTTTTTTGTGCCTCATTACCACCTCCGATGACAATTACTGTTTTATCCAAAAGATTTAGATCAACTATCATCGATCAAAAGGACTTCAGTTTCTATTTATGTATTAAAAATCAACGCGTAAAATCCTAGCTACATTTTTAATTGAACAGACAAGTTACTGACATATTGACTTCCTTGGATGAATTGGATAAAGAACTCCTTAATGAAATTCAATCAACATTTCCACTTGTAACAAGACCTTTTGATGCAATTGCTAAAAAATTTGATACTACTCCCAAAATTATCAAAGAACATCTAAATAATCTAAAGAAAGTTGGAATTTTACGACAACTAAGTGCAATTTTTGATACCAGAAAGCTAGGTTACACAAGTTCTCTAGTTGCAATGGAGATTGAACATGATAAACTAGAATATGTTGCAAGTCAAATTAATCGCCATCCTGGCGTTAGCCATAACTATGAACGTGAACATCAGTTTAATCTTTGGTTTACTTTGGCTGTTCCACCTGGTGCAGATTTGAAGACAGAGGTTGACAAGTTTAACGTACTAAAGGGAATCAAAAAGGTAAGAATGCTTCCTACTCTACAACTATTCAAGATTGGTGTAAAACTAGACATGGTAGATGAAAAGAAACACGAGATTGCTCCCACTGAGAAGAAAAAAGAGATTAAAAATGTAAAATTTGAACCCACAGAAGAAGACAAAAACTTTATCCGTGAATTACAAAAAGACATGGAAATAATTGATGAGCCATTTGTAAAGGCTGCAAAAAATCTTGGAATTACTGAAAATGAATTGTTTGACAAGATGAAGCATTATGAAGATATTGGAGTGATGAGAAGATTTGCAGCAATCTTAAGACACAGAAAAGTTGGATTTACTGCAAATGGAATGATAGTTTGGAAAGTTCCTGAAGATAGAATATCCGAAGTTGGAGAAAAGCTAGGTGCATTTCCTCAGGTTAGTCATTGCTATGAGAGACCTACATACTCTGACTGGCCATACAATGTTTTTTCAATGATTCATTGCAAAACCCATGATGAGGCACATGAGATGGCAAAAACAATACAAGAACAAATCCAAGTTCCTGATTATGACATCCTCTTTAGTTCTCGTGAATTCAAAAAAATACGAGTTGAATATTTCGTAGAAAAATCCTTTACTTTCGAAGAGACTATAACTGCTTCCTAGAACTCGTTTTCATCATGTCCAACAACATGAATTGAACAAAAATACTGATCATTCATGTTACAATAGTATAGCGAATTTTTGCCACACAATTTACATGGTGGCTTTTCATCTTCCTTTGACAATTTTGTATGATATATCTTACTTCTACTAGTAATGGTTGAATCCTTGTAAATTCTTGTTAGATTCGTATGGTATTCAAGTTCTTCAGGGTTTAGTGGCTGTTCATTTTTAATTTTTTTAATAATTGCTTCCCATTTATCATACTTGCCAATTTTGGCAAGCTTCATTCTCTCTATTACTTCTAATGTTTTTTGTGAATCTATTGGAATGACCATTTGATGATTAATTTACTTGAGGTGTCGCCTTTAATTCATACGAAGGCCATGTATTGTACAATTCATCAATCTCTTTCATATCTGAGGTTGAAATGTATTTTCCATCTGTCATTTCTGCATAATTAATAATTTCTTCTTCACTGATCATTGTAGGAAATACTGACGCAAATCCTTTCTTTGTCATGATAAACTTCATTGCCAATTCTGTTATGTTTAACCCATTTCTTTCTGCAATGGGTCTGAGCAGTTCAACTTTTTCTAATGATGTCTTAATCCATTCTCCTTTTCTTACTGATCTATGATCCTTTTCATCAATCTTAGTATCTGCATTTACTTTTCCTGTTAGTATTCCTGATGCTTCTGGAACTCTAACTAAAATTCCAACATTTTTTTCCTCAGCTCTTCTTAATAATTCATTTCCTGGAGTTTGTTCTAAGATATTGTATACTGTTTGAACTGCACTTAGATTTGGTCTATCCATCGCTTCTAGACCTTCTTGTGTCCAACCAATTGCCGGACCTAATGCTATTTGATATGTTTTGATAGTTTCATCTGCAACGAAACTATCAAGTACATTAAAAATTGAATCATCTCTTATGTGGTCAAGTTTTGGATTATGCAAACCATACATGTCAAGATGATCTGTTTGTAGTCTCTCTAAACTATTTCTTAATGCCATTCTTGTAAAATCTTCATCAAATTTCTGTGGAAGCTCAGTGTGTCCAATTTGCTCCACTCCTTCAAAATCATAACCATACTTTGTAGAAATAACAATCTCGTCTCTCATATCTTTAAAAACTTCACCAATCAATCTCTCACTTTTTCCTTTACCGTACATATCTCCTGTCTCAAAGAAATTAATTCCCACATCGTATGCTTTTTTGAGCATTCTTTTTGCTTCATCTTCTTCAATCTTTTTGCCCCACCAATCAAGAGCAATTGCCCATGCTCCAAATCCTAATTCTGATACTTTGATGTCTGTTTTTCCTAGTTTATTGTAATTCATTTTTCTGCATTTCAATTTGAAATTTCATCATTTATGTTTATCCAAGATTTGCATCGTTGATATTTGGATTTTATAAGGAAAATATTTTATGATAACTCTAGCCCATACTTGTAATTAGAGGTATGATATCTTTTTTGACGCATACAATCATTGGAATATCGTTTTTAACATATGTTGAGACTTGTGTTTCTCTCAAATCCATGATAAGATCTTGAAAATCTCTAATATCATCTACTTCAAATGCTAACAGGAAATCCTCATCATGAATCCCAAAAGAGTACGTTGTGTTAAGTACAACTTGTGGATATCTCTTGCTAACTTGAATATGTTCATCCATTATTTGTTGGCGTTTTTCCTTCGGTAATAGATACCACTCTCTTGTTTTTGTGAATGGATAAACAATTACGTGTTTTTTTGGTTCATTTCCTGTCACAAATCCGTGAGTCTTTGCATCTTTTGCATAAATTGATGGTCGTGTACATGACAAGTATGTAATAGATGGTATGATGTATTTTCCAAATACTGTTTTGTATAATTTCTCAATAACTACTTGAATTTCTTCAACTGTCTTTGCTGCAAACCAAAACAAAAAGTCTGTATCGTCTCTTAATCCTAGATTTGAATAAGATCTAAACATTATCCCTGAGTTTTTAATTATATTTTCAACTTCTTTTGCAGATTCTTCTTTTGCCAAGTCTGCCATCCATCTCCATTTAGGATCTACTTTGAAAAATGAGAAATTGAAATAGTATTGATCATTATCTTCTGACATGTTTTCTCCAATTTTGAAACCCTATTTAAACAAAAAACTAGATTATCTATTGCAAAATCTCGATAATTTTTTGCCTGGACTTGTGACCAGATTTTATATACACAAGTGCAGTTGATACTCCAAAATGTTTTGCTAGTTTCTTAATGATTTCTTTATTAGCCTCTCCTTTGACTGGTTTTGATTTAATTCCAATGTTAATTTGATTATCTTTTATTTCTAGAAATTCTTTAGAAAATTCTACTTGAACTTTGTAAATCAATAGTTTTTTGAAAAAATATTCTGTTTAAATTTGATTAGGCTGTTTGTTTTATGACCCACTCGTAGCCCTCTGCTTCTAGTTTATCTGCAAGTTTTGCATCACCTGTTTTGATGACTTTACCATCAGCAAATACATGCACAAAGTCTAGTTTGTCTAAGAATTTTAGAATTCTAGCATAGTGAGTAATTATAATTGTAGTTGCCTTTTCGCCAGATACTTGACTAATTGCTTTTGCTACTGCTTGAACCGCATCAATATCTAAACCTGAATCTGGTTCATCTAAAATTGCAATTTTTGGTCTTAACACTGCCATCTGTAAAACTTCTGCACGTTTCTTTTCTCCTCCTGAGAATCCTTCATTGAGATATCTTGAAAGGAATTCTTCTTTTAATCCCACTTTCGCTAGATTTTCTTTTAGATATTTTTGAAATTCTCTCACTGTAATGAAGACTTCTCTGTCGTCTCCTTCAAGTGCTTTGCTTAAAGCGTTGTAAGCTGTTCTAAGAAAGTGAGAAAATCCTACACCTGAAACTTCTGTTGGATATTGAAATCCTAAAAATAATCCCTTCCTTGCTCTTTCATCTGCCTTTAAACCTAAAATGCTTTCACCATCAAACAAAATATCTCCTTGAGTAACTTTGTATTTTGGATGTCCAAGTAATGTGTAAGCTAGTGTACTTTTTCCTGAACCATTTGGTCCCATAATAGCATGTACTTCTCCAGGGCCTGTCTTTAGATTAACTCCTTTGAGAATTTCTTTATCTCCTATTGATACATGAAGATCTATAATTTCTAATACTGCCATGTTGCGCTCTATTTTGTTTCACTATATAATGCCGACGAAATTTAGCTAATCCTAACGGAGATTTTTTGTAATAAAATGAAAGGGGGGGGATTAATTTTTGGTCAGAGATGGTCTCAAAGTAATTTTGAGTTTGTAACTTGTTAGAATCTCTTTACATCTATTTCTGATAGTAACTTCTGTGACTCCTGCAACACTTGAAACGTCTCTTTGAAGTATGTTTTGTCCAAGCAGGACAGATGCAACATACAGATATGCTGCTGCAATTCCATTTGGTGCTTTTCCATCTGAAATGCTACTATCTTTGGTTTTTTCTGCAATTTCCAAGGCTAGTCTTTCCACTCTAACCTCAGTCTGTGTCATATTTGCTATCTTTGAGATGTATTTGTCCATGGTTACAACTGGGGCTGTAAATTGTCCCATTTCCATTACCATGATTCTATAGTATCTTGCTGCAAGTTTTGTTTTTGATTTGACATCTTTTGCTGTACACATTCCTCTGCAAATTTCTTCTAATGATCTAATTACAGCACATTGTTTGCATGCCATGTAAATTGTAGCAGCTGTAATGCTAACTACTGATTTTCCCTTTACATCTACATGTCCATCCAAATTTCTGTATATCATAGAAGCAGTTTCCAATACGTTCTTTGAAAGATTAAGACCGTCACATGTTTCGCCCATTTTTGCTAAAACATTTGCAAGTCTTCTTTCTCTTGGCGAGGAAACTCGTATTCTTTGTTGCCATTTTCTGAGATTGTGCATTTGATTTGCAACTTCATGATTGATTGTTTTTCCACTAAAGTCCTTTGTACCAAGTGAGATCTCAGTTGTTATTCCCAAGTCATGTTGAGAATAAGTCGTTTGTCCTGTCGCTCTTGCTAGCTTCATTTTGTCTTCAAGATTCGAACTAATTGTTTCTGGACCAAAGTCTGCAATCTGGTCAGCGACTACAACGCCACAACCAGAACAGATTATTTCACCATTCTGCATGTCATCAACTAATGTTGATTTACATTCAGGACAGCTTTGGGGTTCTACTATATTCATTTTTTTCTTCTCCTAAATTTTTTTGGTGTACTAACAGGAGGTTGTTCAATTGCGAAAACACTTTTGCCAATGTATTTTTTGATATTGTTTGTTAACGGAGTTGCAGATGCAAAGGGTCTTCTTACTGGACCAATCAATTCCATTACTTTTGCAACTCTAGTTCCTTTCTCATCACAGAGTATTTGTCCTTCAACTAGTTTGTTAGATAGTTGGATGATTACCCTGCCACTTCCGGCTAGGTGCATTATTTCGCCTACCTCCTGCAATTAAAAATACTAACATGGTATTCCTATCATAGACTTCTGTCAACTTTACTTTAGTTAAGAGCTAGATTTGATTTTATTTTGACTGTTTGGACCTTTTCAAAATTAGTTTTTCAGAAATTTTGTTAAGAATTTTTGTTTTGGGAGATCCTTTTGGCAAAACAACATACCCTGACCTGACAAATGGTCTTTTAGGAAATCTTACTTTATCATTAGACTCTGTAATTTCAAATCCCGCAACTTTTGTTGCATCTATCAACTCTTTCAATGAAGGATCAAAAATACATTTTTCTAATCCTTGTCTCCTCCCTTTTGATTTTTTTAAATTTTTATTAAAATAATCCAACCAGATTACGATATGTTCGTAATCTTTCATTTTATTCCTTTAGTAAAACTGCGTTAACTATTCCGTTTTGTCCTGGTTTAGAAACTATTCTGCACTTACCTTCTTGTATTTCTAGTATGGCACCTTTTGTAATGATGCCACGTCTTTTGTAATCATTATTTGTAGCATTCTCTAAAACTTTGAGAATTTTTGTCTTCTTTACTTTAGCATCTCCAGTAGATAGATTAACAAAATCAATTGTTTTCAAAGCTGTCTTTCTATTGTTTCCACGTACTCGTCTTGTTATTGTTACTTGAGCTCCATTGATAGGTTCATTTGGATATCTATCAATTTCATACTTTCGTCTAGTTCTAAGTGGGTGTCTTCTTCCTCCAGTAATTTTACTGGTTGCTAAATTCTCTACACACTTTTTCACAAAAACTTGTCTGAATTACTCTAATTTATACAAAACGCAAAAAATTAAGCCTGCATCAAAAAATCTACTAGTTTAGTTCTGTAACAATTTGGGGGTGAAATTTGTTTGGCTCATCCTAGCTGTTTTCCTCACTTTGGAGAAAAGTCTTTGTTTTAGATCTTCTACATCTCCTTGAATTCCAAAATACTTTTGGAACTTTTCTGTTGTAGAATAAATTTTTAGCCTTCCAACATTTTGATGACTGATGTAATCTAATTGTCGTAATTCTTTTAGATGTGCATAAACACCTGTTCCCCTCACTTCAACTAATTGCTTTGATGAGATTGGTTGACTATATGCAATGTAAGATAATGTCTTTAGTGCCGCATTTGGAAGAACAGGTTTTGAAGCATATCTTTTCACAGTAGAGCTGTATTCTGGCTTTAACTGAAATACGTATGATCCATCGGGAAGTATGACTACTTCAAGTGCTTTGAATGCTGACTTTGTATTTTTCATAATGTTGTTGAGTGATTCTAGCGTCTTTGTCCTAGATTCTGTGCCTGAGGCTCTGATTAAATCTTCTATTCTGAGAGGCCTGCCAGCTGAGTAAAGTGCTGCTTCAATTCTTGCCGTCGCTTCATCTATATTCATTATTTTAGCCAATTATCTATCTCTCCCCTAAAATCTAGTTAAAGAAATCCTTTCTTCATTATTGATCAGTTTGTTAATTCTTCTTTTATTACAGTAATTTTGATGTCGTCTTCAACTTGTTCAAGATCTACCTTTTGGTCTCTGGCCAAAAATAATATTGCAAAGAAACATCTGATTGAATCAATTTCATCTAGTTCTGTAATGATGTCTTGAAGTAACCCAAATCCTTTTAATGAAATTTTTTTCATTACCAAGTCTTCGTATTTTCCAATGATATTTTCAAGTGAAATGAAATATTCATTAAAATCAGGCGCTTCAATTGGCTCAATCTCTAATCGTCTGTTTATTCTTGATTGAGGATTGGCAATTGTACCAATAAGATTTTGAAGTAATCCCAGCAAATCATCTAATGAAACTGGATATGTAGATTCATGCCTAAACGGAATATCAATTAATTGAATATCTACATCTGTTCTTTGGTGCATTGGTTTTTTCTCCATTGCTGCTCTTTGTAATGCAAAAATACTTTCAACTTTCATTCTATAGATTAATGATGATGATAACGCTGCCATTCCTGCAACTTTAAAATCTTTTTTACCTGATTTTTCTAGAATTTTTATTAATAAATTCAAAATTTGAATCAAGTCAATATCCCAAACATCTTTTTTGGCAACAGACGAGGGACTAAATAGAATATTCACTGGATCTTGAGAAATACTATTGGAAGTTTGAGGGTCACTCACAAGAGTATTTCCGTCATATTCCATAATATCTTAGGGCTCTATTTTTTTCTCACTTCCAGTCAACTCTTATATTGTTATGACAAAAAATCACCCTATGAAGTCTGCCAGAATCATAAGCCCAAATGAGCCTCTTGCAGTTATAGAATCTGATACGCCAAAACCTCAAGGAAATGAGGTTCTAATTAAAGTACAATCTGTAGGTGTTTGTCATAGTGATTTACACTTGTGGGAGGGTGGTTATGATCTTGGAGATGGACAATTTATGAAAGTTACAGATAGAGGTGTAAAATATCCTGTAACTCCAGGGCATGAGATTGCTGGCACTGTTGAAGAAATCGGTGATGCCGTTTCTGGAATATCAAAAGGTGACGAAGTTTTAATTTTTCCTTGGATAGGTTGTGGAGAATGTCCTGCATGTAAAGTAGGAAATGAAAATCTATGTGATACCCCAAAATCGATGGGTGTTTTTCAAGATGGTGGGTATTCTGATTATGCTTTAGTTCCTCATTCTAAATATTTAGCAAAACTTGATGGTGTTGATCCAGACTCAGCAACTTCTCTTGCTTGTTCTGGACTTACTGCGTACACTGCTGTAAAAAAAGCAAATGCAAATTCACCAGAATTTTTGCTGATAATTGGGGCTGGTGGTTTAGGACTGATGGCAATTCAACTTGCAAAAGCAATAACTAAAGCCAAAATTATCTGCATTGATAATGATGATAAAAAATTTGAAACTGCAAAAAAGATGGGTGCAGATTTTGTTGTAAATACTAATGTAATTGGATCTATATCTACTGGAATTGGAGGTCCAGTAGAAAAAATAATTTCTATTTGTAATGGCAAAGGAGCTGACAGTGTTATCGACTTTGTAAATGCTCCTCAAACTGTAAAAACAGCACTGGCAGTTTTACGAAAAAGGGGAAATCTGGTACTTGTTGGACTTTTTGGAGGCTCTCTAGAAATATCACTTGTAACAATTCCACTCAAATCAATTACTATTCAGGGCGCTTACACTGGTAACTATAATGATATGGTTGAATTGATTGAGTTAGCAAAAAAAGGTGTAATAAAACCAGTCATATCAAAAAGATATACTCTCGATGAGGCAAATACTGCCTTGAAAGATCTCAAAGCACGAAAAATCATTGGCCGTGCTGTGATAAACCCATAGTTTGATTTTTCATTACAAAATCTTATAAAATAAAACCATTGGATATTGGATTCAATTGTAAGTTGTGAGATTGCAGTTACACAACTTAAAAATAAACAATTCATTACTGCTCATAACTTATTCCTAAACCAAGCAGAATCTACTTGAATAATTACTAACATATCCCATTCTCCATCCATGTTTGCTACTAGAAGATAATTGTCTAATTTTGTAATGAATTCTTTGATAGAATCTTTTACCGCTTCAAATGATTTTGATGGTTTTAGTTTCATCAATATAGCTTAATACTTGTTAATTCCAGATACATCTGTTAGAACCGCTTTGTAACCTTTTATGATTCCACTTTTCTCAAGACGTTCTATTCTTTTTCTGATTGTTCTATCTGAAACATCATAACCAGACTTTACAAGTTCTGTTGCAATTTCTTTTGATGGTGTTCTTGCATTGTTATTGAGAATCTCTATAATCTTTTGATCAACTTTATCTAGATTTGACCATGCATCTCCACTCATACATAACAAAAGTTTTAGTGCCTTTTGAATTTTTGGTTGAAATTACCCTACAAGTTATATGCTCATTCTATGAATTGTGCTCATGGGTAAGCGCCAAGTAAAAAATGAAAGTGCTCTTAAAGAGATCCGCCTTCCTGAAGAAGGTGAACTTTTTGGACGAGTATTGAAAATGCTTGGAGGCGAAAATGTCATGATAAAATGTGCTGATAATATTACCAGACGTGGTAGAATTAGAGGAAAACTAAAGAGAAGAGTTTGGATTAGAGATAATGATATTGTGATTATCGCACCGTGGGACTTTAAAGAAAAGGAACGAGGGGATATTATTTGGAGATTTACACTTCCTCAAGTAACATGGTTAAAGGAACAAAATCATATTCCTAAAGATTTCTAGCCACTATTGCCTTTTACTTGATCTGCTTTTGATAACTTAGTTAATATAGCGACAAATTATTTCAAAACTAAATGGAACAAGGCACCGTAAAATGGTTTAACCGTACTAAGGGCTTTGGTTTTATCGAAAGAGAAGGTGGAGACGATCTGTTTGTTCACAAATCAGATGTTGAAGGATTCATCAACGAAGGCGATAAAGTCGAGTTTGAAGTAGGCGAAGGCCAAAAAGGCCCAGCAGCTCAAAAAGTCAAAAAAACAGAATAGGCATTGAATTTTTTAATTTAAGATCTCATATTTGTTTTCTTAAATCCAGTCTATCTTTTTATTATTTTCAAAATTAATTTTTATTCATAGAAAACCTTGTGGTCCCAAGCGAAGGAATTGAACCTTCGACAACCCGGTTTCTGTATGCCTGATATGCTGTTATTCGGTCAGCCATCTAAAGCCAACAACTACAGCCGGAAGCTCTACCAGGCTGAGCTAGCTTGGGACAAGGAAAACGAAGATCTATACTATTAAAAAACTATCGTAGGCATTTTAGATTATATGATCGTAAACGCACTATACGCATAAATACTCTGTAAAGTTTTTGAAGATTTGATGTCCAAGCTAGAACTATCTTATTCTGGTTATGTCTGTGCTCCATATTTGCACACACATGAATCGATTGAGCTAAAAGAATCTTGGATTAATTCAAAAAATATAGAAAAACTATTTTTTGTTACAGGTACATTTTCTAGTGAAAGCAAACCATATTTTTCTAATTCTACTAATCATTATCTTCTAGCCAAATTCAAAGATAGCACACAGATATCAAAAGATTTTTCTATACACAACCAAGAAAAAACAGCTTTTGTATTTAATATCAAAGACGTTCTCTTCCAAAGAGAAGTTCAAGGAGAAACTAATTTTGTCTCCATATATTATATAGAATATGGAGACAATAACGAAGACTTGCAAGAAATTGCAAACATTTTACTGAAAAGAGCAAAAATTGAGAAAGCTGGACTTGGAAACATGGATACATATTGTTTAATCCCTTCAAAATTTACATTTCCATACTCTGAAAATATTGTAGTCATTGAAGTTACAAGTGAAAAGAGTCATCAAAGTGTAAAGAAATATTGTGATCAAACACGACGTGATGTAAACAGAAAAGGATTGATAATGACTAATTTGATGAGCCTCTCACTTCTTGAACAACTAAAGTAAAAAGTTAAATTTTTCCGCTGTATTTTGCTTAATTTTTTCTTATTTTAGTAAATGATGCTCCCAAAATTTTCTTTCTAGTAATTTCAAGTGTCTTAAAAACAACATCAAAAATACTGTCTGTCTTATTTCCTAAAATTCTGATGACTATCCCTGATTCATCTGGAAGAATAGACATCCCAACAGATACTACATCCGTATTTCTAATGTTTTTGATTATGGTATTTTCCAGTTCAATCACATCTTCCTTTCTGGTCAAGATGTAAACTGTTCCGACTATGCTATATTTTCCTAATATTCCAAAATTTCCTAACCTTTGTTTTTTTGGCTCAATCTTTTCATTTTCTATAAATCTTATTTTCTTATCCTGATTCTTGCAGTGTGTTCTCAGGTAACAGATGTCATATTCAAAAGATTCCCCCATAGCAACTCGTCCTGAAGTTAAAATTTCTGAATAAATTAAGGTGGAGTTATTGTGTACGTTGAGATTCACTTTTTGATAATATCTAGAGTTCTTGTGTGGGATGATTTGATCAGGGATATATTCTAGATAACAATTCTCGTCAACTGTGATGTTTACAATTTGTGATGCAAAATTTGTGTTCATACTGTAGATACTAGTTGCACCTTGAGTCGTCATGTGGGCAATGGCCTTATTTTTTAATAATACATCAATCCTGTATCTATCTCCTTGTAAAATTCCTCCCGATGGTGACATGACATAAAGATACGCCATTTCTGGAAGTGAGTTTTCGGGATATAGTACTCGTTGAAATTGTAATGGTACTTGAGAAAATTGTCTTGTAACAACTGTCTTACCTGTACTGTCTTTTTGAAGTTCCAAGTCAAGAATGCCCACTTTTCCTGATTTTCCAACTCCTAACTGTTTTACTTTAGCCTCATAGATCTGGATTTCCTTTGGTATGTCATTTGGCGTAAAATATTCTAGTTTATTCAATAATCACACCTCTTGTGTAATTGTTGATTTTGGTACAGAATCAAGCAAAACATCATGAATGATATGTTCAGTTATTTTCATTACCCCTTCATCAGTTTTGCAGTTGATAAATTCAAATGGTTTTTCACTTCTGATCTTTTTTGCATCATTTTTCATAACATCAAGATCTGCTCCTACCATCTTAGCTAAGTCAATCTTATTGATCACTAAAAGGTCACAACTCTCAATCCCTAAACCTCCCTTCCTTGGATATTTGTCTCCTCCTGCAACATCAATTATGTAAATAGAATAATCTGCAAGAAGTGGGCTGAACGTAGTTGTAATGTTATCTCCCCCACTTTCAATTATTATAAGATCAAGATCAGTATGTTTTGATTCTATTTCTTCTATTACAGAAAGATTCATGGATGGATCTTCTCTAATTGCAGTATGTGGGCATCCACCTGTTGCAAGACCTATAACTAAATTTTCTGGAAGTAATCCTCTATTCGTAGCCAAATTAGCTCTCATTCTATCAGCATCTTCTTTTGAAATCACATCGTTTGAGATTATGCATACACTGTATCCCTTTTCAGCTAACATTGGTACAAATCGTTCAATAAGCATACTTTTTCCAGAACCGACAGGTCCTCCAATACCAATTCTTGGAATGTGAGTCATGATGAAAAAACCAATTTTTATGTAATAAACATTTTAGAATCCATCTTTTCATGTGACATTTGAAAAATATCAACTTGAGGCGCAAATTGCCACATTTCAAAAAGTGATTTATTTGAATATTCTTTGATGGTTTGACTGATAATTGGTTTTATACTGTGAATAATTTTTTGACCTTCAAAATGCTGAATTAATCCTAATCGTAGTGCTGCGCCTACAATACCAACAGTAAAACCATATAGCATCATCGTCATGCTTTTTCCTTTTTTGATTTTCAATGCATTACAGCAAACCGCAAATGACACCGGAAATACTCCATGTGCTTTGTTTTTTATTACATTATTTTTGTATTGATTCAAAATTTTATCATCTTTTACAAATTCTGATACACATTTGATTAGTTGAACACCTGATCTTACTGATGCACTACGGATTTCTTTTATTAATTTTGTGGCAAAAACCATACTATCTGCCTCAACTACTTTGTCAAAATCCTGTTTGTTCGCACTATCAAACGCATTTGCAAGTGCAACACAATCTGATGGTCCTATCTGTTGAATAATGTTGATTCTAATCATCTCTATCAAATCTATCATCCCTTTAATTTTTTTTTCTGTGAACAGAAATTCTAATCCATTTGAAGTAGCAAAAATACCAGTTGGAAAAAACGAGTCCGATAATTGCATTACTCCCAATTCTTGTTCTATCTCATCAATGTTCATGTACATTAGCTCCTGAATGAGAGGAAAATATTCGTTCTTCTACTATAATTTCAATATGGTTAATAATACTTTGAAATAATTTTGTGAATACTTCCTTTTCTGAATCTGCTTGAATTGGAAATGAAATCTCATTGCTTTTAATGGATATAGGTCTGTGTCTGTTTCCAATTATGTGTCCTAGAAGAACCATTACATCTGTCATATTTTTATTTTTTAGTCTAACAGTAATTATTTTTTCAGGTAATTGCTCTACAACAATTTTCATGTCTCCATTTTTAATGACATCTCCATGACGAAGTTTTATTCCTGGTTCCAAATTCAAACCAACATCTGTTCCACGATCAGTCTTTCTTCTCAAAATTCTTTTTTCTAATTCCATTCGTGAGATTTTGAGCTTTTCAAAATTTCCACTTTTTAACTCATTAAATTCTTCATCAAGAAAAATATTTCCTATTGGTGAATTAACTTCTAACACAAGTAACTTTGTTTTTTGACAAAGTTATACTTTGTTAGATTCTTGTAATATTTTTAATGATTAAATACTCTTGTATACCATTCAATTCAATGATGCTTACTCCTAGAGAATTAGAAAAGTTAGATATTTTTGTTACAGCAGAACTTGCTCGTAGAAGAAAAAATCGAGGACTGAAACTCAATCATCCTGAAACAGTATCTATTATTGCTGATCATATCTTAGAAGGTGCAAGAGATGGAAGAACTGTTCCAGAACTTATGAGCTCTGGTAAACATGTTTTATCAAAAGACGATGTGTTGTCTGGTGTTGCAGAACTAATTCATTCCATTCAGGTGGAAGCAACTTTTGAAGATGGAACAAAGCTAGTAACAGTCCATGACCCTGTTGTGTGAGAAATATGATTCCTGGTGAATACTTTCTATCTGATAAGCCAATAATTGCCAACGTGGGAAAATCTATAACATCCGTTAGTGTAAAAAATACTGGCGATAGACCAATACAGGTAGGATCACATACACACTTTTTTGAAGTAAATAAAGCACTTGAATTTCCACGAGAAAAATCCTACGGTTGTCATCTCAACATTCCTTCTGGAACATCAGTAAGATTTGAACCAGGAGATACAAGAGAAATTGAACTAACAGAATTTGCTGGGGAAAAAATTGTTTATGGTTTTAGCGGTCTGGTAAATGGAAGTCTAGAAGAAAAACAAAATGAGGCATTCAAAAAAGCTACAGAAAAAGGATTCAAGGGGCTTACATTATGACTCTAAACATTCCGAGAAAAACCTATGTTGATTTGTTTGGTCCTACTGTAGGTGACAGGATTCGTCTTGCGGATACTGAATTGATTATTGAAATTGAAAAAGACTTGATCAAATATGGTGATGAGGTTGTATTTGGTGGAGGAAAAAACATACGAGATGGACAAGGACAAGCAAGTGGAGTACCTAGAACAAAATCACTTGATCTTGTGATTACTAATGCAATAGTGATGGATCCTATTTTGGGAATTGTCAAAGCGGATATTGGAATAAAAGATGGAAAAATTATTGGTGTCGGAAATGCTGGCAACCCTGATATCATGGATGAAATTGATATGATAATTTCCTCAAACACTGAGATAATTGCTGGCGAGCATACAATTTGTACTCCTGGAACGATTGATTCACATATTCATTTTATTTCTCCTCAACAAGCAATACATGCAATCTGTAATGGTACCACTACAATGATTGGTGGTGGAACTGGCCCTGCTGATGGAACAAATGCAACAACATGCACTCCAGGTAAATGGAATATACATAGAATGATTGAATCCGTTGATGAATTACCACTGAACTTTGGATTTCTTGCAAAAGGAAATGATTCTCGTGAAACTGCATTACTTGAACAAATTGAAGCAGGAGCTTGTGGGCTAAAATTACATGAAGATTGGGGTTCAACTCCTGCCACAATTGATTCTGCTTTGCGGGTTGCAGATAAAACTGACACTCAAGTTGCAATTCATACAGATACTCTAAATGAATGTGGATTTGTTGATGATACCATTGAGGCAATTGCTGGAAGAACAATCCATACATATCATACTGAAGGAGCTGGAGGTGGTCATGCTCCAGATATTATAAAAATTGCAGGTGAAGAAAACATACTTCCCTCATCTACAAATCCTACAAGACCTTTCACAATTAACACACTAGCAGAACATCTTGACATGATGATGGTCTGTCATCATCTAAACTCATCAGTTCCTGAAGATGTGTCTTTTGCAATGTCTAGAATTAGAGGGGAGACTATTGCAGCAGAGGATGTACTACATGATATTGGAGTATTGAGTATGATGTCTTCCGATAGTCAAGCTATGGGGAGAGTTGGAGAAGTTACAACCAGAAACTGGCAGACTGCTGATAAAATGAAAAAGATGGTTGGCGCTTTACCAGAAGACAATGCCCAAAATGATAATTTTAGAGTAAAGAGATATCTTGCCAAAATCACAATAAATCCTGCCATAACTCATGGAATTTCTGATTATGTAGGTTCCCTGCAGCCTGGAAGATTAGCTGATATTGTAATTTGGTCCCCTCAATTCTTTGGAGTCAAACCAAAAATGATCATTAAAGGCGGTTTTATTGCATATTCACTTATGGGGGATCCAAATGCCTCAATTCCTACTGCTGAACCAGTTCTGTATCGTCCTATGTTTGGGGCCCTTGGTCAAACAAAACATTCTACTTCTGTAATCTTCACATCACAACTAGCACTAGACAAAGGTATTGAATCCGAAATCAATTCAAAAAAGAAACTAGTTCCTGTAAGAAACTGTCGTTCTATTGGTAAGAAAGATATGCTGTATAATGATCTCACTCCAAATATTGAGGTCAATCCTGAAACATATGAGGTTAAAGTTGATGGAAAACTTGCAACTGTAGATCCAGCGGATAAAGTTTCTATGTCTAGACTTTACAACTTGTTTTAAAATTTTTTAAATTCTATATTAGTTAAATGAAAATAATTTATTATCTAATCCGATTGAAAATACAATATTAATACCAATAATGAAAGTTATACTAGCTATTGCATATCTAAGATATTTAGTTATAGAACTTATTTTTGATAATAAAATAAATGGTAAACCTATAACCCCGCTGGCAACAGTCATTCCAATTATACTTCCTGCACCAAATAAAATTAAAAAATAAATCATCATATCAAAACCATTCATTGTAGAAGCAGTTAATGCTACAAGGCTACCACTACCCGCAATTCCATGAACACAACCTATTAGATATGCTCTGTGACCATGTCTGTGATTTTCACTATGGGTATGAAGATGAGTATGAGAAATTCCGTTTGAATGTTTGTGAGGATGAATATGTTTTTGTTTAAAAATACTCCTGTTTGTAAACGTAAAAATTCCTAAAATAATCAACATAAAACCAACAACAACTTCGGCACTAACAAAAAAATTATCAGGTATGTTTAATGATAAACCGGCAATCAATAAGCCAATTAGAATGATACTGGATGTGTGTCCCATTCCCCAAAGTGCTCCTCTTAAAGAAGAATTGATAGTTAGTCTCCTTAAGCCTCGTTTTTTTGAACCAGTAGTATTATCATTATTTCTTAATAGTTGAGTGGAAACAGCACTAAGATGATCAGGCTCAAAAGCATGTACTAACCCAATCATCAGACCTGCAATTATTATTAAAAAAGGATTGTTGGCTTGTAACATTCCCATTATTGTTTCAATCAATCATCTCACTACTCATATGCTATCTGTTTCCGTTCATCAAAAAAATACTGATCAATTCGTATAGGTGCTGTAATAGATATTTGTTCACTATCAATATCATTTGTTGTAATTGTAAAAGATAATTTTCTCAAGCTTTCAGGAACCCCAATCATAACTTGATGTGGTAAAAGAAGTTCTGGAATATGTTTTTGAATTTCGCTGATTGTTTTATGTTCATTTAATGAATTTATGACATATGCAACAAACAACCCCAGTGTCTCGTTTATGTTTAACCGCATATTGTTTAAAAGGTGTTTTTTGATTAATTGTGTAGATTCAAAGAAAATTAATTCATCATATTTTTCATAATGATATATTTTAGTAAATGGTTTGATATCAGGATCTCCCTGTACCAATACTTCAATTTTCATTAATCTCTCTTTGGGATTTTAGACGTTGGATTGCCAAAACTGTATGTGTTTCCAGTACCCATGTACGCATTTGGTCTTACAGGGTCTCCTCCATCCAAACCTCTCTTTGTTAATGACAATCCAGCTAATAGTTCGATAACTAGTCTTTGTCCCAATCCAGATGTGATACCTCCATTGTAAGAACTTGAATCACTGACATCATATGCAGGAGCAATTTCTACCAAATCCATTGCAAATCGATCAGGGTCAAATGATTTTGATAATAGACGTATCATTCTAATACCTTCTCTTGATGTAAGTCCGTTTGGTTCAGGTTCTCCAGTACCTGGTGCATAAGCAGGATCAAAAGAATCTATATCCCAACTAAGATAGACCGCATCTGTTCCATCATTTGCTCTGTCAGCTATTTCTTTTGCAATTACATCAATTCCTAATTCTTCAACATCAAGCATTGTGAACCATTGGAAATCTTGATCTGACATCCATTTGTACAAATCACGTCCTGGCCAATATCCTCTTGGACCTACAAGCGAATAGTTTTTTCCTTTTAGACAACCCATCTCCATTATTCTTCTGATGTGTGCTCCATGATCATACTTGAAACCAGTTAATCCCTGTGGTGCACAATCAGCATGTGTATCAAAATGAATCATACCAATGTTTTTGAATTTTTTCTGAAAAGCTCTAACGTTTGCATAAGTAATTGAGTGATCTCCTCCAAGCATTACAGGAATACCATCTGCTTCTAACACTTCCTTGACTTTTATGGTCATTCTCTTGTGTGATTCTATAACATCACCTGGTGAAACTATAACGTCACCATAATCAACTGTTCGAAAAGTTCCAAATGGGTCTGCACCAGTCTCAATATTGAATCGTTCAAAGGGAGGCGATGGGATTGTAGACGCAGCTCTAATTGCTCTTGGGCCATATCTTGCTCCTGGGCGAATAGTGGTACCAAAGTCAAAGGGCTCACCAATAATCGCAACGTCAGGTTTCGCTTCAAGTAATTCTTTGTGTGTCCTTATCCAAGGAAGGTGTAAAAATGTATTAATTCCTATAAATGGTGCAACATCAGCACCTTGAAAATCATCACCATAAAATTCCATGCCCATTTTTAATCAAATAATGTGAACAACTTTGATAATTAAAGATTTCAAGTAAAGTACGTATTTTCGATTTTAATTATTAAGAATTATCATATAATGAAAAATAAAATCAAATAATATGTAATAAACGCTTTAACTATAAAAATAACTTTTAGGTGAACTATCAATATGGTATTACAAAATTCAAAAAATGCATGGTATTTTTTGAATCAAGGTTTAACAGCAGTTTATTACAGTCAATTTAAAAAAGCTATTTCAAAATTTAACAAGGCTATTTCTCTAGAACCTGAAAATATTGTGGCTCAACTTCACAAAGGTACCACATTATATAAAATGGAAAATTTTCAAAATGCTGTAATTTGTTTTGATATTGTCTTATCTGTAGATCCAAAAAACCTAGATGCTTTGTACAACAAAGGTATTGCACTTGAAAAGATAGAAAAATTTGAAGAAGCAATATCTTCTTTCAAAAAATCTCTTGAAATTGATTCACAATATTCCGATTCATTAACATCAATGGGATTATGTGTTAGTAAATTAGGTCGTAATGAGGAAGCTCTAAAAATAATTGATCAAGTTTTATTAAATAATGAAAAGAATTCTGCTGCACTTTACGGTAAAAGTTTGATTCTAGGAAGATTGGAAAAAAGCTCAGAGTCTATGCTATTCTTACAAAAAGCTATTGATGAGGATTCAAGACAATCTGATATTCTATATGAAAAAGGCCAAAAGCGCACAAAACAAGGTAAGCATGAGGAAGCAATCAAATTTTACACTAAGGCTTTAGAGATAGATAGTAAAAACACTAAAGCACTAGTGGCCAAAGGATGGACGCTCGATTTTGCAGGATTTTCAAACAAAGATATTTTTGTATTTTATGATGAGGCTCTAAAAATTGACCCCAAATGTTTTGATGCTCAATTCAATAAAGGATTAGTTTTGGATAGAACACGCCTATACAAAAAAGCTATTGAGTGCTTTGATAAAATTTTAGAATATGACCAAAACAATGTTAGGGCACTTTACAGTAAAGGTACATCCTTATCTCAATTGAAAAAGTTTGGCAAAGCAAGATTCTATTTTGAATGTGCATTAGAGATTGAACCCGGAAATGTTCTAGCTCTATGTAGTATGGTATGGTTTTTAGAACACTCAAAAAAATATAATGAGGCACTTGAATACTGTGAAAAAGCATTAAAAATAAATCCAGATTATGTATATGCAATAAGCTATAAGGGAAAATTACTTTTATTATTGAAAAAATATGAAGAATCTCTAAAATGGTACAACAAGGCAATTGAACTTGAACCTAAAAATCAAACTGCAATTTTTCACAGATACAAAGTACAAGGAATATTAGATGACATGAAAAAAGAATCATTTTTAAAAAGACTTTCAAAATTATGATACTTATAGAAAAAAACGAAAATTAAATTTAGAATATTTTTATATTCGTTCTTTGTATGATTTGTAATGCAGAGTGTTAGCACACAAGAAGATATCGATAGAGAGTCTCGTAGGATAATTAATGCACTATATGGGGACGTAAGCGACTTTAGAGTTAATGAAACATTTCAAATTCCTGAAAAAGGACCTAGAGAGGCATGGGATGTTCAAGTTAATTTCATGATAGATGGTTTGAAATATACTGTAGACCTTGAAATTCAAGAAAAAGATGGCCATGTTGTTAATGCACGATTAATTGATACTATGACTCCACTATAATTTTTTTGTTGTTTTAAAAATTTAGATTATAACCAATAAAATTTACAGTGTTAAGATTTCTTTTGCTGCTTTAATCTTTACAAGCAATTCATTAATATAACTATCTGCAAATCGTTCAAAGCTAGAAATTCCTTGAAGCTTATTTTTCTGTTTTTTATATTCTACATGAAGCCAATTAAAATCTGATTCCTTTAGACTAATAGCATGGTTTTGAGCATCATTTTTTGATTCAAGCATGTTAATGATAAAATAACATACAAATTTTGTAAAGCATTTTACATTGTATCTTTCTTCATATTCTTTCGCAAGTTTTTCATGATTTTCTACTAACCATTCTTTAACATCAGATCTAATAGTTATGGTGTAATAGCGGCCAGACAAATCCAATTTTATTTTATGAGATTCAACTGAGTAATATCCTCTCTTAATTTCATTCATTATGATGATTAGAGTACTAGGTAGAAACATTCCAGGATAACTTTTATCGGTTGCTTCTTGTAATCTGGATGTAACTATAGGTTTCATGCCAAAAGTTGAATATCCTTTTCCAGGCATATGAAATGGATCTACCTAGTGCTTATATTATTTTGTGACCTCTGACTTTTTTTTCATTTCTTTTATCAATCGAATTAATACCCAAAATGTTCCCATTGCTATGATTCCTATGCCAAGACCACTGTAAAACGGGTTGGATGAACCAGATTGATTTAGACCGAGTCCTAAGATAATTAGAATAACTGCAACAGCATATTGTTTATCCACGTTATGCATAAGAAGATTAATTTAATAAGATTTTGAGTTTTTAATTTAAGTTAAATTTTAGAAATGAAAATGTAATTACAAATTTTTACGATCTAATGATGAGAAGTTCATACTTTCATTATTTTACAAAAAAATATGTCAATACAATTAAATTTTTGTCAAAACTGCCAAATTCACCCAAATTATTTCATTAAATGTACTATACGTCTAAATTATTCCTCATAAAACGTACTATACTTGAAAAATTCAATACTAATATAGCTTAGAAAAATCCTTCATGTTATGGTGGAAATGGATGGCTTTGGCATTGCCGTTGCTGTTTTCATAATCATTACGCTTGTAGTTGGTGTATTTGCAAGTAAACTAGTCAAAAACAGCGGAAAACGATTGATCGTTGCAGGAAAAAGTTTGCCTTTGTTTATGGTTGGAACTATGCTTGCAGCACAAGCAGTTGATGGAAATTCATCGTTAGGAAATGTCGCACTTGTATTTGAATTTGGATTTTGGGCCGGAGCAGTAATTCCTATTGGTTTAGGATTATGTCTGTTTATGGTAGCTGCATTCTATGCAAAACCCCTAAACAAAATGTCAATGATTACGTTACCAGATTTCTATTTTAGAAGATTTGGAAATGGAGCAGAAGGCCTTTCTGGCATCCTTATGATTATTAGTTTCCTAATTCTTGTTGCAGGTAATTTAGCTGCTAGTGGATTTATTTTAGAAGTTGTGTTTGGTATAGATTATTTCTACGGTATTGCAATTTCAGCTATAGTTGTAGTGATATACACAATTGCTGGCGGACTATTTGCATCAGCCTATACAAATCTGTTCCAAGTTTATCTTGCAATAGGTGCATTCTGGGCTGGATTCCTATTCTTTTACGGAGGTTTCGCAGATACGCCTTGGGATGTCATTTACAACAACGCCCCACCAGAGTTTATGGATCTTTCGGGATTATACGATGTGGCTAATGGAGCGCTGATCAATTGGGGAGCTATCCTTGCACTAGGATTGGGTGATATAGTTGCGCTTGACTTTATGGAGAGGGTATTCTCAGCTCGAAACCCGAAAACAGCAAAAAGAGGTGCATTAATGGGAGGCGCACTAACAATGTTTACTGTAATTCCAACAAGCATGTTAGGAATTGTAGCATTCTTCTATCTCCCAATAGATATTGATCCAAACATGGCTTTACCTTTGTTATCTACAGAAATCTTACCGTTTGCAATTGGCGCAGCAATACTGATGGGAGTAGTTGGGGCATCAATGTCTACTGCCAGTGGTGGACTGTTAGCAATATCCAGTGTAATCTCTAGAAATATGATGCAGCGAATTATCAGAAGACGATGGCAACAAAAACCAAATTGGAGTGATAACTCGCTACTAAAAGTTACCCGTATTGCTATTATTCCAATGATGATAGTTGGAACTGCAATTGGTTATTTCATACCCGCCCCCGGAATTTATCTTATCTTAGCATTTGACATAGTTTTTGCCGGAGCGTTTGCCCCTCTAACATTTGGATTATTCTGGAAAAAAGCAAACATGCCAGCAGCTGTTGTATCACTTATTGCAGGTTCACTAATACGATTATCTTTCTTCTTTATAATGCCAGAAGATATCACTGAATTTCCACAGGCAGGATTGGATACAATGATACCTCCAATCATTGCATTTGCTTTGTTCTTTGTGGTCGCACAAGCAACACAAGGGAAGTATCCAGGAAAAGCAAGACACGATGTACGCGACTATGTACCACCTGAAGAAGATGTAATTGCAGGAGAAGATTTGTTACACTTCAAAGAAGATACCACGGCAACAAGTGCAGGTGGACCTAGTTCTAACACCCCTGGACCTGACACACCTGGGCCTGATGACGATGTTACAGCTAAGAATGAAACTTAGTAAAATCAAATAACATCTAAATTACTGTTCGACTAATTTCACACTCTTTATTTTTGATAAATTAAATTTGTCAGTGAACATGTTTTAATATCTAAAACGAGGCTAAAAGTGATGAAATATCCTGGTTTACTTGGTCAAGATATCTCACGAGTTGGATTACAAGAGTCACAAATGTATAATCTAATTTCAGGTAAACTTGTTACAGAAATAGTTAAAACATCTCTTGGTCCACGTGGTATGGAAAAAGTGTATATCGATATTCTTGGAGAAGATACCATAACATCACATGGCGGCGCATTTTTAAGAAAAGTTGATGTTGATCATCCCGCAGCTAAATCTGTAATTGAGGCTGTAAATACAGTTGACACTCATGTTGGAGATGGTACAACATCAGCAGCTATTTTGATAGGTAGTTTGCTCAAGTCTGCTGAGGGATTATTAAAAATTGGAATTCCTGTTGCTACAATTACAAGGGGTTATGAGAGAAGCCTTGATTATGCTTTAGAGACATTAGATGAAATCAAGATAAAGTCAAACAGAAGAGATAGAGAAACAATGAGACAATTACTAACTACCTGCTTAGAGGGAAAAGCAATTTTTGATTTACAAGAAGAAAACACAAAGATTGTAGATCTTATTCTTGATGCGATATGTGAAATAGCCAACTTGGAAAAAGGACAGATAGATATCGATGACATTAAGATTGAAGAAAAGATAGGAAATGTTTCAGAAATACAATTGATTAAAGGTACAGTGATTGACAAAACAATAGATAGTTCAGCAATGCCAAGAGCTATCAAAGACGCCAAGATTTTGTTAATTAATGAATCATTAGAAACAATGAGGACAAGAACAGAGGCCGAGATAGAAATAGAATCACCTGAACAAATGAACCAATTTCTTAATCAAGAAAACAATGATTTGCTTGCTCTTGTAAAAAATATCGTAGATTCAGGAGCTAATGTAGTGATATCAAGGAAAGGAGTTAATGAATTTGTTCAAGAAGCTCTTGCAAAAAAAGGCATTATCTCCATGCGTAGAGTAAAATACAATGATTTATGGTGGTTAGAAAAAGCAACAGGAGCTAAAACCTGTAAAAATATAGAGAAAATATCAAGTGATGAATTAGGTTTTGCAAAAAAAGTTTATGAGAAAACTGTAGGTGGAGACAAAATGGTTTTTGTAGAGGGTGGCAGTAACCCAAAATCTGTAACTTTGTTATTGAGAGCAAGCTCAAAACGATATCTTGATGAATTCCACAGAAATGCTTTGAATGCTTTTTATGTACTAAGAAATTTTATTGAAAATCCGTTCATTGTGTATGGTGCTGGTTCAGTTGAAGGAATTATAGCACAAAAAATTAGAAAGCAATCTGTAACTGTTGAGGGTAAGGAACAGATTGCCATAGAGCGATTTGCAGATGCTGTAGAAGAAATACCACTGACATTAGCACATAATTTGGGAATGGATGTTTTAGATACATTAACACAATTTCGCGCAAAACTTGCAAAGTCTAATGGAAAAATAAAATGGTATGGGATAAATTCCCACATCCGAAAAATATCCGATATGTCATCCTCTGAAATCATAGAAACTGTAGTAGTAAAACAACAAGTTTTCAAAACTGCAGTTGAAGCAACCAACATAATACTAAACATAGATGATGTGTTCATGAAGAATTTGATTGACAACACACATTGTCATATTGATGGAACAGTTCATGCTCACCATGATGGTGGAAAAACTCACAATCACTTTGAGCAAGAAGGATTGGAACAAAGACAAATGCATCATCATTTTTAGATGACTAACACAGTACAGACTATGGATTGATAGAAATTGTCATTTCTTTTTCCATCTCTGAATTTTTTTCAAAGTTCAGTAAATTTTTGTCATCTATCTCAATCGAAGATTCTGATTCATCTGAAGAGTCAAATCCAAAATAGAAAACCAAATTAATAATAACAAACATTATTGCAATGAAAATGAGCCTAGTTTTCATAGATAATTTCTTATTAGAATCTGGTCTGTGAGCCATAATGTAAATTCCAATCTCTTCTTTTTATCTATGCCTAAAACAAGAATTACTCCATAAGATTTAAAATTGCACTTGACATTTGAAAATAAATTTGAATGAAAAAAACTTTGAAGAGTATGATGAAATTTTTGATTTTATAGTGGATAATCATCCTGATTGGGAAAGATTGGTGGTAGATGGTCATGTCAAAATCAAAACAAACCAAGATAAAGTGCAATTTTTCCAAATGGAACAAATTTTACAAAAATTTAATCTTAGGATTGCTGAAATTTCTTATTCAGACTATTATGGTATTGTTTTTGAAATTGAAAAACTTGAAACAGTTTAGATTTAGAATTTAATTACTTTATTTCTGATTGATTAGATTTTAATAATCAACATCTCAACAAACTTCATTGGATTTTGATAAATTGTGTAAAAATGTTCTTGAATTAGATTCAAAAATACGATTTGCAGGAGTTGTAAATACTAAAGGGGTTCTAATTAATAATTTAGAACAGAAGGGAGTAGAACAATATTTGTCCCCTGATGAATTGAAAATGTCTATTCATTATTCAATGTGGGAATGGGAGAAATCTCAAAATCTATCCCACGAACTTGGTTTTGAGAGATCTTCCGTTTTAGAATATGACAAAGTTACTTTAATCAGCGTTCCAATAGATAATAGCAACTTACTTGTTGCAAGTATTGAACCTAACGAAGATTTTTTTAAAATGATTATGAAAATAAAACCATTGATACAAACTGCTATCGAAGAATAGATTCTGATTATAATTAAGACTGTTATCAATTAGAAAAGTTAAATATTCGACGAAAAACTGTTTTTGCATGAGCAAACCTTCAGATCTTGGTTCTTTGAAAATCGGTTCTTACATTCTATTACCACATTCTGATCAACCAAGTGGAGAACCATGTAGAATTGTTGAATATGATACATCAAAACCCGGAAAACATGGTTCAGCCAAAGCAAGAATTGTTGGCCAGGGAATTTTTGATGGTCAAAAAAGACCTCATGTAGGACCCGTCAGCATGCAAATTCACATCCCATTGATTAACAAGAAAATTGGTCAAATCATCTCAATTAATGGTGATACCGTCCAAGTAATGGACTCTGAAACATTTGAGACAATTGATGTAGCTATGATTGATGATGAAGTTAAAGGCAAATTACAGAATGGGCAAAATGTCGAATATTGGGTTGTTATGGATAAAACTAAAATCATGCGCATTAAGAGTTAATGTGGATGCTGATGATGAGCGGAAAAGCCGTCTGACTTTTGATGAGGATTATGAGTAATGAAGCATCTCTTTTCAACAAATTTCAAAAGTTTGTTGAATTGAATATTTTTTAGATCATGAATCTAGGTTCTCTTTTTTCAGGTGGAAAAGACAGCACTTATGCTATCTACCTGGCACAAAAACAAGGACATGAGGTTACGTGTCTTCTAAGTGTCTTTACAAAATCCGAAGAAAGTCATTTACTACATCATCCTAATTTACAATGGACAAAATTACAATCCGAATCTATGAAAATTCCTCAATTAACTATTCATTCTACATCTGATGAAACTGATGATGAATTATTTGCACTAGAGACTTTATTGAAAAACGCTAAAGAACAATTTCATATTGAAGGATTGGTTCATGGTGGAATTAAAAGCCAATTTCAAAAAGAAAAATTTGAAACTCTTTGTTCAAAATTAGACTTGATTGCAGTTTCACCATTATGGGGTACTGAACCGGAACAATACATGAATGATTTACTAGACTCTAACTTTGTTTTTATAATGATAACAGTGTCTTCTGATGGCTTAGATGACACTTGGTTAGGAAAGACAATATCAAAATCTGATATTGACACCTTAAAGCATTTGTCTGACAAATTTGGATTCAACTTAAACTTTGAAGGAGGCGAAGCAGAAACATTTGTGGTTAATTGTCCTCTCTTTTCAAATTCGGTCAAAATCAATCAAACCAAAAAAATATGGGATGGGTATAGAGGAAGGTTTGAAATAATGGATGCGGAATTGAATTACAATGCTTGATGGACTTAAGGAGAGTTTAGGTGCTGCAATCAAGAAGATTATCAAGTCTTCAGGCATAGATGAAGAACTAATCAAAGAACTCTCAAAAGATGTTCAAAGGGCATTGTTACAATCTGATGTAAATGTCAGATTGGTTCTTGAAATTACAAAACAACTGGAAGAACGAGCACTAAATGAGACTCCTCCTCCAGGCCTTTCACGTAAGGATCATATTATAAAGATACTTTATGACGAACTTTCAAAATTACTAGGAAATGAATCTGATTTTGATTTCAAACCTGGAAAACAAAATAAGCTAATTTTGATTGGAATTCAAGGCAGTGGTAAAACTACTGTTACAGCCAAGCTTGCCAAGTTTTTGACTAGACAAGGATACAAAGTTGGAGTTGTGGGTGCTGATACCTATAGGCCTGGAGCACTAGTTCAACTCAAAACAATGTGTGAAAAATCAAATGTTGAAGTGTATGGTGAAGAAAACAACAAAGATTCTCCTAACATTGTAAAAAATGGTTTAAAACATTTTGCAGGACAACCATTAGATGTAATTCTAATTGATACAGCAGGACGTCACAAAGAAGAGAAAGACTTGCTTGACGAAATGGCTAGAATTAACAAAGTTGCAGAACCTGATTTAGCATTACTTGTAATAGATGGAACCATTGGACAACAATGCTACAGTCAAGCAGAAGCATTTCACAAAACTATCCCTGTGGGTGGTGTAATAATTACAAAATTGGATAGTTCCGCAAAAGGTGGTGGTGCACTTGCAGCATCTGCAGCTACTGGTGCACAAATAATGTATATTGGTACTGGTGAGCGAATTGATGATTTAGAAAAATTCTCTCCTACACGATTTGTTGGACGATTACTTGGAATGGGTGATATTCAAGCAGTACTAGATTTGGCAAAACGATTAGAAGATGAAGGTGATGATGTAAGAATGAAAAGAATCTCTAGTGGAAAAATGAACATGGAGGATTTCTTATTTCAGTTAGAAGAAGTTACCAAAGTAGGCTCACTGAAAGGAATTCTTGAGAGTATGCCTGGAATGTCAGGAATGGTAAAAGAAGATCAACTAGATCAGATGGAAGGTAGAGTAGAAAAATGGCGATACATCATTCAAAGTATGACCAAAGCTGAAAAAGCCAATCCCCTGGACTTGCTTAACTCATCAAGAATCAAACGAATCGCTCGCGGCTCTGGATGGCCAGAAGGTGAAGTTAAAGAACTTATCAAAAATTACAAAAACTCCAAGAATATGATGAAAGCTTCGAAAGGACGCCAAATGCAAGGCACACTTCGAAAAATGGGATTAGGATAATTTTACAAACAACACTTTCTTCTAACATGTCTGATTATCAAAAAATCATCCCTATTGCAAATCAAATCCTAAAAAAATATGAATTGTGTGACAACTGTTTAGGTAGATTATTCTCAAAACAATTACATCTTTCATCAAACAAACTTCTTGGCAAAAAACTTGGAAAAAATACAAACTGTGTTCAAAAGTGCTATATCTGTAAAAATCTATTTGATAATCTAAATCATTTTTTGAAATTGATGCTTGGTGTCTCGTCAAATTATTCTTTTTCATCATTTAGTGGGGGGGCTATGATTAAACCTTCTATCATTGATAGGGATGATTACATTCGTTCAAAATACAAACTAAAAGGGATTGATAGCGTGAAGACTGACATCTCCAAAGAATTAAGAAAATTATTTTCTAGAAAAACAAAAAAAACTATTGATTTTCTGGATCCAGACGTAACTTTTACAATAAACCTGAAAGATGAATCTTGTCAAATACGTTCAAAATCCATATTTCTTTCTGGAAGATATATCAAAACCTTAAGAGGAATTTCACAAAAGCAAAAGTCTTGTGAAAATTGTTCTGGGAAAGGATGCAGAACTTGTCATTTTCATGGAATCTCTGAATTTGATAGTATTGAAGGAATAATTTCTCAATTCCTTTTTAAAAAATTTGGTGGTTCTACTGCTAAATTTACATGGATTGGCGGTGAAGACAAATCTAGTCTGGTTTTAGGTACTGGCAGACCATTTTTTGTTAAAATTAAAAATCCTCTTAAAAGAAATTTCAAATTAGCTAATTTGACATTTGATTTTCTCAAAATCACCAATCTCAAAATTGTCCCAGAATCTCCCAAAAATCCTCTTAAATTTAATTCATCAATAGAATTGAAAATTTCTACTGAGGATGAAATTGATTCAAAAAATCTGAAAAAATTAAAAGATCTCCAAAAACATCCTATAGTAATTTATGAAAAATCTGGAAAGCGTTCTGAGAAGAAAATATTCGCTGTAAAATACAAAAAGAATTCTAGTAATACCTTTACCTTGTTTATAATAGCTGGAGGGGGATTTCCGGTTAAGAGATTTGTGAATAGTGATGATGTCTTCCCTGGAATTTCTCAAATTCTTAATACATCGTGTATATGCCAACAATTTGATTTTCTTGATATCCAAGTAAAATGATAACAATTATCTAGCACTGAAATCGTAAAAAAATATGCCAATAAGAAAAAAAAATAAACACAAAAGACATGCTGATCAAATGGCTGATAGACGTAGAAAAAAGAAAGCAAAAGCTGGAAAACCTAGATCCTAACCAAATCAACATTTTTACATCCAAAACTGTCGAAGAGAAATATTGGATCCATTAGTACGTTTGAAAGAAGCACATGATAAAAAAATAATTCCTGATGATGTGTATGATCTTATAATAGAACGATTTCCTATCACTGTTGCAGGAATAAATAGAATTGAAAAAGCCTCAGGAATAAAATTTCCCACTGCTTATGTGGAACCTTCTCTTGTAATATCATCCTCCAACCCAAATTCTTATGAGTTTGGAATCTTGTTTGCAAGAACAATTCCTGTTATGTTTGAAGAAAAATTTCAGGTTGTAATCCAGATTTCTGCACCTTTGGTTGCTTATGGGCTCAAAGGAACAATTCATGCAATTTTGGCACACGAGTTTTTACATTTTCTGGAATTAATGAGAAAAATTTCAAAGATGGAATTACTTTCAGACGAAATTTCTGGAAATTTATTTGAAAATGTTTACAGTGATGAAACTAGACTGTTTGAACCTAGAGTTGTCTTTAAAGATCGTACTTTGTTAGATCATATCACAAAAAAATTCCCTGCTGGGTTTCGTGATTTTAAACTTGAAGACAAGGTAATGAAGTTTTGGGCTGACAGAGATCTTCCAAAATCTAATATCTCTTTGGATACTAATACTGTAAAATTATCTGTAGAATCTCTTTCTAAAATTAAATTAGTTCCTGCGTTTATTTCAAAAATTGAACAACTAGAAGAAAAAAGTTCTAAAATCCATAAAAAAAAATTATATTAAAATTAAATAATTTTTTATTACTTAAATTCTGTCAGTCCACACTTTCCACACGTGTGTCTATCTTTGTGTTCTGACATAAATACACCTTTTCCACATCTTGAACAAATCTTTCTTAGTCTTGATATTTTATCTCCATCTATTTTGAAATACTTGTAAACATTTGGACTTGAGCCTTTCTTACCTGCCATTATTCAGATTTACCCTCTTTGGATTCTTCAGCAGGTTTCTCATCTGCTCTTACTTCTGTTTCTTTAGCTGGTGATTCCTTCGTAGTATCTTCTTCTGTTGCTTTTTCAGCTTCAACTAATTTTGTTTTTTCTAATCTTGAGAAAATTGTTGGGTTAATGTGCTTTTTTGCTAATTCTTCATTATCATAAACATAGAAAGTTCCTGTAATTGTTGGTTTTCCTACCTGATTTTTTAATCCCATTGGAATTACAACCTTGCCATCTAGTTTGAATTCCTTAGTAATCATATCCACTGCTTCAAGTTTTTTGAGTTTACCTCCCAATCCTGTAAAATTACATGTTATCTCTCTTCTTGATAGGAAGGTATTATCTACGTCTGTGACGGTCTCAATAATAGACATGTACCAAAAATCCTTTGGATATTTCATATAAACCTTGATTGTAATTAGAAAAGAAATTTAAGAAATTCCTGTAAACTAATATCATGGAACGCTATATGCTACATTTCAAAAATAAAGCCTATGGTCCTGAGCATTCCCGTGAGATAATTAACAAGGCTAGAGATCTTACATCTGACATGAATGTGTCTGTAAGAGTTGCCAGAATTGCCACAAAATTTGTAGAGTTTGACGTGGGGGTTGAAAAAGAGGACCTTGACGCACTTGTTGAAAAACTATCCTCAATTGGATCTATAGATAATATCAGACATATCATCGAAGAAGAGATCGATAAAGATCAAGGTGTCAAAGATGGAATTTTCTACTTTAACAATGAAAGATTTTGGGAATGTCATGAGGCATTTGAAGGTTCTTGGAAAAAGTCTTTTGGACGAGAAAAAGAAATTATTCAAGGAATTCTTTTATTTGCAGTTGCATTTGCTCATGCTCAAGAAGATGAACTCAGTATTGGCGTTGGAATGCTAAGTCGAGTTTTAGAAAAATTAGGTACTTCACCTTCCATGTATAATTCAATAGATCTAGACAGAATTAGAAACAAAGCAGTTGAAATGCAACAAGCAAACAACTTAGTTATATTTGAGATTTAATTAGTTCTATAGATTTTGAAACTACTTCTGCTCCTTGAAGCAAACCAATACTTCCTTTCTTAGCTTGCTCTTCAGTCAATCTTGTAGTTCCATCATTTTTTATAAAATCACCTGAAACTATAATTGGAACAGGATCATCACTATGCCCTTTGTAAATACACGGCGTTGAATGATCAGCTGAAATGATAATTGCAACTTTACTTGAATCAATGTTTTCAACAAGAGTTTTGAAGAATCTCTGATCAATCTCCTCTATGTTTTTCATCTTACCAACTGCGTCTCCATCATGGCCAAACTCATCTGGTCCCTTGAGATGAACGTATATTGCATTTTGAGTCTCCATTGCCTTTGCAGCAACTCTTGCTTTTTCTTCATAGTCTGTTAATCCACCAGCTTCAAATGTTTTCATCTTGAGAACTTCTGAAATTCCAAGCTCAACTGGCATGTCAACTATGCATGAAAATTTCATAGCATATTTTTCATTAATTGGAATCACATCTGGAAGTTTGTTGCCTGCATCTCTAAGTAAAATGCAACTGAGCTGCTTTTTATTTTGCTCTTGTCGTCTCTTGTTAATTTTACTCTCTTTCAGAATATTGATTGACTGCTCTGAAAACTCATTTACTAAATTTGCAGTAAATTTAGAATCTTCAGTTTCTTCTAGAGGTAAACATTTTTCAATTTTTAAGAAATCTCCAACAGCTTTTGCTACTCCCATGCCGCCAATATTGCTATATGCTGGATCTGTATTGGTAATTTTTGAAGATAGTTTTCTAGAGTCTACTCTAATTCTAACAGTTACTCTATGTCCAATTGTTGGAGAAACCACAACTGATGTGTTCGGATGTGAAAATTTGATCTTTTCTTCAATTTCTTTTGCTACTCCATCTGCATCTTCTTTCTCAATTTGTCTTCCAGCTCTTCTATCTATGATTATTCCTTCTTCATCTAATGTAGAATAATTACCTCTTAGTGCTAAATCTCCGTCCTTAAAGTCAATACCAATCCCTATTCCTTCTATCACTCCTCTACCAACATAATCTGTGTAATTGAATTTGTAACCTAACATGTTGAAAACAGCAATGTCTGATTCAGGCGCAATTCCTTTTCCAACAGAAATTACCTCTCCTATTGATCCATTACTGGCAATTTTGTCTAAAGTTGGTGTATTTGCAGCCTCTAGCGGTGTTTTTCCATCTAAATCCGGATGTGGAAGATCTCCAACTCCATCTAAAAGAACGTAAATCATATGAATATTAGAATTATCCATAATATTCCCTGTTCATTCAAGTTCTGATACTTTCCTTTAAAGTTTGCATCGGAATACACGATCAAATTAAAACATACATTTTTGATGAAACTATGATTTACCTAATTTTATGAAAATTCTATTGCAATTTTTTTATTTGTAATTTAATCATACTTCAGTAAACATTTTAACATCCATTTACTTCCAATAATAATTATGGGAGATATGCGCAAGGGTTATGTTTCTGAGCGCTTCATGATTGTTACAAAAAAAGACGACAAAGTTGTTGATCCAAGTAAATTTCCTTATGCTCCTGGTAATGAATCTATGACAAATCCTTCTGTTTTATCTCTTGTTGCAAGAGAGGGAATGTTACAACGTCTTCAAGACAATGAAGATGAATATGTAAAGAATTGGTCAATTAGAGTTTTTGAAAGTAAAAACCCAATTGTTTCAATAGAAGCTGAAAACTCTTACAGTGAGAGACCCTTCTATAGCGAACCTGCATATGGTTATCATTACATTGTAGTTGCAACACCAAATAAAAAAGACACATTTGCAACAATTGACATTGAACAATGGTCAAATGTTCTAGTTGTTGTTCAAGATAGACTAAGATGGCTCTATACACAAAAAGGGGTAACTTATGTCTCAATTTATGGTGATCATGGTGAACTAGCTGGGAATACAAATCCTCACCCACACCTTCATCTTCTAACCTTTTCTACAATCCCACCAATTATTGAAGAGGAAGCAGAAGCCTCACACAAAATTCTAAATGAAAAAGGTGTTTGTGCAATGTGCCAGGTCATAAATGAGGAGACTGCTGGCCCAAGACAGGTTCTTCAAACAGACGGATTTATTGCATTTTGTCCATGGTCTCCCTCTTACCCCTACGAATTTTGGATTTCTCCTAAAAAACATACCACTAGTTTCTCAAAAATTACTCAAAAAGAAATCAATGATTTGTCATTAATTCTAAGGTCAACTTTGGGCGGCCTTTCAAAAACTATTAAAAATGTTTCATATAATTTGGTATTTCATCTTTCTCCTGAAAAGAAAAATAGTAGACAAATTCATTGGCATCTTGAAATTTATCCAATTACAAAACCTTGGTCTGGATTAGAACGTGGATATGGAATTTTCTTAAATGATGTCTCTCCTGAACAAGCTGCAGAACAACTTGGTGCAGCATGTAGAAAAGAATTAGCTAACCTAGTTGGAATTACTTGATTTTCTGAATGGTTTATTTATCAACTAAAATTTGTTAGAATTATGGCAACTGAGACATGGCTTACAATTCTTAGTGTTTGTTTATTTGCAATGTTTGTAGGGGAAATGATTTCAGTTTACAACTTTTTAATTAATATCCCTGAAGATGATGGATTTCTGAGAGCATTTTCAGCAGATGCAAAAATACTGCAGTTCATTTCCATTGGCATTGCACCAGCTGGAATTTTAGCTGGAATTGCCTTCATCATGTCGAAACATTATGGTTCAAAACGAATTGGTGGAATGATTATTGTAGGTGGAATAATTTTGTTAGTTGGAATGTATGTTTGTTATTCAATGCTAGATAAAATTGATGATTATTATATTACAGATTCTGTAAAGTATTCACCAATTTTGTTTATGGTGCTGTCTGTTCCTGTAATGGGTGTTGGGGCTTATTTGATGAAGCTAAAAAAAAGGCGACCTAAAAAACAATACTTCTAGATATGATCAAATCTTAATTCATTTGCAATATGCTTAAACCCAAGTTTTTCATAAAATGGTTTTACATCATCCGTGCAATCTAAAATTGTCTTGTAGCAACCTCGATTTTTTGCAAATTCAAGAAGATACTTCATAATTTTTTCACCAATTCTTTGTCCTTGAAAATTCTTGTCTACCACAACATCTTCAATATGGCCAACTAATCCTCCACTGTGAATAAATTTTATCTCTATCAGAAGTGTTGTGGTTCCTACTATTTTTCCATCTAATTCGGCAACTACTATGACATGATCTGGGTTTGAACTAATTTTTTCAAAAATCTCTTCAGCTTTATTTTGTTCAATATCACTTGTTTGTCTTAATGAATCAAGTGTTGCTAGAAATCCCTTCCCAAGGTCCTCTTTTCTTAATTCTCTGATGATTGGGTCACTCATTATTATTTTCAGATCTTTCCAAGTTTTTGAATATAGTCTTGATATGCTTTTTTGTAAGATGATTTGTTGCCAATATCTGTAAATCCCTTCTTTGTAATGAAACTACTTACTAATTTTTTTCTATTCATGGCTTTTTTTATAACATCATCCATTCCATATGGCTTGTTTTTAGGAATAAGATCCAAAACTTTAGGTTCCATTACATAGCATCCCATGTTTACATCAGCTTTAATCTCTGGCTTTTCATTCCAGCTTAAGACCTTTCCAGTTTTGGAAGTCTCAATTACCCCATAAGGTAAGTTAGTTTTATACTCATTTAGACTCATTGTTACAAATGCCTTTTTTTTGATGTGTTGTTTTATCATATTTCTAAGACTAAAATTAAAAATTGAATCGCCATATATGCAAACAAAAGTATCATCTATCAAGTCTTCTGCAGTTTTGAGTTGACCTGCAGTAGCTAGTGATTTATTTGAAATTGCATATTCTATGTTAACCCCAAATCTCTTACCTTCTTCAAAATAATCTTCAATGGTTTTTCTAAGATAACTAACACACAAAACAATTGACTTGATACCATTTTTCCTTGTCCAATCAATTAGATGCTCCATAATTGGTTTTTCACCTAGTGGCAACATAGATTTTGGAAGAAATGTTGTATATGGTCGAAGTCTTGTTCCTAATCCCCCCGCAAGAATAACTGCCTTCACAAATGCTATTTGGGATGTGACTATTTATGTTCAAGGATGAATTTTGACCAAACACATATCAAATAATTTTTAAAATTTTTTTTAAAACATTATTTGGATTTTCTCCAAAAACTATGATCATTGGTTCTTTTCCAAAACTTCCTTTGTGATAAACTACATCTAATACTTTCTTTGAGTTTTTGTTTGCATTTTTTATTCCCCATTTTATAGTAGAATTTTTTAATTTTACATTTTTAGGTTCTTGATTTCTGTCATAACTAGAAACTATTAATTTTGATTTTTTTATTTTTGATATGGTTACGTTTTGATATTTTAGATTTATTGCAGAGCGAATTTGTGGGAATTTCTTATTCATTGTTAGCACTGCTGTTGCAACATGTTTTGAACCTCCGTACGTCAAATTACCTGCAACCACTACCTGTCTCCCAGCTTTAACAATTCTTCCAGAAATACCTAGAATGTCTTTTGTTGACTTGGGGTTTTGTTTGGAATATACAAAATTCGTTTGACATTCTGGGATGTTTTTGTAGATATTTTTGATTTCTGTAAATTGATCAATTGCATCTGATAATTCTGAATTGATTTTATCATGTTCTTGAATATGTGTAATTGCAATCCCTTTTCCTAAATTTTTTGAATTTTTTATTGAATTATAGGTAAATTGTTTGGCAAATCTTACTGATTCTCTTATGTTTTTATTTTTTGCAAGCGCAAAAATTATGGCTGCTGAATAATTGCATCCACTACCATGATTAATTTTGGGAATTTTTTCTCCAGAAATAAAATAGTTGTTGTTTTTCTCTAACACAAAATCTGATATCTGGTTATTTTTTGTTTCAATTCCTGTAATTACAATGTTTTTTGCACCCATTTTTTGAATTATTTTCGCAATTTTTTCAGGCGTATTTTTTGCATTAATCTTAGTTTTTGATAGAATTTCAGCCTCAAATTTGTTTGGTGTAATTACTGTAGCAAGAGGAATTATAAATTTTCGAAAATCTTCTATGGCTGAACTTTTAATTAATGATCCACCTGTAGTTGATTTAAGTACAGGATCAATAACTATTGGAACTTTTAATTTCTTTAATTGCTGATAAAGTACTTTGATAATTTGAGAATTGTATACCATTGCAATTTTTATTCCATCAATTTTAAAATCCGATATCACTGAGTCTAATTGATTTTTTAGAATTTTTTGTGATACAGGTTCAATCATCCCAAAGCTTGAAGTATTTTGACTAGTAATTGCAGTAATTATGGTTAGGCAGTATACGTTAAATGAAGAAAAAGTTTTGATATCACTTTGAATACCTGCACCTGATGAAGGATCAGAACCTCCAATTGAAAGTAGATTCATAATATTTTCTCATTCTCAGTACTAATCTATTTTTCCTTTAAAATATTTTTTTTGTATGTATAATTGAGATTTTTGATATCTATTTTATACTCCAATGACTTGCTTTATATCATGAGTAAAATTCCTATGGTAGATGATTTTACATCTGACGAATTACGATGTACAACTTGCTTGTTACCAATGCAATATCAATCAAAAAGTAATGGAAAATTCCTATGGCAATGTTTCAAATGTGGAAAGCAATACCTTATTTCTGAAAATATTGACACTAGCATTGAAGAGAGATGGAGTCCTCCTAGATGATAAACACGTCTGAAATAGAATCTCTAAAATCTGAAAATCAAAAACTTCGGAATTACATTTCATTAGTTTTTGCTGAACTTGAATTGACACAAAGAATTGGTGAAATTAAACAAAATTTTGTAAATTCCTCTGATTCTGAGCGTATTATCGTACCTATTTTAAATAAAATATCTAAAATCAAATCTGAAAAACTAACCTTGGAACAGGAAATGCATTAAATCTAATTTTGGTTATTACGTTGATGCTTCAGTAACACAATCAAAAGAACAAAATTCATCTTTCATACTGTAAAACTCTCTACCACAATGCTTGCATTCTCTGATAGCTCTCATAATATCACAATATAGTGATTCTGACATATAAGATCGATCAATTTTCTTAATATAGTGCCAGAAATTATAAGCGATCAATATTTTTGTAATCTTTTTGATTGTTTAAATCAGGTAAACACGTAGATTATTTAATGGCAACTCAAATGACTGCTGCACGACGTGGTATTGCTACTGATGAAATGAAACGAGTAGCAAAAGATGAAGATGTTTCACTTGATTGGTTAATTCCAAAAATTGCACGTGGTTCTATAATAATTCCAAGTAACAATAAAAGACCACAAAAAATTCATAATGTTGGAATTGGTAAAGGCCTTAAAACTAAAGTAAATGTCAACATTGGAACATCAACTCTAAATGTAAACTTGGAAGAAGAAATTGAAAAAGCTAAGGTTGCAGTAAAATATCATGCAGACACAATCATGGATCTTAGTGATGGCGGTGATGTTAAAAAAATAAGACAGACTCTTTTAGATGTCGCTCCAATTACTTTTGGGACTGTTCCAATTTATGAAGCCTATAATTATGGTATTGAGGTTCACAAAAATCCTTTGAATTTAACTGAAGATGATTATCTAAATGCGTTTGAAAGTAATGTAAAAGATGGAGTTGATTATGTCACAATTCATTGTGGAATTACAAAAGATATTGCCAAAAGAATCCTAAAAGTTCAGAGATATGGCGGTGTCGTAAGTAAAGGGGGAACTATAACTGCAGCATGGATGTTAAAACATGACAAAGAAAACCCATACGTGACTCATTATGACTATCTTATTGAAATTGCCAAAAAATATGATGTAACATTTAGCCTTGGAGATGCACTTAGACCTGGCTCAATTTTGGATTCTCATGATGAATTACAAGTTCAAGAAATGATCAATATATCTCGATTAACAAAACGTGCACACGAACAAGATATTCAAGTTATGGTTGAAGGTCCAGGGCATGTTCCACTAAATGAGGTTGCAGCAAATGTTAGACTAGCAAAATCTCTAATTGGTGATGTCCCTTACTATGTTCTTGGTCCTTTAGTAACTGATATTGCATCTGGACATGATCACATTGCAAGTGCAATTGGGGCTGCAGTATCTGCAAGCGAGGGTGTTGATCTTCTATGTTATCTTACTCCTTCTGAACATCTGGCTTTACCAAATGTAGAAGAAGTAAAAGTAGGATTGATTGCATATAGAATTGCAGCTCATGCAGGCGATCTTGTAAAAATTCGTGACAAGGTAATTAAATGGGATATGGAAATGACCGAAGCCAGACGTACTTTGGATTGGGAAAAACAACTTGCATTATCTATCGATCCTGAGAAAGCAGCTAAAATTCATAACCGAACTGGACAACATGCTGGAAATAATGTTCCTTGCACTATGTGTGGCGGTGCTTGTGTCTATATGATGTTACCACAGCAAAAAAAATATGAAAAAGAAAATCAAAATTTACAACAGATTGAATAATACTTTTTGAAGACTAGGAACTGTATCATAATTTTCCAACTCTTCTTTGTTTATCCACTTAAATTCAGAATTTTCCCAATTTAGTTTAATTATTGGATTTTTCGCTTCAAACAAAAATGGAAATATCTCCCACTCATGATTTTCATACTGAGGCGAATTAATTCTCATCTCTTCCACAGATCTAACAAGTGTAATCCTGTCTTCTATTATTCCAACTTCTTCCAAAATCTCAATTTTTGCCCTTTTTAGAGGTTCTTCATTTTTTTCTATTATTCCACTAATCCCTGCCCACAATCCTTTCATTGATTTTACTTTATCACTTCTTTTTAAAATCAATAATTTCTCATTATCCTTAATGAACGATGTAACTATCTTAGTTGAACGCATTTTCGTTATTTTTCAATGACCTTGACCATTTTTGTCAGTTTCTTGTAGGATTCATTGGTGTCGGTATGCTTAGCGAGTTTCTCTTGAACATCTTTGATGTAACTAATTACCTCTTCTGTCTTTGATTCTTGAACCGCAGTTAGTAATCTTCCAACATCTTTCCACAGTTCTTCCGCAAATTTTCGAATCTCCGGGTTAGCAATAATGGTTTCAATCAGTTCTGGAGACTCAGTCATTATGCTTTCTGCTAATATCTTTTGTACTCTAAAAGTTGTACCAGACATTTTTTCTGTCAAGTTCACCTTTTCATCTTTTGAGATAATTTTTGCAAAAACTAGATTCACCATATGAGTCAATCCTAAAATCACCGCAATCTTTTTGTCATGTTCAATTGCATCAATTGTAACAAAGTTTGCTCCTTCAAATAGTGATTTTGCAACAGATAACTCTGTTTTTGCATCCTTGATTGGAACTGAAATAATATTTTGACCTTTGATCGTTTTTATTCCTGGACCAAACATTGGATGAATACAAATTGGATTAATCTTAGATGGCATCTTTGCTAATGATCCTGCAACTTTGGATTTTTCAGATGAAATGTCAATAAGGTATGTACCCCTCTTCATTTCTTTTGAGATTAATCTGATAATCTCTGGAGTTCTTCTTGTAGGAGTACACAAAACAACATAATCTGCCTTTAGAATTCCTCCAACTAAAGACCCTGCTTCTATAATGTCTTTTCCTGAAAATTTATTTTCTGAATCATAACCTGTAACTTCATAATTTTTACTTGCAAAATATTTTAGAAACCATTGTCCCATTTGACCTCCGGCACCAATTACTGTAAGTTTTTTCTTCATTGTTTCTCACTCATGATGTGACTTAGTATATTCATTCCGTCAATTAGTATTTTCTCATCTTGACATGCAGAAATCCTAATGAAATTTTTGTAATTTCCAAATCCTTCCCCTGGCGCTACCGCTAATCCCTTCTCAAGTGTACTGTTAGCAAATTGAACACCGTCAAATCCATCTTGATTAACTCTCGCAAAAAGGTACATGGCCCCATCTGGATTAACAAAATCTAATCCAATCTCTTTTGCTTTTTGTATCAATACATCTAATCTGCATTGAACAATATTAGTATTATTCGAAGTATCTGCTTCAAGTGCTTTCATTGCCACATATTGTATGGGTTCTGATACATTTGTTAGGCACAATGCCTGCAATTTTACCATTTTTTCGATAATTTCTATATCTGCTATACCATATCCAATCCTGAATCCTGTCATGGCATGGGATTTTGAGAATGATTGAGTTACAATGCTTTTTTCATAACTGTATCTTAGAATGCTTTTCCAACTACTTTTTACATATTGCGAATAGATCTCATCACTCAACACATATAGATTATTTTTTCTAGCCAGGTTAACTATGTCATCTTGTAACTTTTCAGGAAGAATCTTTCCTGTAGGATTGTTTGGATAGTTCAGTACAATCATTTTTGTATTTGCATTAATTGTATTTTCAATCTTTTCCAAAGATGGCTCCCATTTTTCATCTAGAGTTGTATTGATGGTTCTAACTTTAATTCCTGCATTTAGTGCACAGTCCTTGTATGCGGGCCATGCAGGTTCTATGACAATCATTTCATCACCTGGATTAAGTAGTGTAGTTATTGCAGTGAAAATTGAAAATCTTGCACCCGGACTAACTATAATATTATCTTGTGTGATATTGGTGTTGAATTTATCCGAGATATATTTTACAAGTGCTTCTCGAAATACTGGCATTCCTTTTGCTTGACCATACTTTAGAAATCCTTTGTCAAATACTTCTTCTAATGCATTTTTAACAATAGGTGGTGGTAAAAAGTCTGGTTCTCCCACTTCCATGTGAATAATCGTCTTTCCTTGTTGCTCAAGTGATTTTGCTTTTAAAAAAATAGAAAGATGTGTTTGATTATTAATTGATTGAACTTTTACTGATTCGTTTAAGAGAAAATTTAAATATTTTGTTGCAATCGTTTCATCAAATCCTATATTTTTGCATAGTGAGATTACTTTTTCACGTAAATTGCCTTCTCGTAATTCATCAGTGATCCCCTTTCCAATATTCTTTTTGACTTCGCCAATCTCTTTTGCAATTTCTGTTCTTGTTTTTAGTAGCTTTATCATTTCCAGTGTAACTTCGTCCATCCTATTTCGAAGTTCATTGATATCAGACATTTTCTTACAAAATAGGCTTAATTGCTCCTGCAAGGAGCGCATGATCTGTTAAGGTTAAGGCTACAAGTGAGTCTACTACAGGTGGTGCTCTGGGTACAACACATGGGTCATGTCTTCCTTTAACTTGAAGCGTTGTTATTTTTTTAGTTTTAATATCTACTGTGCTTTGTTTTTGTGCAATTGATGATGCTGGCTTGAAAGCAATTCTCATAGTTATTGGCATTCCATTAGAAATACCTCCAAGAATTCCACCAGAATTATTTGTTTTTGTTACTATCTTTCCTTTTTTAATAGTATACAAGTCATTGTTTTCAGAACCATAAAGTTCTGAACCACTAAATCCTGAACCAAATTCAATTCCTTTAACAGACGGAATTGAAAAAATTGCTTTACTCAAATCTGATTCTAATGAACCAAAAATTGGTTCTCCCAATCCAACAGGAACATTTGTTGTAACTGATTCAATTATACCACCAAGAGAATCTCCTTTTTTTCTTGCATCCAAAATACTTGCTCTCATTATTTTAGCAGTTTTATTTTCAGGACATCTCACTTCATTTTTGTAAATTGAACTAATCATTTTTTCATTAAATTCCCCTTCCATCTTTACTTTTCCAATTTGTGATGTGTATGAGTTTGTTTCAATTCCTAATGTTACTTTAAGTAATTTTCTTGCAATAGCTCCTCCCATAACATGTGTTGCAGTTAATCTTCCAGAAAACCTTCCTCCCCCCCTGTAATCATTAAAGTGATTATACTTTATCATAGCAGGGTAATCAGAATGTCCTGGTCTTAGTTTTGTTTTCAAAGCCTCATAATCTTTTGATTTTTGATCACTGTTCCAAATCATCATTGTAATTGGAGCACCAGTAGTATATCCTCTAAAAACTCCTGAGATTATTTCAACTATGTCCCCTTCTTTTCTTTGAGTTGAAATAAGATTTTGACCAGGTCTTCTTAGATTCAACATCTTTTGGATATCTTTTTCATCAATTTCTAATCCCGCAGGACAACCATCTAATACAGCACCAATGGCTTTTCCATGACTTTCACCAAAACTTGTTAAAACAAGACGCTGACCAATAGAACTTCCAGGCAACATACTATCAAAGCTAAATGATGTTTATAATCATGCCCCAGAACCAATCACAAGAACATCAATGTCAAAATAGGCACAAAAATCGCTGTTTTTTATATCACTTATTTTCAGATTTTTACCGACTGGGTAGAACCTTTTACTATTTTTAGTTAATTTTTTTGAAAATTGTTTTATTGAACCTGAATTTTTGCACCGAGGCTATTCATCTCTTCCACAAAATTTGGATATGAAATTTTGACTGATTCCGGATCTGTTATAGTGCAATTTCCTATGTACATTCCAGCTATACAAAATGCCATAAATAATCTATGATCATTTTCACAATTCAATTCTGCCCCAATTAGATTTTCTGATGTTTCTAGAATCAACCCATCTTCTTTTTCTTGAATTTTAATTCCAAGTTTTACAAGTTCTCTTGAGATAATTGCAATTCTGTCTGTTTCTTTTAATCTTGCATGTTTTACATTTACTATCTCAATTGGGTTTGATGTATTTAATGCCAATATTGCAAGAGGTGGGAGAAGGTCTGGCGAATTACTTAAATCAAATCTTCCTCCCTTTAATTTTTCAGGTGTTTTGATTTTAATTTCTTCATTATTGATAGTAACATTTACTCCTAACTGTTCTAAAACATCAATGAAAACTTTATCTCCTTGTGGCAAGTTTCCAATACTACCTTTGACTATAATTTCTTCCCCATTAAGTACTGCTGCTGAGAGAAGTAGCGCAAGACTTGAAAAATCAATTGGAACTGTAAATGTAGTACTTTTATAGACTTGCGGTGATATGTTGTATCTTTTGTATGGGATTAATATTTGAACCGACACTCCAAACTTTCTCATTGTAGCAATCGTTGCATCAAGATATGGTTTTGAAACCAAATTTCCTTCTATGGTTAGATTAATCCCCTTTTCTGTTAGTGGCGCACTGATTAATAATGCCGAGATGAATTGACTTGAAAAATTTCCTGGAATTGTAACATTACCTCCTGTGATTTTTCCTTTGATTTTGATTGGCGGTTTTCCATCTGTTGAACTACACTGTGCTCCTATACTTGACAATGCATCTAAGAGAGGTTGCATAGGTCTTTTTTGTAAGCTAGAATCTCCTGTTAAAATAATCTCTTCAGAAAATAGACTAGCAATGCCTGAAGCAATTCTGATTGTTGTTCCAGAGTTTTCTGTATTGATCTCAGGCACATTTACACCTAATTTAATCGGATTTTTGACAATAATTGACGAATTTTCGATTTCTATCTCTGCTCCAAATTTTTTGCAAGCCTCAATTGTTGAAATAGTATCAGCTGAGAGTAAGGCATTATCAACTCTACTGTTATTCCCTGCAAGCGATGCAAGAAAAATTGCTCTATGTGTGTAACTCTTATTTGGAGGACAAACCACTTGTCCTGAAATCTTTGATTTTCCGACCTTACAATTCATGAACTTCAGCCTTCTTGTTACTAACTTTTGAAATAATCAAGTTTCCTTCTAATGCTGAAAATACTTTTTTTATGTTTGCCTCATTTTCTTTTTTTGTTATTGCTGCAACTGCAGGCCCATTTCCAGAAACTGATGCACCAAGTGCACCTTTTTCTATTAAACTTGTAATGATTTCAGGATCTGAATTTAAAATGGATGCAGTTGTTAACCCATTAATGATCATTGCTTCCCAATAGTTTGCTTTTCTTGCCAATTCCCACGCTTTTTCAAATACAGACGAAAGAGGTTTAAGATTTTTTAGATTTCCTCTTTTTCTATTTTTGGGAATGAAGATCACTACAACTAAATTGGTTGGGCCTTTTTCAAAATGAATTCGTTTTTTCTTTGCATTATCTGTAACATTGAATCCACCATAGTAACATGAACATGCATCATCGAATGCTCCTGTGATGCTTACTTTGGATTCAATTGATGCATCAACTCCTGCAAGTAAAATTTGCCTATCAGTAAATTTAGATTTGAATATCTTTGCACATGCTAGTGCTACTGCCGATGAAATAGCACTTGAACTTTTGAGTCCATACCCAGTCGGAATTTCAGAATCAAGTGTAATTGTAATTTTATTTTGTTCCAAATCTTTCTTTGAAACAATTTTTTCAACAGTTTTATTGATTAGACGAGAACTAAGACTTTTATTTTTAGATTTGAGTATAATTCCATTCCCAGAACTGGCCTCAACTGTTGCTTCTACTTTTAATGCAATTCCTAAAGTTGCACCTTTTTTGATTGCAATCGCATTTACGAGGGAAATTGCTCCATGTACCGTAGCCTTTGCTTTAACCATCAAAATCCACCCAGCAATGCTTTTTTCATTGCATTATAAGGCGCTTTCATATCGTGCCAAATCTCAAAAGATCTTACTGCTTGGCCTAGGAGCATTTCATATCCATAAATAATGATTGCCGACTTTTCTTTTGCTTTTTTGAGAAAATCTGTATTCATTGGCATATATACAATATCATACACAATTGTTTTTTCATTGATACCTTCTAAAGAAATTGGGCTTGACTCATTCTTTAGACCAACTGATGTAGCATTGACAATTATGTCATAATCTTTTGCTGAATCATTAACATCTCCAATTTTGATTGCATTAGCATCCAATCCTATTTTTTTTGCAAACTCTGAAAGATTATTGCCATTTTCTAGTGTTCTATTTGCAATGGTTATACTATTTGCTTTCTCTTTTGCAAACCCTGCAACTATTGCTCTTGCAGCTCCTCCTGCTCCAAGAAGAAGTACTTTGGTATTTGCAATATTCAATTCCTTTTTCTTAAAAGGTTCTAGGAACCCATCCATATCGGTATTGTATCCTTTAAGAATGCCATCTTTGTATGTAACAGTATTGACTGCACCAATTAGACTACATGATTCATCCATTTTATCAAGATATTTCATCATCTCAACTTTATGAGGAATAGTAACATTGAATCCATCAACTTTGATTTTTTTTAATCCTTCAATTCCTTCTTCTAATTCACCTTTGGGAATTCTATAAGCAATATATGAACAATCTAAATTTAATTCTCTAAATACTGCACTATGAATATTTGGAGAAAATGAATGATCAATTGGGTCTCCAATTACTACAAATGTTTTTCCCATCTTATTTTTCTGAGCACATGATTGATTTAAACTCTCAACTGTTAATTTGGTTATTTTTTTAGATTTGTAATTTTCTTTACTTCGTCAACACTGAACTGGCCTGGTGCAACTGCATTTCCTAATGAAACATATGTGTATGGGCTACCCAAATACAGGCACAAAATTCTTGAAATTCTACCTAAATCCCCCATTGCAAATGATATCAAATTATTTTTTCCTTTTTTACTGTATAACTCAAGCATTCTACTGGAATCATTAGTTGATTTTGCAGTACTTACAATTTTCACATTAAATGAGAATTTGGTCATTTGATTCATTTTCTTTTTTAGTTCTGCAGAACTTGGAGTTTTTTTAAAGTCATGCCATGATACAAGCAATTTCGTCTTTGTCGATTTTAGATATCTTACCAATGACGAATTTCTCTTTAACGTATTAAATTCTACATCTAATAAGAAAGGATTGTATTCAGCAATTAGTTTTAGAATAGCAATTCGTTCTTTTTCATTTCCTGAAAATTTTCCACCTTCTGTTTTTGGTCTCAGTGTACACACAATTTTATTTAGATCTTTTTTGATTGTCTCTAATGCCTCTGGAATTTGCTCGATCTTTAAAAAATCAAATCTGACTTCTGCATAATCTGATTTCTTTAGTGCAATTTTCAATATCTGTTTTATTTTGTATGGAGTTTTTTCTGCAATAGATACGCAAGTTTTGTATTTCATTTTATTTTTCTAATATGTATTCGTCTGAAACTTCCATTCCAAAGTGTCTGCCCATAGCAGGTTTTGCATGTACCATAACTTTATCTCCTTTCTTTAGATGTGTAACTGATATTAATTGTCCATTCGGTTTTACAAAACGAATTGTTTCGGCATCTTGTGCAATAATTCCACCGATTTCTTCTCCTATAGCTGCTTTGATCATTAACATTGGTCTTCGCTCAATTTTTGATCTTCCAACAGTTACTCTTCTTGCATTTCCTTTAGAATTAAGAATCAACACTTCAGAACCTGTTTCAACCTCTGAGAGATAGTTAGTTGTACCATCTGGAGCAAGAGTATAACAATGAACTGCACCTGCATTTACTCTAAATGGTCTCGGAGATGTAAATGATGATCCTACTGATTCGTTGTGAACTAGAAAGAAAAAGTTAGATCTATTACCAATTAACATTCCTTCTCCTTTGTGGAGCATTGAAGCTGTATCTACGCAAACACGTTCACCATCCCCCACTTCTTTTATCTCAATAATCTTTGCAGATCTCATCTCAAAACTACTGGTTCCTAAGTATACCATCGCTTCTCTTACCTCATTAATTGATGATGTGCTGAAGATTACTCCATCAACTCCAACATCTAAAATCGAAAACATTTTTCTTACCTCTTTTGGCGTTTTTGCAATTGCAAAAATTTTTGTATGTATTTTATGGAGTTTAGCAATAATATTTTCAAGAGGAATAATTTTCCAGTCTTTCACTTCTACTATAACAAAGTCTAATCCTTTCTTTGCAGCAGAAAGAATATTTTCAATATCTGCATTTGATAATACTTTGAATTTCCTTCCCACTTTCTTGCCTCTAGGCTTAGATACTCCTTCTTTTTCAAGGACTACATACTTTGCAATACTTGAAGGAAAAACTGTTAGCAATTTTGTTTTTTTCTTGCCTAATTTTTTGGGGTCAAGATACACCATCTTGATTCCTTCAGCTTCTAATTGAGGAAGAAATTTAGTTAATTGTGCTTGAGACACTTTAGGTGTAATTATTAATTCTCTTGTTTTACTCAATTTTCCTCAATGCTTCCTTTGCTGTTGCTTCCCTGAAAATTATTTCAGCTAATGCTTCTACCATTTTTTCAGGTGTTTTATGTGCAAAGATGTTTCTACCATATGTAATACCTTTAGCTCCTGCGGCCATAACATCTTCAGTCATTTGAAGAATATCTAAATCAGTTTTTGCTTTAGGCCCACCTGCAATAACAATTGGAACTGGTGTACTCTTTACAATTTTTGCAAAGGAATCTACATCTCCAGTGTATAATGTTTTAACAATATCTGCACCACACTCTGCTCCCATTCTTGCAACATGTCCAACAATTTGAGGATCATTTGGATCCTTGATGTTTTCACCTCTTGGATACATCATTGCCAATAATGGCATTCCCCATCTATGACACTGTTCTGCAGTTTTTCCAAGTTGTTCTAACATCTCTGGCTCTTCTTTTCCACCAATATTGATGTGTAATGAAACACCGTCTGCACCTAATGCTACAGCTTCTTTTACTGTACCAGTTAACATCTTGCGATTAGGTGTTAATGATAATGAAGTACTACTTGAAAAATGAACTAAAATCCCAACACTAGTTGGTTTAGGTAGTGTTTTAAGAATTCCTTTGTTGATAATTACACTTGTGAGACCATGTCCCTCACATTTGTAAATTGTAGAAGCGGGGTCTTCAAGACCCTCAATAGGTCCATTTGAAATACCATGATCCATTGGAATGCAAAGCATTTTTCCTTCTCTAAGAATTCGATTAAGTCTAATCTGATTACCTGACACCATGTGTTGATCTACTTTTTGTACCCTACTTAAAAATAACGTGAATCATTAACTAAGGTTTACCTAGAATTAAGCACAAATCATTCATTTAGTTTAATTCTTTTTTTACTCCTTTTTTTCTATCAAGGATTAAATAGAAATTAAAAAAGATGAATAATAATTGAGCCAAACTACTGAACAGATACAAAAAAGCGATATCAAAGATATTTTAGATAATTCTCTTAATGGTAAAAGACCTGAACCTGAAGATTGTTTGAGACTCTTAGAGTCTGACGACATTCATCTTATGGGGCTTGTTTCTGGGCATCTAGTAAGAAAACAATTTGGCAAAAAAATATCTTTTATAAATAATATTATTTTGAATTATACCAATGTTTGTATCACTGATTGCAAGTTTTGTGCATTTTATAGATCTCCTGGTGCTGAAGACTCTTACACATTAACACTAGATCAAATTGAATCTAGAGTAAAGACTTCATGGGATTTGTTTAAGATCCGTCAAGTTTTGATTCAGGGTGGGCACAATCCAAATTTGACAATAGAGTACTATGAAGATGCGTTCAGAATGATTCGAAAGAAATTTCCACAAGTTGGCGTTCATGGATTATCTACATCTGAAATTGATATGATTGCAAAAGTTGAAAAATCCTCAACAAAAGAAATCTTGGCACGACTAAAAGATGCTGGTTTACAATCAATACCTGGGGCAGGGGCTGAAATCTTAGTTGATTCAGTTAAAGATGTCATTAGTCCTAAGAAAATTTCTAGTGCTGATTGGATTAGAATAATGGATGAAGCTCATTCACTTGGATTACCAGCTTCTGCAACTATGATGTATGGTCACGTAGAAAACAAAAATGATATTGTTGAACACTTTTTCAAAATTGTAAAACTTCAAGAAAAAACAAAAGGCTTCATGGCTTTCATTCCCTGGAATTTTGAACCAATCAATACTTTGATGCATGAAGAAGGTTTGGTTGAACATGGAACTGGTGGAGTTCAACTTTTGAAGATGATTGCAATCTCTAGACTAGTCTTTGATGGCTTGATTCCTCACATTCAATCTTCTTGGTTGACAAATGGAGTTGGCATGGCTCAACTTGCTTTACAGTATGGTGCTGATGACTTTGGTGGCACACTCATTGGAGAAGAAGTTGTTTCATGCACCGGTGCTCGTTCAACTGAACTAACAGATAAAAAAATCATCAATGCAATTCATCAGATTGGTTATCAGGTGGAAGAGAGAGATAATTTCTACAATCCTGTTAATGTATCATAGTCCATAATCAGACCACTTAGAATCAACTAGATTTTTCGTTTTATCATCAACTTTTACTTGCTGCTGAATTTCTCTTTCGTATCCTTCCTCTTTGGTTTTCTGTGTTGCATCAATTCCCATCTTGGAACCTAGATTGACAAGTGGCGATGCAGGATCAAGAGTGTCAGTTGGTGTATTATTGATAATTATTGTATCTCTTGCTGCATCTGTTCTTGTAGTAATTGCCCAAATAACATCATTCATGTCATGCACATTGATGTCATCATCTACTACAACAAACATCTTTGTTAGTGAGAGTTGTCCCATTCCCCATAACCCCATCATCACTTTCTTCGCTTGGCCTGGGTACCTCTTTTTGATTGAAATGATTGCCAATCCTTGGAACCATCCTGCTGCTGGCATGCTATAGTCTACTACTTCTGGCTGGAGCATTTGAATCAATGGCAAAAATGATCGTTCAATAACTTTTCCAATGTATGCGTCCTCAAGAATTGGTTTTCCAACAACCGTTGTAACATAGATTGGATCTTTTCTTCTCATGATTCCTGTTAGTGTAAATGTTGGAAATGGTTCAGCTGGTGTGTAATAACCTGTATGATCTCCAAATGGTCCTTCATCTCTAGTGTCTTCTGGATCAACATATCCTTCTAAAACAATCTCTGCATTTGCAGGAACATCCAAATCAATTGTTTTGCATTTTACAGTTTTGATTCCTTGTTTTCTCGTAATTCCTGCAAACAAGTACTTGTCTAGTCCTTCTGGTACTGGCGCAATTGATGAAAATATTGTAGCAGGTTCTCCTCCAATAATTATTGCCACTGGGATTTTTTCTCCCCTATCTTTTGAAATATCTCCATGATGGGCACCTCTTTTGTGTTTTTGCCAGTGCATTATTGCGTGAGTTTTATCAATTACCTGCATTCTGTAAACTCCGAGATTTCTTACTCCTGTCTCTGGATGTTTTGTAGCTACTAATCCTAGAGTAATGAATCGACCAGCATCATTTGGCCATGATTTTAGAATTGGTAAATCATCAAAAGATGCATCACTTGATGTTATTTCAGTTACTGGTCCTCTTGTCTCTGCTTTAGGAAATGATGACGCCATCTTTGAGAGTTCCGGAAGTTTTTTAATTTTGTTTAGAAAACCTGATGGAATATCCATCTTAGTCATATCTGCAATACGTTGACCAATTTCAGTAAAGTCTGTCATCTCAAGTCCTATCTCTAATCTTTTCATAGATCCGAACGCATTTCCTAAAACTGGTATGTCGTATCCTTTCACATTTTCAAAAAGAATTGCAGAACCGTTAGAGTACATCTCTCTTCTCAATATTTCTGCAATTTCTAAATTTGAGTCAACTTCAGTTTTGACCCGCTTTAACTCTCCATTCTTTTCAAGTTCAGTAATAAATTCATGAATGTCTTCTATTGGCACAACGACTATGAAGTTTGTTCAAGTATAAGCTTAACTGGATTTACATTAAAGTGGCTTTTTCTTAAAGTTCTTTTAACAAATGTATTTTAGTTCTAATTTATAGAAAAAATAGTATTGGGTGATAACAAATGTGTAGTTTGCAAGGGAAATGGAACTATAAAATTACTTGGTTCCCAATGCCCATTTTGTAATGGAACAGGCGAACCAAATCACTCTGCCAAATCCTATCTTGATTCTCATATCTGTCAATGTATCTTTCTTGACAGAAAAAAATGTCCTCTGTGTGGGAAGAGATGTCATCATGATACTCCAAACAAACCAAAAATTTTGTTAAGTCCTGAGTAATCTACACTGGTGGAAGTTCAGTCTTTCTGTCATGACCGCCAGATCCAAACTTACAGTAAAAACATAATTCTGATTGCATATACTTTAATTGTTCAACTTGAATTGCTCCTAGTTTTAGAGCAATCTTTGTTAGAATTTTGTATTTTAGTGGCATTGCAGGGATCACTTCTTCCATGTATACTCTATAGTGATCGGGACAAAACTTGAGTGTAACTCTGGCTGGTTCTTTACCTTTTTCATTTATTTGTTTTGTGAAACGAATCTGTTCTCTAATGTATTCGTGCTTTGGACATGGACAATTTCTACCACCAGGATGTTTGTATGCTGGTATATTCTTCCAATCAAAGTCAGGATATTCCTTCTCAAAGTCGTCCATTATCACCAATATCTCATCTGTGCATATAAAACTTGATCAAGTTTGGTTTGTAATAATCACCTGCAAAAGGTTTCTAATTCAAAAATATCTATTATTTTCTATTTTTAATAGTAATATTCTTCTTTGATCATTTTCTATACTGTATATGGTCCCTAGAATTAACTGTCCTAATTGTCAACAAAACGAATGGCTTGAAAATTCTGAATTGAGTTATCTTCCAAAAGTCCTTCAGATGGACGACGGGAAATATGTCGCTGATACTAATAATGGCATACATGTCAAACTATGGAGATGTAACAATTGTATGTACGTAATGCAGTTTTGGGAACCTGATTGATTTTTTAGATCATTTTCACAATATGTGATTAATCTGATGAAAAGTACAATTTATTGCAGTTTTTCACGAATTAATTTAAGCCCAAATCTAGGATTGATCAAAATGTAAATAAACAGTGTAATATTTACACTAATGAATGGCAACAAAACGTAAAGCAAGCACAAAAAGTAAAGCAAGCACAAAAAGTAAAGCAAGCACAAAAAGTAAAGCAAGCACAAAAAGTAAAGCAAGCACAAAAAAAGATCTAGAATCTAAAATTGCCGCATTAGAAGCAAAGCTAAATCAACTTTCTGCTAAGATTAAATCAAAACCCGTAGAAGCTCCTAAACCAGAAGCTCCTAAACCAGAAGCTCCTAAACCAGAAGCTCCTAAACCAGAAGCTCCTAAACCAGAAGCTCCTAAACCAGAAGCTCCTAAACCAGAAGCTCCTAAACCAGAACCACCAAAACCAGCTGAGACAACACCCCCCCCAGTAACATTCCAAGAAGCATTAGAAGATGCATATAACAATTCTACAATGACTTCTTTCCAGGAATACAAAGCAAAGGTTACAGGTTATGTTCCAGCTCCTAACAGATACTTTGTGAGACTACATGCTCCTGTAGGAAAAGTTCCAACATCAAACTGGAACGACCAAAAAGCAAAGGTTACAGGTTACACACAACCATCAAACCAATACTTTGCAACGAGACAAAGATTAGCATACAGTCCACCAGGTAAAACATTTGGAAGTTTTAGTGGTGTAAATATGAGTGTTGAAGGCATTGAGATTAAAGCACAAGCACCAGAACCACCAAAACCAGCTGAGGTAACACAACAAGCACCTCCACCACAACAAAATGAAGGAAAATCAAAACAACAACTTCTCGAAGAATATGAAAACAATTACATGCAAAGATTAGAAAAAGAAAAAATAGAACAAGCAAAGGCCTATCAAGAAATGCTTGAAACTGAAGCAAAAGCTAAATCTTCATCAAATCGTGGTAGTTTACCAAAAGGATTTGAATCAACTCCCGAACCTGCACCAGAAGCAGCAAAATCTTCTAAAGGTACACTTCCAAAAGGGTTCTAATTTTTCTACAACTTTTTCTTTTACTTATTTTTAATTTAAATTTAGGAAATCCTCTAGAACATCTTTTGAATGTCCCGCAGCCTTTACTTTAGGATAAATTTTGAAAATCTTTCCTTTCTTATCCACAAGAAACGTGCTTCTCATAATCCCCATGTACTCTCTACCCATGAACTTTTTCTTACCCCAAACACCAAACATCTTTGAAACCTTCTTGTCTACGTCTGCTAACAGTGGGTATTTGATTCGCATTTTTTCACAAAATTTTTTGTGAGAGTCAACATCATCTGGACTAATACCTATAATTTCAATTCCTTCTTTTTGGAATTTTTTATAGTCTTTTGAAAATTCATCAGCTTCTATAGTGCATCCTGGTGTGAAATCTTTCGGGTAAAAGTAGATAGCATATTTTTTACCCTTAAAATCACTAGATTTTACTTTGTTACCATTAGCATCATTTATCTCAAATTTCGGAACAGGGCCTCCTTCAGAAATCATTACATTATCAAATGAATTTGTCCATAGTTAATTACTTTTTGACCTACGATGATCATAATTTTAGTCCGAATCTTTTATATGGAAATTGGATTGGCTTTTGCTTAATGGTTAACCCAAGAGCATTCCTTGCTGAAGGAATAGCAACTTATGGATTGGTATTTTTTGGTCCTCTTTCAGTAATTTTAGCTATTTCGGCATTTGGTGAAGAACTAACAACACAATCTGTTCTATTCATCTCTCTTGGACACGGAGGCGCAATTGCATTTATGGTCTATGCATTTGGACACGTATCTGGCGCTCACATTAATCCTGCAGTCACTATACCAATGATGATTACAAAAAAGATTGGAATTGCAGATGGTGTTGGTTATATTATTTCACAATTAATTGGCGCAGTAGCAGCGGCTGCTACTCTTAAAGCAATTTTACCAGAACTTGGGGCCAAAGTAAACTTTGGAACCCAAGGCGGTCCAAGTGATTTAATCAATAATAGTATTGGTTCTGGATTTGCAGTAGAGGCAGTTTTGACATTCTTCTTAGTAACTGTAATCTTTATGACAGCTGTTCACAAGAAAGCGTCTCCTGGATGGCATGGATTTACAATTGGTGGAATGGTTTTCCTTATTCATCTAATTGGCGTTCCACTAACAGGTGCATCAGTAAACCCTGCAAGAACATTTGGTCCAGCATTAATCTCTGGGTTCTGGGAGTTCCATTGGATATATTGGGCAGCACCAATCTTGGGTGGAATAATTGCCGGTTTGATCATGAACTATGTTTTTGTCAACAAGGCAGAAAAAGAAGCATAATTTTTCAAATACTAACATTTTTAAAAATTTGATATTATTTTTTCCATATGGCATCTGCTGATGATATATCTAGTATGTTTTATGATGAATCTGAAAAGCTAGAAAATCTAATTAATAATGTAACAACAAAATCCGAATTATCCCTACATGAAATTATTGAGACCTATTTTCAAATCATGAATGTCTCCTCGATGGCAGTCATACTAAAACAACAACTTCAAGCAGATGAGCACAAAATATTATTAGATAAAATTATAGATATTGAGAGAGTAATATCTGAGAAATTTAATTCCAGCATACACCCTCAGGTTCTGAAAAAACTTACAAAGTCCATTCAAGATTCTATAAAGAATTTACAATCTGAAGACTCGGAGCAAAAATCAAAAGAAGATATTGAAAACGAAGCCAAACTCTATGAAGAACTGCGCCAAAAAATGAGTACTAAAGAATTTGTAGAACAATATGACAAAGGATTGTCTCATGATTGAAGACATTGCCAAAAATCTAGTTCACTTGAAAAAAGAATTTACAAAAATTTATGATGGTAAAAGTCAGATTCAAGAACTAATACCTGTTTCAAAATCTGATTTGTTTCCAATTAAACAAAAAGATTTAGAATTATTACACCAGTTTGCAACAAAGAATCCTATCTACTACAACTCTTACGAGAAAATTATTGGCAGGACTCTTTGCATTGTTTATGAAGGTGACATCAATAAATATTGGTTAAACAGTATTCAATATGATTCTAGCTATCAACCATTTTACCCCACATGGATAATGTCTGCATATGTGTGTGTCTTACTTGCAAAAGATCTTGGGTATCACGAAATAATTGATATAGGCTCTGGAGATGGGCGAATTGCATTTTGTGCAAAAATTTTAGATTTAGAATCATATAGCATAGAAATTGATGATATGTTAGTTGAACTGCAAAAACTTTTAACTATTCTTGACTTTCATCCACATTGTTCTGATGCAGTAGCATTTGATTATTTTTCATTGAATCTAACACATCCAATCTTTTTCATTGGTGGTCTTCCACAAATGGGTGGAACTCAGTTAGCATCAGGTGTCATGAAAAAAATTAATTCAATCTCCGATCTTAAGAGAAATACTGGTTGGGTGTTTACTGGTACTTATTCTCAAAAATATCAATTAGATCCAAAAAATGAGGCTGGATGGGGAACATTAATTGAGAAAAACAATCTCAAATCTGTTCAAACCCTTTCTTTACCAACTGCTTGGGCATTTCATGAACCAGAAGAAACTCCTTACATCTTTACACAAACAGTTTCCGAGTAATAGCAATCCAAATTAAGCGTAAATTTCAAAACTTTTCGGACTCGTTGCACAGCTTGGATAGTGCGAACGCTTGCGGAGCGTTAGGTCACCGGTTCAAATCCGGTCGAGCCCGCTTTTTTATTATTTCTTAAATACCACAGCCTCAAAAAGTAGTAGTGAGTCCTGACGATTTTAACTCCTCTTCTATTTTAGTCAAAGATATTATGACCAAAGCCCTAATTTCTGTAAATCTCACAACTACAGTTGTACAAATAGCAAAAATGATGGAACAAGGAGGAATAGGTGCAGTTCTTGTCAAAGAAAACGATAATCTTGTTGGTATAATTACAGATAGAGATTTTGCAACAAAAATTGCTGCAAACAACCTTCCATTTGACACTCTAGTCGAAAAAATAATGTCTTCTCCACTAATTTCAATTAATCACGATGAACCAATATCTGCAGCTGCACAAATGATGTCTAACAAAAAAATCCGAAAACTTGCAGTTTCTGAAAATGGAACTATTGTTGGACTAGTTACATCTACTGATTTAGTTAACCAGCTTGCAAAATAACTAAAATGTTTTTGTCTTTCTAAGAAACACAGTAACTGTTATCATGTATAATGCAGTTGAAATAATTTCTGAAATTAATGATGCTAAGTATGGTTCTATTCCAATCTCGAGAAAATAATATAGTGTCTGCCATCTTATTCCAAGGTAAATTATTTCACCTACTCCAAATGATGAAATCAAAGCTAACAACTCTCTTTTGATTAAACTTGATTTCATAGTCTTGTAGCGTTCCTTGTTGTCGCAATAAAACAAACATGAAAAAATTCCAAAGTAAATTGCGTATCCAAAAATTATAGTAAAGGTCGTGTTTAGATAATTCTCATAACCTGATAACAGCTGAGCAACTATTGCTGATAGTGATGCTGAAACTATAAAGCAGATCAGAACATTTCTGTTAATTTGTAATAACTGTTGGTTTAATTTCATAATTCATCTAATATTTGACAACTAATATTTTGTATTACCTGATAGACAAATTATGAAAAAGAGATGCGAATGGGCAAAAGATGAACCAAACATCACATACCATAACAAAGAATGGGGTAGGCCACAACATAATGATCAAAAATTGTTCGAATTTCTTATACTAGAAGGAGCCCAGGCTGGTTTATCTTGGACTACTATTCTCAAACGTAGAGAAGGCTATAGAAAGGCATTTTCTGATTTTGATGCCTTAGTTGTCGCAAAATACACTCAAAATCATGTTGAAAAACTACTCAGCGATAAATCTATCATTAGAAATAAACTGAAAATCACTTCAGCAATTAACAATGCAAAACAGTTTCTAAAAATTCAAGAAGAGTTTGGCTCATTTGATTACTATATCTGGGGATTTGTGAATCACACGCCAATTAAAAATAAATTTAAAAAACTATCCGATTTACCAGCATCATCCAAAATTTCAGAGAAACTAAGTAAAGATCTTAAAAATCGTGGATTTAATTTTGTTGGACCTACAATTTGTTATGCATTAATGCAGGCAACCGGTTTGGTGAACGATCACACCTCTAAATGCTTTCTTTATCAAAAATAATTTTTAAAGCAGAACATTTATTTGAATTCATGACAAAAAGTTTGAGGCTTGGTTATTAATGGTTGAGGGGAAATTTGCAACTTCAGTTTCATGTATAGATGGTAGAATACAAATTCCCTTGGCAAAATGGATAAAAGAAAATTATTCAGTTGACTATGTAGATACAATCACAGAACCTGGTGTTGATAAAACAATTACAGAAAATTCTGTTTTTGAATCAATTAAAACTAAAGTTAGTATATCTATTAATGCTCACAAATCTGAATTGATTGTTTTATCAGGTCACTATGATTGTGCAGCAAATCAAGTTTCAAATGAAGAACATATTGAGTTGATTAAAAAAGGAATTGGAGTTATTTCTTCCTGGAATTTAGGTGCAAAAGTTATTGGTGTTTGGGTTGATGATTCCTGGAATGTCAATACTATCTAATTGCAATACAATTCATTCTCACTCACAGAATTTTAGGTTATATGCAAGATTTTAGAATGATTTTTGAGCATAATGAATGATAAATTATCTCGTTTTTAAAAGACAGCTGGACCTGGAATTTTGTTTGCAAGTACTACCATTGTGTCTCTCATTTAGTGCAATTAACTAGGGCTGGAGCATATTTTGGTTTAATGATTTTAGGATTTGTTATTGTAGTTACTTTGTTAAAATATCCTTATCAGTTTTCAAATTGCCTAGATTTTTGATAGTCCATTTTGTCTTATTTGTATTATCTGCTGGATCACTTGTAATCATTCTTCAATTTAAAAATAATTTAAAAGAACTAGTTGATTTTGCAACTGTTTTATCATTTCTAATATCTCCTGTGATTGCCATTTTTAATTTCAGACTAGTCACAGGCAAACATCTTGCAAAAGAATCTCAGCCTTCAATGGTGTTAAAAATTTTGAGTTTTGCAGGAATTATATTTTTATCCGGTTTTGCAATAGTGTTTGTTCTTACTAGATTTTAATTTTGAATAATTAGAATTGTTTAAATTAAATTCAAGTATGAAAATATTATGAAAATTTCAAAAAACATGCAAAAAGCACTAAACAACCAAATCACTCTAGAAGCAAACGCATCAAATAGCTATATGGCAATGGCATCGTGGTGTGAGGTTACTGGGTATGACGGTGGTGCTAGCTTCTTTTATGCACAATCAGACGAAGAGAGAAAACATATGCTAAAATTTATTCACTATCTGAATAATTTGGGTATTTCTGCAGTAATTTCTGCTACAAAATCGTCTGCAAGTAATTTCAAATCTCTAGAGTCTATTCTAAAGACTGCACTAATGAATGAACAAACAGTTACTACTGCAATTCACAAGATGGTTGAAATCTCACAAAAAGATAAGGATCATTCAACATATGCATTTCTAGAATGGTTTGTTAATGAACAAGTTCAAGAAGAAACAAAGTTTGAAACTTTGATACAAAAGTTTGAACTGATCGGAAGAGATAAGATTGCCATAAATGAGATTGACAAAACTTTAGCAGCAATTGCTACAACTTTTACAACTGATGCTACTGCCTAGAAAATCTTTTTTCTAAAATCATTAATACCGGATATTTTTTTCATACTTCATGACAGTTATTGTAACAAGAAAACCATGTGCTGTTACACAATTATTTAATACTGAAACTAGAAGGATTACTTACAAGTGTAAAGCAGAATCTGATTACATGCTAATTGAGGCCTTTGGTGGCATCATAAAATTCAATCATAAAGGAGCAGTTGCAACTGTGACTGGTAATATAAATTCCCTTGAATCATGTGATGTAATTAAGAACGGACATCCAAATTACAAGGAGGCTTTGTCTATAATCATTTCAGCACACAAAGAATTTGCCCAAAATGTTTCTGATTCATATCAAAAAGTGATTAAGGAACTTGAAAACAAGTTATCGAGTCTTTAATTTTTAACTAACAAAACGAATTTCTTGGTTTGTCATGAACTCTGCCAATATGTAATGCTAAATCTATGACATTTGTACCAAAATCCTTTCCACAGAACTTACATTCGAATATGTATTGATTTGGCAAGATTAAATCTTAATTTTTGTTATTATTAAAAATTACCTGATCCATCTTTTAATTTAACCATAAATCATGCATTGTTCGCACTCGCAAACCTCTTGCTGTCCTGCTTTTTTCAAACACTTTTTGTGTTGCCCTGCTTGACACTGAACGCACACCTCATCAATATTATTTACACTTGAATATTTTTTAGATTGATCAAATCCAAAACCTCCATCTTGTGGCCCAACCATGTTTTATCATAATTGATGTAGTATTTTTACTTCACTAATTGATTGCAGATTTTATTGTATCTTGCAATTCTTTCTTGCGCGTTTCAATAATTCCTCTTATTTCAAAAGTATCCACATAACCTCCAGCTGATGCACGAGTTGCTTTGAGCAAATAATGTAAAGATCCTTCTTCAATTTTTCCAACATAGTATCCATAAAGAAAATCTGCTTCATCATCACACTTCCAAATTTTTTTGATGTTTGGAAATGTTTGTTTAATTTCAGTTGGTATCTCTTGAATTCTCCTTTTTATGTATTGGTCAAGTGATTTCCTAATTGAAGAGTCTTGAAGCAATTCTAATGTTGTTTGGCAGTACTTGTTTTTTAGTCATTATCTTTCTCATCTTTTTTTCCATTCTCTGGGTTGTCCCACATATGCATAGTTCCTCGAATCATAAAAGAACCAACTATTATGGCCACTAGTCCGCCAGCAATAAACATAAAGAATTTTCCAATATCTTTGATACTTGCCAATATTGCTGATCTAGTGCTAGTCTAATTATAATTGTCTGGGAAAATTCAATTAGATTCAATAGTGAGTTTGGACAATTATCTTCATAATGTCTAAAAATAAACAGATTATTTCTTGGATTGCAATTATCAGCGGCGGAATTGGTTTTTTCTTCTTTTCTCAATGGATGACTGAAGTTATGCGCTAATCCTGAAAACTAATTACATTGCAGTTATTTGTAGTAACGGTTGTTATGATTACTCAAGAAATTAAGAATTTTTTGGATCTTCAAAAGTTAGGCTATGTAGCAACTGTTACTATTGATGGTAAACCAAACATTTCTCCAAAAGGAACTATCATTGGTTGGACATCAGAAGTGTTGGCATTTGCAGATATTCGTTCACCTGATACTATAAAAAATTTACAGAGTAATCCTAATGTGGAAATTAATGTAATTGATCCTCTTCTACGTAAGGGCTATCTATTCAAAGGCCAGGCCAGAATCATTAAAGATGGTTCTCTGTATGATGAAATTCTTAACCACTATAGAAAAAAGGGAATCAAGAGTCCAATCAATTCAATTGTTTTAGTTGATGTCTCAGACGTATCTGAAGTGACTTCTCCATTGTATGACATGGGAATTTCAGAACAAGAAATAAAATCAAAATGGAAGAAGCATTTTGAAAGTTTGTAATTCTACTATTTATTTTGTTGATGCTTTGAATTTTTCTAATTTTTGTTTGGTTTTTTCATGTTCTTTCCTCTCTTTTTCTAAAAGTAATTGAACTGCTTCTAATTCTTTTTGTGTCATATTGAGTTTTGACTTTAATGAGCTTACTACTACACTTGCAGCTTCAATAATCCCTGCAGAACCTTTTTGTTTTGAACCTTCCCCTTGGATAAATTCTCTTTCTTTAGGTGTTAATACACTCATATCTTGAAAATTATCTTTTCTATCTAACTCTTCTTTTGCATTGTACAGTCTAGATCTTGCTTCATCTAATTCTTTTTGATATTCCGTCTGTTGGTTTATGATGTTATGGAGTGTAGATTGTTCTTGTTCAACTTGTTTTTTTATATTATCATATTTTTCTGTGATTTTATTTAGTTCTTGTTTCATTTTTAAAAGATTTTTTTCAGTTTTATTAAATTCGTTAATTGATTCTGAGTCTTTGATCTTCTCAAAATTTTTAATTTTATCTCTAATTTTTTTATATTCTAGGTGAACTGCGTCTAGTTCCATGTTTTTGTAATTAAGTTCTTTTTTAACTAACATCAGGTTACTAACTATAGTATTGTATTCTTCTTTTACAGTATGGATCTTGTTTGTGATGATATCTAGTTCTTGTTTTTCACTAGGATCATTTTGAATATTTTCTGCTTCTGTCTTAAGCTCTTCTTTTTGTTCACGTTCTTCGTTTTTTTCAGAAATCATCCCATCTACATTTCTTTTACTAAAAAATCCCATATCAATAACTGATATTCCCAAAAGATGAATCTTTCTTTACTCTTGTTTAACCCTGTCTCTGAAAAATTTTAGGTAAAACCCAATTACACCGATTATTATTCCACCAAACAATGCCATTGTGCCTAATCCTGGCATTTCTGGGTAGATGTTTGGTGCAAGAAATAACAATAACGCACCTAAAATTATCAGGGCAAATCCACCATTTTTTCTTGATCTGTTGTGTTCTCCATGAACCATGATTATGTATACTCTGAAAGTGTTTTTGCTACTCGCTTTCTACCAATGTCAAATATGAAAGGTCCTATTTTAGGCCCTTTTGTTGTTCCCAGAATTATTTGATATAATATTTTAAAGAAATCTTTTGGTTGCACATCATTTGATTTTGCAATTTGGTATATTGTATTTTGAATGTCTTCTGGCTCTTCTTCTGAACCAAGCGTATCTACAAGTATCTTTAATGCCTTTTTTGCGGAATTATCTAAATCTACTTGAATTTTTTCTTGCTGATCAAACTCATCTGAAAAGTTTCCTGCAAGCTCAATTAGTTTTTTAATTTCTGGTTCAGAATTTTTTATTACTCCATAATCAACTAATTTTTTCATTACTCTTTCTTCTCTGTTTTCTTTGAAGATCTTTGTTAATTCAATAAGTAATCTGTAGTTAACATGTATGCTTGATTGTTTTGGAGTACTAAGGAGATTTACGTACTCATAGAGTCCTTTCAATTTTATCATCTTTGCTTGGTTGTCTATTTTGATTCTTCCAAAGTAAATATCTTCTAATTCATTATATTCGTTCATTAACGATGGAATATCTTCAAATCCCAGCTCTCGTGCACCTGTAATTCTTTTGTATAATAATAATAAAATTGATTTTGGACTACCAAACTCTAGCCATTTTTGCGCAGTTATAACATTGCCCAATGATTTTGAAATCTTTTTTCCACCTTTATCCAAGAACATTTCATATTTTACATGATGAGGATGTGGGAATCCCAAAATTTCATCCGCAACCCAATCATTTACTTTTACAGAATCCATTATGTCTTTTCCATATGCTTCAAATCTGATATCGAATGCTGACCATCTTGCTGCAAACTCTACTTTCCAAGCTAGTTTTCCAAGGTCCTTTGTGATGTCTGCTTCTCCCTCGTGACCACATCCTTTGATCATTTTTGAGCCAATTTCAGCATCATGACATGTGTACTTTACTTTCTTTTCATCAGCAATGTATTCAGTAGATTCTGCTGTGTATAGGCGATTACAATTTGCGCAGACAGGGAAATATGGCAGATATTTTTGATATTTTTCCTGTCCTACTAATTCTGAAATTTTTTCTCCAATCTTTGTACTGTTTTGCAAGATTGTATGGATTTGCTCTTTTAGCAATCCTTGTTTGTAAGTGTCAACGGCTCTTCTAAACTCATACTTTATTCCAACCTTGTCAAGTCCATCTAAAAGAATACTACTCATATGCATGCCATATGATTCATGGCATTCAAAAGGATCAGGAATTAATGATACTGGTTTCGCTAAGTGTTCTTCTAGAGATTCTGGAAATCCTTCTGGAATTTTTCGTAATCCATCTAGATCATCTGAATAAGCAATCAGTTCTGATTTGTAACCAAAATTTTCTAATGCTAATTTAACTCCGTATGCTCTTACTGCATCTCCTAAACTTCCAATGTGTGGAATGCCTGATGCACCAAGACCACTTTCAACCCTAAGAATATCTAAACTTCTTCCAAGAGATTTTTCACGTTCAAGTAATTCACTAGATAGTTTGTCTATCCAAGTTCCCTTTCCAATAACTCCTTGCCCTGACATTTCTATTCACTAGTTCAATATTTTGGACATATATGGTCCATATAACGAATACCCCAACTTTTGATAATACTCTCTTGTACCAATTGCACTAATTACTAAAATTTTCTTTGCATCGAACTCTTCTTTGGAAATTTTTTCTGCTTCTCTCATCATATTTTTTCCTAGTCCTGAATGCTGAACCTCATTTTCTTCTTTTTCTCCAATCTTCAATGATTTTCCATAGACATGAATCTCTCTTACAATACAAGTGTCTTGTTGTATCTCATCTCTGTGAGCATCAATACTTGGTTTTCTTAATCTCAAAAATCCGTAAATAGATTCATTTTTGTCCTCATAAGACAAGAACACTTCTTTTCCATCTGAGGAGTCATAATCTATTCTGTTTAATTTCACATCTTTCCCATCTGATTTTCTGTTAGACAAACCTACTTCTCTACATCTGATACACCTACATGAAAGCCCTTGTCTAGCTAAATTCTGATGGACAATTTGTCTTAGATTGCCTGATTTTGGCCCCGCAATGATCTCACCTGGAGAAATTTCCCTCTGTACACGCATGATTCTGACCCATTTTGGAACATTCTTTTTTGCTTCTGTTAACACCTTGATCATGTCTTCATCAGAATATGGAATGTATTTTCCTTGTTTGTAGTCCTCATAAAGTGGGGTGTTTTCAATTACTAACGATGGATAAATCTTCAACATGTCTGGACGTAGATCTGAATCAGAAAACAGTTTTTTAAAATCTGCAATGTCATCTTCTGGAGTCATTGTTGGCAAACCTGGCATCATATGTGCAACAATTTTGTAACCTGCATCTTTTGAAATTTGAAATGATTCTATTACGTCATTATAGTTGTGACCCCTGTTAACTATTTTATAAACTCGTTCTTGTAATGATTGAACACCAATCTCTATTCTTGTGATTCCATAGTTTAACATTAAATCTACATGTTCTTTCTTACAATAGTCTGGTTTTGTTTCAATTGTGAATCCTACATTTCTAATCGTTGCATGTTCATTATTTGATTTAGCTTCTTGCAAATCTTTTGAATCTGTTCCGTTCAGAGCATCATAACATGATTTGATAAAATTTTCTTGATAGTCTTTTGGCATAAAGAGAAAAGTACCCCCAACAATTACAATCTCCATTTTAGATGTGTCATGTCCAAATGCAATCAACTTGTCAATCTTTGATGTGATTTGTAATTTAGGATCATAATCATTCCCAATTGCGTTAAGTGTAGATGGTTCTTTTCCCGTGTAACTGTTTGGAGTATTAAATTCAATTCCTCCTGGACAATATGTACATCTGCCATGTGGACATGCATATGGTTTTGGCATGAGTGCAACCACCGCTACCCCGGATGCAGTTTTAACTGGCTTTTTCAACAAAACTTTTCTTAATTTATTAAAATCAGAGTCTTTTACCATTGATAAAATCTCATAATTCCTGGGAATTCTTTCAAGTGAGTATTTGGCACAGATTTTTATGATTTCTTGTTTTACTTGCTTTTTGCTAGGCTCGTTAATTGTCAGCAAATTCTGAGTGATCTCACTACATGCTTTGGAAAATACAGAATCTAGTTTACTCATGAATTCTCATACTAATTTGGACATAAATTCGTTAAATAACTTGGCTTACTTGAAATCTATCTTCGCATGCTCGTCTTTCTCTTAGCTTTAGTTCTTCTAGCTGGTTTTCTCTTTACAGTTCTTCTAGCTGGTTTTCTCTTTACAGTTCTTCTAGCTGGTTTTCTCTTTACAGTTCTTCTAGCTGGTTTTCTCTTTACAGTTCTTCTAGCTGGTTTTCTCTTTACAGTTCTTCTAACTGTCTTTCTTTTGGTTGATTTTCTCCCAATGCTTCTTTTCATAATTTTTAATTCGTTTAACTCTCCTTGAATTTCTTTGATCGTTGCAAGCATATTTGTTATGAATGCATCATTGTTAGTTTCAGTTGACATATCTTGGCATTTCAATTTTTTTATACAATTTAAGACTATATGACTTGTATTTTGAACATCTAAACATTCATTAAATTTACAATTTTTTGGTACTAGATCATTATAATAAATTCAAAAATTATAATGATTCTATACTTTATAGAAAAAGTGTATGTCTGAAAAACTTTTTTTGATCTCATCAGTACGTAATTCAACCATTTCTGTCATTTCCGTCAAATCTTCATTTGCAGGAAGTTTACCATATTTTGCAATATAATATCCAAGAGTTATTCCAATTACTACGCCCGCTTTGTGACCATACTTGAAATCATCCTCAGAGTTGAACTTCCAATGTTCCTTCTCACATTCATGTGTTTGAATACCATGAGGAATGAGACATTCATCAATCAACGAACCTATTTTTGTTTTAAATTCTTTGTCTAACGTCATACTCTATACCTCATCATCTCAAATAAAAAGCCAAAGAAATTTTTATACATTTAGCATCAATCTTACCAAATATACTCCTGTACCAATTGCTGTTGTTGCAATCATGAATGGCATTCCTTTTTTGATGAAATCTCTGAACGCCATGTGATAACCGTGCCTTTCAAGAAGTGCAATAGCAACAAGATTTGCACTAGCACCAATTAATGTTCCATTTCCACCAAAATCTGCACCTATTGCTAATGCATACCACAAAGGATTGAAATCGAGAGGTTCTAAGTAACTTGCTATGTTTGGGTCTAGTGAAATGTTTTCAATAATCGGAATCATTGTAGCAGTATAGGGAATATTATCCACAAATGCTGAAGCAAATGCGGATGACCATATAATCAAGACCGCTGTTGCTGCAAAATTACCATCAGTTGCAGTAACTATTTGATGAGCAAAGAGTTCTAGTGCCCCTGTTAATTCAACACCTGATACAATAATGAACAATCCGGCGAAAAACATCAAGGTAGTCCATTCTACATGAACAAATGCTTTTCCTGGATTAATTCTTGTAATTACCAAAAGAATTGCAGCTCCGGCCAATGCAATAATTGAAACCTCGATATCTAAAACTCCATGGAACATAAATGCAATAACTACTCCAAGAAGGACTATCACACTTTTTTTGAGTAGTGCAAAATCTTTGATTTCCTTTCTCTCATCAATTTGCATAAGTTTCTCAACATTCTCAGGCTTTTGTTTGAGGTCTTTTCTAAACAAGATTTTAAGAATCACTAATGATGCTAAAAATGTGATAATAACTTCTGGAGTCATGTGGTATGCAAAACTCATAAAATCAAGATTTGCAGCAGATGCTATCATGATGTTAGGAGGATCACCAATGAGAGTAGCTGCCCCACCAATGTTTGACGCAAAAATTTCAGCAAGAATTATAGATATGGGATTTATGTTCAGAACTCTTGCAACAGAGATGGTTACAGGAACCATTAGAAGAATCATGGTAACATTGTCCAAAAATGCAGAACCAACTGCTGTAATAACTGATAATAATAACATGAGCTTCCAGACATTTCCCTTGGCCAGTTTCGCTGCCTTGATTCCTATATACTGAAAAACTCCTGTCTCTCCAAGAATTCCAACAATTATCATCATTCCTAAAAGCAATCCAATTGTGTTGAAATCGATGGATCCTATTACAAAATCAACACTATCATGTGCAGGAATTAGGCCCGTGTAAATTAGAATAATGAGAATGATAAGTGCACCAACCATCGCAAGTGCTGTTCTGTGGATCACCTCAGTCACCAAAATCACATAAATTCCCATCAAAACTGACATGGTCAACGCCATTGCAATTGTAAACTCTAAACCAATCATTTGCGGCAATGTGAACAGCATAACGACTATGCCAACCATCGCAATTCCAATTATTGGCATCATTTTTGTTTGCAGCATTCTAATCTTGCTCGGTTTTGATTATTAATTGAGCCTATTTATGCTATTTTTTTAGAGTTTACAAAGACACCTTTCTTTTTACTCACATGACCAATTTCATATGTAGTCATTCTATGTCTTTTGAAGATTTTTCTTATTTTTTTAACTTGATTTTTTGGTGAGATCAAACAAAAACCAATGCCCATGTTAAACGTCTTGTACATCTCTTCAGATTTTACTCCTTGTTCTTCGATCAGACTCATAATGGGTGGAATTTTTGGTAATGCATCAATCTCATATCCAATATTTTTTAACCGTAGTAGTTTTGTGAATGAACCGCCAGTGATATGCGCTAAACCATTCACTTTGCATTTTTGATTTGCTTCTAAAACTGGTTTTACATAAATTTCTGTAGGAGTAAGCAATGCATTCCCTAATACACCAACTCCTTTGATCTTGTCTTTCAAAGAATATTTTGTTAACAAAGCTTTTCTTGCAAGTGAATAACCATTTGAATGGATCCCAGAACTTTTTACACCAATTATGACATCACCTGATTTTATTTTATTCCCTAAAACTAATTCTTTTTTTGAAACCAATCCTAAAACCATTCCAACTAAATCAAATGAAAATCCTTTACCTGAAATTAAATCTGGCATAATTGCAGTCTCTCCTCCTACAATAGGTACTACTGCTTTTTTTGCACCTTTTACTAAACCTTGTACAATTTTTTTAAATAATTTTTTATCATTTTTGTTTGCAGCAATATAATCTACAAATGAGATTGGCGTTGCACCAATACAGATCATGTCATTAACATTCATTGCAACACAATCAATTCCTATTGTATCATATTTTTTCATCATATTTGCAATTACTACTTTAGTTCCTACACCATCTGTGTGTGTAGCCAAAAGTTTTCCACCTGGAATCTCTACAATTCCTGCATAATGTCCAAATCCGTGCGTTATCTTTGCTTTTTTCTGAATTTTGTGAGTTGATGCAATTAATTTACCAATTGCTGCCTGGCTTTGTTTAATTTTAGATATGTCTACGCCTGCTTTTTTGTAAGTCAGAGCCATAATTTGATGCGTTTGTGCTGTGAATAAGAATTTGCCTATTGTTTAGATTACATGTACATTCCAGATGTTTCTGCTCTATGTTCTACATATTTCTGAGACAGTTCACCAAATTCTGAATTAATTCTCTCTTTATTTTCTTTAAGCTCTGTCGTGTCTATATCCATTTCATAGAATCGATTCAATGCATCAATCAGAGTTGCTGCCGCAGCAGAATCAGGTGCTGCCTTGTTTGCTTTTGCCAATAGAGTTAAACCCTGAATTTCTCTTACTAGACATTCGTTTAGTATGCCACCTGGGATACCTGTGATAAATCCCTGAGGAATCATACTGATGTCTTTGTCTGCCATTGTTCTTACTAGATCTTCTTCAGCTGCACAGTATGCCTTGTCATCATGTTCAATACTTGCAACTCCATCAAGGATTACAATTTCTTTAGATCCTTTTTCTGCTGCCCAATCTAAAATTGATGAGACAAGACAGTAAAGTCCTTCCATCTTCAATGTTATCTCACAAATTATTGCACAGATTGTTCCGTCTTGGTTTGCATAAAATCTAAATGGATGACGTAATCTACCTCTCATGAAAACTGTTGATGGGGGGAGATACTTTGATCTCATCACTCCAATCTGTTCCATTTTTAATTTTTCAATAATGTGATTAATTGCAACAGGACCAACAAGACCTGCTCCGACAAAACCTGCAAAAATTATCGGATTCTTTAATTTCACTTTCTTTGTCTCAAAGACTTCTGCTTCAGGAAATTCTTTCTGCACAGTTTACGTCGATTTTTTCTGTCTAATTACCTTTATGAATAAAAAGATTCAACATGGTTCGTCCCTTGTCTGTAATTGAATAGATCATATTTGGTCCTACTGGTTCTTTTCTGATAAAGTTATAATTCATACACAAATGTAGATAATTCAGAAATGACCTTTTCATTCTGATCTTTGACTTTGAATACAAATTTGTAAACGTCATAGGATTTGCTTTAAGCTGATACAACAACTTCAATAGAGATAATGTGCTGTAATCTCTGGTCCTTGCCTTTACTGCATCAAGTACCTGTTCGTCTCTTTCTATGATGAAATCTGCGAATTGATCTGCCACTTCTAGTGGCACGTATGTTAGTCTTGTTCGCATCATACCGTATAGTACGGTACATTACTTTATTAGTCTTTAACTTGAGCTTTGTTGATCTATCCAGCTGATTTTTTTACACCTGAATTTCAATAGATAAGTTCAGGTTTATTGCAATTGTTAGGTTTGTGAATTTATAGTGAATAATCTCCTTTAAACTATCAAAATCTGAAAGTTCTTTGTGGAAGTAGCAGTAAGTGTAATTCTAACAGTAGTTGGACTAGCGATGTTATGTTTTGGTGGAAATTGGCTAGTAAGTGGTAGTGTTACTATTGCAAAAAAATTCAGAATTAGTAATCTTGTAATTGGAATGACTATTGTAGCGTATGGTACTTCAACTCCAGAACTTGCTGCTAGTGTAGCTGCAGCAGGAGAACACAGTGCAATTATTTTAGGAAATGTTATTGGAAGTAATATTGCAAATATTGGAATGGTAATTGGTATATCTGCAATTCTTGCTCCTCTTGTAGTAAGAAAATCTATTTTACGAAAAGAAATTTTTATTATGTTGGGTGTTTCTTTTTTACTTGTTTTACTCTCAATTGATGGTGAACTTTCTCAGTATGATGGAATATTGTTACTTGGTGGATTGGGGGTGTTTGCATTTTATACATACAAAGATGCAATGAAGCAAAGAGAAGAAAATAAAGAGAAAATTGAAACAGGTAAAAAAAACATACGTCTAAAATCTATAGGACTAATTGGAATAGGTGTTGCACTTTTGTATGTTGGCGCAATTCTTACAGTTGATAATGCTATAATTTTAGCAAAAGAGTTTGGATTATCAGAAAAAATTATTGGATTAACAGTAATTGCAATTGGAACATCTCTTCCAGAATTAATAACATCTGTAATTGCAGTTAGAAAAGGTCACACCGATATCGGCATTGGAACTATTATTGGAAGTAATATCTATAACATCTTGATGATAATGGGGGTTGGTGCTGCACTTGGCGGTGTGATGATTGGATCTGATGCTTATGTCGATTATGCAATAATGATTATCTTTGGTCTTTCATTACTAATTGCCTTAAAAACTGGAATTATCAATAGAGTGATGGGTGTCTGTTTGACTATTGGTTATGTTGTATATCTGGCAGTCACTTTTTTCAAGTAATTCATGCCTGAATTTGGCATTTAGATAGAATTTACCATAATATTTTCAGCTTTCAGTGTTGGTACAATAGATGGAAGTGATGCCCATTGAATTACATTTTTTGGGTTGTTTCCAATTTCTGAAATATTTTTTAACATAGTCGAAAGGTTATGGATTATTCTCACTGATTTTCCAGGCCCTTTTATATCTCCATTTTCAATAATTCTTATCCCACTTCTTGCTGTACATGAAAAATCCCCCTTAATTGGATTTACTGCATACGTGTACCATAACCTTCCGACCAACAATCCATGTTTTGTATCTTTGATCATGTCTTCTTGAGAAATGTCTCCTGGACTTATCTTAAGATTATGTGGTGCTGACATTGGTATTGGTTCAGAACTTCTTCCCATAGGTGAACCTGATCTAGATGCATTACCCGAAGATTGTTTTCCTTCTTTGTAACTATCAAAGAGATTTGAAAAAGTATTTTTAAAAATTCCTTTTTCTATCAAATTCCTTTTTTTTGTTTCTGTTCCCTCATCATCTACAGATTTTGTTCCAATACCTTCTGGGATGTGAGGATCATCAATTAAACTAAGTTTTTCTATTGCTATTCTCTCTTCAAAATTATTTGAAAAACAACTTTTCTTTTCTGAAAATGTTTTAAAATTAAAATTTGCTGCAACAACAAACGCTAATAATTCTCCTACTGAATATGGTTCAAAAATTATAGAATAGTTGTCTGAATCAATTTTTTGTGGATTTATTGATTCAATGCACATAATTTTTGCGTCATTTCCAACTTGTTCTGCGGAAAAATTTGATAGTGTTCTACCACTTGCGTGGCCTATTCCTGACACTGGCAAGGTTCCATATTCTGATTCTGCGTTAATAATTCCTGAAATGTATGTGGCCTTTTCATTTAGATGTAATCCATTTGAATTTGCTATCTCAAAATTCTCTGAAACTATGTTTAGCGATCCTGTTATCGTATTTACCTTGTCACTATTTGCTGAATTTATCATATTTTGTACGATATCCATTACTTCCGCACCAGAAATCTTCTCTAGTCTTTCATCAAATGTTCTATCGAGTTGTTTGAGGGCTGTGTCATGTGGCAATCCTCCCCAAAAATCCCTTGCCTTAAGGTTAGATGATGTTTTAAATGCACTATCAATTGCTTTCTCTATGTCTTGCTGGTTGGTTGTTTGAATTGATGCAATTTTTTTGTCATGAATTAATCTTATGCCATAATCTTCACTAAAATTTTGTTTAATTTCAGCAATCTCCGAGTCTGTGATTCTAATAGTGATGATCTTTTTTTTAACGATAACTATTTCACATTCATTAATTCCTATGTTCTTTGAATGATTCAATGCCTTGTCTAAGGCAGACAATCATTTTCTCCTTGGATTTTTATAATTAAATTTGTTAATTTTAATTAATTCTACATATGATCCGAATCGAGAAGTGTCTGTAACTTTGTCAAGCTCACTTTCAATTTCATTTTCATTGTCAAACTTTCTTAGAATCTTGTAATTGGTGTCTCTTTCTGCTGGAATTCTCCCAATTTCTTTTATCAGTCTTCTTATTTCTTTTGGTCTTAATAACTGACCGTGCACTGAACCTGCAGATGTTGATATGCTTTCATTAATCAGCGTTCCTCCAAAATCATTTGCTCCCCACATAAGTAATAACTGAGACATCTTTTGCCCTTCTTTTACCCATGACATCTGAAGATTATTAATAGAATTGTTCAACATAATTCTTGCAATTGCATGTGTAAGTAAAACGTCGTTTCCACTTGCTCCATCTTTAATTCCTTCATGTAATTGATGCTTGTACATTGGCGCTTCATCAGGAATGAAATTTAGGGGAACAAATTCTGTAAATCCTCCTGTCTCCTTTTGAATTTCTCTCAGTTTTGCAATATGTTTTACTCTGTCTTCCAGTGTTTCCACATGACCAAACATCATAGTTGATGTTGTATTAATTCCCATTTTGTGAGCAGTCTTGATAACCTTCTCCCAATTTTTTACACTGATTCTACCTGGTGAAATCTTATCTCTGAGTTTCTGATCAAGAATTTCAGCAGATGTTCCTGGAAGTGTGTCTACCCCAGCCTCTTTCATTCTTTTTAGAAATTCTTCAATAGATGTCTCTGATCTTGTTGCTCCATATAGAATCTCTTCAGGGGAAAATCCATGAATGTGGATGTCTGGAATCTCTTTTTTGATTTCTCTGCATATGTTTTCATACAAATCCCCTTCCATGTCTGGTGGCAGTCCGGCTTGAATACAGACTTCGGTTGCTCCTAACTGGTGTGCCTCCTTTGCTCTTCGTACAATCTCTTCAGTTGGTAGAAAATATCCTTCTTCCTCTCGAAAATCTCTACTAAATGCACAAAAACCACATTGTTTGATGCAGACATTTGTAAAATTGATATTTCTATTAACTACATATGATACAATATCCCCAACTCTTCTTCTTCTAATTTCATCTGCAACTAACCCTACTAGATGAAAGTCAATTCCAGTTGTATTGTATAATGTCAAACCTTCTTGTACAGAAATCTCCTTGTCTGATAGTGCATTGTTTAGGATTTTGGATACTATTGGGTCTGCATTTTTGAAAAGCGAATCTATGTTACTAGTCATCTCCAATACTCCTCTTTTACCAATCCTTCCCCATTTTCAATAACTGACATCTTGTCTCTTAACTCTTTACTAACAAAAGAAAAGAATTCAGGATATATTGGGAATCTACACTTTAATTCAAATCCCGCATTTCTTGAATTTTCATCTACTTTGTCAATTTCTGGCCAGGAAAATTCTGGATTAACAAAATCTGGAGTTAATGGTGATATTCCTCCCCAATCATTTATTCCAACTGATAAGAAACTTTGATATGATTTTGGGGATAGATTTGGCGGAATCTGTATGTTCATCTCTGGCATGATGATTCTTGATAACGCAACAATTGTTTTGAAATATTTTTCATCAGCTGATGGTGTATTCTTCATTATTGTATCTGGTTTTGGCTGAAAATTTTGTAAAATTACTTCTTGAATATTTCCATATTTTTGGTGTAACTGTTTTATTGCTAAAATTGAATCAATAATCTCCTCTATTGTCTCACCAATCCCTACCAGGAGTCCCGTTGTCATTGGGATTCCTAACTTTCCAGAATTTTCTAATACTTCTAATCTTGCTTTTGGTCTTTTACTTGCAGCCAAATAATGTGGCATTCCCTTTTCTGTTAATCTTTCACTGACATTTTCAAGCATTATTCCCATTGACACATTTGTTTTCTTCAACTCTCTCATCTCCTCAAAATTCAGATTACCTGCATTTGTATGTGGAAATAATCCTAATTCTAATGATAACTCTGATGCATGAATAAGATATTCAGCAGTTGATTTGAATCCATTTTCCTTTAGCCAATCTCTTGCTTCTTGATATTTCTGTTCTGGTCGCTCACCTGTAACAAAAAGTGCTTCAACACATCTGTATTTTTTTGCAAGTTGTAATAATTCTAATATTTGCTGTTTTGACATCAAAGATAGTTTTTTCTCATCTGGTTCAGCTTTGTATGTGCAGTAAGAACAAGTATCTTTGCAGAGATTGACAATGTTGAAAAATGCTTTTTTTGAAAATGTAACTGAATCTTTTTTAAATCTTTTTCTCAAATTTTGTGCAACTGAAAAAAGCTCACTAGAATCTTCTACTGCATTTTGATAAATCTCCATAATGTCTTGACGAGAAATTACTTTATTCTCTAAAACATTGTTTAAACTCTCAGAGTTTAACACAAGCTTGCTCAACAGAAAAGATTCTTGATTAGAAGTATTTATGCTTGTATTACACTAATTTCCATTTGGTCTTTCTTGGAGAATAATTGTGATATCTGTCGTCCTATTATCTCTTAGAATCTCCAAAACCATCTCATCTCCAACCGATTTTGCTCTTTGAAGATGTATCAAAATATCTGCAATCTTTCTAACTTCAATTTCGTCTACTGATAAAATTATGTCTCCACCCATTGGATAGTTGATTCCTTCAACTTGAATGGTTTTTTCAGACCCAATTAATCCTGCTTTAGAAGCTGGACTATTTTCTACAACTGTTATTATCAAAAACCCTACTGCATCCTTTAGACCCAAAACTTTTGCTAGATCTGGATCAATATCACGACCCGAAATTCCCATCCATGGATGTTTATATTCTCCCTTCTCAATTAGGGTTGGAATAATTTTGACAACAGTTTGTGATGGTATTGCAAATCCTACTCCTGTAAATTCACCAGTTGTTGATTGAATTGCAGTGTTTATACCAACCACCTCGCCTCTCATATTTAGTAGTGGCCCTCCTGAATTTCCAGGATTGATGGCAGCATCAGTTTGAATTACATCTGGAATAGAATACCCTGAACCTGATGGAAGTAATCTTCCTAATTGACTTACTATCCCTGAAGTCATAGAACCTGATAATCCAAATGGGTTTCCAATTGCAGCTATTGATTCTCCTACTTTAAGATTAGATGAATCGCCAAGTGATAGTGGTTGCAATAATGTAGAATCTGTATTGACTTTGATTACTGCAAGGTCTGTAAACTCGTCTATTCCAATAATTTCTGCATTATATGATCTACCATCAAGAAATGTAACTACAACCTTTTTTGCTTCATTAACAACGTGAGCATTTGTAATTATATGCCCCTTTTTATCAAAAACAAAACCTGAACCTAACCCATTTGTTTGTTCCTCTGTTTCATTTCTTTGTACATTAACTCTCACCACTCCTGATTCAGATTTTTCAAAAATCTCAATTAATGATAAACTCTTTGAATAAAGTGGAGTTACTTCTCCAACTGTACTTGTTGTATGACCATTACTTACTACAATCTCTGGTTTAATTAATTCTGGTGGTGAAACAAATAGTGCTACAAACATGACAATAACAATTACAGCTCCTATCGCCCCACCTACAAACACACCTGATTTGTTCATGAGATTTTTTATTCTCCATTTTCTATCTAAAAGGTTTGCTATACACTGATTGAACTTTGAGTATGATCTTTCAGTGAATAACTTCTTTCTTTCCATGTAACAGAAGATGTGCTCTTTGCTTGAAGCAGTCCCCACAAAAATCCTAAAACTACTACTAAACCCCCTAGAGGTGCAAATAATGCATGAACCAATCTTAAATCAAGTCCAACTTTTACCTCAATTATCGCACCAATGTAAATTAGAATTGAAGCAATTGCTGCAGTTGCACAAAGCAACTTTGCAGATGTTGTTTCAATCGGTAATGATGCAGATATAGCAAATATTGGAAATGGAATAAATAATAAAAATAATACAGCAAAGAAAATACCAATTGCAATTTTTCCATTTTGAAGATATAATGGAACCATTAGTCTTTTTAGCGCATTCCATAAAGTACTTCCATCTCGAGCCCAAGCAGCACCAATTAGATGCTCTCCTCTTACCATCTTCATTTTGTATCCCAATTCTTTTACTTTTTTTCCAAGTGCACCATCTTCAATAATTTCATGCTTTACTCCTTCATGCATACCTACTTCTTCGTATGTCTTTTTCTTCAAGATGTAAAAACTTCCAAAGAAATAACCAGTTTTTTTTGATGGATTGTTAACATTCAATGCTGAAAATCTAGTATGTAAAAATGTAGAAATCATTGGAAGTGTAATCTTTGTCCAAAAGTCAAACGTCAGCATTTTTGGAATTGCAGATAATGCATCTAAATTAAATGAAATCAAGTGTGCTACTGCAAGTGATAATATATTTTTAGAATGATTTGTATCTGCATCAGTGAACAACAAGAGTTCTCCTGTTGCTTTTCTATATCCTTCCATACATGCCCAGTTTTTGCCAATCCAACCTTCAGGTTTAGGTCTTGCAGCAACTGGAATTATTTTAGAATATTTTTTTGCATACTCTGAAATTATTTTACCTGTTGCATCATCCGATGAATCATCAATTACTATAATTTCATAATTTTCATAATCTTGGTTAATTAACGTGTCTAAACATTTACCGATAAACTCTTCTTCATTTCTTGCTGGAATAATAATTGAAACCTTGGGAGCTGATTTTGAAGTATTTTCAAATTTGTCAAGATATGGTGTAAATCTAAATGAATTAACCATTGATTTGATGAGAAATACCCAAGCTCCACAAACTCCAATTAGAATTGCAGTTAGTGAATAGTTGAAAACATCTATAATTAATTCCATGAATTTATCTCTCGATTTCTTCTTTGATACTTTGCATTGCTTGCTCAGTGCCACTTTTGATGTGCTTTTTAATTATGCCTGTAAACATCATCATCATACCCGTTAGTTTAATGTCCCATACTGTCCGAAGAATGGTTTTTTCATCTTTAGGAATAAGCGATATGATTTTTTCTCCACTTATGATGCCTTTTGTGAATTTTGCATGTATTTTTTCTTTAGGTTCAAGTCTTACCTCTTGTAGGCATTTTTGATCTCTAAACGCTATTATGATCTCTCGATTGACTATGTTGCCATCCTTCGATAAATTTTTGACTTCTTTTGTTCCTTTCCAAAATTTTGGTTCGTTATCTATATCTGAAACTATATCCCAAACTTTGTCAACTGTAGCATTGATTTCTATTTCGACTTCAATTGTTGCCATGTTCTACGAACATTTGTTCAGCATTAACTATATAATCTTCATGGGTGGGAAGAAAATACAGGCAAGTGTTAAGCAGAATGATATCCAAGAAAATATTACTTTTAGTTGGTATTTCAATTGTTGTGTTAATTTCAATTTTATTAATTAGTAGCTCAGAACTGAATGACGCCCAAGATACATCCCCTGAAGTTGTTGCACCACCATTACAAGATGAACCAATATCTATAATTGATAAACTAAAATTTACAGATAAATCCGTTCTAGTTGTTGCACCACTATTAACAGCCAATGCTTATGCTGAACCTGGATTCTATACTTATTTTCGTGGAGAATGTGATGAGTCATGCATAAGTGTACAGATTGATGGTAAAGTTCCTTTTCGTTATACATCAAGTAATAACGCACTAGTATATTTTATCAATTTGGGAATCCCATTAATTGATGATTACACAGCTTCTTTGAATCCTGAAATTTTTAGCCAATATAAGAAAATTATAATGTTACATAATGAATATGTAACAATAGAATTCTATGAAGCAATCATAAATCATCCAAATGTGTACTTCATGTATCCAAATGCCCTATACGCAGAGATTGACCTTACTGATGGAGTGATGACTTTGATTAAAGGAAAAGGGTACCCGAAAGATGATCCGCCACCAACAGTAAACGCTTTTGATTGGGAGTTTGAAAATACTCATCCTGACGAATATGATTTAGAGTGTATTGATTTCAAGTGGAAAAAAATTGGAAATGGGTATCAACTTAATTGTTATCCTGAGGTTGTGATATTTGAGAAGACTGAAATTATGGACTTTATTTTTGAGGACCGTTAATAATGATGGTTCTTGGAGGAATTTACACCATTCCTTCAATACTGGTATAGCCCGTGCCTTCTATTAATGGTAAAATTCCGAATCACATTAAATATATTAGATCATTACTTGTTTTCAAATAGACTGTGGTGGGCAACATGCCTAAAATCCGGAACAGTAACTCCAGTTCCAATGACATTTGCCATTCTTCCATCACAGTCAATTAATTTGAATGAAAATGAAACCCTCAAAATATATGCCAAAAATCGAAACTTTTGACGGTACTGGCTTTTGGAAAAATGCTTACGCTCATCAACGTGGTAAATTGTTAAAAAAAGTCAATGTTCCAGAAGATCAAATTATTATACTTGTTAACAAAAAGTACACAGAACTCCCTGCTGCTCTAAAATATGAAATTGAAACAAGTGGACTAGACAAAAAAGAACTACAATAAATTCGAAATTCATTTTAACTGGAAAAATCAGGGTTTGTTATGTCAAATGTGTCGTATGATGATTTTGCAAAATTAGACATTAGAGTTGCAAAAATTATTGCAGCTGAATCAATTGAAGGAAAATCTAGAATTATCAAAGGAAGGATTGATTTGGGAAATGATGATCTACGGGATGTGATTATCGGTGGTGCTCAATACTATCAACCTGAAGATATGATTGGAAAAACTGTTATTGTCATTACAAATCTGGAACCAAAAAAGATGGCAGGTGTTGAATCTAATGCAATGTTATTGGCTGCTGATGTTGGCGATAAACCATTTTGGTTGACAGTAAATGAAAATGTTCCTTTAGGAAGTCCTATTAAATAGGACTATTCATAAATCATTAATTCTTTTTCTTCTAGTAATGCATGTAAGTTGTTTACAGACCTATAAACATCTGACTCTTTTTTAGCACCCGTACAAACAAGTTTTCCTGAGGAAAATAATAAAATCACTGTCTTTGGGTCTAACATTCGATGGATGAGCCCTGGAAATTGTTCTGGTTCATACATACTTCTTGGTAATGTTCTTGCTGCTTGTTCCAGATGGATTTTGCCACCTAGATTAATTGAAGCTACAATGTTTTGAATTGTCACAGTAGCGTCTTTTTTTACTGGAATTCCTCCCTTACGAAGTTTTTGTACGACTGTCTTTACTGCCTTTCTTGCCAAATCTGGAGATTTAGAACCTGTACACACCATTTTACCTGAGGTGAAAATTAATGTTGCAGTTTTTGGAGTCTTTAATCTAAAAACTAAGCCAGGAAAATTATCAGGATGATATTCTACACCTGAAAATGTTCTGGTGATTTCGTTCAAGTCCATCTTTTGATATACATCTGCTGAAGCTACTACGTTTTCTATGCTTACAATAGGTTTTGTTTGTGGCATATTTGGTTTTCTCTCTCTAAACTATAATAAAAGCACTTGTCACTATTTTGCTTTGCGAAGACTTGAACGAATGATTTAATTTAGATCTGACAAATGTTGAGTTTAGTGAATTTTACAAATTTTGATTTTGATCAGCTGTTTGCGATGAGTGATGACACAAATCCAATAATGATGCTCATCTGGATAATTCCGATAATCCTCTTTGTGTTTTATGGACAACGAATTCAACTTTACATTACTTCTAGTGAAATAAAAAAAGGAATTAAAAAACTCTATGGCTTTAAAGTAGAATCAAGAAAAGAACTAATTGACTATATCACAAAAACTTTGAAACCTAAAGATGATCCAACAAAAAAAATCGACCGATTTTTGGATTACTTTACCATTTTGCCTGTAGATATGGATCCTAATGGCATAGTTGACAAAGTAAGGCATACGGTTAGGTCAAGAGAAGATTATACAAGAGAACATGTAAAATCACTTTTTCCAGAAATTAGTGATTTTGAATTAACTAAAATACAAACTATACTTGAAATAGCTTCTTCATTACAAATGATTTACAAAATAGTTAATCACATGTTTTTAACTGCAAAAAAACAAAACAACTATCCATTAATTTTACCTTTACAGATGATTCTTCCTTTTGTAATGGAACAAGCCGAAGCAATGAAAGAAGCAATTCCTGCGTTTAAAGCAGGACAACCTGTTGGAGATGGAATTGGTTCAATGGTTGTTGGAAAAATGATGTTGGAATGTGAAAAAGAAACAATTGCATTTCAAACTGTTCTTGCAAAAACTGAATTTGAGACTAGGAAATTGTTTCTTTTAAAAGCAGAAGGACCAAGTTCTACTGTAGGAAGGCCTGCTGATGCATTAGAAACAATTGTTTCTATTAACAAACTTGATGCAATAATTATGGTTGACGCTGCATTAAAAATGGAAGGTGAAGACTCTGCATCTATTGCCCAAGGTTTCGGTGCAGCGATTGGTGGAATTGGAGTTGAGAGATTTCAAATTGAAGCAATTGCAACTAAAAATAACATCCCAGTCTTTTCTATAGTGGTTAAACAATCGGTTAAGGAATCAATAACCTTGATGACAAAAGAAATTGCTAATCAAGCTGATGATGTGCGTTCACAAGTTTATGAAATGATTCAAGAAAGTACCAAACAGGGTCAGTCTGTGGTGATAATTGGCGTAGGTAATACTGCTGGAGTGCCTCAATGATGTTCTCTAAGAAAAAAATCACCACTGCATACACTGTTGAAAAATGTACAAAATGTGGAATGTTAAGAAAAAGAAAATTTGCCGAAGGTGATGTTTTATTTACCGAATCCTCAAAATGTACTTCATGTGATGGAATGACAAATATTGAAAAAATATTTGGTGAAACTATTGAGCAATAGTTGTTATCGTCACTCCATTTTCATTTGGAATGAATGTATGTTCAGCTTGAGCAACTCTTTGCTCATTTACTTCAATAAGAATAGGATAAGCTTGCACCGCTTTTTTCTTAATCAAAATTCCTAGTAATTCTCTTGCTCTCTTTTCTTCCCATTCTTTTGTGATCCATCTTAACGCAAACGGTAGCATGTTAAAATTCTTCCAAATAAAATCAAGTAATCTATCTGCTTCAGAATCTTTTGTTTTCTTTCGTGAATTTATGGCAAAAATATTTTTTATTTGCCCGTTTCTGACAAACCCTCCGCCTTGTTCTGTTGTTACAAATGGCTCACATGCATAAGCAGAATTCTCTGAAAGCGAAAATCCTCCAATTGACCAAATATTTGGAATAGATCTTCCAGCATGTATTGTGTATTGTTCTAATGAATGTCCACTAAGATTTGCAATTGGTTTGAATCCCCTTTGTTTAATTGTAGATTCTATAGTGCGTCCAATGTCACTGACCTTTACTCCTGTTTTTATCATAGACATTGCATTCCGTAATGCTTCTTCCGCTGCTTGAACTAATCCATCAAATTGGGCATCATAACAAACAGTTACTGCCGTATCTGCAATGTAGCCGTTAATCTGTACACCCAGATCAATTTTTACCAAGTCCGTATCTTTGATTGTAATTGGATCATTTGGTTCTGCAGTATAATGAGCTGCAACTTCATTAATACTAGTATTCACTGGAAATGCACATTTTGCCCCTCTTTTTTTAATCTCCTCTTCAACTTGTTCACAAATTTCATAAACTGTTTTTCCAATCCAGTCTTTCACTCTGACTACTTCTCTTACTTCAGCAGCAATCTTTCCTGCTTTGACATAATCCTCAATTTGCACATTTTTGATCTTTTGAGTGCCTTTAAAATGATTATCTGAAGACTTGACTTAGCTTTGAGTATCCACAACGTTTTCTATTTTGTATAATTTTTCTAGTACTTTTGGCTCTTTTCTCGGTTCACAATTAATTAAAACAAAAGTTTTGAACGTAACATTAGTAGCAAATTATCAAATTTTTCTTTTGTGATTAGATTAGGCCAAAACAAGTCTAAAATCATATAATTTTTAAGGCTAAAAGAACAAAAGCTCTACGTAGTGCTTCAGCAAAAAAAGGTTCTAAAAGTAAAAAGAAACGTTAGAATTTATTTTCCATTGAATGTTTATGGCATTGATGAAAAATGTTAACAACAATCTTAGTTGGCTCAAGCGGAAGCGGAAAGTCAACCCATGCCCAGACCTTAGGTCAGGTAATTTGTTCTACAGACAAATATGTCGAAGAACAGGCAAGAATACTTGGAGTAAGTTACGATAAAGCATTCCAGATGTTACAGTCAATCGGTATATTTAAGAAATTTACCAAGTACTTTTACGAGGACATCGATTACTGTATAAGAAACAACAAGGATTTTGTGATTGACAGAACTAACCTGAGCTCTGAAATGAGGTGCAGTCTTATTTTGAAACTCAGGGGAATGGCAAGAAAATATGGAAAAACAATCATCATCAAAGGAGTGTACTTTGTTACTCCGAAGAATGTTATTTGGCAAAGATTGGAACATAGAAAGAATATTGAAAACAAATCAATCTCTGTAATGCTTGTCGAGGAACAAATCAAAAAATATGAACTACCCACAATCGAAGAAGGATTTGATTACTTGATCAAAAAATAATATCTATTCAGACCAATTTGTATTGTACTTTCTGTAATGATCTTGTAAACTGCTGTACTAATATTAGATAGTATAACTAATCGTACATCATCAAGTCTTTTT